>ERZ791626.811-NODE-811-length-30071-cov-4.773188_pt1 | contig 30071 bp, 20 predicted proteins | sample MGYA00510266_ERZ791626 | MGnify/ENA primary metagenome ERZ791626 (study PRJEB30046, sample SAMN00715208) | human gut metagenome | study: EMG produced TPA metagenomics assembly of the A metagenome-wide association study of gut microbiota in type 2...
ACTTCATAAAAAACACCCCAAAAGTTTTGTGTCTAACTTTTGGGGTGCAGTACAATATCCGGACACCCCTTCTCTCATCCAAGTATTTAAAGCGTATTATGGTCTCCAAATAGGATCACCGGCACTATCCTTTCCAATAAAGGATGCATCCTTAATCAAGAAATTTCCGGAAGAAGGATCAGTAAACAAATCTGCCGCCGACTTTTCATAATCGATTACACCATCCATCGATGAAGGAGCAAAATCTGTTGTTTTATAACAATTCGTAAATGTCGGTTTGGTCGGAGCTTTAGTCACTTTAGGAGTTCCCGAATAAGCCGACCCGAAAATACAATTTACAAACTCGAATGTAGTCAAAGATTGAGTGGCATTAGCTAAATCTACTAAATATTTGCCATCCAAAACCGTCTTATTAAATGTACAATCCGAGAATGAAATAACATTATAAGCCGTAGGAGCATTCTTTGCCCGTAATAAATACTGAATGCCATCGAACGTCGAATTAGTTACGACAATCGATTTATATCCTCCTCCCGCACTGGCTTCACTTTGGAATACTCCATAATCTTTCAGATCTCTTATTGTCGTATTATTTACCGTAACTTCCGGAGCTAACGGCGACGTACTGCGTAAGCTGAATATTCCACGCATATTTTCGATAATGCAATTATCGATCTCTATCTTATCGAGTTGAGTCTGATCTGCCTCACCTTTTATCACATAAGAAGCTTGCGTCCCAGAACCGATAATATGAACATTCTCAAGAGTCAGAGACGGCATTTGAGTAAAATTGAATTCTTTCATTTTAATTATCGGCAAATTGGTTCGGTTCGCTTCAGTAACAATACCTTTTATCGTTACAGATTTACCCACCGGAATGATAAAGCCGGTATCAGAGCCATCTTCCGTTACTACATTCAAAGTTGTCCCCGCAGCAATTTTGATCAAAATATTCCCTTGTGTAGTTGCCGCTATCAATGTATTGATATTCTCAGTAGTCGTGTTATCGATTTCTATAATATCGGTACCCGGAAGCACATCGGGCAAAGTTGTTACATCATCTTCATCGAAGAGTGTCGCCCCGTCATAAGCCTCCCAATGATAAGTCGTCAATGCGGTCAGATTTTCAAAAAGAAGAGTATTATCAGCTAACTCCGCAGCATCCTCAACCGACTTTACGATCGCACCCGCAGCATCTTTTAAAACAATCTTTGTCACATTATTGACCGATCCCTCCGGAACTATCCATGACAAACGTATCCATGTAGCATCTACCGTGGTAGAAAATTCCACGTTTACCAGTTTTTTTGTAGTAAAAGTTATCACCTGAGAATACTTAGATTCAGGTATTCCCTGAGTAGACATACACTTGATACGTGCCCAATAATCCGTATTCGGAGTAAGCCCCGTTGCCGTATAAGCATTTGTTGTTATTTCCTGATTCTCTCCGTATGTTTTATAAACTTCGGCAAAATCTTCCGTAAGACTCAGCTCTATAAGATAATAGCTGGCTGCCGGAATATTTTTCCATGTAAAATCGACAGTCGTCGAAGTTTCATTCGTCGTCTCAAAAGAGACCGGAGAAAACAACCGATTATAGCTTTCATCCACATCGAACTCCGAATCGAGACAAGAAACAAGCCCCGTTGCCAGTACGATGACCGAAGACAAAATTATATATTTTATATTCTTCATTTTCACGTAGTATTAATGGTTAATTAAAATCCGTAACTGTTAGACAGTTTGCCTTGAGATGAGCTGATAGTCGATTCATGGATCGGGAACAGATGACGACAATAATAAACTTTATCCAATCCGCCCAAAATAGCATCGATCTTATCACTGGCTTTAGCGATATCCGTATCCTTTTTCTTAAACCAATTCACGCTATCCCAATCTTTTCCTTCTACACCTTCAGGAACACCGTTTTCACCAAAATAATCGACAGACGATTTATCGATAGTAGATCCGTCGGAATTATACTTAAAGTAAACAAGTTCCGGCAGAGTTATCTCATATTCTCCTGCATACATTTGTTTTAAAGTCGTACGATACTCTGCAACTTTCTGACTCAATTCTCCCCAGCGTATCAAATCGAATTTACGAATCGCCTCTCCTCCGAATTCAAACATACGTTCATCCTTGATCACCTGCATCAAATCAGAAGCATTATCGACATAAGCATCTACTTTCGTAGCCTGCAAAGCATCAGAGAAATTACGTCTCCGCACCTCTTTCACATAAGCACGGGCTTCACCAAGGTTTCCATCACCGCCATTCTCCGCAAGCCATACATTTGCTTCCGCAGCCATTAACAACACATCCGAATAGCGCATAATACACCAATTGATACCCGTCATCAATTTATTCGTGGCCTCTTTATTCTGTGTAATATAAGCTTTCAAATTACGCACATCCCACTTTGCAAACGTAAATTCATACAGATTACTAAACATCTCCTCTTTTTCCGTTCCCGATTTATTATAATTATACGGAGCGATAGTTACATCACGACGCATATCATCCCGATCAAAACTATACAAATAATAAGCATTGGTCACAACTTGCACCGAATTATTACGCCCATAAATCGCACTTTGATAAAAACGAACACCGGAAGTATATCCTACCTCACCGCTAAGTCCGAGACCAAGACCGACTTCAAACAGATCTTCACTCTTCTCTCCATATTTCTGCTGAGTCTGGTTATCAAACACTTTCGCAAAAGTGTCTTCCAGACCATGAGGATTATTCGGATCTTTAATAATCGCATTGCAATTTTTCAATGCTCTCTCATAATAAGACTTCTGTACAGAAAAATCAGGAGTTTTCAAAGGGAAGCCCGGAAGATTACGCATTGAATATCCGGCACAAGCCAAACTCATACGAGCAGCCAACCCATAAGCAAAACCCTTTGACACACGTTCCACATTAGCAGAAGATTCCAACCAAGGCAAATACCCGGCAGCCTCCTCGGCATCAGCAATAATATGTTCATATATTTCATCTCTATCCGTTGCCGGCAGATAAATATTCGACCCATCACTATTGGTCGGCTCATCCTTAAAAGGAACGTCTCCGAAATTCCGAACCACTTCAAAATAAAGCAGTGCCCGCAAAGTCAAAGCCTCCCCAAGATATTCTCTCATTTGAGCTTGTTCATCAACTGTTCCGGATTTTAACAATTCACTGTTTCGGATACCGTCGATAGCGACACTCGCCATCTCTATCGTCTTATAAATTGCATCCCATTCTTTAGAAATAGCTGTATTATCAGAAGTCCCGTTATAATTTGCCAAACCGGAATTCTTCGTATCCGTAGGATTAGAAGTTCCATAAGTATCACAATCGCTTCCCGATCCGTAGGTAAACTGCAGCCGAGAGCCATAAATCTGATCTTGAGGTAATTGAGCATAAATACCCAAGATTGCCTGATCGGTATATGCAATTGAGTTGTATACGATATCCGGAGACAAATAAGAGGCAGAATCCGTGTCCAAATAATCTTCGCACGAAACCAAACCGAAGCAAAGTACCGACAATAATAAATATGCTGTTTTTTTCATTTTAAATCGATTTTTAGAGTTATACATCCTACGATCAGAAACTTACATTAACACCACCGATGAATGAACGACTCTTCGGATAAGCAGAATAATCTACACCCGGAGTCATGGCCGTACTGTTACGAGTACTTACTTCCGGATCAAATCCACTATATCCGGTAATCACGCAAACATTATAAACTGTTCCGTAAATGCGAAGATTAGTCAATCCCAGTTTCTTAACCCAACGTTTGGGGAAAGTGTAACCCAATGTCAGATTATTAAACCGTAAAAACGATCCGTCTTCTACTGCCCACGAGTGTAAAACGGCAGTTGTCATATACGGACTCCATATCGTCGCATTTTTATTGATCTCTGCCAATCTTACAGGATCATTATATGCCAGATAACCGGTTGCCGGATCGATATAGGTAAATCGGTTCTTCATCTCTTCTACAAGATTATTGTATTTCCGTGATCCGGAATAACAAGAATTATCTATTTTATTCGCATTATACACATCATTACCAATAGAGAAATTAAAGAATGCCGACAAGTCAAATCCCTTATAACGAGCTGTCAGGTTAAACCCTCCGATCAAATCAGGATTGGCATTTCCGATCACAGTCTTAGCATCCGTACTGGTAGCTATATTTCCATCTTTATCTACCAATTTCAATGATCCAGGACCAAAATATTTAGCACCTATCAAAGAAGCAGCCGCTTCTGTTTTCGATCCGTCAGTATCACCTTTCAATCTATACGGATAAGTCCCCGTTCCTATATAATCGAAATCATCAAAAGTGTACATACCTCCGGTAATATACCCGTACATCTGCCCCACAGCTTCACCTTCACGGATAATATAATCATCAAAAGGAGCAGCACTATTTCCATTCCACTTAGAAGAATATGTTTTATAATTAGATTCTCCGTTCTTAAACTTTTCTACTCTATTCTTATTAAAGCCGATATTGAACGATGCACTCAAAGAAAAATCTTTCTTATTTACGATCAAGGCATCTACATTGAACTCGATCCCTTTATTCGAGGTACGTCCGAAATTCTGATATTGTGTTGTATAACCGCTACTCGAAGCGATAGGAGCTTCGATCAACAGATCATGTGTCGTATTCCAATAAAAATCGAGAGCTCCGGAAACACGAGAATTCCAAAACGAATAATCGACACCGATATTCCGGGTCAATGTCGTCTCCCACTTCAGATCCGGATTTGCCAACTGTTTCCCGGGAACTAAATAAGAAACGATCTCCCCGTTAATATAATAATCCTTCACACTCTCCGTACCATTATAAGTATTTTTCCAAAGGCCATCCGAGATACGGTTATTTCCGGCAGTACCCACACTTACACGTATTTTCAAATCCGATATCCAGTCATAGTCAACCATAAAAGGCTCACCGGAAACTCTCCAAGCAAAAGCTGCAGAAGGAAAGAATCCCCAACGATTACCCTTTGCAAATTTGCTCGATCCGTCGGCACGGAAAGTTACCGTAGCCAAATAACGATCTAATGCAGAATAGTTAATCCGTCCGAAGAATGAAGACAGACGATTCGGCAAAGCAATCGTCGTTTCCGTAGGCTGAGCCTTTCCCGCCGACATCATAGCCAATATTTCACTGGTTGTCATCGATTGAGGAAAGAACTTTGAGTTAGCTACCAGTTCTTCCGAATCCTGAGCATAAACCTCTTGTCCCAACACGATATTCAAATTATGACCCTTCACAAAATTTCTCTGATCATAAGTCAATGTATTAGCGATACGATATGAAGATCCGTCTACCTTTGTAAAAGTCGCAGATGGTTTACCGGCTTCTCCTTTAGCAGTCGAGGTCGAAGGCCCCCAAACTTGCTCGGTATGTTCGCGCTTAAATTCATATCCCCATTCACTCCGAAAAGTCAACGGCTTGATAATTTTCCAATTAACCGCAGCCTGATAGTTATTTGAGAATCTTTTTCGTTTCTTGTATTCATCATTTGTAGACTCTACCGGATTATACAGCAAACTGGAAGATGTAACATCATCATCGTCATCATACTCCTGATCGACACCGAAAGAACTGATCCCCTTTACCGGCGCATACTTCAACGAATTACGCAAACGGGTAGTCGAACCGCTCCCCGAAGAAACTCCTGCGCCATCAACAATCTGATAGTTCAAACGGGTATTGAAATCGAAGCTTAAATGCTTATTGATTTCGGTTTTCAACTTAAAATTGATATTGCTCTTCTGAAATCCAGAGCCTATCATTATACTATTCTCATCAATATGATTCAATCCTAAACTGAATTTGGTAGCTTTAGAACCTCCGCTAATATTCAAGTTATAATTTTGCTGAAATGCCGTACGGCCGAAAACCTCTTTCTGCCAATTCGTTCCCTGCTTAGATTTATAAATATCCAAATCTTGATAAGCTCCATAAAGACGATTAAAACCGGTCTCCGGAGTTGTCTTGGAACTGGGATCTAACTCATATTGCCACATTACATAATCATAAGGGCTCATCATATCCAAATATTTGGTGATCTTCTTAGCTCCCCAATAAGCATTAAAATCAACGGTGATTTTCCCTTCCGTACCCTCTTTTGTCGTAATAAGAATAACCCCATTAGCTCCACGTGCCCCATAAATAGCAGTAGACGCAGCATCCTTCAACACACGCATATCCTTTATATCCGAAGGAGAGATATCTCCGATACTATTTACCGGGAAACCATCCACAATATAAAGAGGAGAATTATCTTGAGTTATAGAACCTCCCCCACGTACACGTATCTGTATTTCCGCATCAGGAGAACCTTCCGTCGTCGTCACTTGTACCCCTGACAAACGTCCGGTCAAGGCTTCGGCTGCAGACGCTACAGGAATATCCTTTAACATCTTCTCATTAATAGAAGCCGTTGCACCGGTCAACTCACCTTTACGCACTGTACCATAACCGATTACAACCACCTCATCAAGATCTTTCGCCTCTTCGTGAAGCACGATTTTAAATGTCGATTGTTTTCCTACCGTAACTTCATGAGGCTTAAAACCCACATAAGTAAAACGCAGAACCGACTTATCCGAAGGAACTTTAATTTTAAATTTACCGTCGATATCGGTCATAGTACCCTGAGTAGTACCTTTCACTCCGACAGATACTCCGATTTGAGGCTCACCCTTCGCATCGGTAACCGTACCGGAAACTTGCCGTCCCTGAGCATACGCACCAAAGCTGAATAAGCACATCAACAGAAGAATACCCAAACTTCTCAATTTCAGATTTTCGTTCATTAGTACTTGGATTTAATGTTAATGATATATGATTTATTAAATTCATGAAACTATCAAAAAGATATGTTTTCCGGTATTACAAAAGGCATCCGATGAAACGATCGTTTTTTCAGGACAACCTTTTTCTCAAAATAACCACGCACTCGACTTTACAAGTCATACATATTCAATCTTTTATTTTTTATTTCTCCGGAGACTGTTCAAGTCCAATCAAACGATCGTTTTTCTGGACAACCTTCTCTATCGAAAAACTAAAAATGAACTCTTACAATTTCACACGGCTATCATATTACAAGCCCAAAAATACACCGAATACAAACGGCAACATGAGCATAAATTGTCACTTTTATAGGATTTTTTGATAATATCTTCAAATAAAACTTTTAAAAGCTATTTCGTTACTCTAAACCAATCTATATCCACCCAACCTCCATCATTGACGGCTTTAGGACGAGTAATAAACAATCCCACTTTAGCACCGATCCATTTACCGGGTTTCGCCGTAAAGTTTTCTCCCAAAGAAATAAACTTCTTGCCATCTACACTATAACTGAATGAACAGATAGCTTCTTTCTCGGAATCTTTCTTAACCTTTACTCTAAGAAACAACGTATTATCAGATAACTTTACCGACGCATTTTCCTCTTCCTTTCCTTTCTTATCAGCCTTACGGCACACATTCTGTACCAAGATCAATCCGTCCGCACGATTTTCAATTGCCAACACGGCATAATCTGCCCCCATTACAACCAAACCTGTCCGTTCTCCAGTATATTTAGAAGAAGGCGCAAATGAGACCTTCGTTGTCACCGTAAAATCTTCCGTTGGAAATTTTTGTAGTAACAAATTCGGGACATCCCATAAATTAACCTGATTTTCGGTATAATAAGAGTAAAGCCGTAACAAACTATTACCTCCGTCACAAAAATACCATATCGGTTTAGGATTTGCCTGCCATTGCCATTGCAAACCTAACTCTAAAGAGTCGAATTCATCGCTTTCTGCAGGCGTTTCAATAGAATAAGTTTTTCCGACATTCGGTTTCTTATAAGAATACACAGGACTCCCGCAACCATCCCCATCTTTATCGACTCCGATTACAGGCCATCCGTCAACCCACTTCATCGGCTGCAAATGAACTACGCGACCATACGCTTCTTTATCTTGAAAATGAAAAAACCAATCCTCTTTTCCATCCGGAGTATCTACCCATGCTCCCTGATGAGGTCCATTTATATTCGTATTTCCCTGAGCCATCACAATTTTCCACTCATACGGACCCCATATATTTTTAGACCGTAAAACTGTCTGCCAGCCTGTCGGTACACCTCCGGCAGGAGCAAAAATATAATACCAGCCGTCTCGCTTATAAAATTTAGGACCTTCTATCGTTGCATTGCCAATATGTCCGTCAAAAATAATTCTGGACTCCCCGATCGCCCGTGTCCCGTCCGGAGTCATACGGATCAATCCCAAAATACTTTTCAGACCGGCACGACTTCCGGCATAGCCATGTACTATATAAGCATTACCGTCTTCATCCCATAACGGACAAGTATCGATAATCCCTTTAGCAGCTTTTACCAATACGGGGTTATCCCATTTTCCGGCAGGATCTTTAGATTTTACCATATAAATTCCCGTGTCGGGATCACCATAATAAATATAAAACTCTCCCTGATGATATCTTATACTGGGTGCCCAAACCCCATTTCCATGTTGCATCTGAGAAAAGCGTTCTTCCGGAAGCAAGCGTTCAATAGCTGTTCCTATAATACGCCAATTCACCATATCTTTAGAGTGAAGAATCTGAAGGGCAGGTATACATGCAAAACTCGAAGATGTCATATAATAATCATCGCCTACCCGACAAACGTCCGGATCAGAATAATCAGCATCTAAAACAGGATTCTTATACTTTCCGTTTCCCAAATCGGAGACCCATACTTGCGAGACATAAGATTGTGCAGAAACTGTTCCCCAACAAAGTAATAGGCAAATTACAGCAGTCCATATATTCTTCATAGCACTTATTAAATTAGTTTCAGTGCAAAAATAAACACCATACAAAATCAAAAGGGGGAAATTTCGACAAATTACGAGGATTTTTTATACACACTTTCAACACACGTTTTTCTAAACCAATCCCCTCCCAAAACAGATTCGGGAATATATAAAGACACATCATCTTCATCCAATTGCGATGACCAAGAAACTCTGGATTCAGGGTCTGCACCTTCGCCGGCAGAAGCATATTCGGCATAACGGGCAGTTTTTTCATTTGCTGCATTTCGCCAATTATGCCATCCCTCCGGACGAATATGTTTTCCCATCCTGCATTCTAAAAATACCACCGAGGCATATGGTCTCCAAGGACGACCTAAATACACGTTAACAACTCCTTCTGCAGCAGTCAAATTACACTTATAAAAAACATAACCGTTCTTATGATTCTCCGGCGTAGATGCCGCAGTAATATAAGAATCGGATTTGCTGTGAAGAATACAATGATCAAACCAACATGTCGCCGGACCGAAGATATAATCGGTAGTTCCCTCTATATAACACCGATCGTAATATTGCCGGCTATTCTCATTCCCTGTAAACAATGTATCTTGATTTCCCAACAACCGACAATTACGAACAGCCACACAGTCTCCTTCTACATGCAATGCTACGGCCTGCCCGACTCGTCCCGCCCGATTCTCTACCGTAAGATTTTCCAACGTTACACGATTCCCTCGTATTTGTAAGGTATAAGTACGAAATGTCCCCATCCGGCGCAACGAAGCATAATCATCATAATAAATCAAAGTCTCCTCCGGACCGTCACCTTTTAATGTTATGTCGCATTTCCATGAAGGAATCTCTACCTTTTCATAATAAATGCCTTTTTTTATATGTATTACACGGGGTACAGGGGTAAAATCACGGACAGAATTAATAGCATCCTGTATAGTTATAAAGTCTCCGCTACCATCTTGAGCCACTACAATTACCGGATAAGCGGTATCGGCATAAATAGAAAAAACAAGGACAAAACTTAAAAAAAACGTGCAAGCAAATGTTTTCATGGAACATCCTCTATTTATTAATACAATCAGGCTGCAATATACAATTTCTCATTTTTATTATACATAAAAGGGGCTAATTTTTTCCTGTTCTTTAGAAGCTGTTTAAATTTTCCGATAAAAAATCATATATACAGACTTTGGAGAGATACTTTCGAATATGATTCTCTGAAAACAAAAATTCACACGTAACAGAAGCATAAAACAAATTGTTCTCAAAAAAAATACTCACAAAGAAAAAGAAACGGTCCAGGAAAACATTCCAAACCGTTTCTTTTACAAACATTACAGAATACTTAATAGCAAAAGGCTCTTTATTCAGAGCCTTTATATAGATATTAGTATTTGATCAAGTTCACCAAAAGGTCACCTTCAACTTCCTCGATAGTAACCTTATCTTCACGTGACAACCAACCCAAAGCAGCATATAACTGCTTATCTTTCAGTTTAGTCACCTTTTTAAGCCCTTTCAAAGTTAAACCTTCGCTTTCATTAAGGGCATTCCATACGAGTCCGGCATTCAAACCGATTTCTTCTCTGTCCATAACTTGTTGATTTTAGAATGAATAAATATTGTAAAATCGTTTTTAGTAACAGTTCTTTGCAAAAATACGACTTTATTTTTATAAATTGAATTTAAAGTCTGTTTAAATTTTATAGAAATATTTTTTAACAGCCTATCCTAATAGTAACAAGTCGATTTTCAAGCCATTAAGATTATTTTAATTTAATATGGGTTATTACCCTTCCACCTTAAACAGCCTCGAATTTTCTGAAAATCAATCTTATCCTTTCTTGAATAAACTCTAATCAGGACTTTTAATATACACCAAAGGCCGACTCCATTAACAACAACAGAACGGCCCTTTTGGTTTATTTAATCAACACAAATAAAAGCATTCCACACTTATCTCTCCATTTCAAGACAGAGCATAATAAAAGGTGCGACACCTTTAGGATCATTATCCCTAACGATTTCATTCACATAATAGTCAAACGAACCGTCTCGATAAGGTTTTCTTCCTCCTAACCCGGCGACACCGCAAATACGAGTCAAAGAGACGATACCTTTATCATCTACTACTATAAAATTATCCAAAATACCCTGATAAGCCTTTTGAGCGATCGACAAACTTTTTTCAGGCAAATATCCTTTACGCACACCTTTAGCAATCGCATAAGCATACATAGGCGTACAAGACATTTCCAAATAATTACCTTCCCTTTCCGGCATATCTACGACCTGATACCAAGCTCCCGTACGTTGATCCTGATATTTCGGCAATATTTTCACAAGATCATTTAGAATCAAAATCATTTTATCCCTGCCCGGTTGATTTTCCGGAATAAAATCCAAAGCATCTACAATAGCCATCATATACCAGCCTAATGCCCTACCCCAAACATGCGGAGCTTGCCCGGTTTTTAAGTCAGACCAAGGCAATGCCTTTATCTCGTCCCATGCATGACGATAAAGACCGGTTTTCTTATCATACGTATGTTTCGCAATGATCAAAAACTGACTTACAACATCTGCAAAATCTTCCGGTTCATTAAATGTTGCGGCATATTGAGCATAAAAAGGTGATCCCATATAAATTCCATCGAGCCACATTTGATACGGATATATTTTTTTATGCCAAAATCCTCCGTCCGAAGTACGAGGCTGGGAAGCCAACTGTGCCCGCAATGTATCCATTGCGATTTTATAACGCGGATCTTTTTCCCGTTCATATAGTCTGAACAAAATCTTTCCCGAATTTACATGATCCAGATTATAATTTGTCTTTTTATAGCCATATATCCGACCATTCTCGTTGATCATCGTATCGGCAAACTGTTTTACATATTTATAAAGATAATCTCCTCCATAGCGGTCATAAACATCCAAAAACGCCTGACATTCAAGTCCATGACAATAATTCCATTTCAATTTTGTAGAGAAATCGAGCATCCATCCCTCCGGATTACGAATAATCTCAGACTGACACATCCTTACCGACATCGGAAGTTCGGGATTCACTGCCCATTTTGTTTTCGATTTAGCGAAAATTCCAGAACAAGCCAATAACATCATCGACAAAAATACGGACTTTCTCGTCAGGTCTTTCAAGGTTTGTTTCATATAATTAGCGTTTTAAAATTACTTCGACTGATAAATAAAAATATTCCTCTACTTTTTCAAGACTTTCAACGTCTTTCTTCCCTGCTCTGTTAGCAAAGAAATAAAATAAGTTCCCTTATTCAGCATCGAACCGCCTATGCTCCAATTGTACATTCCGGCACTCTGAACACCCCGATCCCAAGAACGTACAAGCTGCCCGGAAGCAGAGATCAATGAAATTTTTGTCCGGGTTCTATTCTTTAATATATAAGTAAGCGTCAGACTATCCCGAAATGCAGTTTTATCGATCCTTATCTCCGGGGACAATTGCTCTGCCAAAATATTCGAAGGGCTCATATCCTTGCTCAAGCCGGAAATCTTGACATCCTTCAAGCAAATCGTTTTCCCATTTGCCACAGAAGAATACCAAGGATATATACGTATATAAAGAATCTCTCCAGCAGATAACTCCAACATCGGATTGACCGAAATTTCGTTCAAGACCCCGTTCGACATATTTTTCTGCTCACTCAATGTCATTACAGCCGAAATATCGGAAGATTTGAAATAACGCGCCCGATAGCACATACCATTTCCTCCCGAACCGGCAATAACGAAACTGATATTATCTACGGTAAACGTTTTTCCTTCCGGTATAGAAATTCCGAACTGAATATAACGATCTGCGACCTCATCCTCTTCTTTAGGCCATGATCCTCCCAAAATCAAGTTTCGTTGAGATTTTTCCGAAATACCACCCACACGGTTATAATCCGAAACGGACATATTGCTCCAGCTTTCGGGAAGAGCCTCTATTGGTCCGGATACAACGGATTGCTCGTCTCCATCCAGTTTCCAAACGACTTCCGACCGCACTCCGGTCGATGCATCCAATCCCGTTCCGGAAAGGAGTATCTCTTTTTTCATCGCTCCGGTAGTCAAAGCCAAAGTTCCGGTTATATCTCCCGCTATACCAGGGACAAAACGTACATAAAAAGAAGTATAAGCCAACTCTCCGTTTTCATAAGGCAACCTCAAAAAAGAAGTATAATCCCCCTCCTTTATCAAAGAAACTTCATATCCTTCAGTAACAGTTATCGTCACCGAACCGTTAGCCGGATCAAGAGACGAACCGCTGACAGAAAAAAGATACTCCGATGAAGAACCGACATAAACCATTCCGAAATCACACTCCGATGACGGGCTGACCATTAAAGACGGAGCAACAGAAAGACAATCCGACAAAATGTTCTGTCTTAACAATTTCTCAGCCGCTAATCGGGCAAAAACAATAGCGCCATTCATCTTAGTATGCGTTCTGTCTCCGGAGGCATATAATTCTGAAAGGGCTTTCGTCTCGCCATATTCTTCCACTAAAACTCTTGTCAACTCGGTATGATCGACGACAGGAGTTCCGGTTTCTGCAGCAACCTCACGAACAGCAGCGGCATAATCTCCGTCTGCCGTTATATGCCGCCCGGTCTCCGAGATCTTATTTCCGGAAAAATTACATCTTACAACAGGGGTAAACAATACGGGTACTCCCCCGGCAGCCTTTGTCTCGGACACGAACATTTTCAAATTCGATTTAAACTCGGGAATAGTAGAACCGGTTCCTTCCACATTTGTCTTCTCATCATTATGGCCGAACTGTATCAAAACATAATCTCCCGGAGATATTTTTGCTTTCGAAGCATCCCATAATCCTTCCGAAATAAAAGATTTACTACTCCGACCGCTTCGGGCATCATCAATTACCGTAGCGGCATCCGACAAGACGAACATAGATAATGTTTGCCCCCAACCCACCTTTTCGGTAGTTGAAGGATCATATTCAGCCATCGTAGAATCCCCGATAGTAATTATCTTTACCTTCGCATGTACGGAAAACGTAAAAAACAAAAACAGTATTACCGATCCCAAAAACCTCATAATCAAAAACACAATAAACCTAAAACAATCTTTTTACCTTACACTCACACGAAATACATTTACTTGTTTGCCCGAAACCACACGCAAAACATAAAAACCCGAAGGCAATTCAAACGAAACACTTTCTCCGTCTCCCGTTTTTTTCAGAACAGCGCTCCCGTTTATTGCAAATACATCTACCGTAACATTACCCGATATACCCGCAAAATGAATCCGATTTCCCGAAACACAAACTCTCATATCGCTATTCTGTTCCAAATCCGAAATAAGACCTCCCGTCTCCGAAGATTTCAATGTCCATCGAGAATCACCCACTTCATCCCCGACAAAATAGTCAGTAGTCAAAATATAAGAATCATAGTCTTTCGAAATGACAGAAGCATTAATCCGCGTATTGATTTTCAAGTCACCGGTTACCTCATTCTCAATCAGGCAATTTTGGATATACGCCTCATCATTCAATACGACTTTTTTCGTTTCAAATCCTGAAATTATACAATTCTCCAATCTATAAACAGAACCGGTACAAGCCCCGGTAGCAATAATCTCATTAGACGCTCTTGCCGCATTTCCGGTCTGAGTCTCATCCGCATCCGTCCCGCAATCCAAAATCGTCACGTTGCTCATTTTGAAATTCAGAGGTACAGCCCCCCCATTTACAAAAACTCCCCCCGAACAATTAAAAAACGAGCTATTTGTCAATTCCGTTTCCGAAAGCTCAGCTTTAGCAAATCCCAAAACAGAATAATTGGGGCTTGCCTTACACATATCATGAAAGACCGAATTATCGACTTCCAGCTTACCGATTACGGCAATATTCGTCTTGTCATCAGCCCGAACAGCACCACGCCCATATCCGTAAATTTCGCAATTTCTAAACGAAATTTCCGGAATCGTCTGAGCTTCCCCCGTGACGCTGATCAGATATTTGCTGTCAGTCGGTTCTTCATCGGTACGATCATAAAATAAAATAAGACCATCTAAAGCAATACTTGCTCCATTTTTAATTTTAAAAGTCACCTTTTCCAACACCGGAGGTTCTATCAAGCCCGATTTAGCCTTTATCGTGATATTTTTATCTACCGTCAACTCCTTTCCTATAACCTCGCTTGTCACTTCCAGCACATCTCCGGCAGAAGCATTCTTCAACAATGTCTCCAAAGAAGTCGGGACAATAGGCGTATAATCTACAACTTTATTTTGATTCTCGGTAATCTCTGCAACAAGGCTGTTCATATACACTTCAAGATTCGTATAACCCTCAGAGTTAACAATCTTTCCGTCTGCCGCATTATTTTTATTCAATCCGTGAGCCTCTTCCCATACATCGGGAATCCCATCACCGTCCGTATCTATCAATTCCGCTTCTGTTACTCCTCCGTCCGATAACTCCGGCCATGCACTTGTCGCCCCTTCCGGTTTAACATCATCTGGTAAATCTATTAATCCCGGTTTACTTTTCGCATCCGCAGAAACGCTTCCGGTATAAGTCGTTATCCCGTACTCCGTCTCCCTCACTATGCGGGTATCCACTTCATCCCTTGCAAGAGAGCATCCCGCATACAATAAAACACGCCCCAATGCCTGAGTTGCCGTATGAGTAGTTACAACATCCGTTTCCAAAGGAGTATCTAATTTAATGGTGTCTTTTGTAACCTGAGTATATAATCCGTCACAAGAATTATTGTCGATCTGTTCATAAATACCTTTCGTCCAATTATCTTTCGTTACGTCCGAATAACCTTCGACAACATTTCCGTCGACATAATATTTCCCCCAAACATGTTTCATGGGAGCAAAATCAGGGTATTTAGAAACATAGCTTTCCGTACGAATGCCGATTCCGGCAATCCGATACCGCACCTTAGCAGAAGTTGCCGCACTTTTTGTTGCCGGTCCGGGCTTATAATAATTATTTACGATATTTATTTTCATTCCCTCACCACCATAACAACCATTACCCGACCAGTTATAAATTACATTATTCCTCAAATCCATATATTCTCGTGTCTGAGTTCCCGCTTTCGGACCTAAACGAGGAGCTCTGCTGTCATGATGCGCCAATAAGTTATGATGATAAGAGGCCTTAGCACCACCCCAGTTACCTCCATATCCATGCGTGCCTTTTTCATGTCCTGCCGTCCGCAGGCTTTCTGAAATAATGCACCATTGTAAAGTCAAGTTATCAGACCCGTACAACGAACAGCACTCATCTACAGACCAACTGATAGAACAGTGATCAACAATGATATTCTTTTTTCCCCATCCGCCTAAAGCATCTTCCTCTGTTCCACTCTCATTTCCCATACGGAAACGCACATAACGGATAATAACATTATTCGCCGACACGGATACCGGCCAACCTGCGATACAAATACCTTGTCCGGGAGCTGTTTGTCCGGCAATAGTAATATCGTCATTCGCTATCTTCAACGTACTTTTCAGAAAAATAGTCCCGGCAACATCAAAAACGATTGTTCTCGCTCCTTTCTGCACAACAGCATAACGCAAACTTCCCTTCAATCCGGTATCTTCAAGCGTAGTCACATGATAAACAGTTCCGCCTCGTCCTCCGGTCGTATAACGACCGTGCCCCTCTGCTCCGGGAAATGCCGGCGTTTGCGCCTGCACACAAACCAACGAAAGTATCGAGATTATAATACAGATAGATATGTTTTTCATTTGCAATAAACTTTAATGATACAAAGATATACATGACCAGCACTTAACAATGTGTAGGAATCAACAGAATAGGTGCATTTATTGTTATTCCTTGTTCCTGTTATTCCTCTTCTATAAAACTTTCTAAAAAATAAAAGTCCGGAAGTATAGATTCTTTCCGGACTTTCATCTCAAATACACACATTAATAATTAATAAATGCTATCACAACATTTTGAACACACTTGTCTTTTTTTCTGAAACGATACGAATAATACAAGGCTGAACAGTGCTTATCCGGAAAGTACCTTCCGATACTTTTTCCCGTGCCAAGACTGTACCCGTTAAAGAATAAGCGCTTACTGTCGCCGATTCCGGAATATTTCTAACCACGATCTCATCACCGTTTCGATAAGCAATGTAATCCGGTAAATCAAGAGTTTCTATCCCGGATACATCAGCCTTAACAACTTCCGACAATTCGCTCAACATACCATATTCACTCACTCCCTGAACTGTATATTCATCACCGGACTGCATCAGCTCATCCTCATATACCAACTCCGCCGCATCTGCCTTTACAAAACCTATCGTAGATCCATTCTTTTTTACGACATAACAGATGACATACTTCGAAGCTTCCCAACTTAACGTCTTACCTTCTATCTTCAAACCGGACGGTGCTTCGACACTCTCCGTCATAATCGCCGGATCCCAATCATCACTTCCACTCATTACATTTTCGATCGTATAAGCTGCAGCCTCTTCATCAGTCAGCGAATTTTTGGCGTAACCTTCAATCTTATTCTCCTTCATGGTTACTCCGTTCTCATCTTTTTTCGGTTGTCCGGTAGATTCATCTATAATTGTTTCTCCTTCATAATAATAATAATAATCATTACGCAATGACACATCGACCGGATCTCCGTATGCATCTACGGTTTTATAGTCTGCCCATATTTCCGGAATACCTCCCATCGTAAAATACCAGCCTTTTGCATAAACAGGGACTTTGCATGTAGTATATAAAAATACCGTCTTAGGCGAATCGTGCCAAGGTCTGCCGAAATAAAGCCCTTCGACATCAGCATTTCCGTCGATAACGCAATGATCAAAGACATAGCCCCACTTTTCTTCCTTCTTATGATTCGGTGCAACGATATATCCTCCCGATTTACGGGTATTATACAATGTACATTTATTAAAGAATACATCCCCGGCTCCATAAATATAATCGACAGCACCTTCGATAAAACATTCGTTCAAGAAATGACGTCTCCCCGTTTTATTCGAAGTAAGGTAAGTATCCTGATAGCTTCTCAACTTACATCTATTCAAGATAGCCCGGTCACTATAAGTACACAGAGCAAGGGCTTGAGGTCCGTCCTGCGCAGTTATTCCGTATTCGTTTTCAAACGAAATGCCCGTCGCATAAAAATTATCTCCGGTGACATATACGGTAGCCCCGTCAGTTGGAGAATAGACAGGCTTGCCCAAATCATTATCCCCGCTGACTCGGTCGTCCGAAATAATAACACTCTCCGCATCCTCCCCGATCAGATGAATATACGGTTTTGCAATTTCAAGATGGCCTTGATATTTTCCCGCTTTAATATAAATCAACCACGGAGATGTACGGTCGGAAGGTGCGGCATCGATTGCTTCTTTTACAGACGTATAATCACCTGAACCGTCCTGTGCTACTACGACATCAAAAACTTTTGCGATCGGGTCGGGACGACTCATTGTCGTAAACGTTACTGAGAACGCTTCATTAGGTATCCCCGATACATTGGTTACAAAACCGGCCGGAATATCGACAGAATAAGGGGTATCGTACGCTAATTTCGTATAAGGCAAAGTAACAGACGTAGATCCATATTCAGGGACTAAAGAGATTCCGTTCAATACGACATCTCCCGTACCGGCTTTTATTTTTTTGTTAAAGTTCAGAATTAATGCTCCATTCGCAGAAGCTGAAGAAGAACCCTCAGCCGGAACTGACGAAGCCAATACGGGAGCTTCCGGATCATATTCATTCTTAGGATCGGCAAACACGAATACATTAGCCAAAGTCGTACCATCATTCCCCGAACCCAATATCGTGCTTGTTTCATCAGCAATCCAACGAATATAAACCATAGATTGATCCTCCGCTTCAACAGGAAGTTTTCCGATACAATCTTCCCACAACGACTGTCCGTAAACCGAAGAAAGATCTATCGTCACAAGGTCTTTAAAATTTTTATTATCTAACGAATACTGCATTTTTTGCTTAGAATATACTTGATAACTTCCGGACATCAGCGATGTAACCTCTATATTCGTATATCCTTTAGTCGAAAACTGAGCCTGAAAATAACGCCGGGAACTGAAATCTGTCGTCCAAAGCCGAGCATTTGCATGTGCCGGAGTGTATTCTGCAGCATGGTATAACCAATTTACCGATGCTCCGGTCGGTTCATAAGCCGAAAGCAACCCCTGATTCGTAGATTCAGAATAGAACGGTGCGGGAATCTCTTTTCTTTTTTCAGCACTGGCAGCATCATTAAAATCCCAGCCTACAATAAAGTCCTTTTGATCGAAATTCGCTGAAAGCTCTACATTCCCGGTTATCTGAACAGTACGAACTTTTTCTGTCTGACCATCGCTCCAGCCTCCGAATATCGTCACAGGGTTATCTACCACTGAAAGCGTCACGATAGTTCCTTCCGGATAAAAATTATCCTCTGCCTCAGGAGAAAAAGAGATTCTACCCCACCGAGAACCGTTGACAGAAACAGTCAGCTTATACAAAGTCAGTTTATTGAAATTAGCGGTTATTTTCCGATCGGTATTTAAAACAAGTTCCAACTCCGGATCGCTTCCCAATACCGCACCGCCATCATCATCCGTCCAGTTTACGAATTCATATCCAAAAGCCGCCTCTGCAGAAATTTTTACCGTCGAATTTATATCATAAGTCTCCGATACCGGAAAAACAGATATATTCCCCGCACCTTCGATATTCGTTTTTGTACTCAACGTTACCTGTTCGGCCGTAGAAACATAATCGCCATAAATGTCGAGACTAAGCAGGAATGCATATTGAGAACCATTCAAATTATAAAAGCGGATAGATACATTCTTTTGTTTTTCTTCCGGAATGGAAATAGAGACCAAATGTCCCTGTGTATCTTTATATTTCTCGTTATTAGAATCATAATAGTATGTTCCGTCCAATGGCGTATCGAAAATCGTTTCCCACTCAGACTGACCTTCATACTTTATCTGCACACCCAATCCCCGATCATTTCCGGTAGCAGCTTCTACAAATTCGATCTTCGTAACCGACTCCAAAGCAGAAATTTCGATAGCAGAATTATCCTTTTTTTCTGCCCGAATATAACCGGGAGTCACATAAGAACTGGTAAATTTAGAATCTGTTCCTGTCGGAGAAACAACTACCTGAGACAAAGAAAAAGAAAAATCCTCGTTCGAAAAATGAGTCTTTGCAGGTACAACGACTGCATCATCGCTTGCAGAAGAAGATTCCCAATCTTGAAATGTCGTAGAATACAAAAGTTTCTCTTCTGCACGGATCGAACCGATCACCGACAAACATAAAAGAAATAAAAATCCGAATCGTTTCATCATCTGTTTCATGGTTATAATTTTATATTTATACTATTTAACTGTTCCTATTATCTGAGGATACCACTCATCGTTTCCACCCAATATATTTCTTAAAGTTATCTGATCCGCCTCTTTATTCGTAAGCTGATGCGACCAGCTAACCCGACCTTCACAATTTCCACCCTCACCCCGACTTTTATACTCGCCATAAAAAGTTGTCTTTTCAGCATCGGGTTTCCTCCAATTATGCCACCCTTCAGGAGAAATATGGCTACCCATATCACATTCAATAAACAAAGTCCGGGCAAAAGGACGCCAAGGACGCCCCAAATAAACATTTTCGACAGAGTGATCTGCCGTCAACCGGCAATTATGGAAAACATACCCGTATGCCTTTCCTGCCGGAGTCGCCGCTGCAGTAAGATACCCTTCTGAACGTTTACTGTGAATTGTACAGTTCTCGAACCACGCAGTAGATTTTCCGAAAATAAAATCGACCGTTCCTTCGATATAGCAGCCTTCGTAATATTGCCGGCTATCTTTATCATAAGTATAAAGAGTATCCTGAAAGCCCAGAAAACGACAATTCCGGAATATAGAACGATCTCCGCTCACAAAAACGGCAACAGCCTGTCCAACAGGCCCTGCACTATTCTCGAAAGTCATATTCTCAGCTATAAAATCCGGAGCGTAAACATAAAATGAAGCAGAACCCGAAGTAGACATCTCCTCTCCGAATACATTCATTTTAGAAGCATAATCATCATAAGTCAAAATAGTCTTAGTTCGGGACTCTCCCATAAATGAAACATTTATTTTACTCTCCGGCAAAATAACCTTTTCTTTATAAACGCCTTCCCGTATATAGATCGTCGTACGCCCTTTTTTCCTGAAATCAGGTACTGCATCAATAGCTTCTTGTATAGTAAAAAAATCTCCGCTACCATCTTTGGCTACAACGTAATCATACATCACGATATGAGGAGCAAGAGCAGGAATAGTCTCTTTTATAGACTCGGCGACCATACGGGCAATTAACCTCGCACCTTTCACATTAAGATGAGTATTGTCTTGTTTCCCTTCAGGCAATGCTGCATAAATTCCCGGCTCGACCCAGACAAAAAGAGAAGTAGATTTTTCCTGTCCATACCGTTCCAGCAAACTGGCAGACATTTTATTTAAATCGATTAATAAAACTTGTTTTTCCTTAGCAACAGCTCTTACCGCATCGGTATATTTCCCATGTGTATCTGCTAATGTACCGTCCGGGTTAAACTTCCTACGGACAATAGGCGTAAAAAGTATCGGTATTGCACCGACTTTTCGGGTCTCATCTATATATTTCCCTAAATTTATCTTATAGTCGGTTTCCGCATCCGAATGACGGGCAGTATCGGCTTTTTGATCATTATGCCCAAATTGAATAAACACATAATCCCCTTTACGAAGCTTTTTCCGCACGAGCTCCCAATGTCCTTCATTCCTGAAACTCCGCGTACTGCGTCCATTCAAAGCTCTGTTATCGACATGAATATCCGGAGTCAAAAATCCGGAGAACATTTGTCCCCAGCCTCGTTCAGGATTCCCACCCGAAAGAGGTTTATCGGCCATTGTCGAGTCTCCGATCATATAAATGACAGGAATGCGCTCGACATCGAACGAACAAAAAATGCACGTAAATAATGTAAATAAGATATAGTAGGATGTGTTCTTCATTTATAGACATTTTATCATGTCACAAAAATAAGACGCACAATCCTATTCAAAAGAGTATTTTTTGACACAAATTGTGGAAATTTTTCCACAGAATCAAACTTCCGGAATTTTAAGGATCTGACCGACCTTCAAGGAGGATGAATGCAAATTATTTATTTTTTTCAACAAATTAGTAGTAACACCCGGGAAACGTTGCGAAATAGTCCATAAACTCTCTCCCCGAGTGACCTTATGATAATGATAACGATCATAGGCAGGATTGCGCGGATTACGTGCCGTCGAAATATTCTTCCTACTCGAAACCGGAGAAATAACGGCAGTTTCGTTTTTTACTTCTTTCGTAGATTGTGCAATAAAAGTCGAATCTTTAGACATGACAGTTATACTATCCGGTTTCTCGACTTTTTTAGAAGGAGTTTTCCGAGCGAGTTCGGCACGATAAACTTTCAGTCTTCGCCCGGCTACGATATTATTATTCTTTAAATGATTCCAATTGCGAAGATTCCGGACAGAAACACCATAACGATTGGCGATAACAGAAAGGGACTCTCCTTTTCTTACACGATGATATACCCAACTGCCGCCTCCGGTCGAAGCATAATAACCTGCAGGTTCGACAGTTGTTCGCCGACCATATATCTCAGATTGATAATTGACGATAGAATCTTTCGCATCGATAAAAGCGTAAGCCTGCTGCGCAGGCAGACACAACGTTCTCAAACGGGTATCTCCCGGAATAATATCTTTTCGATATTGCGGATTAAGCCCTCGTAATAGGTCCATAGGAATCTCCAAAACATCAGCAATCTGCTTCAAATGAATACGATCGCTGATCTGTATCGTGTCAGTCGTCAAGGGCAGGTCGGTAAGAACCGGACAAATATTATGTTCTTGGTAATAATGCATCACATAATTAGCCGCAATAAACGCAGGTACATAGCCCCGGGTTTCTTTCGGCAGGTAATTATAAATTTCCCAATAGTCTTTTTTGCCACCCGAACGGCGGATCGCTTTATTTACATTTCCCGGACCACAATTATAGGAGGCTATGGCAAGAGGCCAGTCTTGATAAATATTGTACAATTCTTTTAAATATCGTACGGCTGTCTCTGACGAACGAACAGGATCTCGACGTTCGTCGATCAAACTATTTACTTCAAGACCTAAAGGCTTTGCCGTACCGATCATAAACTGCCATAACCCGGTAGCTCCTGCACGGGAAACAGCATCCGGACGCAAAGCCGATTCGATGATCGGCAGATATTTCAATTCAAGAGGCAATCCGGCTTTTTCAAGAGCTTGTTCGAAAATAGGAAAATAATAGGCACTCAGACCGATCATCGTTTCTACCAATTCACGACGCTTCTCGGTATAAAGAGTTATATAACTTTTTACAACCTGATTATACGGCATTTCTATAACAGTAGGTAAAGCCGCCAAACGCTGAATATAAACAGAGTCCGGATAATCTATATTAACACTGCTTCTTATGCAATTTTCATCGATTATGGCATATTTCTTTAAAAACCAACTGGACAGAAGACTATCGACATCAGCTTCAAGGCTTTCCGGCAAAACGATTTCCTGATCTGAAATCGTGTCTTTAGCCGTTTTGATTTTCTGAGGGTCGTCTATCGTTCCCCAAACAGGGAATAGCAAAACCGAAAAAAGAAATATAAGCACTATTTTCTGCATAATCAATTCATTTTTTTTAAAAAGTTATCGCACATTGCAACCCCAATGAGGTACTCGAAAATGGCGTAGGCTCCATTACAGCCGGAAGCAAATGCATCGAAACATCAGGCGTAATATCAAAATGATATAATTGAGCATCGACATAAGCATCGATCATGGCCACGACATAAACCCCGATCATAGATATGATACATAAATCCCGATTACGACGGTAAAAATCTTTCTTTCGTTTCATCGCACTTTTCAGCCACTCGGTATTCGATTCGATCCATGCTTTATCATTACGCCGGTTATACGGAAGAAAATTTATATAACTATCGGTAGTCGGATCACTATCCATGACATCTCGATATGCCTGAGAATAATCGGTATAATATCGGCCATTCCAAGAGACGGCATACGTTAATCCCATAAACCCGCCTATTACAATCGGTAATTTCCAATATCTCCGGTTATAAATCTGTCCCAGACCCGGAACTAATGCCGATAACCAAACGGCTTTCATCGGATCGGGATTGAACACGACACTATCTCTACGGTCGACCTCCAATCCGGTAGTATCGACAACATCGACAGACCTCTCTGTTCCGATGACATAAAGAGAATCTTTTCCGGTAGAAACTTCTGTCTGTACTTGAGCCGATACCGGGACAGCCGACATCGGGATTAAAAGACATATAGTTAAAAAGATCCCCAGTATTTTATGTCTGCATATGTAATATATCCCTGTCAAAATACTATTTCAGTTTATCAAAGATAGCGATCAAACGTTCCAACTCCTCCTCATTTTTAAAAGGAATACTAATCCGTCCTTTTCCTTCATCGTTACAGGTAAACTGAACTTTTGTATTAAAAAATGAAGAAAGGTGTTTTTTCAGAATATCATATTCTTCACGCGAAGTAGGGCGAGAAGGGACTTTCGGCTTCTTCGCCTCTTCTATCGAATGTCCTTCGGAAAGACTTTTCACGATTTCTTCGACTTTACGCACAGAATAACCGTTCTCTTGTATCAGTTCATACACTTTCAATTGAAGTGCAGGGTCATCGATCGACAGCAAAGCCCGCGCATGTCCCATATCCAGCAATTTGTTCTTCAGCCCCATTTGAATTTCGGCCGGCAGTTTCAACAAACGCAGATAATTAGCGATAGTCGTCCTTTTTTTACCTACCCGATCGCTCAACCGTTCTTGAGTCAGATTATACTGTTCGATCAATTTCTGAAACGTCAATGCGATTTCGATAGAATTCAAATCTTCCCGTTGAATATTTTCTATCAGCGCCATCTCCATCATCGTCTCATCCTCTGCGGTACGCACATAAGCCGGAATGGTTTTAAGACCGGCCATAATAGAAGCCCTGTAACGACGCTCCCCGGCAATGATCTGATAAGTTCCGTCCGATATCTGACGTAAAGATATCGGCTGTATAATGCCCAACTCCCGAATAGATGTAGCCAATTCCGACAACGCTTCCTGATCAAATTCCCGTCTGGGTTGGTCAGGATTCGGCTTTATTTTTGAAATTTCTATTTCATTTATCGACGAAGACCCCTCCGTTTTCACCTCATCCATCGTAATGAGTGCATCGAGTCCACGTCCCAAAGCGTTTCTTTTAAATGTAGCCATAGTATGTCGCCCTTTTATACCTGCCGGGCAAGACAGGTTTATCTTATAAAATCAACTCTCTCTTTCGATCAACTCTTTTGCCAGTTGCATGTGGTTAATACTTCCGCGAGAATCCGGATCGTACAATATCGCCGGAATACCATGACTGGGAGCTTCGCTCAACCGGATATTCCGCTGAATAACGGTAGTAAACACCATATCCCTGAAATGCTTTTTCAGTTCCTCATAAATTTGATTGGCAAGTCTCAACCTCGCATCGTACATAGTCAGCAAAAAGCCCTCTATTTCCAAAGCCGGATTCAATTTGGATTTGATAATCTTAATTGTGTTCAATAATTTACTGATTCCTTCCAACGCAAAATATTCGGCCTGAACCGGAATAATAACCGAATCCGCAGCGGTTAAGGAATTGACGGTTATCAAACCCAACGATGGAGAGCAGTCTATCAAAACATAATCATATTCCCGCTTGACCTCATCCAATAACCGTGACAACACTCGCTCCCGGTTTTCTACATTCAAGAGTTCCAATTCCGCACCGACAAGATCGATTCTCGAACACACGATGTCCAATCCTGAAACACAAGATCCGACAATCGCCTCACGCAAAGAATTCCCGCCGATCAGACATTCATAAATCGATACAGAAACCGTACGAGGATCTACCCCGAGTCCTGAAGAAGCATTTGCCTGTGGGTCGGCATCGATCACGAGAACTTTTTTGTCCAACGCGGCTAATGATGCGGCCAAATTGATCGAAGTAGTGGTTTTCCCCACTCCTCCCTTTTGATTGGCAATAGCAATAACTTTACCCATAACACAAAATTTTATCGGGAGCAAAGTAACCGTTTTTTATGTTCTGCTATTTATCAGCACACAAAAAAATGTCCCGATTGTTGATAAGTCGGCTTTATTGTTAATAACATCAATAAGATTCCGAATATACGTAAAGTGCTCACTCATCGTGACAAAGATAAATAAATTTGACGGATACTACTGTGCCTTTCAATTAATTTAGCACTCGAATAAACTACACGTTAAAAAAAGCGGTCTGAAAAATGTTTATTTTGTACATTTGCATACAAAGAACCTGACAATTAAAATATATATGAAAGTCCCAGCCACAGAAAAAAGACCGCTTATTTTAGTAACGAATGATGACGGAATAGAAGCAAAAGGCGTTCACGAACTGGCAAAAATGATAGAAGATTTGGGCGACATCGTAGTCGTAGCACCGGATAGTCCCCGTTCCGGCCAATCGAGCGCACTATCTGTCGGCATTCCTCTAAGGCTCAATTTGATCGAACATTACAGGAACATATCTTTTTACCGGACAAACGGCACACCGGTCGATTGTGTAAAACTTTCTATGAATCAACTGTTCGACCGCCAGCCTGACCTTTTATTATCCGGAATCAATCACGGTTCGAACTCTGGCGTCAGCATCGTTTACTCGGGAACGATGGGAGCTGCTCTGGAAGGCTGTATAATCGGAATCCCCTCTATCGGTTTCTCTCTTACCAGTCACGAACCGGATGCAGATTTTTCGCCCTGCCGGGAAATCGTAAGGGAAAGTTGTAAAAAAGTCTTGGAAAAAGGGCTTCCGCCTTCGGTCTGTTTAAACATCAATATTCCGGCAATTCCTCGTCCGAAAGGTGCACGCATCTGCCGCCAGGCTCAAGGCTACTGGACCGAAGAATACGACCACCGTATCGATTCGCACGGGAAAGATTACTATTGGCTGACCGGCCGTTTTATGAATTTAGAACCCGAGAATGAAGATACTGACGAATGGGCACTTGCTCACGGTTATATCTCGATAGTTCCATGCACTTGTGATCAAACAGCCTATTCCGCCATTCCGGAAATAAATGATCTTTTATCTTTAGAATAATTCCGACTCATGAAAAAAATCGCCATATCGTTTATCTTCTTTATAATGCTCGGATGCAGCAGCGTACCGCTGACCGGTCGAAGACAACTCAATCTTGTCTCTGATCAAGAGGTTCTTGCATTAAGTAATCAAAGTTTCTCGGATTACATGAAAACGGCAAAAGTGTCAACAGACTATATGAAGACACTACAAGTCGCACGTGTCGGACAACGCATTGCAAATGCCGTCATGAGTTTCTTGCGAAACAACGGTATGACTGCCGATGCAGCTTCTTATAATTGGCAATTTGTACTGGTTAACGATAATACACCGAATGCTTTTTGCATGCCCGGAGGGAAAGTGGTTGTAAATACCGGCATACTTCCGTACACTCTCGATGATGACGGATTGGCTGTCGTTCTCGGACATGAGATCGCTCATGCCGTCGCCAAACACAGCAGCGAACGAATCAGCCAGCAAATGCTCGTTCAATATGGCGGAGTAGCGTTAAACACCCTGATGCAAAACAAGTCGGATGCAGCGCAAGCTTTGGCAAATCAAATATACGGCGTCGGGACACAAGTAGGTGTCATGCTGCCCTACTCCCGTAAGCAAGAATCCGAGAGCGACCGCATGGGTCTCATTTTTATGGCAATGGCCGGCTATAATCCCGAGAAAGCGCCTGCATTCTGGGAAAGAATGGCAACTCAAGGATCTTCCACCCCCGAATTTTTAAGCACCCATCCGTCTGATGCCTCTCGAATAGCAAATTTAAAGAAATTAGTTCCCGAAGCTATGAAATACAAAAAATAAAAAATTCAGTTAGTTCGATAAAAGACTCATGCAAATAAGGAAAATGAAAGCAAAAGACATCGAAGATGTCATGCAACTATGGTTATACACCAACCTGAAAGCGCACGCTTTCATTCCTGAATACTATTGGTACGAGAATTTCAACGAAGTAAAATCGGCACTATCCGAGGCCGAAATATATGTTGCAGACCAAAATAAAAAGGTTATAGGATTCATCGGTCTTATCGATAACTATATTGCAGGAATTTTCGTTTCCGAACACATGCAATTGCACGGTATAGGGAAACAACTGCTAAGTATTGCAAAAAAGCGACACCCGGTCTTACAATTGCATGTTTATAAAAAGAATCTAAAAGCTATCGGATTTTATCAAAAACAAGACTTCAAAATTATAAAATCCGAAATCGACACGCATACCGGAGAAGAAGAACTTTTCATGGAATGGAAAAATAGGCCGTTTTGAGATCAAGAGTCCGGACGGATTTTATGACAAAAATATCAACAGCCAAACAAAAAAATTCTCTAAATCCCAAGTAGCTTTTCTATATCATTTTTCCAAAAACCATACACATTCGATTTTCATTTCAATTTAAGAGTCGCACGACTTCCCCCGACAAGACCATTTGCATTTTTTCGCAAAAATATTCAATCACACAACTCATACAACAGAATATTTTTTGTATAAAACGACAAAATGATGAATTTATTCAAAAAAAATTCAAGTTTTATGCAATAATAAAACATTTATTCTTACATTTGCATCTGAATATAGCATAATTATACAAAGAAATAAATTATTGCTTTCAATATAGAGACTATTTCAAATTTTATCAGATACTGTTCCGAGACTTATTTCGGTGCATTTTGTGTTTTCTAAAAACATAAAAACACGATAAGAAACGAAATACGAATCTTGAATACAGACAAAATAAAAGGAAAGGAACTTTAAAACTTTCAAAAAAGGAATAATCTTATGAAAAATAAAGTCGATAGGCTACAGGCTATTAAAGAAATTATTATTTCACACAAAATCAGTAGTCAGGAAGATTTACTAAAGCAACTCACGGAAAGAGGTTTCGACCTCACTCAAGCGACCCTTTCCAGAGATTTAAAACAACTGCAAATCGCTAAAGTCGCAGGCAAAGACGGAGGTTACCTTTACGTTATGCCCGAAATCGCAGGAATCGGCAGATTGGCCAATGCAAAAAATCAACAACACTATGCAGGCCCGGTATCCGGTTTTCTTTCTATCGAATTCTCCGGACAATTGGCGGTTATTAAAACACGTCCGGGTTATGCTAGCGGAATAGCTTGGGACATAGACACTCACTCTGCTGAAGAAATATTGGGAACAATTGCCGGAGACGATACGATATTGTTAATCTTACGCGAAGGAATTACCCGACCACAAGTATTAGAAACTCTAAAAACCATAATACCTTCTATCGACGGAGAATAAAAGAGATATTATATTAACATATTAAAATGACCCGATGCGCCTGTTTATTCTACTTAAAAACAGACCAAAGAACAAAAGAAAATGGAAGATACAATTGAAGTAATTGTAGCAAGCGAAAAGCACTTGTCGTATGTAGAAACAATTCTCGATACAATCGAGAAAGCAGCAAAAGTCAGAGGTACCGGAATCGCAAAACGGTCACCGGAATACGTAAAACAAAAAATGCTTGAAGGGAAAGCCATTATCGCCCTCGACGGAGATAAATTTGCGGGGTTTTGCTATATCGAAAGCTGGAGTAACAAACAGTTTGTAGCCAATTCAGGGCTTATCGTCGTAGAGGCATATCGAGGACACGGACTGGCCAAACGGATCAAAAGAAAAGCATTCGAACTTTCCCGATCCCGTTTTCCGGATGCAAAAATTTTCGGACTTACAACCGGACTGGCAGTAATGAAAATCAACTCAGAATTAGGATATCGTCCGGTAACATTCTCCGAACTTACAGATGACGAAGCTTTTTGGAAAGGATGCCAAAGCTGTGTAAACTATGACATATTGCAACGGACAAACCGCAGAATGTGCCTGTGTACGGGAATGCTCTTCGACCCGCATGCCGAAGAACACCATTCTGAAAATAAATAATTACATTTAATATAAATACTCTC
>ERZ791626.812-NODE-812-length-30061-cov-3.949710_pt1 | contig 30061 bp, 15 predicted proteins | sample MGYA00510266_ERZ791626 | MGnify/ENA primary metagenome ERZ791626 (study PRJEB30046, sample SAMN00715208) | human gut metagenome | study: EMG produced TPA metagenomics assembly of the A metagenome-wide association study of gut microbiota in type 2...
AAATGGCTCCGTTCCATCCGGTATTGGCCAGATTCATCGTCAGGCTTCCGCCCGTCAGTGATAAAGAACTACTCCCGGCAATGGTGCCGTCCGTCCCGGCATTGAAGGTATAGTCCCCTCCCGTTACTTCCATGGTATTGGGCTTGACCGTTCCTACGATTGATACCGTTTTCTCGGCGGCATCATTGGTAAAGACGACTTTGTCTCCCGTATGGAAACTGGTATCCACCGAAGGAATATCGGCAGTCCAAGAAGAAGCATCATTCCTCGTTTGCCAGAGATCGGCATCTCCTGTCCAGGTCAATGTGACATCCGTCTTGTCAAAAACGACTTGGAGCATATTGCCGGCCCCCAGCTGATAGTCTATTTTGTCACGGGAATCCTCGTCAACCTCCATTCCGTAACTTGAAATTTTGGATTTATCAAATCCGCCGGCCAGCGTAAACATCTGATAGATATAGTGTCCTGTTGTCAGGGAGACTAGTGATGAGAGATCAAAGACAACACCTGATCCAAGAGTAATGCTGCCGCCGTCCGAAACGGCATACTGTGTATTGACTTGGTCATTCAGGACAACGACACTGCCGCCGTCCAATGATAACGCCCCCGTCAACGAACCATTGGAGGCCAATGTCGTCGTCAAGGTGGAACCGGCGATCAACGACGGGAAACTCAATTTGCCGCCGTCAAGATTGAACCGGGTACCCGAACCCACCACGGGAAGAGTCGTCCCTTCTTCTGCTCCGGCAACCGTTGTTTTACCCGTCACCGTCAATTGTCCCTCCTTCGCCGTAAAGGTACCGTTGAAAGCGGTCAAATCGCCATCAAAGATCTGGGATCCCGTTCCCGTTTTGATCACGTTGACGCCATCCGTCACCTTTCCGCTAAAGGTCAGGGCATCAGATCCGGAGTAATTGATTGTCAAATTGGAGGGAGAAGTCAAAGATGCTGATTTTTCCAACATCGCTCCCGCTTTTGCCGATCTCAGACCGGCTATCGTAACATCTGCAACCCCCAAACGAAGCTTTGTTGCGGCATTATCCAGGGAGATCAGAGCCTTGGCCGCGGCATTCTGGTGGTTGAGAACCAGTCTGAAATATTTGGTAACCTCATTATCGCCGGAATCTCCATTCGTCAGAGAAATCGTTCCAGTAAACCACTTGGAAGAATCGTCATCTACTCCGGAGATAATGAAAAGACTTTTGTTTTCATCCACGGTATACACACCGGCTTGCCTGGAAATTTCCAGATTACCGGATCCATTCAATTTGGATACGGAATAAACACGTTCCCAGGAAGGTAGTTGGAGAAGAGCTTTTTCGACGACAGCTTCGGAGGAAGGCTGGATGGTAATTCCTTGGGCAAATTCGATATTGAAGACAATTGCGCCGCCTCCTGCTACATACCCTGTTCCCAGCTGTAAAGTTCCTCCCTCCGATAAATTGACGGCACTTTGGACAACGTTTTGCTTGGAGGTAGATCCCGGGAATTTGAGCTGGAGCGTACTATTCGGTCCAATATTGACTGTTGCTCCAAGAAGGAGATTCGTTTCAGAAGTCGTTTGATTATCCCAAATCAATTTACCTCCGGTAATATTGACTGTCTCCACATCGACATTGATATCGGAAAGCGTGACATTGGTAGACGACTCGATTGTACCTTTCCCATTGCCGACAATGTTGCCTTTAAAGGCAAAATCAGCATTCATGGTCGTACCGCCGAACACAAGCTTGCTTTCGTCCTGAAGAGTCACGACGGCATTGTCTCCGCCGAGGGTCTTGTTATTGTCGCCCGTAGCCGTCAAGGTCGCTCCCGATTCAATAGTGATACCTCCTTGATAATCATCGTTGGCTCCGGAAAGAACGACTTCTCCTCCTCCCGCAATCGTCAAGTTGGCCGTACCGGCAACGCCCGTCAGGCCGCCGCTGATCGTAATCGTCCCCACCCCTCCCAGATAACCGTCGTAATCGGAACCTTGGGCTGTTGTGTCCGGTGTATATTTGTCCGTATTAAGCGTGACGGAACCTCCGATAGTCATTGCCTTGACTCCGGTCCAGGAATCCACGGTATTCAGAATACCCAGTGTTCCTCCATTCAAGGTGAGCGTAAACGCGTCGGCCGTACCCGTTGTTTTGCCGATACCGTCCTCACCCATATTAATCATGCCGCCTTCGTTGAGTACGACGGCAATTTTGGCTGCAGCATCGCGTTTGTATGCCAAATCAAGACCTTTGATGTTCACAACACCGCCTTCATTGATGTTGAGAGTAGCATTCGTTGCCGACACAACGCCGATATGGGCATTCAAAATATTCAAAACACCAGACACATTGACCGACGTTGTATAATTCCAATGCCCAAGGACAAAAGCTCCCGTTCCGGAAGTTCCATCAACAGCCCCCAGGATGTTCATCACATTGCCGGTCTTGATATTAAAAGCCGTCGTACCTGACAGGTATGCATCAGCTCCTGCATATCTTTGTATGTTCAATACCCCCCTGTCAGTTCCATCTTCTCCTCCTAAATTGAAGGTAGATCCCTTCGAATCGACTCCCAGCAAATGGAAAGCCTCCAACGTCAAGGAAGAACCGTTTTTCAGAATCAAATTGGTATCTGCAGTTTGATTGATTCGAATTTCAGAAATAATATCCGCTTTTTCATCACTGCCATTCCCTAAAGTCAACGTCGTACCATTAAAGTTCAGACTCGCCAATGTTGTCGTTCCCGACTGAATGATCGTATTTTTGGATACAACGAGTGAACCGGATCCCGTAATACTCCCGATCGTGGACGCCGTATTCAACGTCAGTGTTCCCGCCCCAAGAAGGGAAAGCTGTCCCGCTTCGAGACTACCGGCAGTCTCGCCATCATTGATTGCATAAGCGTCGGAAGAGGTAAAAGTCAGAGAATCCGCAGAAAGAGCCGCTCCGTTCAGGATGATTTCATCCGTCGTCGCCTCATCGGCATCACCGTTGATCAGAAGGGAATTCATCGAATATTCCGACTGGGACAGGGTAACGGAACCTCCATTGCGGTAATAGTATTTGTCGGCACCGGACTCACTTTCATTCACCAAAAGGTTCATTTCGGAGAAGGAGACATTATTCCCTGTATAACCGCTTGCCACATACAACTTGTTGCCGGCGGATGCCGTCAAGGATCCTCGAAGAACATCCAAAGACGTTCCCGTAGCAGTCAGGGAAAACTGACTGAGATCATCGGTATTGGACAGATTGATTCGCAGGAAACCACCTGTAGCTCCGATGGTAAAATCGCCCAAATCAAGAGTTCCCGCCGAGGAATTCAAATCCATGCCGATCATTCCAGCACCCGTTACCGTCGTCGAGGCGAATGCCGATGCAGTTCCCGTAACAACAATTTGCCCTCCGGCAGTCAGAGATAGAGTCAAAGCCGATGAATCGGCCGAGAGCAAATTCACTTTCACTCCCGTCGTTAAATTCCCCTGACTCATGGACAGATTGACTCCATCGGCGGAAGAACTTCCCGAAAGGGTCAAATTGGAGGCAGCATTGTCGGCAACAGTAATCGTTCCGGTGAAAGCGCTCAAATCTCCCGACAGGACATGCGCCACTCCTCCGGCAAGGTTCAGATTGAGGTTTTTGCCGATCTTGCCGGCATAATTGGCAATTCCCTTGACGGTCAGAGTATTGAAACTTCCATCCGCTGCTCCGGAAGTAATCTGAGCATTAGCCATGGTTCCCGACAAATTGACAAGAGAGGCGCTCTCAACATTGTTTCTCAATATTCCTTTGTCGGTCAGTTCTACAGAAGCCATCGAAATAGCATCGGCTTCCAATTGGAGAGTGATGTTGTCTCCTCCATCGTTCCGGCCTACCATCCAGGTTCCGGAAAAGTCATTGGCAGCATTGTTGATCCTGAAAGTTTCAGTAAGCCCACCGCTTAACCTCAATTGAACTGTCCCCTGCCCGGAAATTTTTCCTGAGAAAAGAGTCGATTTTGCCCCCCACTGACCGGTTATGATAATGGAATCGGTTACATTGCCATTCATCAGGATATTGCCTGCTAAATTCAGCAAACTAGAGTCCTGTTTGTAAAAGCTGCTGCCTGCCTCCAGAATCATATCATTCTGGAACGTATTCGATCCATTATTGATAGGGTTCAGACGAAACGTGGCACCTTTCTCCACATGTATCGTCATCCCTTCCTTGCCGATAAGGATGCTTGACCCGAAATCTGTCGATCCTGTATAATTAAAATAATATTCCCCGGCCCCTCCCAAAGTCAATGTTCCACTGAAATCCTTCAGAAACTCATGCACTCCGGGAAGAGTATCCTTGTCGAAACTTATAGCGGTCCCCAAAACGAGTTCGCCACTTCCCGAAAAAGAATCTACTTTTAAGGCTTCAGAGAAACTCCGATGAATGGATATAGTTCCTCCCGATTCTACTGTCAGGGAAGGAGCTTGGAAGACGGCAGTTCCTCCGACGCGCATGTCTCCTCCTTCTCCTACAGTGACAGCGTTTAATGAATTTAACGTTCCTCCATCAATTTTAAGCAAAGTAGGAAGCTTCGAAATATTCGTTACTTCGAAAATGCCGCCTCCCTGAAACGTCAAACCGCCAGTTGCAGTCACGGAGGTTTCGTCAAGTTTCAACGTTGTTCCCACTTCCGTAATAAAAGCTGCAGCTCCCGTCATATTGAGCGTACCTCCGGAAAGAATCAATTTTCCCGATTTGAGGATTATGCCATCTGCCGAAACCGTACCTGTCACAGACAGAGTCGAACCTCCTGCTTCTGCCTTTATGACAGCAGCATGGTTTGTCCCACCCCAAGCAAGAGACCCGGTTTCTCCATCCGTATCAGACCATAAAGCATCGGTCCACGCAGCAGTACTGCCAAGAGTGCGATACAAATAAGTCCCTGCATAGGAATCGACAACTTGAATACCGGCGATACATCCACGCCCAGCGCTGTTGACCACATTGCTGATAAAGATGGATCCCCCGGTTATATCCTTGATTTCAAGGACATTTGTGCCGAGAACAAGAGCACCCTGATTGTTGGCATAACTTCCCCACACATCAGTTCCCTCAACCATTTCACCATCTTTGAACGTCCAGTTTACCCCATTGACATTCATGGCTGTATTATGTTCAACCTGGGTATTGTCGCCGGACATAATAATATAGACCGTCGAAGACAGATAAGGTACACCGGCAATTGTAACCGTATAAGCATCAGCTCTACCTGCATCAATATAAGAAGCGAGCAATTTATCCGTCTGGGTATCCGTTTTACCGGACGACCAAAAACTTGTACGTGTTGTCGCCACCGAAATGCCAGTCAATGCCCCACCTTGATTATCACGTTCAACAGAGTACCACGCATTGGCTGTACCAGGGGAGATGTTATTCCAAAATCCACTCGGAATTTCAACACCTGGCATACCGACATTCTGGATGGGATCCGTACTACCCATTGAGAAGGTATCATTTCTGATAAAATTGATACTAAAGCCAGTTCCCGTATCGGCAGAGAAGGAAACATGGGAATAACAAGCCATTATGGCTGCCGCAAGAGTAAGAGGTAGTCTGAGTTTCATCGCAAAAGAGAATGGGTACCGTTCCTACTAGCAGTTTGGCAATCCGTTATCAAGACCAAATTTCTCTCAGAAAATAGCCTCAATGTATGTTTCTACAATAAGTGTTTATTCTTCTTGTTATTGTATTATTAACTATTTATAATAAGCGACTTATTGTTACTCATAACGGATTGCCAAACCGCTTCAACAAAGTCGGCATCATGAGGGTTAATTAACTGTAATTTTTCCCGCGCCCTCCAAATAATCAATTATAAATACCTTAGGATCAGGAAATGAGATCCATTACAGATTAGGGCTGATTCCTTTCTCTCCGCATTAAGCATACGAGTTGAGGTGTACCGATGATGAAGTCTGGGAATTGGATATTTTTGAACGAAACCAGTGTTTGTCAGGTATACCTTGTACGACGATGGATGAGGAGAAAATAATGATGACGAGTAACAGGGAAGATTATTTGAAAAGCATCGAAGAATTGCAGCGCCGTCACGGCACTGTCAACAACAGGTTGATTGCGGATCGGCTGGAAGTGTCGCCTGCTTCGGTGAGTGAAATGTTGCAGAAACTGGCAAAGGAAGGTCTTGTTGAAGTGAAGCCGGAGAGGAATGTGGTGTTGACGGAGGAAGGAAAAAAGAAGGCTCTCCAGCTTCTTCGCATTCATCGCTTGTGGGAAGTTTTCCTCGTGGATCACCTTGGTTATGCCTGGAGCGAAGTCCATGAGGAGGCGGAGCGGTTGGAACATGCATCGTCGCCTCTCCTGGCGGAAAGACTGGATCATTTCCTGGATTATCCCCGGAGGTGTCCGCATGGCGGAGCCATCCCGGGAGGAGAAGGCAATGTCTCCATGCAAAAGCTCTACCGTTTGGTCGATTTGCCTGTCGGGGTTCGTGCGGTAATCCGGCGCGTACCCGAGCGCCGCGATTTGCTGGAGTTGCTTTCGGAACGCGGTATTTGCCTGAATGAGATGGTAGCCCCGGTAGAGTCCGAAGGATTGGAATCCGGTATTTTACTGGAACTTTCGGATGGACGCCGGACAGCTCTTCCCAGCGTGCTGGCGGATTCGATCCTGGTCTCCTTTGCGGATGAACGGATTCTTCGGAAGGAACCCTGGGATTAAGAAAGACCCGGGGGTTGGGTTCAAACAAAAGCGGAGCCTCCGGGGATGGAAGCTCCGCTGATCGGTTTTTTGCGATTAGAAGTTTAATCCTTCTCCAGGATAGCCCCTTTGCTGGCGTTGGTGGCCAGTTTGCGGTAGCGGTTGAGCCAGGAGGATTGGATGGGATTGTATGTCGGTGTCCATTGAGCCCGGCGTGCGGCAATTTCCTGATCATCCAAGTGGACTTTCAGGAAGCGCTGGGGAATGGAGTATTCGATGATGTCCCCGTCTTTCAGCAATCCGATGACGCCTCCTTCAGCAGCTTCCGGAGAAACATGACCGATGCAGGCACCATGCGTAGCTCCGGAGAAACGTCCGTCCGTGATTAGAGCTACGGAGGAGCCGAGTCCCTGTCCCATGATGTAGGACGTCGGAGCCAGCATTTCCTGCATGCCGGGGCCTCCCTTGGGACCTTCGTTGCGGATGACGACCACATGACCGGGCTTGACTCTGCCGGCGAGGATGCCTTCGCAGGCGTCTTCCTGGGATTCAAAGATGATGGCTTCTCCCTTGAACTCCTTCATTTCCGGCAGAACTCCGGCGGATTTGACCACGGCTCCGTTTTCTGCCAGATTGCCGAAGAGGATGGCGAGGCCGCCGTCCTTCGTGTAGGCGTTTTCGAGTTTGTGGATGACGGTTTCGTCCTTGATTTCAGCTCCGGCGACCTGGTCTCCGAGCGTCTTGCCGCTGACGGTGATACAGTCGAGATGAAGGGCTCCGGTGATTTTGGCGATTTCGTTGATAATGGCGCTGATGCCGCCGGCACGCAATACGTCCTGCATATGGAACCGGGAGGACGGGGCTACCTTGCAGATGTTCGGAGTCCGTTTGGAAATATCGTTGATGCGGTTGAGGTCGTATTCGACTCCCGCTTCGTTGGCGATGGCCAGCGTATGGAGGACGGTGTTGGAACTTCCCCCCATAGCCATGTCGATGGTAAAGGCATTGTCGATAGAATCCTGGGTGACAATATCACGTGGAAGGGGACCGTCCGCTTTAGCTATTTCGACGGCACGGCGGGCGGATTTCTTCCAGAACTCCTTGCGTTCTTCGGAAAGAGCCAGCAAGGTACCGTTGCCGGGGAGGGCAAGGCCGATGACTTCGCAGAGGCAGTTCATGGAATTGGCCGTGAACATGCCGGAGCAGGAACCGGCTCCGGGGCAGGCGCTGCATTCCATTTTGTAAAGCTGGTGCTCGTCGATTTTGCCGTTCTTGAACTGGGCGACGGCTTCGAAAACGCTGTTGAGATCCAGGGCGGAACCGTCTTCTCCCTGTCCTGCAGCCATGGGGCCTCCGCTGCAGAAAATCGTAGGGATATTGCAGCGCATGGCTCCCATGATCATGCCCGGTACGATCTTGTCGCAGTTCGGGATGCAGATCATGGCGTCAAAGGCGTGAGCGGACAGCATTGTTTCTACGCTGTCGGCAATCAGTTCGCGGCTGGCCAGGGAGAATTTCATTCCCTGATGGCCCATGGCAATACCGTCGCAGACTCCCGGCAGGTTGAATTCGACCGGAGTTCCTCCGGCTTTGCGTACTTCCTCCTTGATCAGCTGGGCGACCTTGTTGAGGTGGACATGGCCGGGAATGACTTCGTTGAATGAATTGCAAATGGCAATGAATGGACGCTTGAGGTCTTCGTCCGTCATCCCCGTCGCCCGCAACAGGCTGCGGTGCGGGGCATGCTCGAAACCTGCCTTGACTCGATCGCTTCGCATGGTCGTATAGAATGGTTGAATAGAAAAGTTCCAAACATTGGGTGTTTGGGTGGATAAACCCTAATCGTGCCGTTCCGGGAAAGCAAGGGAGAAAAACGTTCCCGGAACTCTTTTATACGTCGGAGGAAAGCTTTTTGACGACGCGGCAGGGATTGCCGACGGCAACGGAATGGGACGGGATGTCTTTGGTAACGACGCTTCCGGCGCCGATGACGACATTGTCTCCGATGGTGACACCGGGGAGGATGGTAACGCTCCCTCCGAGCCAGACGTTATCCCCGATCGTAACGGGAAAGGCCGTTTCAACGCCCGAATTGCGCAGATTGGCGTCAATGGGGTGGTTGGGGGTATAGATGCTGACATTGGGGCCGATGAAGGCATTTTTTCCGATGGTGACTTTTCCGCAATCCAGCACAGTCAGGTTGTAATTGATATAGGAATTTTCCCCGATGCTGATATTGTAACCGTAGTCGCAATGGAAGGGAGGTTCGATATGGAAGTGTTCCGTGGGGGAAGCCAGCCAGGGGCGTATCAGGTCGTGGCGTTCCCGGACGAGATCCGGTTCCATGGTATTGAATCGGTGAATAATCCTTTTGATGGAAGCTCGGTCGGCAATGAGTTCGGGATCCATTGGATGATACAACGCGGAGGACAGCATTTTTTCCTTTTCAGTCATGGCTACCTTCCAACCCTGCCCGGTCGTATCCGGTTCTGCAAGACCGAATAGGAACATGACCGTTCGGAGTGCAAGATGAAAATTTTTGAGGGGATGTTGGAATTGGATAGCATTGAGGGAGAAGCGTGTTAGACTAACCCGCATATCTTTCCTTTTTATGAATATGACGATAAAAAACGGGTTGTTACTGGCGTGCGGGCTAGGGCTGATGGGCTTTGCTACCGCCGGATTGAGTTCTGCCGAGGAACCTGCTGCGGCAGTGTCTTCGTCTGAGAGACCGTATTCCGGTGAGTGGTTTCCCCTGTTTAAGTCGATTCCGGATGAAGGCAAGGAACATGTGATAGCTCCGGGGCATATTACTGATACTTTGTGTCCTAAGTTTCAGATGTTCTATCCCGAGGGCTGGAAGGCGAGCGACAAGCGTCCTGTGCTGGTGGTGTTTCCCGGCGGTGGATACGGTATTCTTGCGATTGAGAAGGAAGGGACTAAAATTGCCCGATGGGCGAATGAACTGGGGATGGTTGCCGCTGTGGTGAAGTATCGTGTGACGGATCAGGGGAGTGGGAAGTTTACTCAGTTTCCCGGTCCCTTGCGCGATGCCAGGCAGGCGTTGAGGATTATCCGCCGTGATGCGGCGAGCATGGGAGCGGATCCTGCAAAAATCGGAGTGATAGGGTTTTCTGCGGGAGGACATCTTGCTTCGATGATGGCGACGATTTGGGATGAAAAACTATCCGGCGAAACGGGAGACGGACTGGATGCCGTTCCCTGCCGTCCTGATTTTGCGATGCTGATTTATCCTGTGATTACTTTAGAGGATGGCGTGGGGCATGCCGGCAGCCGATATAAGCTGTTTGGCAGTCAGGTGGCACCTGAAGTAAAGGCTCGCTATTCCGGTGACAAGCGTGTGACGGACAAAACACCGCCCCTTTTTCTGGAACAATCGAAGGACGACGGTGTATCCTGCAAGAATAGCGAGTTGATGGAGCTGGCGGCCAAAGCGCACGGTGTGGATGTTACTCGCGTCCTGTATGAACGGGGCGGACATGGCTATGGCATGGAGATCCGTAACCAGCCGACGGATGCCTGGCCGAAGGAAGCCGAAAAATGGCTGGATTCTCACGGCTGGACGCAACGCGCCAAGTAAGCATCCGTTCCTGTGTTGCAGGAATTATCAAGGAGGAGGAGATGTGCCTCCGTCTTTCCCTCAACCGGGTTCGCGGCCTGTCTCGCATGGGTTGTGAATCCGGTTTTTGTGTCCCGATTGCGCATTCCCAGGGATTTTTGCCCCAAAGTGACAACAATGTTACATAATAAGACGGGAGTATCGATACCGTCCTCCTGTATACGTCCGGGCACGTCAAAGATCCGCCATGGGATCTGGCGCACCAATCGAACATATGGACACAATTTATTACTTTATTTTAGGGATTCTGCTTCTGCTGGCATGTTTCGATCTTGTTGTAGGCGTCTCGAATGATGCTGCCAACTTCCTGAACTCCGCCGTGGGAAGCAAGGCTGCCTCCCGGAGGACGATCGTCATCGTTGCCTCAATTGGTATTTTGCTGGGTTCCATTTGTTCCAGCGGGATGATGGAGATTGCCCGAAGCGGTGTGTTCGTTCCGGGGCAGTTTTACTTTCATGATGTGATGATGATCTTTCTGGCGGTTATGCTGACGGACGTGATTCTTCTGGATGTTTTCAATACGTACGGTTTGCCGACATCGACGACGGTCTCCCTGGTCTTTGAACTGTTGGGTGCTGCCGTAGCCGTGGCGGCGATCAAACTGCTGGGAGCGGAGCCGGGCGTTGCCGGACAGTTGGGGGATTATATTAACTCCAGCAAAGCTCTGGCGATTATTTCCGGGATTTTCTCTTCGGTGGTGGTCGCGTTCACATGCGGAGCGATTATCATGTGGATTTCGCGGTTTATTTTCTCGTTTCGGTACAAAAAGATGTTTAACCGGGTGGGGGCTTTGTGGTGTGGCTTGGCCTTGACGGCCATTACGTATTTTGCCCTGTTCAAAGGATTGAAGGGTAGTTCTTTTGTCACGAAGGAACTGATTCATTCCATTGATGCCAGTCTTTGGTTCTGGCTGGCCGTGTGCATGTGTTTCTGGACGGTTGTGATGGGAGCACTGCAATTCCTGTTCAAGATCAATATCCTCAAGATTGCCGTATTGGCCGGAACGATGGCTTTGGCCCTGTCCTTTGCCGGAAATGACTTGGTGAACTTCATCGGCGTATTCATGGCCGGCGCTTCGTCGGTGGAAATCGCGCAGGGGGTTGCCGCCTCCGGCGGGGACATTGCAACTCTGACCATGGGGGAACTGGCCAAACCTGTTGTGGCCGACTGGAGGTATTTGTTCGGAGCCGGCATAATCATGGTTCTGGCGCTGGCGTTTTCCAAACGAGCCCAGACGGTGACGGAAACGGAAGTCAACCTGGCCCGTCAGGCAGGCGGGATTGAGCGTTTCGGTTCCGTGCCTCCTGCGCGTTTTGTCGTGCGTATCGCTATCATGATCGGCAAGTTCCTCCGGAGAGTGACTCCGGCTCCCCTGGGGCGTTTTATCGAAAAGCGCTTCGAGCCGTTGCCGGAGGAAGAGATCCCGGTTGGAGCCCCTTCGTTTGACTTGATTCGTGCCTCCGTGAACCTGACGGTGGCGGCACTTCTGATTTCCATGGCAACATCTCTGAAGCTTCCTCTGTCTACCACCTATGTGACTTTCATGGTCGCCATGGGTTCATCCCTGGCCGACAAAGCGTGGGGACGCGATAGTGCCGTGTACCGGATTACCGGGGTGATGACTGTGATTTCCGGGTGGTTTTTTACAGCGTTTGCCGCGTTTACGATGGCTTGTATCGTGGCAGTTGTGATCATGTATGGCGGAGTTGCCGGTATTGCCGTGGTCATCGCCGTTGCCACATGGTTGCTGGTGAAGAGCGCCCGGCTTCACAAGAGACGCCAGCAAAAGCGGGAACAGTATAAGATTATTACCGATATGCGCGATGTGGCCGCAATCCGCAATGCCTGCATGGAGGTGTGCGGTCTCATGAATGCCATGTCCGGGATTTATGCCAGTACGCTGGATGCCCTGCATTCCGAAGACAGGAAACTTCTGAAGCGTTTGGCGAAGGAAGCCAACAGTATGCGCAAGAATCTCGCGGAGAAGGTTCCTTCGGAGGTTCTTCCGGCGATTAATAAATTGCCCCGCGATTTGGCCGACCGAGGCAGAATGTATATCCAGCTGATGGAATATGCCGGTTCTTCTTTCGATTCCCTGACGGTGATTACGCGTTCCGGTTTCAACTACATTGATAATAATCACAATGGTCTGGATCAGGAACTCGTCCGGGGCCTGCGCAGAATGGGCGCCCGCATTGCACGGATCAGTCCGGCTCTTCAGGAGTTTGTCTCTTCCGGCGATGCCAGGTTGCTGGATGAAGTCCTGGAGGCTTCCCGTTCTCTGGGCGATGAGTTTGCGGATGCTATCCGGACGAACATTGTGCTTCAGACCGAGGAGGTCAAGGATATGCGTGCCGCACTGCTGTATCTGAGCCTGTTGAATGAAGCTCGTTCCATGATCCATAAGGCATACCTCCTGGCCAATACCCAGCGCGAGTTTCCCCTTGGTCGGGCGGAGGCCTGAGGCGATGGGGCTTTGACTGCTGCTGCGTCTATTCTCTTCTCCTCTCCATGGGAGGAGGAGAGATTTTTATAGTCCGACGAGGCTGAGTTCTTTTCCGATCAATCCGTGACGGCGGATGATTTCACCGTACGATATTTCCAAGGACGGGGATGGGGGGTGAAGTCCCCGGGGAATGCCGCCCCGGGCCAACTCAAGTGCGCCTGCGTTGTGGAGGGCCATGGGAGGATCAATGTAACGCATGAGCGTAGGATCTTTCAGGGAGAAGTTGGCGGGTTGCTTGGCGTTGAGAACCCGCTCTGCGGGGACGGATGGCCCCCATTCGTCTTCGACGCCCATGTTGGCAAGAAGGACGGGGGATTGGAGGTCTCCGGGGGATAGAATCTCCTCCAAGGCGTGTAGAACGCCTGTTGCCGTAACGGCGCAGAAGGCACGAACAACAGCTTGTCGAACTTGTTCCCGTGCATTCAGGGGAATGAATCCGACTCCCGGAGGCAAATGCTCTCGGACTTCGGTATCAATGTCTACGACTGTTACTTCTGCACCTTGGCGCAAGGCCATCAGCACGATTCCTCTGCCAACCTTGCCGTAGCCGAAGACGATGAGGCGGCGCTTTTGCAGAGAATATCCCCAGTTTGCCATAGCCCGGACGAAGCCGTCCCCTGTTCCGAGGCATGTTTCTATTTGTTTGATCCTGCCGGAGTCTACGACCCAGACCGGGGACTGGGCATGAGTATAGCGTGCTACGCCGGATCGGGTTAGCTCGGCATATCCCATGGCCGCCGGGACTTCCGCCAGGATGCCGGCGCAGTCCAGGACGAGATCGAACGAGGAATGGATGGCTTCTGAGGGTGAGATGACCGGAATCCCGAATTCTTGCGCCTGGAGGAGAGCTTCCGGGTCGTGTGGAAGAGTTGGGCCGATGGCAATGGAAAGCCGGGCTCCTGCTGCGATCAGTGCAGCGTATTTGGCGTATGTATTGCGGAAATGGGGTGTGGCGTCAAGAACCTTCAAGCCGTCCAGAGGACGTGTTTTTTCCCATTGGGCGCACTGGTGCCTCAGAACCGGAAATTCCTCAGGCCGGTAGAAGGAGGCCAGTTCCGCCAGGATATGTTGATGAAGGCTCGCCATGGGGATGGGCTTATCACAATGGGAGAGGACGGACAAGGTTTCCATGCCGTCCCGCCGGAAAGGGTGGGCTTTCCTATCTTCCCCAGGGATATCGCCGGGAAAAAATGAGGAGAAAAAATCCCCCCGCAAGCAGGATGCTGCGGGGGGATGAAGGATTTGTGACCGGATTCGCTTACTTGGATTCCTTGTCGGAACCCATATCGGCGAGAGCCTTGTACATATTCCAGCGGTGGATGGCGTCCTGCTGAGCCTTGTCAACGAGGGTTTCGAAGTGTTCCTTGTTGTTCTTGGCCAGGAGGCGGAAGCGGTTTTCCGTCAAAAGGGCTTCCTTGAGGTCGCCCTTCGGTCCCTTGCCTTCCACGATCAGCGGGTTCTTGCCTTCGGCGGCAAGATCCGGATTGTAGCGGTAGAGGAGGATGCGACCGCTGTCCACGGCTGTCTTTTGCTGCTGGAGCCCCTTGGCCATGTCGATGCCGTGGGCGATGCAGTGGGAATAGGCGATGATCAGGGCGGGACCGTCATAGGCTTCGGCTTCGACGAAGGCCTTGAGGGTATGTTCGTCCTTGGCTCCCATGGCAACGCTGGCAACGTAGATGTTGCCGTAGGTCATAGCCATCAGGCCGAGGTCCTTCTTGACCTGTTCTTTGCCCTTTGTCGCGAATTTGGCGACGGCGCCCAGCGGAGTGGACTTGGAGCACTGACCGCCCGTGTTGGAGTACACTTCCGTGTCCAGCACGAGTACCTTGACGTTCTTGCCGCTGGCGAGGACATGGTCGAGACCGCCGTAACCGATGTCGTAGGCCCAGCCGTCGCCGCCGAGGATCCAGACACTCTTGCGGATGAGCTTGTCGGCCGTGGCCAGGAGGCGTGCGCATTCCGGTTTGCCGGCGATGCGGGACTTGAGTTCTGCGACATTGTCGCGCTGGTCCTGGATTTCGACTTCGTTCTTCTGCGGGTTGTTGAGGATCTTGTCGACAAGATCCTGGCCGACGGTAGCGGCATGTTCCAGCAGGAGTTCCGTGGCGAATTCCTGTTGCTTGTCGAGGGACACACGGAAGCCAAGACCGAATTCGGCGTTGTCTTCGAACAGGGAATTGGCCCAGGCTGGACCGCGTCCTTCGGCATCCTTGGACCACGGGGTGGTCGGCAGGTTGCCGCCGTAAATGGAGGAGCACCCTGTGGCATTGGCGACGACGAGGCGGTTGCCGAAGAGCTGGGTGAGCATCTTGACGTACGGCGTTTCACCGCAGCCGGCACAAGCTCCCGAGAATTCGAACAGCGGGCGGAGGAATTGCATGGAACGGACATTATCCGTCTTTACCAGCCGGGGATCCACGTCGGGCAGTTTCATGAAGTAGTTCCAGTTGGCAACTTCTTCCGTGTGGGTTTCGCCGTCGTTCTTTTCCATGTTGATGGCCTTCTTGCCTTCAACCTTCTTGTTCTTGGCCGGGCAGACATCGGTGCAGAGCGTGCAACCCGTGCAGTCTTCCGGAGAGACTTGGATGACGAATTTCTGGCCCTTCCAGTCGGGATGGCGAGCATCGGAGGACTTGAAGCTTTCCGGGGCATCCTTGAGTTCTTCGGGGGAGAAGACCTTGCTGCGGATGGCGGCGTGCGGGCAGACGACCGTGCACTTGCCGCACTGGATGCAGCATTCGGGATCCCAGACGGGGATTTCGAGGGCGAGATCGCGCTTTTCGTACTGGGACGTGCCGGACGGGAACGTTCCGTCGACGGGCAGTTTGCTGGTAGCCAGGCAGTCTCCTTCACCGGCCATGATAGTGGCCAGAACGTCTGTGACGTATTCCGGGGCTTCGGGGGACATGATCGGGGGGATGGCATGCCCATTGACAGTGGCGCCGTCGAGATTCACTTGATGGAGGTTTTCCAGCGTGGCATCGACGGCGGCAATGTTCTTGTTAATGACTTCTTCACCCTTCTTGGCGTAGGTCTTGGCAATAGCTTTCTTGATATAGCCAATGGCTTCGTCAGCAGGGATGACGTTGGATAGCGCGAAGAAGCAGGTCTGCATGATGGTGTTGATGCGACCACCCATGCCGGTTTTCTTGGCAACGGAGAATGCGTCGATCACGTACAGCTTGATGCCCTTGTCGAGAATTTGCTGCTGCATGCGGGCGGGAAGCTTGTCCCATACCTTGTCGGCGGGGAACGGACTGTTCATCAGGAAGGTGGCGCCGGGGACGGCGAACTTCAGGAAGTCGAACAGGTTCAGCAGGCTCGGCTGGTGCAGGGCCAGGAAGTTGGCCTTTGAAATGAGGTAGGTGGAACGGATCGGGCGAGGACCGAAACGCAGGTGGGAGATTGTCGTGGAACCGGACTTCTTGGAGTCGTACACGAAGTAGCCCTGCACGTTGAGGTCGGTGTGCTGGCCGATGATCTTGATGGAGTCCTTGTTGGCACCGATCGTACCGTCGGATCCGAGGCCGAAGAACATGGCGCGCGTGACGTCGTCGGCTTCGACGCCATATTCGGGATCGTAGGGAAGGCTGCAGCCGAGAATGTCGTCTTCAATGCCGATGACGAAGTGGTTCTGGGGGGCGTCTTTGGCAAGGTTGTCGAAGACTCCCTTGACCATGGCGGGCGTGAATTCCTTGGAACCAAGACCGTAGCGTCCGGCAACGACGGCAGGCATGCCTCCTGCGAAAGGAAGCTGGCCGGCGCTCTGGGCTTCAAACAGAGCGTGGACAACGTCGAGGTAGAGGGGTTCTCCGGGGGAACCGGGTTCCTTCGTGCGGTCGAGTACGGCGATCTTGCGGACTGTCTTCGGCAGGGCCTTGACAAGTTCTTCAGACGGGAAGGGACGGTACAGGCGGATTTTGAGCACGCCGACCTTGGCTCCTTCGCGTTCCATCATGGCTTCCACGGTTTCGTGGACGGCTTCACAGCCGGAACCCATGAGAACGATGACGCTGGTGGCATCTTCGGCTCCGGCGTAATCGACCAGATGGTACTGGCGGCCGGTGGCGGCGGCAAACCTGTCCATGGCTCCCTGGACAATGGCGGGAACCTTGGCGTAGAACTGGTTGCCGACTTCGCGTCCCTGGAAGTACACGTCGGGGTTCTGGGCCGTGCCTCGGATGACGGGGGCATCGGGATTGAGGGCGCGTTCGTGGAAGGCGTCCACCCACTCCTGCTTGATCATGCTGTTGAGGGTATCGTCGGTGATGTCGGCGATCTTGCCGACTTCGTGGGACGTACGGAAACCGTCGAAGAAATTGATGAAGGGCACGCGCGATTCAAGCGTGGCCGCATGGGAGATGGCGGCGCAGTCGGCGGCTTCCTGGGTGGAGGAACCGCAAAGCATGGCCCAGCCGCAGGAACGGACTCCCATGACGTCGGAGTGGTCGCCGAAGATGGACAGGGCTTGCGTGGCCAGGGCGCGGGCGGCGACATGGAAGACGCAGGGGGTTAGCTCGCCTGCGATCTTGTACATGTTGGGGATCATTAGGAGGAGCCCCTGGGAGGCGGTGAAAGTCGTTGCCAGAGAACCGGTCTGCAAGGCGCCATGAACGGTGCCGGCTGCTCCGGCTTCGCTCTGCAGCTCGACCACCGAGGGAACGGTTCCCCAGAGGTTCTTGCGGTCGATGGATGCCCAGGTTTCAGCAGATTCGCCCATAGGCGAGGACGGAGTGATCGGGTAGATCGCCACGACTTCCGAAAAACGATAGGCCACGGAAGCGACTGCTTCGTTAGCGTCAATCGTGCTGTAGGTTATTGTTGCATTCTCACTCATATTTTGCACGGGTATTGTCAAATGATTAAGTCGATACTTAACTTGCGGGCGAATTTACCATATCAACTTGCGAGGGTAAAAGGAATTATGCTCCCCGGACGTTAAATAGCGCCTTTTTTGACCATGATGTCACAATTATTTAGAATGATTCCTAAAAGCAAAAGGGAAAAATGATCAAAATCGAGGGAAGAATTGTGCGATTGAACACAATGCACTCGCCAAACGGGGGGGAAGCCTCTAGTATCTCCGCACCATGTCTGAAAAAGAGCAGCCTGTGCAAACATCATCCGAAGCGGACCTGATTGCCGTCCGCAGAGAAAAACTCGGAAAAATCCGGGCCATGGGTATTGATCCCTATGGAAGCCGCTTTGATATCACTACCAATCCCGCCGATCTCCGGGAAAACTTCGAAGAAGGTAAAACCGTGTCTCTTGCCGGGCGCTTGATGATTATCCGCGATATGGGCAAGTCTCAGTTCTTTACGATCGCGGACGTGCGCGGGCGCATTCAGGGATTCCTGAGCAAGGCCGACGTTAGCGAAGAGGATTGGAAATTATGGAAGCTTCTGGACCGTGGCGATTGGATCGGCATCACGGGTACGACATTCATCACCAAGCGCGGTGAACCGACCGTGAACGTGACGTCCCTGAAAATCCTTGCCAAGAGCCTGCGCCCCCTGCCTGACAAGTGGCACGGCCTGGCAGACCGGGAAGTGTCCTACCGCAAACGCCATTTGGACCTGATTGCCAATGAAGAGAGCGCCAAGTTGTTTGTCGCCCGTTCCCGGATGGTGTCGGAGATCCGTTCCTTCCTCTGCAACCGCGGGTATCTGGAAGTGGAAACGGCCGTACTTCAAAGCATTGCCGGCGGAGCCGCCGCTTCTCCGTTCACGACTCATTTCAATGCCGTTAACCAGGATCTGACGCTTCGCATTGCGTTGGAACTCTCCCTCAAGCGCCTGATGGTGGGCGGGTTCACGAAAGTGTTCGAACTCAATCGCTGTTTCCGCAACGAAGGCGTTGACCGCCGCCACAATCCGGAGTTCACCATGCTGGAAGCCTACGATGCCTGCGGCGACTTCGAGACTATGGCCGACATGGTCGAAGAGATGGTCTGCCATCTGGCGGAAAAATTCTGCGGAACGCTCAAACTGGAGCACACCGACCCCAACGGCAACCCCTATACTATCGACTTGACCCGCCCATGGAAGAGAGCCGACTACTACGATCTCGTCAAGGGAGTCGCCGGAGATGACTGGTTTGATCTTACCCCGGAACAGCGCCGTGCCCGGGCCGAAAACGACCTCCATCTGGAAATCGGAGACGACCTGCTCGATGTGGATGTCACCCAGCAGGTGTACGAAAAGCTTGTCGAAGAAAAAACGATGAGCCCCTGCTTTGTCACGCACGTCTCCAAGGATCTCGTCCCCCTGGCCAAGATCAACAAGGAGAATCCGGAAGTCGTCGATGTGTACGAACTCGTCATCAACGGTCAGGAAATCTCCCCCGGGTATTCCGAATTGAACGATCCGGACGTCCAGCGCGAACGCCTTGAACACCAGGCCGCCGGGGAAACCCAGAAGGTGGATTACGACTTCATCGAAACGCTGGAATACGGCATGCCCTCCGCAGGAGGCATCGGTATCGGCATCGACCGCCTGGTCATGTTGCTGACGGGAGCCCAGAGCATTCGCGACGTCATTCTGTTTCCGCAATTGAAGAAGAAGGATTGATTCCTTTCTCCCTCGCTTTTTCATTGCCGCCCCTTCCCTGTAAACCATGACTCCTCGCCTCCAAGACGGTTCGGAATATGGAATGGTCCAGTGGAAGGGGACCAGGCTCCATCAGGAGGATGCCGTTGATGTCGTGACTGTGTCCGGCGGCGGTTTTCTCGTGCTGGTGGCCGACGGCATGGGAGGGCACCTGGCCGGCGAGGTCGCTTCCCGCGAAACGCTGGCTTCTTTCTCGGAAGCCTTTGCCGGGTATCCGGACATGGCTCCTCCGGCTCGCTTGTCCCAGGCCCTCAAGGATGCCAACCGCCACCTTGCCTCCCTCCAAAAGGGATCCCAGCGTGGCAATATGGGAACGACCCTCGTCGTTGCCTATGTCGATGCCGGCAATAATTTATACTGGTTGAGCGTGGGGGACTCGCACCTTTACCTCTGGCGCAGCGGGGAGCGGCCCCGCAAACTCAATGCCGACCACTCGATGTGGCCTCTTGTCCGGGAAGAATGGCTCCGGGGGGATGTTTCCCTCGACTACGCCTTGAGCCAGAGAAGCATTTTGCGTTCTGCCGTCATGGGGGAAAAAATTGATCTCATCGACTGCCCAGGGGAAGCGTTTCCCTTGCAGAAAGGGGATTTTCTGCTGGTTGCCTCGGACGGCCTCGATGAGTGGCTGGAAGATGTAGACACGAACAAGGAGCTGGCTTTGTCCCTGTATCCGGAGACGAAAAATCCCGAAGCTTTCGTGCACTACATCCTCGAACAAGTGGAAATGCTCGAATACCCCTATCAGGACAACCTCACGATTGTCGGAGTCAGGATTTGAGCCACCCTCCGTTTGGGTCGATTTGCCCGGAGGGACGTCTCTGATCCTTCCCGATTGCTGATGACTCCCATTTTTTGAAACGGAAACCAGACTCATGGACTGCGCGGCGTCTATTGCGCCAGTGTCGTCAGTGCCACCTTCAGGCAATGCTCTACCAGGAGGGCTGTTTCCTCCATGGCAGCGTCCCGGTATTCCGGCATGCCGGGATGCCATACCAGCTCGGTCTCTTCCAATCCTTCCGTCGGAAGTTCCGGACATATGCATCGGAACGTGATATTCCGGCACACGCCCGCCCTGCGGAATTCTTCGACGATATATCGGGAGCGGAGCAGGGCGCATGCCCGGTCCCGCGTTCGGAGACCGAGCTGGATGCGCTTCCCGGAGTATTTTTTGTCCCGGGAAATGACCAGGCGTAATTTGTAACTTCCCGAGGGATTTATCCTTAATGTTGCCCGTTGAATAGTAGCCATCCGCCGATTACAACACTCTCCCTGGTAAAAAACCGCATCATTCCGCCCTGGCGCATACCTGCCCGCCCGGTGAAAAGCGTCTGGTTCATACCTGCCCGCTACCGGGGAAACCGAAGTTGCCCATCAGTCGCTGCTGGGCGACGAGCCGTAAATTCCGCATCACCGGCAGTCTTTGTTCTTTTGTCAACGGAGCCGGGGGAGGATCCCCCACCGTTACCATCGTGCACCCGCGGTAAGGGCGGGCATCGGGATAATAACCCCAGCGGTATGCCGTCCACGCATCGCCCTTTCCGCCGATAGGGAACACCATGCGGCTCTCCGGATCGGGATAGAGATGCATCGTGGAAAACCCCACCGTCACATCCTCCGGCATCACCGGATCCAGTTCCAACCCCTCCACATATGTCCGTACCCGCCGCAAGGCATGTGCCCGGATTGCATACAGGCAGCCGTAAATGCGTTCCTTCGGATCTCCGCTGCCGCACAGTACCTTTTCCTTCATTCCGGCAAACGAGCGAAACACCGCTCCGTCCAGCAGGCACGTATCGGCATCCATTTTAATCAGGACATCGTCTTCATGCCGTATGCTTGCTTCCATTTCGGAGAGAATCCCCAGAATGCAGGACTTGCCCCGCAGATTACCTCCCCGGGGCCAATGGCTCACGCGCCATTCCACCCCCATCTTCTCCAGCTCGCTCCGCGTCGCATCCGGGCAGGGACAAGCTTCGTCATCCACTGCTACCAGACGGGCTTCCGGCAAGGCCATGCGTGCGCACAGGAACGTTTCACGAAGGAGAGCGGAATCTCCATAATACACGAAAACGTGCAAAACGATGCCGTGTTTTAGAGGGTTCTTGCTTTTTTGTTTGTTTTTCATAGGGAGCCATCATTCCAGAAACGGGATTTCTTTTTCCAGCTTGAAAAATGGGCCTAGAAAATGATTATACAGCATTCACGTCCAAAACGTTTTGAATATTGTCCGGAATATTTCTTGAAAGCGATCGGAAGGCAAACGTACCCAAAAGAAATCGTGGCAATACATGCATCGAATTTTCCGGAATTTCTCCGGTCTAGGCCCATTTTCATCACTTGTAATCAAACTGTTCTATCAATTATACGCATTCCTCGAAGGACTCTCCATGAAGGGGAAATCCTAAATGAGAATAAATATAAAATGAAACCAAAAAAACAAGCAGTATCGGGGGATCCGATAGTCTCCCTCGCATCTACAGATGAAGTAGCCAGCAGTTCGTTGGTATCAAGCTCCGAGTCGTCTAGCGAATCTTCCGTTAGTGAATCGTCTTCCAGTGTGTCGTCTTCCAGTGTGTCGTCTTCCAGTGAATCATCTTCCAGTGAATCATCTTCCAGTGAGTCGTCCTCCAGTGAGTCGTCCTCCAGTGAGTCGTCCTCCAGTGAGTCGTCTTCCAGTGAGTCGTCCTCCAGTGAGTCGTCCTCCAGTGAGTCGTCCTCCAGTGAGTTGTCTTCCAGTGTGTCGTCTTCCAGTGAGTCGTCTTCCAGTGAGTCGTCTTCCAGTTCATCAGAGGAAAGTAAGCCTCAGCCGGAACCTACACCCGAGCCCGATCCGCAACCGACTCCCGAGCCTGAACCTACACCCGAACCAGAACCTCAGCCGGAGCCTGAGCCTACACCAGAACCTTCTCCCGATGATACGACCACGAAACCACCTAAAGAGACCGGTAAGCCTCCGGTGAAAGGCACGGACAAAGGACCGGAAAAGGAAGAAGATAAACCCAAACCGCCCAAAAATAAAGGTCCCAAATCCCCTCGACGAGGCGGTGGCGGCGGTATGCCTCCAAGCGGAGGCCCGATCCCCATTCCGCTTCCGGCACGTCCTCCGATTCTTCCCATATTTGTAACGGATCACTATCCTAGCGTTTCTTATCAGTCCCAGCCTCAGCCGGAACAGGGGAGTCCTGCTGATCCGACGAATGCTCCTTCTGCACCTCAGAATCAGCCTTCACAGGGATATCCGTCTCCCGAAGGAGATGAAAACGCCACATGCGTGCATTATCCCGTACCTGGGGCAACCAGCACAGGAGGACAAAGTGTCGATCTGGAAATCTCCTTCGGGCATTTCCCCTCATGGAAAGGCATGCCGGGTGGAAAACTCATGCTCTATGCGGTTGGTACCCACCATTCCCTCGCCAATGGCACCCTGTTGCAATTCGATCACATTTCCCAACGCCGCATTGGTGTCGTCATTCCCTCCACATCGGATAACCCGATTGGTACCAATAAAGTAGCTCTGGTCACCCAAATGGGACAATTGCGCTACTACGATTTCTCCAATAGCCCCGTCGGTACTCCTTTCGGTGGATCGGAAATCTATTCCGAACGCCTCCGTCTGCTCAATTCCGATTACACTCTCTGCTACGGCAATGTTGAAGATGCAACCTTCTTTGAAGAAACCTTCATGGATGGCTCCATCATCCACTACCGTGCCGATGATGGCACTCCCTATGCCTATTGCACCCATCAGGGCGTGTGGGTTCAGGTTGAAGAACTGGGCGGAGATTTGCGCGTCGTCCGGGAAACTCTCGACGGAAAATGCGCCTACTACGACAATAAACTGGATTCCATGCTCCATGCCAATAACATCCAGGATGACCGCATCAGGCAGATATGGTGCCGCATGGATGGCCTTCTCGATTGTCCGGATGCCCATACCATCAACTGGTACGCTCCATCCGACACTCTCGCCATGGTCGATGAAAACGGCCTCTTCCCGATTCGGGAAGGAGCAACTCCCGTGAAAACATGGAACCTGACCGCCATTGCCGGTATGGCCGAATCCGGAGACGATCCCTCCACAAATTCTCTGTCCATGTTCAAGATGAGAGCCATGGGGAATGGAGCCTTCGAAGAAAGCCGCTGGCAGCCGTATGGGAAAGACGGTACGTATTTCATCAGTGGTTCGGGACAGCAGGCTGCCTGCTCTGTGAAAGTCCGCAAAGCTCTTGAATCGGATGTGGCTCCTGTCACTCGCCCCAACGGACTGGCATTGAAAATCGGTCAATCTCCGGTTTCCGCCATTCGGGAAACAACCTACACCTTTAGGGGAGAACGCTCCCTGGATGGTATCAATCTGGATACGGCCGACTTTGTCGAATCCGTGACTCATGAAGACTATCGCAGTTATCCCTTCGGAGATGTGATCGTCAAGCGCACGAAATCCTATGGGCAGGGAACTGATCAGGTGTGGACCTATTCCTATGAAACGGACACGACCTCCCCGAACTACGGACGGATGATCCGTCAGACGACTCCGGAAGGCAATTGGACGGAATACGACTATGATGATGAAGGGCGAGTCGTCAAGGAAAGGACTCTTTGGGACGATGCCGTTTCCGTCCTGGAAACCAGAACAACTTTTGCCGATCTTTGGTACAATGATTACCGTACGGCATGTGTTGAAAAATGGGTTCTCGCGCCGGATGGAACGGAGACGATGCTCCTGAAGACTGAATCACAATATGAGGAATCCGATCTTCTGATCCGGGAAACAGTGACCGAAACGGCTCTTGGCTCCGAATACCCGCGCATTTCCATCACGGAAACCCACGGAGATTCTGCGGAATGTCCCTTCGCTCGCGGTCGTCTCAAGAGAACGCTTTCCTACGATGGCGCGGAAACTTCCTACGATTACTCCGCGACGGATGAAGAAGGCGCCTCGTGGGCGGCGACGTCAACCCGTGTCCGTCAGGGTGTCGTCGTTCCCGGTCAATCGACCCGTTCCGTGACTCTTTACGATGCAAGCGGATATGCCTTCATCACCCGGGAGCAGGTCCATGATGGAACGGATTTTGTGACGGTTTCGGAATCCAGATCGAGTGCCGATGTCAGCGGAAGAACCATTGCTACCGTGGATTCCGAAGGCTCTACGACGGCAACGGACTGGTCATGCTGCGGCCCCAAGCGTGAAACTCACGACAACGGGACGCAGTCGTGGTATGAATACGACAGTGCCAAACGGCTCATCCGGGAAGTCCACGAAGCTCCCGCTCCTCTGCCGGAAATTCTGGAGCACGTCTCCATCTCGCGGCAGCCGGATACGATTATCACGCATGAATACGATGGCCTCGGTCGGGAGATTGCTACGGTGACGACAATCGGTTCCTGTTCTGTCCGAACGGAAAAAACGTATGACTCCCAGGGCAATCTGGCTTCGACTACGGATGCCGCAGGCCTCGTCACTCGCTATGAATATTCCGACAACAATCTCATGCAAAGTGTGACTCATCCGTCGGGACAGCTGGCCGTGAGCAGAAGGAATGCTGCAGGAATCGTCATAGAAGAATCGGCCACCGGACAGCCAGCGCGTTTCTACAGCCGCCGGATAAGCCCGGAAGGAATCGTGGAAACCGTCCGGCAGGATTCGCCGAATGGCCCCATTCTTGCGGAAAGTGTCTCCGATGGATTTGGGAGAACCGTTTCCAATGGCATTCCTGCGGGAGATCAGTCAAGCGGTCTCGTCATCGAACGGCTTCGTTATGACGCCCAGGGGCGGAACATCTCCCGCGTCTCGGAAAACAAGGCTCCTCAAATCATGGAATACGATGCCTTCGGCAACATGGTGCGTTCCATCACGAAGATATCGCCCTCATCAGAGGTTGAGCCTTCCGTGGATCGCGTCACGGAATACGAAACGGTCTATACCGGGATGAACCCGGCTCCGGCCATTCTTCCTGCCGGACTGGCGTCAGGAGTATTCCGCAAGAGTGTAACGTCCGCCATTCTGCCGGGAGGTTCCCGCGCCAATCAGGAAAGCTATACGCGACTGACGGGGCAGGAGAAAACATCCGTAAGCCTGACGAAAAACAAATACGGATGCTGGAGCGCCAGCATGACGGAAAACAAACAGGGCAATACCATCACGACAATGTGGCAGGATGGCGTGTCCGCTCCGGCGAAGCAGTACGCTGTCGGTGGAGACATAGTCCTGTCGATCAGCCCGTCCGGAGACATTACGACCTCCGTCCGGAGCTACACGGACAACGGCACATGCCTCTACCGGACGGATGCCCGCGGCAATACGCTGACGATGGCTCACGACAAGGCCGGGCGCATCGTGACAAGCCGGGATGCGGATGGGAATGCGACTTCGTACTCCTACGACCCGGTAACCGGGCTGCTGGCCTGTACGGCCGATGCCATGGGAGGAGAAATCCATTACCGCTACAACGCGGCCGGGCAGTTGACGGAACAATTCGGTTCGGGTACGCAACCCATCCGGAAGGATTACGACAGCAATGGCCGCATGATCGCGCTAACGACATGGAGGAACCCGGGCGAAACGCTGACGGGGATTCCAGACACGCCGGGGGACATCACGCAGTGGGAATACGACTCGCTGAGCGGGCTGCCTGTGAAAAAGACCTATGCCGACGGAACATCCGAAACGACAGTCTATAACCGCGACCGACTGGTTATCCGCACGGTCCGGGCTGATGGTTCATCGATCGGTTACATCGATCAGGCGGAAACGTGGGAACTGGCGGAAACATCCTTCAGCGACCAATCGACCCCGATATGCCATAGCTACGATGCCCTGGGGCGTCTCGCAAGCATCACGGATGGTACGGGCACCCGTACTTATTCCTACAATCATGTGGGGGATCTCATGCGTGAAGAGTTCGAGGGAAGCGTCCGCTCCATTCTGGAATACAAGTTCGATGCCTGCGGCAGGGATGCCGGCTATACATTGAGCGTCGATGGAGTAAACGTCCAGGACACGGCTCTGACCTACGACAGCTTCGGCCGTCTGCAAACGGCATCGCCGGAGGAAGGGAAAGTATTCACCTGGCATTACGGTGAAGGTGAATTGCTGACCGGCATGGATTGGCCCAACGGCACTCCAGTACGAGGATCGCAGGAATGCCATTTCGGCCCTTGTGTACAAGGATGCCTCGGGACGGGAAGTTCTCGCCCACCGGTACGGTTACGATGCGCTCGGAAGGCCGACCCTGCTGACGGATCATGCCGGAGGGCGGGAGGAACGAAGAATCGTCCCGAATTACAATCCCCGAAGTGAGTTGATTGCCGCTGCGTATGATGGAAAGGAGGATTACACCTACACCTACGACAACATCGGCAACCGCGTCCAATCCCGCGAACTGGCTGCAAGCCGGAGCTACACCAGCAACAGGCTCAACCAGTATGTCCGCATTGAACAGCAGAATGCGGGAAACGCGTTCACGCCCGAATTTGATGTTCACGGCAACCAGACGCGGATTCAGACGCGCACCGGTGTTTGGGATGTCCTCTACGACATGCGGAATCGCCCGGAACAGTTTGCCGGGGACGGACACTCCGTTGTCTGTTCCTATGACTTTATGGGAAGGCGCACGGATCGCTTGGAATACCATGGAAACACATTGACATCGCGCGAGCATTTCATCTATAAGGGATACGTGCAAATCGCCGCGTATAAGCTGGACGCCGAGGGACAATCCGGGGATTGTTTCGTGCTCTCGAAATCCTGTTATTGGGATCCGTCCCAGCCGACGGCGACGCGTATCCTCGCGATGAAAGACGCGACGGATGCCACGATGCTCTATGCCGCCTGCGACACGGTGAAAAACATCACGGCCCTCTACGATGATGCCGGAACGTGCCGTGCTCGCTATGCCTATTCCCCCTACGGAGAAAAACTGATCGAGGAAGGCGACAAACACACAGCCAACGCTTTCGGTTTCTCCTCCGAATATGATGACAGCCCCTTGGGTCTCTATTACTACAACTACCGTTACCTCAACCCGAATGATGGTCGCTGGATTAATAGGGATTATATTAATGAATCAAAAACAATCAATCTTTACATATATTCTAAAAACAGCATATATATATCGATTGATTATTTGGGGTTAGCGTGTTTCGTTATAACGATTCTAGTAAATGAAAACGATCTTGATATGGCTGGAAAAAAAGATAAATATGTTAATGAATTGAAAATTCTTGAAGAAGAAATAAATACTTATGGACTGTTATTTAATGAAAATACAATGATAACCAAAGTTAGGATTTTGACCGAAGAAGAAAAAGGAGGTAAATATCAAACAATTGAAGCAAAAAAAATAAAAACAAAAGAAGATCTTATGAAAACAATTGAGCACGAAAAACTATCGTTTATTAAGAATATATGGAATGAAGGCAAAAGTAAGATTGAAAATGAAATAAAGTCAACAATGCTGTTAATGTCAGAAGAATATGATACATTAGATATTGTTGCGCATGGAGGGTTTGATTTATCCGATAAGCCAGGATGTATAATTGGACCATATGAAAGGATGCCTCATTCAGTTGTTAATAATTTAATTAATGAGTTTGATAAGAAAGAACGGGCGCATTATACATCATGTTTTCAGGATGGAGAAAAAATGCAAAGAGCGAAACCGATTCCTGGATCTGTGGTAAAAGTTCAGAGGGATACCGATAAAAAATTCTGTTTTATTAACATAAAGCCGCCATCAATAAGAAGAATAATATAATCAATTGATAATGATCGGAATAATTCATGCAATGGGTATGAATTATTCCGATGATGTGTAGCTATATGATGTCGATGTAGTGATATAAATTCATTTTAAATTTGGTGCATGACTAGCTGAGTGACGTCAAAGATATTGTAATGTATTCTTGATGAGTGCATAATAAATATATTTCCCGTTTACGGATTTCAGAGTATCAATTCAGACGTCTCATTCGCATGTTTACTATCGATATGGAAGCAACTAAAATTACTGCTCTTACAGGTCTAAATCGCAATACAGTCAATAGAATCCTTAAGCTGTTACGTACACGTTTGGCAAAACTTTGCGAACAGGAAAATACTTGCCGTAAGGGTATCTTTGAATTGGATGAATGTTACCTGGGCGCGAGAAAAGTACGAGGAAAACGAACCAAGGGGAAAACAATCCTTTTCGGAATCTATGAGCGGGCATTTCGTCAAATTATAGATAACGTTAAAAGAGAAAACGTTTATGAGGATAATTGAGGATAGAATTGACCATAATTCAACGATCTATACTGATGTCTTTCGAGTCTATGATGCTTTGATGAAGGATGGATTAAGCACCATTTCAAACTTCTTCATGGAGACAATGAGTTCGTTTTCATGTTGACGGCATTGAGGGATCCTGGTCTGTACTTAAAATGCGTCTAAGCAAGTCTCGGTGTTTAAGTAGTAAGGCTAATATATTCCTCCATGTAAAAGGATGTGAATTCAGGTTTAATCAGCGAGGAGATAATCTGTATGCATTCATTTTAACAAACCTACGAAATTCTCCGCCCGGCTAGTTATGAGCCATTAGATATATATGGAAGAGTATTGTGCCATTCGTCGCCAATATAGACCCATGTAGCTTTTTTATGATTTAATAATTTTATTTTTATGTATTTTTTATCCATTTTATAAATTTCATAGTAGTCTCCAATTCTTTTGACTTTAAATATGTCATTATGATGACGCGATGTTAAGATTGGAGGGAAGGAATAACATCGATATGATTTTTGAAATGGATCTTCTTTGGTGATGCAACTTCCTATTATTTTATGATGTGAAGATGTTGAATCATAATTGTGAAATTTTTCCCATGGGGAAGAAAATTGGCTGACACAATTGAAAATAGCATAATAGTCTTTTGGATTACAGCCAATTAAATATCCTCCTTCTTCTCCATTTTCATCAGAATTTGAGGTCACCCAAAAACAGTTATCAAATTCACTGGAAATATAATTTGTATAAATCGGTTTATATAAATAATTATTACCCCATAGAAACCCTCTGTTTATGATTAAACATGCGAGGAAAAAGAATCCAAGAATGATCTCTGTCAGAATAATCCAATTCAATAGCGAATTTGCATTATTTTTGTTCATGTTTGAAAATAAAATATTCTGTTTGCAATCAAATGATTACTTGAAATTTTACCGGCCATATCCGATCAAGGACCATAAATAGGGAGGAAGATACATCATTGTATCAACACTTATATAAAACGAATTGTCTATTTTGATAGATATGATTCCCATGTTCTTCTCTTCTTTCATTTCGTAACAATCAATCCATGGCGTTTCAAAAAGATCTCGACAGCTTGGATATGGGCTGGTTTCATCAATGAAAGCAACATATTTTTTCTGAGACAGGGGATTTCCGGAATTTTTTGACGGTATGACTCGAGATAAAATGATACCGCGAACCGGATAATAACCATTCATGAATACTCTCCATTTTTCGCCAAGGTTCGTCCCGTGAAAATAATGGTCTAAAGAAATAGACTCCATATTTATTTTGTCTTCAATTGGTGCATGCTCAATTCTGTAATAGGCAACGCCAAGAAGCATTACTAAAATTCCTCCA
>ERZ791626.840-NODE-840-length-29184-cov-4.160321_pt1 | contig 29184 bp, 36 predicted proteins | sample MGYA00510266_ERZ791626 | MGnify/ENA primary metagenome ERZ791626 (study PRJEB30046, sample SAMN00715208) | human gut metagenome | study: EMG produced TPA metagenomics assembly of the A metagenome-wide association study of gut microbiota in type 2...
CCTTTATTCAGTCCTACAAGAATCCTCCTTCTCAATACATTATCTGTAGCATATCCCTTTATCTGTATCGTCACGTAAAGATGCTATTGCCAGGAACAGGTCCTCGTTTGCACCGCAGTCAATACAGTGTGGATGATTGTCCGAGTCTGTAAAATGCCAGGTATCTCCTTCTAAAACGAGGTGATTCCCTTCTATATTGTTCCGGGAAACCATATACATTGTGACATATCCTAATGCTGCCACATTGAATGCCAATTCTTTTCTCGCATTCCTTATAAAACAAGGTTGTGTAAACATAAGCTGATTCTTATAGGTAGGTTAATGACACTTTTATCCCATCGTTCAAAGCTTTCTCGAATGTATCGGTATATCCATCCATCTGCGATATGAGAGACAGATCCTCCATGTCGTACAGGCGGTAGTACCATCCATGTTTGTTAAGGTCGACAACGATGTGTATCTTCCCTTTTGTGCGGGCCCATTTTTGCGCGGCGTATAGCGTGGGAGCCAGGTATTCGTACTGGGACCCGTTTTCACCCCTTATCAGGTCGCCAAACTTTCTTGAGGTGAATAACAATACAACCAGTTTTGATATACCAGTTTCAGCCGATATGTAAACGGCCCGGCAGTTTTCTCTATATCCTTTGTCCTGAAGAAGTTTGGATACTTCAAAAGTGACAAAATCTTCATTTATCATATTATGTTCCGCTGACATGGTGCTATGCTTTTAATGGTTTTAAAAAGTTTCTTGTAAAGCCTAAATCCAGTCCTCTATCGTGGTAGAATTTCAATACTGCATCGTGGCTGTGCCGGGTATAGAAACCTATATTGACGAGGATATTGAATATCTCCAAAGCCGTATGTTTCCGGTAATCTTCAATGGTAAAGTAAGTATTTGGAGAGTATTTGGAACCACCGGAAAACTTAAAGTGAAGGCTACCTTCATGCTCCTGTACCTGAACTACCGGCCAACAGTAACTGTCCTTAAATTTAGGAATATCCTTCCATTTTAGCTTTGACTTCCGGCTTTCGTGGATTCTAATTTTATTTTCCAAGACAAGTTATATTAAAATTGTTACCATTTGAACAATAACTGCACATTGATGTGAACGGAGAATAAACCCTTCCGCACTTTGGACATATCCAACCTTGCTGTCCAAATATCCCCGAATTTAATTTTGTTGAATTTTCCTTTTCCTCCCTTGCCATTTCTACAGCTTTTAAGGCAGTTTCTTCCGATACAATGTAACAAAGTTGTCCTCCAGGATAATCTTCACGTCTTTTTGATTTTATGTATTCTTCCGGTGTCATAATTATTGTATGTTAAGTAAAACCCATATTAAGCAGACAAACATAATGAAGGCGACAATCCCTGCACAAATGGCCGGGGTTAGCATTCTCTTCCACAATATATCTGCCTTGTGGCATCGTTCGTTGATATAATTGATTTTTGACATGTGCTCACCAAACTGAAGCTCCATCATGTGACGTGCCCAGCCAGTAAGCATCTTATCAAATCTTTGTCTGGCTTCTTCTTTGATAGTGAACTTACCTGAAGGGTTTAGCAGGTATGAATCTGTCCTGAACTCAAACTCTTCTGAATCCAGAATATCACGTCCACCGCTACTTCGTATCTCCATGGAGACTTTAAGCCATGGAATTGCTTTTGTTTCCCACATTTCGAGGGCACGTTTCTCTATCTCTTCTGCGTTGGCGTTGGCCAGCTCTTTCAACTTTTCGCCGACCTGCTTATCGAAATCGCTGCTTTGCAGGCTTACAAGGGCTATCATGGCGAGTGCCTGTATCTGGCTTGACTGAATGGCTGTTACTTCTATGACTTTTTCAAGCATACCGGCATCCGAGAATCCTCTTTCTTTCATCGAAAGAAGACCTTTTGAATTTTTCGTGCTGGACTCTATTGTCTGAAGTATGTATTTCAATACTCCTCTTTTATCTTTCAATAAATCTGCAATATCCATAAACTTATCAAATTAGTATAGGTTTATCTGCCTTCTCCTGTTCCACTTCCTTTGCAAGTTCATGACCGATAATCTCTCCACAAATTGGGCATTTCACATTTTCATGATCTGTAAAGAAGTTAGTTCTAATATCTTCATGTCCGTATCTAAGTAGAGACTTACATTTAGGACACTCTACTTCCCACTCTTTTATTTCACCTTCTCTTACGACTCTCATGACTCATATCTTTCAATAAATTTGCAATATCAATAAGCTTATTCCTTCTTCAATTTCTTCATCTCTTTTACTATCTTCAAAGCTTCACCCAGTGTCTTACCAGATTGTACCAGCTCAAAGGTTTTCTTCCTTCCTAATGCCTTGTAGACTGGTATCCACTCATTCTGTATCATATCGGCCGGTTCTCCGGGTGGTATGGCTATCAAATCGTTTGCAAAGTGAGGGCTGGTCGGATCACTCAGTTCGAGTAAAGTGATTCCTTCTTTATTTACTATTGAATACTCTTTCTTATTGATAGTCACAGCCCCATAATAACTGACAACGGATAGATAGCTGTTCCTCCAAGAGGATTCTTCCATGATTATAGGAACTTCCATTATTGCCACTCCTCCTTTCCTAACCTCTTACTCTCCTCTTTCAAAGCCTGAATCTTCGCAAAAAGTCCGTTTGTTTTAGTTTTCTTTTCTTTGGAAGTAATTTTCTTGAACGCCATACCGATGGCAATCATTGAAATACCTGTTTTTATCTGCTGGATGTCGCCATCCATGGTTTCTAAATCTTGAAGCGTATCTTCATTGATAACCACATTGTCGAGCTCTTTCATAGCTTCTTCAGCGTCCTTCATACTGATTCCTGAAACAAGCATCACAGCTTTGATAAAATCCTTTTCTACTTCGAAAGTGATACTCACTTTTTCATTCTGATTGTTTCCCATAACTTACTAATTATAAATCTTATCCAATTCTTCTTTTGTGTACCAATATTCGAGTTTCAGTGGTTTTATGCTGAATAGCAATCGCTTGTCTGTGTGTTTATCTACAAACCAATTCACATCATTAATATTGCTATCAGCATGTCTATATAAGTACTCAGCACAAATATCTAATACCATAAATTGAAACTCTAACACTTTTCTGTTTCTGTATATAAGATATTGACAAATTATAAATCCAATCCCTGATATAATGAGGAATACTAATAATATAGTTATTATTACTTCCATATCTCCCACTATTTTAAAGCCCTACACCAATTATCATCGGAACAGAAGTGTCCACAAACAAATGCCCTACAAACGAACCGTTGAAAAGTATAAACGTGCCTATATACACCATAAAAGGGTCGAGATTTAATTCTTCACCGGTCATTACCATACGGAACTTTACTCCCCGCTGTGGCTTTGATTCATCTTCCAATGCCCAGATATATGCTTTCTCGTTTACCACATCAAGTTTCAGCAGCTTGCTTCCCTCGTGAAGCGGGAGCGTAAACTCTGACGCTGCCGGGATTTCATGTTTTAAAATTCTTGCCATATTCTTTTCTTTTTAAGGTTATTAATCATCTTCAAAGCGCTTCTTTTCTTCCCACTCTTCGTCGGTTTCCGGGCAGGAAAGTATCTCCTTGGAGTCTTTGGGTTCCTCACCCAGCTTGTAGAAAAAGCACACACGGGTAAATTTTCGGACTCGCTCCGTGCGGCGGATCGTGTCGTTCATAAACTCCTGCTCCCAGGCGTAGTGACGGGGATATTTGGAGCCTTTGTCCGAGCGGTAGACGATGGAAGGGTTCATGGTGTACTGCATATTGAAGCAGTAAGCCTGCATCTTCTCTATCATTTCGTTCTTCACGGATTTCACGCTCTGCATCGTCACCGCATCGCCACGGTGTTCCAGGTAGCTGATGGCCATTTCACTGATAGATACCGGACGGCACCAGTGCCACTGGTTTGCAAAGAAATGGTTGGCCCAGTCAATGAATACCTGGTCCTTGATGGCGGAGTAAAGGATTCTCATCTGCCCGTCCTGCGACATGGGCGGTATCAGGCTTTCCTGCAGACCGAGGTAGAACTGGCAGCTTTGCAGCATCATGTACACCGCTTCGTCACGTTCTTCTTCGGTAGCTTCCAGGAAGATGTCTTTCCCGAACTTGGTCTGCGGCGTGCGTTTCTTGAACTGGCCGGCGTAGTCCTCGTCGTGATAGTAATCGCTCTGCATGGCCAGGAAGATACGGCGTGAGGTGCTTCCTTCGGTCATGTCGAACGGCATCTTGTTCATGGTAATGAATATCTTCGGGGTAGCTTCGCGCGGCAGTGTCATTTCATCGTGATACAGGGTCTTTACCGTAATGTTGTCCGTAATGTTGTAGAACTCGCTTCCCATCATGTCGGGACGAAGGTCGTCTATCAGACACATGCTGTCTACGGTATAATGGAACTTGTCGAAGTTCTTGGCCATGTTTTCCTTCTTCTTCAAGGTCTGACCGGGGATGTAGCACACCTTCCGCACCAGCTCGAAGAAAGAGCGGAAGAAACTTTTTCCGGTACCTCCGCTGTTCTTCCCTTCATCGGCCACGGTGTACTCCGTCACGACTCCCATCTTCTGCATGGTACCTGTACGGTAGCGCGAAAGCATGTAACCCATCAGGGCAACCTTGCAAATGAAGTGCATGTCCTGTCGCTGCTTTTCCAGCTCGGTAAGCGGATAGCCTTCGGCTTCCTTTCGCCAGTGTATGCGGCTGGTGTCATACAGCCACTGCACGCAGACAGGCATCTGGTCAATGTCTTTCGGCATTCTCAGCAGGAAACGGTACAGACGCTGGTAGGCGATGAACTCTGCATCCTCACGGCGGCGCTCGTTCTCGTTCATCCGTTTGTCGGCCATGCGCTGCCTGTTCAGTTCCTTACGTGCGGCATATTCCGGATTCTCCTCGATGGTGAACAGCGGGGACTTCATCGGATGGTAATCGGCGTCAATAATCGCCTTCCGGTTGACATGGAAAGGAAGGTCCACGTAGTCTACCGGCTCGATGCTGTCGGCCGTCACCTTCACGGCGCAGTTGCGGAAGAAGAAATAATCGAAATCCTTCCCCCACGACATGAAGTTCAGGTCTACTTTCTTGATTCCGGACATGGTGTCGCGTCCGATTTTCTTCTGGGTACTGATGGCGTTGCTCAGTTCCTCGGAGTAATACTGTGAGTTGTATATCAGGAAGTCTTTCATGATTTCCTTGGCTTCGCTCAGTGCCTGGCTCTCTTCCACCACATCGACAATGTTGTTGCTGATGTGCACAAACTTGGTGGTATCCGCTTCGTCGGTGTATTTGTAGAATCCGTTGGCAGAAAGGAACTGGGCCATATTATCGAAGTTCAGGGTATATTTTCGCACCACTACCTTGCTTTCATCTTCCTGTTTTTTTGTCTGGTACTGCACATCCCAGAAGCGCATCCGTCGGGCGGTCTTGAGCAGGTCGTCAAAGTAGCGGTTTACGTTGGTGTGCATGAGCTTTTCATTGCGGCGCATCACTGCCGGGTAGAAGTTGAAGAACTCTTCGGCATCCTTGCACGTTTTCCCGCTGCGGGGATTGTACTGGGTGGAGAGGTCTTCGGGCAGGTAGAGCACTTTCAGCTCCACGTGTTTCAGGGCCAGGCGGTTCATGGCGCGGATTCCGGTGCGGTCGATATCATACAGCACAAACACTTCCATGGAGATGTCCAGCAGGCGACGGATCGTTTTCGACGAAATCTCCACACTCTCGGAGTGGGGAAACACCACATGAGCGTCGCTATGGAAGTACACATTGATGGCATCGCGCGGGCCGGAACAGATCACAATCCGGCGGAACACGTCGGTAAAAGCACGGGTACGCCGTCCCTGCTCGTCCACCCGGGTTTTCTCTATATTGATAATGGGATGTCCTTCCTTGTCGGAGGTTTCCACACGTCCGGTCTGCAGGGCACGCATCACGTCTGCATCGCCGTAGATTTCCTTGTGGAATCCTTCCGGACGGCTTCCTCCCTGGTACCACCAGGTAAACTTGTAGTTGGGCTGGCGGCGTCCGTCCGCATCGGTCGTCTCACGGAAATAGGGCTCGTACTTGCGTGCCCACCATCCGTTCTCGTCTTCGTAGCGGAAAAGGAATACCGGGTAAGAAGCTGTGGACTTCACTTCGTAGCTGGTCAGCACGCCGTCGGCATCGGCCTTTTCGGGGGTAACGTAGCTTTCCAGCGGATAAAGATTGAAAATGGTGCTTAGCTGGGTGCTGTCGAAGGGAGCGGGCATGTCGCCACGGTAGAAGTCGGGATTGAACGAACAGCGCAACAGGTTGTTTCCGTCTGCATCGGTCACGGCTGTCTGCTCGGGGCCTTCGCTTGTGTTTTTCCCGGCGCGGAACACGGGGAGCACCTGGCATCCCAGTGCGCGGAGCTCAGCGGGTGTAAACTCGCCCTTACGGATGCGGAAATCCACTTCCGGCTGCGGATCTGTCTTTCGTGCCCGGTGGAAGAACCCGTTCTTGTAGTCTCCCTCAATAATCAGGTTGAAGTCTTTGGCCAGTCGGTTCACCGCATCCAGAAAGTCGTGTTTCTCTCCTGCGCGTTCTAAGAGACGCTGCTGCAGCATGATGGCCCCGACCCCCTTGCTACGGTTCTGCTCGCCGCATACGAAGCAATTGAAGGCGGCATAGCGTTCTCCCTTTGGCGGGAACTTGCTCACACAGAAACTTCCGTTCTTCTCGTCGTGAAACGGGCAGCGGTAGAATACGCTGCGTGCAGTCTGCGATGCGGGAAGGTATCCGTTGTTGCGCATCACGTCGGGAAGCGGGAGCGCATTGAGTTTATCAACTGTCTTGTCAGAAATCATTTCAGGGAATTTTAGAAGAGGAATTTCACCTCGTAGTTCATGCTTTCCATTTTGGCTTGTATCATTTCTTTCAGGCTATCGGGCAGGCACATCATAGGGTCTGGCTCATGCAGGTAAATCGTATCTTCCTGCACGCTTCCTGTGGCAGAATATCCGTCGTACACCAGCTCGTTCATAAGCTTCTGCATGCACGACTTCGACAGGTTGCTGCAAGCTATGCTCACGCTACCTTCGGGATAGCCTATCGCTATTTCCGTGTAACGCACATGGAAACGCTGTTCATATACCGCTCTGCTTCGTTTCATACCAGCCGCTTTCCTTTTAGCGTTAACATAAGCTCAGGACGTGTAGCCACACCCAACTTCGCAAAAATACGTTTCCGCATGTTGTCTATATTGGAATAGCTGCATCCCATTTCGTCGGCAATCTCTTCGTAGGTGAGCGAAGTATTTACCAGCATGTTCGCCACAGCAGCCTGAGTGGGAGTCAGTCCGCACTCGTACACCGGATTGCAGCACACCTCCTTTTTATCCTTGAAGGCGGGGTTGAATCCGTTGAACGGACAGTTATATCGCATAGGGCAGTGCGTGTTCTCGGTATTGAAGTCTTCCGGACCTTCATGGTCGGGAATATCGTCCTCGCGTCCGAAACAACAGTTCAGGCTTACCAGCGCAAGCTCTGACAGATAGCGGCTGCGAAGGTTCCGTATGGTCTTATAAGAACGTCCAAGTCGCATCTGCAGAAGCTGGTCGGCTGCCACCAGGTGTGAGGGATAGTTTTTCTTCATCTCGTCGAGGTATTCCTCTACGAAGTCAATTCCCGTCTTTCCGTCGTTCTTTACCGTGATTTCCTCTCCGTCTTCAAAAACAATTCTTGAGAATCCGTCCTGAAGGCGTGTATATGCTTCCCATTGTCTTTCCAGCATGTATCCCATCACATTTCCTCCATTTGTTTCTTGTACTCCTTGTAAATAGATTCCAGCCCGCGAAGTTCTACTTCCGTGAAATCGAAGTTACGGAAATGCGCACGCAGCGCATGTTCGCCCATACCTCGTTCTTTCATGAACTCGATAAATTCTCCCTTCTTTCTCACACCGGAAAAGAAGTCTTTCAGTTCCCCTTCGTAGTCAGGATCAAAATCTCTCAGGCATTTTTCCACGCCTTCCGCCTCCCACCGGCGCACGCGGTTCAACCTGATCTTCTGGTACGCCGTGCTCATGCTCATTCCGTAATGTTCCACCAGGTAGCGGCTAAATCCCAGCCGCATGGGGCTCAACTTTTTTTCGGATAATGCTTCAATGATGCTCATTTTCATACTTCTGATATATATTGTCGTTTCTCGCTTTTGCGGTTTCGGTCGTTTTTTGTTATTTTTACTCCACAAAGTAACAATTTTAATTTGACAATCGCATTATAATTGTTACGGAAATAACAATTTTAAACTGATTTTTTATGTACTATTTCAATTCTTTCCTGTTCAATAATCTTCCCAAGCTCTTCGGCCTGAGCGAAAAAGGCGTGTCGGAGAAGGTGTACGGAAAATCATACATGTATAAAAGAAAGGTTGATAATCAAGACAATATACTCGCGCATGACATCGTAATGGTGTGCAACACATTCCACATAAGCCTGTCAAACTTCATTATGTCGGCTCCTCCTGAAAATTTACTCGGTAATCGCTTCAAATATGTCATACCGGATGAAGATTTTAAAGAGGTGAGATTCATACCCGAAAACTTGCGCTGGCTCTACGGTCCGCAGGGACTTACCAAAATTCCTTCGCTTGCTGAATTTTCGCGTCAGAGCGGAATATCAGTCACCAGTATCGTAAGGTGGCAGAATCCGAAGATAGGAGGGTGTACGGTTAACTGGCTTATCGGAATATGCAACCGTTTCGGAATCGACATAGACGTGTTCATGGAAGACGAGAATGAGAAGCTTGAAAAGTACGCGGCCACCGAAACGGAAATATCGCCGCGCGTGTGGCAGGAAATTTCGGAACTCAAAGAGGCTATAAGGCAGTACCGGCAGGAACGAATATCACTTCTGGATGAAAACCGCAAGCTGAAAGCAAGAATCAAGGAAACGGAGCTTGTGGCAGAAGAAAGCACCGAATATACCTACGCAGACAGGAAAGTCAGGGAATGGAAGGCTAACTGGGGACTGCTGGAGAACTTTCATATCGTCGTGGGAGTGTCCAGACGAAAAGTGATTCAGGATGCCGGCATGCAGAATTTCAGCGAACTGTTCATCGAAGGAAACATGCTGATTACCTCGCTGGTGAAACTTTGCAACAAATACCATATCAGCACAAGACACATATTCTATCGGGATAACGGCATTGTCCCGGAAGTAAATGTGTACGACTATTACCGGTCGGACAACTGGAAGACGGTAGTTTTCCATCCGGAATATGTGAATGATTTTTTCGGGAAGGAGAGCGTGACGGGTATAAACCGCTCGGAACTGCTTGAACGTATGAATATTAGCGAATGGAAACTTCGTGCATGGCGAAAAGAAAACAGCACCATGCGAATAAAAGACATGCTGGAGATATGCAACCGGTTGGAAGTAACACCTTACTATCTTATTTCGGATCAGAATCGCATGGATATTTCATTTGGTGTAACCAGTGCGGAAATCCTGCTGGAAGAGAACCGTATGCTCCGCCAGCAGGTTATCCGGTTGAAAGAAAAACTACAGAAGAAAAACGGAGAAGGATTCCTTCCGTTAGACGAATGAGTTCAGCGTACTTCCTGAGAATCCATACCGCACACTGAAATTCACGGAAATAAGACCTGGTTTAGCGCGGTCATAAAGTTTGTTCGTCTCTTCTGGTATGATGGCGACGGGTATGTATGTGCCGTTGTCGTACATCCATGCCTTTCGCGTCACCACAAATTCCGTGAGCCACCATTCGGCCCACTCTCTGTTTACAAATCCGCTGCTCATGGAAAAAGTTCCTGAAGGCGTCTGTGCATAGCTGGCAGTGCGCGTGGTAGCACGGTAGGAAATGTCAGCAGGAAGCGTGTAAAGCTCACTCTGTATGTCATACTCCAGCGAATCGCGCGTAAAAGCGACTACACTTTCCATCAAACCGAACCCGTTCAGGAATATGAAGTGGCGCATGAGCGGGTTTGTCTTTACCGCATAGCGCTTCTTCCCGGTTTCAAATCCGGTGTTCACTGTAAGCTCACCTTCCTTCAACGATGATGTGATTATTTGCAATGAATCCGGGACCAGCGCACCACGTGTGTATTCGGAATATTCTTTCGATTCTTCTCCCTGCACTACGCTGTAGGTAATGGTGTCCGATCGGGTACTTACTGCAGGAATACACAGTATCCATCCCAATGGGACAATATCTCCCTCCGGTTTACGGCTCAAGATGCGTCCCTCACCTAAAATCTCTGTGGTATCTACATTGGATATGGTAAGGCGTTCAAACTCCGTGAGCCTTCCGGGTATGGCATTGTACTGCTCGGAAGTGGTTTCACCTTCTTCTATCTCTACCATACCGTCAATATATGACTCCTTGTAGGTAATGGTGTATCGTGCAGCGTATATCATCTGTGAAAGGGTCTGCGTGCCGTTCACACCAAACGTCATCTTTCGTGACAGCGTAGTTTTTATGGTTTCTCCAATATTGAAAACGGCTATCCCGTCAGATCCTACCTCAAAAGAGTAACTTTCTGAATAAGGAAACTCTTCAGATCCGGCAAATGCGGTGGCATTGACCGTAATCTTTATGCGGAGAAACGTTTTTCCGCTCAGCGTGGTTTTTGCCTTAACCACTATGGGGTCGCCTGCAAATGCTATCTGTGGCGGCTGCTGTAATACCTGTATTGCCATGTTTTATTTCTTCATTAAATGGTATATAGTTCGATTGTTACCTCCGTAATCCCGCTACGGTCAATGCTGTAGGATAACTTATTGATGAATCCCACATAGTTACCTATCTGGTAGCGCTTGAGCATGTCCAGTCCTGCAATCTGCGATATGGTCATTCTTACTGTCAGTATCACGGTCTTCCGGTTGTAAAGGAAGTAAAGATACTCCGAAAGGAATTTTGACACCAGCCCACGGTCCTGGTATGCCTGAGAAGCGGGATACTTGTCTTTCCCGGCCACCAGCTTGAGCGAGAATCGTCCGGGCTGGTCTACTCCACCCTGCTCCGTGCCGTTGTAATCAAAGAACCGTCCAAAGTTATCGCAGCTGTCGGCTGTAAAAGCACTGTTGGCTGCCGTATGTATCCACGAGTCGTTCCCTTCACCGTCGTAGTTTTCGGTGTAGTCTATCCCTGATTCGCTACCGGGTCCGCGCATGATTCCAAGACAAAATCCGGCATCGTAAGTACGCATGGGTGATTCTTCTGCTGATTCTTTGTCATAATTTTCATCGGAAAGATAGCTCAGAGTAATATCATGCCTGTATCGAATCAAATTATACAGGTTAAGGCCTAATACTTCTGGTATAAGTTTTATACTTATATTTTTATCTGACAACAATTCCTGATCCGCAAAAACAGCAAGCAACTGTTCTCCATTTTCTCCTACCATTGCTTTAGATACAACATCTGAACCATTTACATCATTAATCATAACAGGAGAAAAATTTAGAGATATTTCTTCTTCATTACTTTCCGATGATGTTCCACCAATTACATAATCACGGAATCCACCAACCTCAAACAACGAAGGATTTCCTCCAGTATTCTTGTCCACTTTTATACGATAGGAGTTCCCTGTAAGTTTATCCTGATAGCATGTAGTGTCATTTGATGCTTGTCCCTGCTGAAGAATCTCCATGTAATTATTCTTTTCCTTCACATTGGAATAATCATCATAATTAAATGATGTATCATCATCTTTCCCATAAGAAATACGAATAGTTTTTTCTTTTGTCCTTTTTAATTGTATATCTACTATTTCTACATCAAGAATGGATATTTCATTCGATTTCAGAATGTCTTTTATATATATGACATCCATTGTATTTTTTGCACTGTCGTACAAGAACCGAATACCAAAAGCACTTTGCAAATCTTCTATTAAGTCTTTCATTTCAAGATCTGGAAAGTTTTCATTTGTAGCATAAACATTAATTCCTTTATATGAAAAGTCCTGACTGTAAAAAGTTTTTATAGTTATATAAAGATTACTGAAATTAGGATTAACAAGATATTTCAAATCATATTTAAGAGAAAAAGAATTTCCCATAAATTTTTCTGATATAATATCAGAATATGAAACAGAAAATGTGTTCCCTTTTTCTTCGGTATGGCACTGAGTAGAAAAAAATGCAAGACGACACATATCGTCTACATCCAAAAGTTCATTTCTATTAACTCCAATTCCCAAATACTTAAAGAAGCAGTCTAAAAGATACAATACATAAAAGCATACTCCACTATAAGGCCTTTTAGGACTTAGTACATTATAAGTTCCTGAATTATTTGGAGTACATACTCTCACGTTACAATAAGTTTTTGACGGATACGGATCTGATTCATTACTTTCCGTGTAATTCATTACACCATCACTTAAATAAACGGTAAAGTACAGATCGTCATCTCCCCATACAAATTGTGTGGAAGCTGATTTTACCCTATATCCAAGTTTTATCTCCCTGTCGAGCGGAATATCCCTTGCATTCATTCCCTCTATACGGTCCATGAAATCACTGTTACCGGAAATGAATGTGACGGGAAGTGTATCTTCAAACTCCACTTCATCGTCGGTTTCTATCACACCACGGTATATCATCACGCCGTCCACCCAAAGCTCTGCGGGCATACGGTCAATGTCCTTCAGGTTAATGTCTCCCCACGGATCGGCAATGTTCTTGAAAATTTCGCGGTTTGGTTCCAGCGGAATTTCGAAAGGGAACGAGAATGTTCCCTGGTCATTGAAAAGCGGGTTCGACTGCTCCAGTGTAATGGAAAAATCTTCCGACAGCTTTACCCACTGGCTGTTAATCTTTATCTGTAGTCCTTTCATCGTGTCATTATTTTATCAGTCCGCGTTTAGTCATAAAATTGCTGGCTTTGTTCAACTGGTTTACCGCACCCTTGCTCCCGTATGGGTCTACGGTGGCGCTAATCGGCTTGCTCAGACGCTCGTTCAGTGTGGAAAGTGCTTCGGCCACACTCCCGAGCATTTGTGTCATCTGCTCGTTCTGCATGGTCATATCCGTAGTTCCGGATGCAACCTGGGTAATCTGTGCCGGCATGGAAGGATAGCTTCCGCTGGCAAATGTAGGCATGGCGGCCGATTTGAGCTGCCCGTGCCGCGCAATGGTAAGAATGCTGTCGTAGATGTGCGGATAGTTCAGAATAAGTTTCTGTGTGGTATCGCCGTCCACAATCATTTCAGGCTTCTTTTCAGAGAAAATACCGAAATGCGCACCTCCGCCGTACACTCCCGTTTTAAGCTCCTTCTGGTAGCGTGCGTTGTATATCTGTCCGTCGTTCCCCAGTACCGGATAGTCACCCTCTGCGTAGGTAAGCATTCCGGCTGCTACACGGCCCTTGCTGCTGCTTACTCCGGTGGCAGCCGCCACTTCCTGCTTGGATTTGTTGAGCTTACCCATGGCCAGTCCCATCAGTGCGGAAAGTGCAGCGCTGATAACCGCAATCAGCGGGATACCCCACCATCCTAGGTCTCCGATTGTTTTTGCTGATCCCCTCGCAATACCAGAAGTTACATCTCCTTCAGTCTTTGCCCCTTCTACTGTCATATCAGTAATGGCCTGTGACCCATGAATAGCTGTAACAGTAGCACTTGTAGCCGCTTCCTGTGCTACTTCCTGGTCTCCAAGAGTCTTCTTCATCAACAACTCGGTTATTTTTTGCATAATCAAGTCTTTGGTGAGTTTCATCGCTGTTTGGAGCAACATTTTTGCAGCTTGCTTACGGTCGTCCACTTCGGCAAATGCAGCTTCTCCCATCTGTTCGCTAAAATCTACTACTGCATCGGTGTAGTTCTTTAGCGTGCTTAGTTTGCTCTCCGTGATTTCAAGCTCTTTTGAGGATTGTTCTTCCCTTGCAGCTATGTAGTTGTCGTAAGCCTCCTTCTGCGCCATGAGGAAAGATTCTTCTGCCTGCTGTTTCGTAGCGCCGGAAGCAATTGCCTGCTGTATCAGTTCTTTCTTACGGCTTTCAAACTGCTCATAATACTGCGCCGCCTCTTCCAATTTTATCCGCAAGGCTTCGAGCTCCGCATTATCCGTTTCGGAAGTACCAAGGAAGGAACTTTGTGTGGATGCCAGTCCCAGATTACCGGCTGCACCCATAAGTTCAGTTTGTTCGTCCGTACCTTTTATACGGTCTTCCCAAAGTTTCTGGTTTCCGCTGGTTTCCCACTGCACGTCTATCATTTCCTTGATGTCCTTTGCATACTTCTCGGCAGCGGACTTGGAATCCTGATAGAAATCACGCAGCTTTTTCAGCATGAGCGACATCTGCTCCGGGCTCATGCTTTCGGCCCATACCGCGTCAATGTTACTAAGATAAGTCCGCAACTGGTCTTCGTTCAGGCTGTAAGCATCTTCCGACAGAGAAACAAGGGCATTAATTCTTTCCTTCACTGCACTCTCGTCAATCACTCCGCTAAATCCTAAACTCATACGGAACTCTTTCTCCGCATCGGTATTCAGCAGACGAAGCTTGTCAAGCGACTCCTCAAACTGGTTGACAAGGCTTTCAAACGGGTTGTATTTAAGCAGCTCCTTCTCGATAGTCTGACGGTATTTCACTGCCATGTTCTGTACTTCGAGCAGGTCTTTTTCAAGGTTCTTACGTAAGCCGTCGGTCTGACGTTCGCCCAGTTTCTTAATCAATGCAGCAGTAGATTCCAGGTTCTTACCTTCCATTCCGTATAAATTCTGATTGAAGGTGTTCTCCTCGCCCAACAGCTTTTTACGAAGCTCCACACGTGCCAGCAGATGTTCTTCCTCGGTCGCGTCAATCTGACGGTTCATCTCCTCAGTAGTTATCTGTTCATCGAGATATGCCTGACGGATAGCCTGCTGACGACGGAGGAAGTAAGCTTCGAGCGCAGACATGGCCGCACTGATTTCATCATTCATTTCCTTCTGCTCACCACGTGTGCCTGACTTACGTACTTTGAGCCAGTTACCGCTTGTGTCGCGTCCCCATTTCTCAGCCAGCACCTTGGCCACATCCTGCTCCATCTTTTTCAGCGCCTCGTATTCTTCCTTGGCCGACTTGAATCCACGGGCAGCGAAGGTGTCTGCATAGTCCTTGTCCTCATTAATGCTCTTCATCATGGCCTCCAGCTTTTTGTAGGTAGCTACCAGCTTGTCTACTCCGGCTGTTTCCAGCGACACACCCTGTCCCCATACAGACTCCAGTCCGATGGCCTTAATACGTTTTTCCACCTGACTGATGTTATTCTGATACACACCAAGCTGACGGTTCTTTTCAGCAAGTTCGGCTGTTTCTGCCTTGGTGAGCTTCTCTCCTTTCTCACGCTTCGCGTTCAATTCGTCCACATCTTCACGAAGACGCTGTACGTAAGTAGTTGCCTGCTGCAGATAGGTATTCAGTTCAGGCAGGTCGGACGAAGAAAGAATGTCCTGGTTGGACTTCCGGAGGTCTTGCAGCATAAGTTCTTCGGTCTTGCTCTCGGCAGCACGCTGCGTACTTTCAAGGAAAGTCTGAGTCTGCCCGGCTTCCTTCCGGATGTTTTTCAGGATGTTCATCAGTTTCAAAGCGTCGGAACTGAATGGGAGCTGCTTTATGTTCTTGTTGTATTTCTCCATAAAGCCATCCAGCGCGTCGTACAGATTACCTCCTTCTTCTACTACTTTATTCATCCCGTCCATGATGAGGGCCATGGCATCGCCGGCGTTGGTTTCTCCCACATTCTGCATTTTGCTCAGCGAAGCAATAATCTTCGACTGAAGTTCCTGAATCTGGTCGGTATATTTGTCGGCAATGTTTTCCATCATCTTGTCGCGCATCTTCAGCGCCAGCGTTTCACGAAGACGGGCATTAATCAGGCTGTAAATGTATTCCTGCTTCTCGGCATAGTTGTTTTCAGTGACCATAAATCCAAGGTATGCCCCATACTTGTCATTCAGCTGCTTAATCAGTGCCGCACGCTCTCCGTTCGATACATTTGCCTTGTCAATCGCATATTTCAGATTGGAAAGCTCAAATGTTTCCTTCTGTATGGCTGCTTCAAATTCCGACTGTGCCTTTGTTGCTTCGTCTACTGATTTTTTGAAATAAGTAATGGCAGATGTCAGCGCAGTAAATCCTAATACAACCCATCCTAATGGATTTGACATCATAGCCTTTGAAAGTGACTGCCAGGCTATTTTGAATATGTTCACAGAGGCTGTGCCACTTTTCACCATCTTCGTAAACAGCACAATGTTTGCACTCGCTTTCTGCACAGCAGAAGACGTGGCAATCATTAATCCTACCAGCACCTGAAGAGCTACTGCGGTCAGACGGATTGAGGTTTCTCCGCGTTCAAACCGGTTGGGAATGCTCGAAATATAGCGAAGCACATCCGTGAGCCATTCCACAAATCCGCTGTTGATAAACGATTCCTTGATGGCGTTCCCCATACGCTGCATGATGGCCATGGCGTTTTCGTTCTTGATGTTGTATTCATCCGTCACGCTGGTAGCTTCCTTAAACGCACGGGAAGAAGTAAATACCTGCGCCTTCAGTTCGTCTACTCCGGAAGAAAGTGTAACGAGCACCTGCTTGATACGCTCGCCATCGCTACCGAGGTCTTTCATAATCGGAGCCAGCACATCCAGTCCGCCCATGGCGTTCATCTTCTCGAATACAGCGATAATAGCTTCCATGGTCTTTCCCTGGTTGATAAGGCTCTTCAGGTAATCATCACTCAGTCCCACGGCCTGCGCTACTTCGGTCGTGTTGCTGGTGAGTGTAGAAATAAATGTGTTCAGAGCTGTACCACTCATTTCGGCATTCTGTCCGAGTGCGTCCACTGTACCTCCCAGTGCTATCAAGTTGGACATGGACAGTCCGGCTGCCTCCCCAATAGCACCGATACGAGTTACAATATCCACAATAGGGCCTGCAGAAGCGCGGCTAGTCTGTGAGATTTCGTTGATGGCAGATCCGGTGGCCAGCAATGCCTTTTCCACTCCAAGTTTTTGTGTTTCGCCCAGAATAGCGTTCACCTTCATCAGCTGGCGTACCGCTTCAGCTCCTCCCAAGTCTTCTCCCAATGCTACGAGCAACTGATTACCTGCCTTCACGAATCCCAACACATCTTCTTTGGCAGAAATACCTAACTTACCGGCTTCGTATGCCAGGTCGTGAAGTTCCTGCTGTGCGGTACGGGTGTCGATACTGTCAATTTCACGGCTTAGCTCTGCTACTGACTCAGTGGAAAGCCCGGTGGTCTTCTCGATGTCGGCCAGACTGTCACTCAACTGCAAGTTAGCCTGATACAACTGCTTGATACGTCCTACCACCTCATTGAATCCGGCATATACCAGCACATAACTTGTCAAACGCTTGATGGTAGCTACAATCTGGTTATCGTGTTCCTGCCAGCTTCGCTTCACTTCATTAATCTGCTCGTTTACCCGGCGCAGGTCCATTGATTTTTCGACATACTTCTTTGCGTCACGTCCGGTTTTCGAAAGTTCTTCCTGAAGCTGTGCAGCGGCCTTTTGTAAATCTTCAAGAGAAGCCGTTTTCAGAGAAAGAAGGACTTTATCAAGTTCCTTTGCGCTTAACACAGAATTTTTCTGTTTTTTCTCAATCGTGCTCAGCGCATCTTCAATTTTTTTCAAGCCTTTTGTATTGCTTACTTCAAGCTTCTTTTTATACTCTTCTAGCGATTTTTTCAGCTTCTCAAGGTCTTCGTAGGTTCCGTCGAACGTACCTTGACCAACCGTTTCAGCTTTATCAAGCGCATCTTTCAGTGAAGTAAATTCGGCAGATGATTGTTTCAGTTTCTCGTTAAGTGAATTGATGGCCGACTCTACCTCCTTTACTCCCTCTATGTCGCTTGTCTTTAGCTGCTGCTTGTATTGTTCAAGCAACTTGATGGCTTCTTTTGTCTGGGCTATTGTGCCATCGAATGTGCCGGTCTGTACTTTCCCTAGTGTGGTTTGAGCACGCTGTGAGACACGACGTGTCTCTTCCGCTTCAACCTGAGCAAGCTGTTCACGGTATTTCTGAATTTCCTGTGTATTAAGTTCTGTGGATTTAATAAGGTCTTGCAATCGTTCCTTTGCCTTTCCCAGAGATTTGTCGCTCACATTGCCAATATCTCCGATGATGTCAGAAAATTCTACGATGTTCCCTTTACGACGCTGGATTTCATCGGCAATCTGCTTGATATATTCACGAACTGTCTGTAGCGTTTCAGCATTTTTAGGATTTATACCAAGGAGCATCTGGTTTAACCCCTTACGAGCCTCTCCTAGATTTCTCAAGGTCTGACCTGATATGTCATTTAGGTACTTGTTGACCGTGTTGACATTTCTCTGATTTTCCCTGATTAGTTTAGTCAGTCTCTCAAGCTGTTTTACTTTTTCATTATAAATTTTCTTGTTGTCATCGTATAGCGTGGTATTAGTAGTCGCATTCATCTGTTCTTGCGCATTTTCCACTTCTTTACGCAACTTTTTCCATTCATCACGCATCTTGTCAACCTGCTTCTGCGCCTGTTCCGCCCCTCCGATAAGCACGTCGATTCTAGCCAGTCTGGTACCTAAACTATTTGCCATGTCTTTGTGTTTGTTTTCCTCAAAGTTAGGCAGCCGGAAGGTGGAAATGAAGGACAAAAAAACGGTGTCCTTCAATTCAACGGACACCGTTTTAAAACTATTCGCCAGCAACCTCTAAAGTGGTTTGCGGCAAACCTCTCGAGCGATATGCAGCAAACCTCTCAAGTGGTTTGCTGCATTTGTTTTGACAGACCCTACAGGCTATTGTGGAGGGGTGGTAAATGGCGAAAGGGAAGAATGTACGTATATTACAATAATCCATTAACCATCACTTCCGCATACACCATCCCGAACGCTATCACCTCCGCCCAGAACAGCGGCTTGCATAGCACGAAGCTGTACCATAAATCCCCATTCCAGACTTGTTTCAAGCGTACACCGACATATAATGCCCACGCAATCCATACAAGCAGCATCCACGGGCAGGTAAGTGCTGTCCATATCTGACTGTTGAGCGCAGCTATCGTGGTAGCGACGATGTGTACAGGCCGGTCCATCCCGGCTTTGAAATTGGGTGCCGCACCCACGAACAGTAACGCTCCGCACATCAGAAATGCGGTGAACTGATAATTTTCGGGGGTAGCAGATAGGAGGGTGGGCATGAGCAGTAGGGATGTTGCGGTCATGGTGAAGCCGAACCACAGCTTATGCTCCAGCGAATAGTATGTGTCGCTGATGGAATATGGTATTCCGTTGCGTTTCAGCATCACTCCCACGTATGTGAGGATGACGGTCATTGATAAGATTATGAGTATCATTTTGTGTTCAGATTAAGTTTTTCAGGATATCCGGTTGTGTGGTCGTAGGCTTCCACTTCTTCTATGCTTTGCAGGGCTTCCACATTCGCCTTGTGTTGTGCCGTTACGTTGTAACACTGCAGGGCGTACAGTTCAAGGGCGGAGAGCATCTGTATGGCTGTGTCGCATTCGAGGGTGTAGCTTTTACCTCCGAACCAGAGTGTAGTGGTGAGCATGGAGGCTGCCTTCTGTATCCGGGTGGAGTTCATCAGTCCTACACGGGTGTTCTTGTCGAGCCAAACGGATTCGCCGTCGAGAGTGAAGCTGTTTACCGCGTCGCTAGTGTCGTAGCTTTCTATCTCGAATATCTTCGCGGCTTTTGCGGCTTCCAGTTCGTCGGTGGGCAGCTCGCTTACTTCTTTGAACATTTCCTCCATGTCGGAAGGAAGGCGGTTGGCACGCTTGAAATAGATGTTTGTTCCGATACGATTTATGTACAGGCCTTCTGTACTGTAAATCTCTTTTTCTGTAAATTTTATCATAATGTCACGATTGAGATTGATGGTTTGTTTTTCAGTGCCGACTGGATTTCTTCGTCCTCGATGATTGAGGCATAGTCTTTTGCCGGAAGCGTGAGTGTGATAACGGAGTTGCTGTCTGTATTCTCGATAAAGAACAGCAGTGCCTCGCGGCTTATGCCGGATTCTTCGGTTATCGTTCCCCACTCCTGGACTATGCAGGTTTCATGTTCACGGTTGATGAAGAAGTCTGCTTCTTCAGGCTTTTCCGTTTCGCAGTATGGCTTATAGCCTTGTGCGATAATCTGTTGCTCGGTAAGGCTGCCGCCTACCTCCATTCCGTTTTCAAACTCTTTAATCTCAAGAGTATCATTGATTAATTTCCCATATTTCATATTTTTCTAAAATTAGCCGTTGTCTATTCTGTTTATCAATTCATAAATACGCGACAGGTTGAAATGAAACGATGCTGCTTCGAGCGATGCGTGCTTGTTTTTATAACAGTCGCTTTCGGCAGCTATCCAGGCGGGCACTTTCCCTAAAAAGCGGAGGCCGGCACCACACTGGAGGTGTAGATCGGGTCTTTGGCGTACAAGTAGCCGTAGCCCATGACCACGTTCCAGGCGTTGAAGCCATTGAGTCTGACACAGCTCCAGACATCGCTGCCCAGGACATCGGGTACACCCCATTTTTCATAACTGTTAAGATAGTTTATCAATCCCGAAATTATGCTTTTGTTCGTCCAGTATGGATATAATTCTTTCTCTCCTGCCATATACTTCCCTTCAAGTGTTTTGATGTAATATACAGCATGAGAATCTGCCATATTCCAGTCGTAATCTGTACTGGAATTTCCCGGTCTGCTTATGTATGGGGTGATGATATACCAATAACCGTCAACAGTAATGGCTTCCGCTCCTTTTGCGCCCGGAGAAAGGAGAGGTCGTTTGGCAGAGTTTACTCCGGTGTCATTCATATTTACACCGTTTGTTTTCTGTTGTTTGTACAACCATTCAGCGTATTCAGGTTTGAAATAGTATGCGTTGTTTACTGAATACTTATTGTTTGTATTGTACATTGCTTTCAAACCTGTGTTCTTGCCGTTTACGAAGAAAAACATATCTTCACCTACCTGAGCCTGTACGCCTGATGAATTTAGGATTTCCACATTGGTTATTGTTCCTTCGGCTTCAGAAGATGCTACGCCGCTACAGATAGCAAATCTGTGACGAAGCCATTCGTTCTGTACATACATAGCTTCAAGACGCTCGGTATAATTATCTACCAGCATGGCGTAGCTGTTGCCGCATCCTTTTTCCATTATCCAGCGTTGCTTGGTATTGCCGCAATAAAGTTCAAGTTTATTGTCTTCGATTACGGTAACACTCCAATCGGCCGCATAATGGCTTCCTAAAGCGTGAGTACCAAGGCTTTCATCCACTGTTCCATGATAGTCAGTGCCTTCGCGCGCTCCAGTCATCTGGTCGTATTCATATACGGAGTGTTGCATCGCGTTTGGCACCTTGCTTGTAGTGCCGGATGTAGCATAGTATTCTCCACTCCACGGCCAGTATAATATAGTTCTGACTCCGTTACACTCCAGAGAAAAGCCTACAGGAGGAGCAATGAGGGCGTTGTCAAAGCCATTTGCCACGCTTCGGTCGTTCCATTCTTTTACTGTGTAATGTTTCAGGTCTGCATCTACAATCTTGATATGGTCGTTTGTGGCTATCGCTGCCGTCTTGCCTTCTTTTGTTGTGATGGCAGTGGAGCGTACCGGCAGTATCAGCATTTGCGATTCAAGGGCGTATTCGTCCCGTGTCGGAATGGCTGCTATTTTAGCCGGGTATTCGGAAAGGATTTCTCCTACATTTTCTACACCCTTTGCCTCTATGGCGGCTTTTATTGCGGCTTTGCTTTCTTTCAGTTTGTTTAGTTTGTCTGCTGTCGTTCCCATTATATCACCTCCCCGTTTACTTCATCAAGTACTGTGTTTATGTTTCCTATCGCATTGTTCAAATCCCGAGAGGTGGCGTACCCTTTCTGCGCAAGAGTTTCTTCTGTTACATATCCTTCAGGAACTTGCTTTAAAGAAGAATTTACTCCATCAACGAGTTCGTCTATCTTCTTCGTTATAGTGTTCATTTCTGCCGATTGCAATACTTGTTCTCTGGTGAATGTCTTGTTTAATTTCTGAATATCTGCCATGGCATATTATTTTAATTTGTTTACATCGAGCTTTCCTTTGTCGAGTACGAGGTATTTTTCTTCAGGAGGAGATATATGCTTTTTCTTCTTAATCTCACAGAATCTATACGTCAAAAGCTTAAACGTATTTAGCTTAATAGGTTTCATGATCCTGCCTCCCTTATGGTTGCTTTTGTGACTTTACTCGATACGACAATTTTAATATACTTAGGATAGACTGCATGACAAAAATCTGCATCTATTACATCCCCCCACTTTAGTTCAATATATGAACGCCTATACTTTCCTTCATCACTTCCCCTTTGATAAATCTCCAATGTTCCTCCACTCTCCATTTCGATATGAAGATTATAGTCTGAGTTTACTTTTGTTTCTGATACAAATGATTTGCCTTCCTCATTAAATAATAATTCTCTCTGTTCCATGATATTTGTTTTTAGCAAAAATAAGTAACATACACAAAAATAAGAAGGACAAAAAAACAGCTGTATATATATCGGATAAGACTACTTTTTTAAAAGGGAATCTAATTAAAATTGCCTCACATTTTATATTTTACACCGTTTTTCAGCACTTTTTTCATTTAATCAGAAATTGTGAAACTCAAACACAACCAAATCAATATTTTTGCAATAAACAAACTACTTATTATTATGAAAAAAAACTTATTTTTTACATTGACTTTAATTTTAATTATGTGCTTGTTTACTTCTTGCGGAAGTACATATATGGCTGTTTACGATTTAGGTCTTTCTTCTGTTGAAAGCCCTTCAGAATCAAAAGATCCATTTGGTAATTCGGAAATAGTAAAGATTTCTGATGAAGTCCCTTCAAAAAATAAAAAGGCTCAGATTGTAAACAAATACAGATACACAGATAAATACATTGACATTGTGTGGTGGTACTCTACCACTCAGTTTGAATTTGAGCTGAAAAATGTTTCAGAAAAAACACTGAAAATAAATTGGGATGATGTAACCTTTATGGACTATACAGGTAATATAAGCCGGATTATGCACAAAGGAGTAAAATACATAGACAAAGATAAAAGTCAGGGAAGCATAAGCATACCCAAAAACGGAAAGCTAAACGATATTATAGTCCCTACGTCAAATGTATATTTCAGTCAGGGGTTTGGCGTTTATGTTCCTTCTGAATGGAAACAAAAATCAATCATTCCATGTTTCTACAAGAGTAAGAAAGAAATGCAGAATGATATTGACAATAAAATTTGGATAGGTAAAAAAGTACAAATACTTTTCCCGATAGAGATTGAAGGAAAGAAAAATGACTACAATTTTGAGTTTACAGTTAACGGTACATACTGATAATAAAAAAACAATGCAGCCGGGGAAGAAACGACAAAACCCGGCTGCATTTTCATTCATATAGGTGGAAAGACAAACTACATCATCTTTTTCTCATAATTATATCGCCCACCACATTTGCCAGCACATTAGAGCCAAATCCTCTTATCCCGTCAAGTTGAGCTACCATCCGGATAAGGAGGTCCAGCTTTTCTTCTATGCGGCTGTTACATGGCTGCCGGCTCTCCGTACATGCGCTTCTTGAAGTAACGGCGCACCTGAAAGTTCTTGTCCTTGTCTTTCAGGTAGGACACAGCTTTCTTGTAGCATGAAAGGGCCATCTTTTCGTTCGGCACTTCGGCAGGTGTCTTGTATCCCATGTCTTCAGCGATGCTGTATGCCATGTCGCTGTAAATCATGTTGGCTGTGACACAAAGTGCATACGAGTTGTACGAAGGTTTTTCTTCGGGAACTCCTCCAAGTTGTTTCACGGCAGCCACGAAAGTGTCATGCCCCCAGTGGAATCCTTTCAACCCATCTTCGTTGACCATGGTCTTACCGATATTCACGGCCTCTGTTTCCGACAAAAAATTATCCCAGCACATTGCTTCGAGGTGGCTCAGCCAGCTCATAGCCATTTCCGGATGCATCTTTGCCATTTCCTTGAAATAATAGGTAGCAGCTTCGCCGAATATTTTCATATTCTTCACGTCCTTGCTGTCCTTCATCTTATCATACAGCTCCTCGTAACGGGAGATCATTTGTTCTCTATCCATATCTCGATATTTTTAAATTAGTTTCTTCAAAAACTTCCCGCCCTCGCGGACGGGAAGCCACTCAAACATTTTTCCTTTTCCTTCGCTTTTTTACGGGTTCATCGGCAGATGCCAGACTGAAAGCGCTAAACGCGGCTGCCTGAACTTCGTTAAGCGGGAAAGGTAGCAGTAATCGTGACCGGGACTGCAATCAGCGCGCCGCAAGCAGAGCAACCGCAACCGTTCTCATTGTAAGAGAATACCTGCGGAACTAAAGCTGTAGCTACCACACTGGTAGGGGCTGTATTTGCCGCACCGATGAAGGTTACTGTAAACTGTTCGGTCCACTGAATAGTCTTTGCTGCACATCCGTTTTTCGGAGTGTAGGTCAGAGTTACAGCTGCGTTGATAAGCGCAATGTTCTGCGTGTTGTTGTTTGTGACGCTTGCTACACTGAATACGACGGTAGCAGTAGGTTGAACGCCGTTGTTCACGCAATAAGCCTGACGCAGTTTCTTAGTGATGTTTACCGTCAGTGGCTGAGCGGTAGCTGTCGGAACTCCAGACAAAGTAATTGACTGAATCATAGTTGTGTTGTGTTTGTGTTATATATCTTTTACAGGACACCAGGCCGCCTGTATTCGGCACTTATTTCTCTTCTTTTTCTCGTGTTTCATTCTTTGGTGCAGGCTGCGGTTGTGGGTGCGACGGCTGTGCGGGCTGCTGCGGAACCTTCACCACATATTCCTCGGGTTTCTGATACGGAAGGTTGCAGTCCAGGTATTTCTTCAGTTCTACCAGGTCATTGCGGTCGAAGGTGAAAAATCCGTCGATTATGGAAAGCTTTCCCTGCTGGATGGCAGAGTCAACATATCCGTGAGCCAGTTCCGGGATCATGTCGTCCGGAATGCGGGACACAAATTTTTCAAGGAACGGACGGATCATTTTTGTCCCTCCTAAAGATGCCAGCGAATTGATTTCATTGGAAATCTGCCATCCGGGGCCTGCGAGTCCGATTGACTTGAATAACTTCTCCACCGGAAGCATACCGGCAGAAATACCGTTGAGCGTATTGCCCATCATAACCGGAATGACCGGCTCACCCCATTTCAGGATGACAGCGGTCAGAATCTGTGCGTTTGTCATTGTGCTGCGTGTTTGAGTTTTTTCTACAGTGCTTGAAAATCAAAAGGAAGGGGAAGACCGGACGGTCCTCCCCCGGGGCCAGTTTGGGGTTACTGGGCAGACGGACATCCGCAGCATCCATCCTGACATACGTTGCTTGACGGAATGTATGTCTTAGTGATAGCCTGCAAAGCGGCGATGCTGTTCTGCATACACTGCAGAGCAGCGGTGTTGGTACCGTTGTAAACGGCCTGCTGCATGTTGACAGCGGTCTGAGCGTCCTTGTTGGAGCGAACTTCCACTGAAAGTTCCTTGATCTGACCCTGCAAGTCCTTATAGGCTTCCACGATCTTCTGGTCAGTGTACTTGTCAGCCTTCAGCAAAGCGATTTCTGAATCCTTTGCGTTCAGTTGTTCCACCATGTTCAACTCATAACGGCTTACGGGCATGTTGTCTGAGCATACGCCTTCTGCGTTCCATCCCCAGCCATTGCGACCCAGGATGTTACCACCGTTGATACCCAAAAATGATGCGATGCCGGCTGCAGCCCCCACCGTGTTAAAATTACCTTGTCCCTGGCCGGTTACATTGTAACTCTGGCCATCCATACCTTTGATTGTCATACTGTTTTGTGTTTGTGTTGTGTCGTGAACTATTTCCCGACATGACAAAGGTACGGACGAAGCATTTCTCTGGGAATGAGTTATTTCCTAACCTCTTCCTGATTCTTTCGCAACTTATTCTGAATATTTTCTGTGTGCTGAGACGCTGGTCGAAATTGGTATGAATCTGGTTGACGGCACGCTCCGTCTTTCCGATTCGTGCAGCGATATACGACGGATTCAATCCGCTCTGAAAAAGGAAATGCACCAGCAGATAGCGTGCATCTACCGTTTCTGTGTCCTTCCTTCCGGAAAGGATCTGTGCGGACGGTATTTCCGTTTCCTCCGATACCATGCGGAGGATGGTGTTAAAAATCTCACTCTTACTCATCGTTTCTTTGTTTATCGGGCACGTCTGCCCTGTGTTTTTCTCTTGTGTTTAAAGAAACAACCTGCCGCTACCATTGCAGCAGGTTGTAATTAAGCGTAACGCCCAGAAACGGTTCTGTCTTCCCTGAAAGCCCTATCCCGTATCCGGCGCTCAGTCCTATCCCCCACCTCTTTTTTTTCGGTGTCGGTGCATTTACCACCTCCGTCTGTGTGCGTCGGTAAAACTCTGCCGACACCAGTTGCGGGCGATACCCTGAAATGACTATCCGGTAGTCGTCTGTGCGGTATTCCTTCTCTGTGAGAGGAATAATCACGTCTACGCTGTCTTTCCCTGTAGAAAGCGAATCAGAAACAACCGTAACCGTATCCGCTATGCTGTCCGGGATGGAAGCTGACCCGGACAGTTTCTGCGGACGATATACCGGAAGGCGTGCGGTGTCTGTTCCTGCGGGACGTTCTGACACGGGAGGAGCAACTGCCGTGTCGCGTATCGTATCTACCCTGACGGGAAGCCATACGGTATCACCCTTCCCAGACTGCGGCGACGCGCATCCACGGAAGAAAAGCGAAAAGAGGAGCGCGGCCGACAGCAAGCCTACCAGTATCCACGGAAGCTGTTTCATACGCCCAGGTATTTACAGATTCCCTGCACATGCAGCGTGACAATCTTCTGGCGGCCTTCATCCGACAGAAGGAAGTCCACATCTTCGCGATTGTCCTGGAAAAGGTTTTCAGTCAGCACAGCCGGGCATACGGTGTGCTTCAGAATATAGAAACCGCTTTCCTTGTCGCTGTCGCCGTCGGCGGTGTCCTTGCGAATCTTCATGCCTTTCAGCACCTGCTCCGCACTCTGATACAGACATTCGGCCAGTTTGTCGGCCTTGGTCTGACCTACGCTGGTCCATGCCTCCCATCCGCGTGCGGTCATCCACTGCGTGCCGCTTCCGGCAGCGTTACAATGGACGGATACCAGGATGCTGTCTTTCACCCGGTTGGCGCGTGCGCACCGTTCCTGAAGCGAAATGTCTTCCTCTTCCGGAACGAGCAGCTGCGCGTCGAGCCCTTTCTTCTTCAGCGCATCCACCACGCGGCGTGCAATGTCGCGTGCATAGGCATATTCACGCAACCGTCCGTCGGGCGACTGCTTCCCTTTGGTGCCTGCACCATGACCGTTATCAATCCAGATTCTCATGTCGTGTCTAGTTTAGTTTGTGTGTTGTGACTGTGGTTATGCAGAAGCCAGAACCCCGGCCTTTTCAAGCTCGTCAATCAGCTTGTTCAGTACGGTATGTGCATCTTCCGAACCTGTAGCATCTGTTACATGGGCACCCTGCTTTACAATTCCGGGCTTTGCTGTTGTAGCATTGGTATATGTGGTGTCTGTCCAGTTTACCGTGACATACGCTTTACCTGCTCCGTCTACTCTTACAGCATAGTTCTTTCCGCTTTCTGAAAATCCGGTCTGGATTCCTCCCAAAGCAGAGTCGCTGGCTTTCGGGAGCACATAGCTTTCACCTCCTCCGCCACCACCGGCTGCTGCGGTATCCTTGATGACCAATGCCTTGACTTTTTTCCCCTCCACATCGCTCAGAAGCCGTACCTTCATGCCGGCAGGTACATTGATTTCAATTACTGAATTTGTGAAATTCACCGTATCCATTGCGACGGGTTCCATGGTGTCAATAAACTGGGAGATTGAAAGCCTTCCGCTTTTCACACCCTGAATCTGCACCATTGTACGTCCTTCGGAAGTATATTCGGCCACATAGCCTTCAGCTCCCTTCTTAAAACTGATTTCGTCCATTGTTTGTGTTGTGTTTTTGGTTTGTAACTCTATTTATAGGGATTCTCCCGGTATTCCGGAAGAATGAACTGTATGTTCACCGCTGCATCGTGCAGCACCTTGTGGGTTTGTTCCTCACTTACCTCCATTTCGTCGGTAAACTCGCAGAAGATGTTTCCTACCCAGTCGGAAGCGCTGTTCAGCCTCTTTATGGCTACGGCGCGACAGCCATTGGTTATAAACAGGGATTTGGCCATCTTGTCCTTCACTTGAGAGTCTATATCCGTATAGCAGAGAAAAAGGTTTTCGGCCAGCCCTCTGCTGAATACTGCCATTTCGCTCATAGGGAGCCGCTGCACGTTGTCCTTCATGCCCGACACCCCCTTGCGTTTCACTTCGAAATAGATGGAAAGGAAGGCTGCGTTACCCAGCGGGTGCGGCTGTACGATGTACACCCTGTCAGCCTTTGTTTCGTAGAGCACCTTCCACAGCTCACCAAATACCTTAGCCGTGTTTTCGCTTCGCTTGAAGCTAAGACGTTCGGTTTCCTGCTTGTACCGTTCCAACTTCATATCGTTCATCTTGTCACGATACTTCTGCGTCATTTTGTTGTACTGAGTAAAAATCAAGGTACCCACGGAAACTACAGCTGCGCTTATGGCCGTCACCATTTCTGCGTCCATTCCGTGCCTCCTTCCGATTTCCCGTTATTCCATCTCTTCCGTATTATCCTTAAAAAGAGCGGCAATAGCTTTTACCACATCGTAGAAACCGCATCCGCTAAGGCCGGCAGCCAGTCCGTAAATAAGCGTTCCCCACCATTGGTATCCTTCGAGCAGAGGAGTAAGCTGAAGCGCCCATGCCAGCACGCACACCACCATACCTACCGCCACGCTCACACCGATTTTTGCGAGCTTGCTTCCTGAAATGGGAGGAATGACTTTCAGGATCTGTGTCACGATGACCGAAATAAGTGCTACGATTCCGGTAAACGTGCCCAGGTCGATTACGAATCCGGCAGTAGAAGGTTCAGAGGTTACAGCTCCCTGTGCGAAAACGGTCACTGCAGAAATCAGCAGTGCAAACATTAAAATCATCTTTTTCATTTTGATGCGTAATTTTTTTATTGGTGATACAATTCATATTCAAGTGCCGCAACGTTATATTGGTAGACGGTTT
>ERZ791626.852-NODE-852-length-28718-cov-7.039459_pt1 | contig 28718 bp, 30 predicted proteins | sample MGYA00510266_ERZ791626 | MGnify/ENA primary metagenome ERZ791626 (study PRJEB30046, sample SAMN00715208) | human gut metagenome | study: EMG produced TPA metagenomics assembly of the A metagenome-wide association study of gut microbiota in type 2...
GGTAGACCGTATGCTGTTCCAGCAGGGTATATTCGCTGCCGGAAGGCTTTGCCAGCTCGTACTGCACAAAACGGTAAGGAGCGCCGCTCTGGGCCGTTTCCAGAGACCAGATACCCCGGTCTACCTTGTTGGGAACGACATCACCGTTATAATCGAACTGATAGAATTTCTCGGCAATGACCGTCTGTGCAACGATGCCAACATCTTCGGTTGTCACCGGCAGTTTTTCGAGTGCCTTGATGTTAGGGAGTTTTCCAATTGTAAGCGCATAGTTGTAGTCCTCCAATATCGGCTTATAGACATTGGACAAGAACATAATCCGACCTTCTCGTGAAGAAATCATCCACGACTGTGCCCGCCCGTTAAAGCCGCCTGCCTCAGGAAGCGTACTGTTACCCCTGCGGGTTACGTTGTAACCGGCCAACGGCGGATAGTTCGTGCCGCCCGGCACTTCGCTGTCCGGATAGAGCACGACCGTTATGCTGTTCTCCTGCGCATTGGTGGTAAGAATACGCATCCAACTGGTGTAATACTCGGAACCGCCCGTAAGCAGTGTGTTAATGATGGAGAAGCAGACATCGTTGTCTTGGAACTTCATGAAGTCGAAGTCTGTGCGTTTCTCGATGCTCAGACGGTAGGTGTTTTCTCCCAAATCCTCCACGGATTTTATCTTACCAATCTCAGTAAAGGAGTAATCAGATTCCATTCCTTGAATCTGATTGATAATAAGGTCAAGCACTGACAGTGAACCGCGGACTTCCAACCGTTCTACCTGTGCCCGGCCATCAGGGAATATCCCTGCACCCTTGCCGGCAATCATACTGTCTACGAACTCGCCGAACTCACCGCCTGCGAGGAGTTTAAGCAAATAATCTGTAGAGTCCGAGTGTTCTTTACTTAAGGCTCTTTTCGCAATCTCCAATAAAGTACGTAAAGAGGATAATACGTTCTTATCTGTTAGGGGCCGTTCATCATATTTTTCTAGAACAGTAACACTGCCAGCACCACCTCCATTTATAGTAGCCTGCATAGAACTGATCTGCCCCTCAATCTTATCTTCCCATTTTTCAGTCAGATAGTTTGATACGACACACGAAAGTTTTCCGGTCTTCAGATTCTTTTCTGTAGAAACAATACGAATAATTCTACTGATATTACGCGACGGTATGCTTACAGTTATCAAATCCCCACACTCTAAGCCACCCTTTTTCCTCATATAACGATAATCCACATCAAGAGTAAACTTTACCCTTTTTTGCGAATTAAAAGCAAGCCAATCCGTAGCTTTCTCACGTAACTTTGATATTGCAGCTTGCTTGTATGACTCTCCGAGACGAATACCGGTAAAATTAAACTCCTCACCACCTCTCAAATGTTTGGCCGCTGATGGGATAAGAGGTCTGCTTTGGGTTTCCGGATCAATGGGAGCCAATTCATCTTCTTGGTAGATTAGGGTTATTTTCTTATTAGAATTATCCCACTTAAATTCAAAGGATTTTCCCATTAAATCTCCTGTGAGAAAATTAATACGCGCATCATCGCCAATAGCCAATTCGTCAATATTAAAATCAATATCACGGCATATAAACTCACGATAATTCTCCCCCGTAGGATTCTCAACAAAACCAGTAAAAGAGGGATGAATATCATCAAAGACAATCTTTTTCTCAACTGCCCGATTGGTTTCTGAAAAGTTTTCCAAATACTTTTCGGGCAACATCAAACGTCCTTCTTCATCGCCTTCCCCTGGAGCCATATTCTTTGTTCCACCAACCGGATATACACGGGTAGTAACATCACCACTATCAACGTTGCTTTGCTCTACCTCATACAATCCGCCACCTTGCCCTTGTGTAAATGTCAGATTTCTTTCATTTTCAATGCGTGATACATAATTTATCGTATGGTCATGTACATAATACTCATAGCCATACGCCGAAGCCAGCTCTGATAATAAACTACGGCAATCTATCCCGTCAAATGATAATGTCATATATTCCGTATCAGGAATATTGCCAAGCTGCCATCCCGTATCTACCCCTAAAGGATTATCATCTGTCTTATTGACATTCCATATCAACAATTCCAACCAATCCCTCAATTTTCCCGTAAGAGTAACGCGAGTGCTTTGGGTTATCTTATTGGTTAGGATCTTATCTATTAAAGTATATTCCGGTGCTTCAAATAGGTATGTTGTAGCATGATTCACAGAACTTTTATCGGCAAATTCAGATGCACGATTAATTTTATATTTTATTCCGCCAACCCTTATAAAATCTCCCTCTTGAATATCAGGAATGGTATCAGTAACCACAGTTACCGATACTTCATTCTTATTCATTATGCCATTAGCCAATATAGCATCATCAGATGCAATACTGGCTACCTTGGTATCAATTCCAGAAACTACACGATATACCTCTAAGATGTCAATCATTGTTGCATTACCCTACATTTTAAATCGAATTCCAATACATGCTTAGTCCGCACTGTAACGGTTATTCCATCTTTAAAATATATCTCCAGACGTTCATTACCTTTCAAAATCAAATTTCTGAGTCCTGGGCTAATACATAATGCCGAAAACTGACTCATGCTCGAATACAACCTTTCCAGGCTATTTCCCAACATAGTACATTTTAATGTCAATGTGGTAGGCTCACGGTATTCATTTTGCATATATGGCAAAGTCGTACCTATCTCTATCCGCTTTCCAACAGTCTCAACACCAGAACGAGAAGATACATAAATCCCAAAATCTGCATTTAAAGAATAACCATCCATTACGTAATTATTCCCACCTGACGGATTAATTCCTATTTCTGCCGGAATATAGCTTTGTTGCCAAAATTTCACTTGCACAATAGCCATATTTAAAGAAACGTATTCTTCTACAGAAATCTCATCCTTACAGATAACATTGAAGCTACCAAATCTGGTCGATAAGCGCCTGCATGAAATACAAGCCTTCTTTAGCTTATCTAATTGGGATTTTACATTTTCAGAGCGAACCACCAAAGATAGAACTAAAGTCCGGCCATCCAGTTCAATATCTTCTACATCAACAAACGGTTCAATACCGATTCCCCAATTATATTCCGTTGTTCCTTTACGCTTAGGAAGGTCAAATACTCCTGATATGGCAATACAATCTTTTGTCTGACCTACATAGGGGAAAGCATCGTAAGAAGATATATCTATATCGTCAAGTTTATAACTCATAAGTGTTTCCTTTCCGAACTATTAAATCAGCTCCCGTACAAGTTGCATTACCATATAAATAAACCGCAATATGAGCACCGCTGCATTCATCTACGATTATATCCGTATTATCCAAAGCATCTATAATCAAGCGTGCCCCATTGGAAGCCCGAATATTCAGCTTTGTACTATCAGCAGCCCATATTCGGCACATCATTCGTTCTGTTATTTCCACTACGGCATAACACTTCCCTACAAAGGCTATTTCCTTTTGGTTTTTCACATTTACTGTTTCATCGGCATACAATCCTTGTCCGTGCATCATATCTCCAAAATTAGAGCGAAGAAATACACTTGACGGAGTGTGTCTTGAAAGGCAAAACTTAATATTATCAAAAAAGCATCTGAGCATATCAACCCTAGACTTTGTAGCTGCTAATTCTTGTAACCCTTCACTGCAGGCTCCAGCAGCACCCGCTAATAATGCAATTCGTTCTTTCAGTTCCATACTATCCTCTACCATTATAGTTTTTAGTGTTTTTTCTTATTTCATCAAGCTTTGTTTCTAATGATTTAATACCCGTTTTCAGTTCTTCAACAAGAGTTTCGGTATTATCTGCCGTTGCTTTTGTATTATTGTTTATTCCAATAATCTGCACATAAATATTAGCTATATTGGCAAGCTGCGTCCGGCATTCTATAAAATGCTCATGGCTCAAATTAAGCAAAGAACGTATATCTAAAGCAGACATATTCCATAGACCTACAAGCTGGGAAGCAGTCCCCTCAGTTACCGCAGCCTGCAGTTCACCAGTAACGCCATTTTCTATTTTATCTTCAACTTCGCTATTTACAAGTCCCAACTTCTTCAACAACTCCTGATAACGCCCCAACTGTCCCAATATCTGATCTTTTCCCTGCTGACCTGCTGAAACAATTTGGTCTATTTCCCAATTGGTAAGTTCAAAACCGCCGGCACTGTTTTCATTAAAAGCATCTGCCATTTTTTGAAACATACCGGACATCGATTTTTGGATTACAAAAACGTCCAGTTGCTTAGATATGATACTCTTCATTAAGTCATTTATCTTTTCTTGTATAGCTTCTTTGCCGTTATCAAGACCATTACATAATCCGTCGACAATACTCGAAGCCATATCATTGGAAAATGAATACAAATCAGTCGTTGATAATTCATCTATAATTCCCTGCCTGAGTTCTTCTATCTTATCCCTATAATCCTCTATTTGGCTTTCCCAATCAGCAATCTTTCCGTCGTCACGTTTTTTAGACCTTTTGCTTTGCTCTGCAGCTATCATACCCTCAGTTTCCGCTATCTTTTGATACAAGTTATTTACCTGCTCTATCTGCTTGCTATATTTCTCACTGCCGATAGCTTTGGCTGTTTCACGTTCCAACTGCCGATATTGCTTTTCCAAGTTTTTCGCATTCTCTTGATGTTGTTTAATTGCCCGATTAGCCTTACGACTTCTTCGGTCAAAGACATCAAATGCAGAAGATATAAGCCCAACGGCACCTGAAATCATAGTAGCTGGATTCATCGTAGCTATTTGAGCAGCGGAGCTAACCATTTTTGAAATGTTACCAAGTAACTTTTGGGTTTCTTCATCCCCTGCTAACCCCATATTCTTTAAACCACCTATGACCGAATCAAAACATTCGTTCACCATTCCAAGCACTTCGGAAGTATCACCAAATATTTCTTTTAAGGATGCTTTCTTTTTAGTCTTATCAGCCTCTTTCTGATATTCTTTTATATGAGTAACCAAGCTGCGGAACGGGTTACGGGATTTGATTTCATTCTCCGAATCTTTCAGCTTCTCCAAGACCTTATCCAGGTTAATAGGGTCCAGCTTCAAATCTTTAGCTTTCGACTTGATTATCTGAATAAGATTTTCTATTTCGGAAATGGTAAGGTTATCCAAATCACCGAACAATTTTACCCATTCATCTGACTGCATCAACATCTGTGCATATAACTCGTTCAAGGCTTTCTCTTTGCCTTTGGTTAGTTTATCTACCAATTCCTCATTTCCTGCAGCTTGAGCAATCTTTTCATCCCATTCTTTGGTTATAGTGTATTCGCGGCTCTTATAATCATCAAGTTGGGCAATAAGGGCATCGTATTTTTCCTTGAGTATTTTTTCTTCATTCATCAGATTCTTAACTTGAGCTTCAGAATACATATTACTCAATAAGTCTTTCTGCTCTTGTGGTAACTGCTCTATGGATGTAGTTGTAGGCTTGAAAACTCCCTTTTCATTATTCTTCTTACCTTTATTCCTTTCCTCCCATTGTTTTTTTTCGATTTCTTGTTGAGCCTTTATCAAAGCTTCTCCATGTTCTTTTATCGAAAACAACTCTTTCTGAAAATCCAAACGGCGCTGAGCTTGATACTTTTCTTCTCCTTCTTCCATTGCATCAATTCTCATCTGTTGCAAATCCATTGAAAATTGTTCAAACAGTTTTCCCTGTTCTTTTTTTGCATTCTCAATATCGCCTTTATAATCTTTTTTATCCGGTTCTGTATTAACCACAGTTGTGCCGGTTGTCGTAGTAGTTGTAGTGGTCGTACCAGTATTGACAGAAGTCAGACCTTTGATAAACGGAGCAAATCTCTTTTTTACTTGATAGATATTATATTCGGTCGAATAAACGCTTCTGATATATTCATCCAAAGCATCCACAACCTCATCACTTAACTGCCTATTGCCACTAGCAATGCCTTTCAACAGCTCTCTTTGTGTATCATACAAAACTTTCATGTTTCCCGTTCCGGCTCGTTGAGCTTCTGTCACCTTATCTACAATATTCTGAACTGTCAATTCTACCAATCCACCGTTGTTTGAATATTGTGAAAGCCCCTTACGTAAATTCTCCAACTCATCAGCCTGCTTCTTTACTCCAGATGTAGCGATTTCATCGGTAGCTTGGTTTTGTATCTGTAAGGCAATCTTTTCTTTCAATGAAGCATTTATACGGTCATAAGCACTCTTGATTTCTTCTGCAGAGGATTTTTCAGTAAGCATATTACTAAGATAACTTCCATATTGTCCGTTTATCAGGTTTATCACTTTCCTTCTCTCTTCTGTCCCTTCCTTAGCGCGAGCCAATGCCGAAAATACATCATCCAAAGAACGTTTTTCTTTCAATTGTAATTCAATACACTCGTTATATGATTCGTTTAATTTTTTATTAGCCTTCTCTGCATCGCTCACGTATGTAATGTGTTTGTATATGGCTGTTCCCAAAGCCATTACAGCAGTTGCCATGAGGGCATACGGAGCCGCCTTTGTAACAGCATTCAGAGCTTTTGTGCCCATAGTAAGAACTTGTTTAGCCTTACTGACGATATTAATCCATTTAGCCTGAAGCTGCATTGATATTATTGACTTGGAGGCAACCCCTTGCTCATATATTTCTGCTTCTGCAGCAAGCAGAACGGCAACACGATAGCTTCCCCACGCTGTAGCACCTACTACCAACAAATCTTGCAAGGTAGATAATGTGTTTACCAAATCCCCATTAGAAAACGCATTATTAAAACTTTCAGCAATATCGGCAACTTGCTTCATTATTTCCTCGCCCATCGGCCGGAGTGCCGCAGTTATATTATTACGAAGAAGTACCAACTGATTTTCAGTACTATCATTCATCTTTTTAAAAGCAGTTTCCGCAGCTCCAGCGGAATTTCCCAACTCCGCCAAATCCTTAGAAGCTCCCTTGGCATTCTTTCCGGTAAGAGCCAATGCAGCTTGCAATGCTTCATCAGTACCAAGCAACTCTTTCATCTTGGTTGCAGAACCATCAGCTTTATCGTAAATCAACTGTAATGCTTCTTGGAATGTACGGCCTTGGAAAGCTGCATCTCCGAGTTGGTTAGCTGTACCAAGTATAGCAGCACGTATCTTTGTCATGGCTTCCGATGTCGGTACACCTTGCTTAGTTATAGTAGCCACAGCAGCCAGTACATCATCAAGGCTTATGCCAAATGAAGCAGCAATCGGTGCTGCTTGGGCAATGCTTGTGCCAAGTTCCCCAAACGTGGTCTTACCTAAACGGACCGTAGTAAATAGCTTATCGGACACGGATTTTGCTTTATCTGCCTGCATACCGTAAGCATTCAAGATAGTAGTAATGGCATCAGCAGCCGTTGCAGTTTCAGTCAGACCACCGGTAGCCGCCTTAGCGGACACCTCTAAAATTTCCATACCATTTGCTCCATCATGACCGGCAGACACGATTTGATACAATGCTTTAGCCGCTTCATCACCAGCAATAGGAATATCACGAATCATATCCATAACACGATTCATGTATTCTGTCAAACTACCGTCTACTTCTTTAGAAAGAGTAGCAACTTCAAGCATGGCTTTCTGAAAACGTTTTTCGAAATCGTATGATTCTTTGGCCGCACGAGCAAAGGCTATCCCTGCACTGATACCGATACCTCCGAACACATCAAACGATGTAATTTCATCAGCCATCGCCTTTATTATACCAATAGCTTCCCGACGACTTTTATAAAGTCCGGTATTATCTATGCCTGTAGCAAAATATAATGCACCATCTTTATTCTGAATACCCATAATTCATTTATTTTTAAAATATAAGAAAGCCCCATATCTTCACAGACACGGGGCATCAACCTCTAAAAACAAGACATGAAACAATGTTTCAACATTGTAATATATAAAAACAGGCATTATTTCGCTTTTGCGCCTTCAATATCATAGTACCTCTTCATCCGAATTGTTTTTGTCGGATCATCAAAACTTGGTAACTCAACCCATTCATAATCCACACCTTCGGTTTCTCCATCTTCATCAACTGTCCGGTTTCTTTCTTTCATCACAGAAGCATATTCCTGCATCATTATTTCAATCAAGGAATAACTGCTTTCCATTGTTTCCTTATAAGTCAATCCTAACGAATCATGCACTATAACTAAGAATCTTGCTTGACTGTATCCTGCCAACTTTGCAGATTCTTCTGAGCGGCTATTATCTCCGTCTCTCCCAATGGGCTCACGTTCTGAAGCATCGTGATAGAGTCGCAAAAAGGGAAGTAACCTATTCTAAAGAATATGGCATTGAGAAGTATTCGTATATCTTCCCATGTGGAATTATCTATAAGAACATTGCGAAACCATGCCGGTGGCTCCGACGGCTTATTATGAATGCCCAAACATACAATATCAAGAAGTAACTCTCCATACTTATCCATCATAACCGGAAAATCACTAGTCGGCTCATCAGGCTTGACAATCATCTTATCAAGGTCTGCCGGTTCTATTTCAAGCAAAAGAGGTCGCAACTTAAACCATGTCCTAACCGTTATCGGACGTATGACTATACTATCCCCGACTTCCTTTCCTGCCGGAATAGATTTTCTCTCGCTAAAATCAAATGGTATCTTGACTGGTTGCTCCGTTATGGAAGCCGACTCCAATTTAAACAAATTCTTTATGCTCATAAATTTATCCAAAGGGGCTATCCCGTTGTACTTCCGGGAAAACTCCATAATATTCGCGACTATTATAGAATTGTTTCGCCCCTATCCATCAAAAGTTTGTTTCTATAGGCGGACTCGAACCGCCGACCTCATTATACAATGCGCTCTGCCGACTGAGCTATATAGAACCATAGTTATTACTTGGATGCGGTTTTGGCCGCCTTAGCTTTAGGCGCCGCATCAGTAACTTCACGCATAAAGGCAGTTTTGGTTTCCCCTTTTTCTGTAATAGCTGCCTGTACGTACACACGAACCAATAACAACTCTGCCTGTTCTGCGCCCGGAGCCTGTGAAATCTTAGCTACTATCTTACCATTGACAACAGTATAGATTACTTTCTTTCCTTTTTTAGGCAATGTTTCGCATTGGAATGTCTTATTGATTGACGGAATATCCGTAGGCTTATTCCAAACATCCTTTGGAGATAATTCTTCCCCTTTGTTAACGGTTCCACCGGCAAGCAATGCTATTGTATCATTACTTGGAGTAGGAATAGAGAACTCAATATAATCAGTGGCATCTTTTACAAATTCCACATATAATGGTTCGGTACTGCCTTCAATGTCTATCTTCACTTCCTTAGGGTCTGCAAAGTTGAAAGCAACACTACTTTTGGTGGGTAAGGGAAGTGTGGTAAAATCCGTTCCCGGCACTCCATCACCAACATCTGCAATTCTAATCGCGCCTACGCCCATAGCAATAGGCCTTACCGTTTTTGTTTCTGCCATAATCAATTATCCACTTTTACATTAAATCGAATATTAGTACACATAAATCCCTCTTTTAAATCCGGTATCGGAATACTTAGGAAATCCTCTATTTCTCTACAATTGCCATCATCACTATTTATCGAAGCAAGAGCCTTACGCACCATACGTTTTAACTCTTTCATACGTTGACGCTGATACATTCCATTATGCTTCAAAGGAACAAACACATTCACATTTACAGGGATTTTATTAATGAAATCCAACTCCGTTAATGATAGATGATTAATTACGATATGTTCGTCCTTAACACCGGCCTCAGATTTGTCTTTATATATGGCAATTCCAGTACCGGCAGCTTCTATCGCTTCATATACGAAATCTATTACATCAAATTCATCCATAAACTATATTTTTTCAAATACCTTAATCAATGCCTTACGCAAATACTCCTGGCATTGGATATATCCCGTAGTAGCTACATCTTTTCCTTTGGCTTCAACATGAACCGCATATTCCATACCGGCAACACCAATCAGTACGTAACTGCCTTGATAAGCCAAAGAAATATCTTCGGCCAGCTGTCTGGCTTTGGAAATACCAGTATCACCGTCATTCCCTTTACCGCTTTTCTCAAAGTTTTCAGAAACGGTTTCTCCATCCATAGCTATTATATAGCCTACAGAAGAACGAAGATTGCCTGTGCGGTCTGTATAGTTACCCGATTTACGGGCCACTTCTACAAATTTTTCTCCGGCAGCAGAAAGTAATTTAAAAATCCTTTCTTCTGCTCGTTCTTGGAATTTGTCAAACCAGCGGTCTATATCCGCATCCGAAAACAAAGGCGTCAGTCCTGATTTCATACATTTATAATTGAATGGGATTGATACGGTTCCCAGCAAATTATATCCACATCAACATTAAGAGAAGGAACTTGTAAACGCAAATATTTAACATCAATATCAGGACGGACTTTAGTATAGAAATAGCCATGTACTTGCTTTTCGTCGCCAAGGCTGTTTTTCTTCATAACTATACGCCCATCACTAACGGAATCATATCTTCCCTTTACTGACAGAGTTTTTGTTTCTCCATCAACCCACTCACCATTGACTAATTTTCCGCCAATTTCATAAGTTATCAAGGCAGTATGAGGATATCTGGTTACCATGCGTTCCTTGCCCTTCCCCTAATAATGATTTTCTTTCCTAATTTGGCAGCCTTTTCAGGCTCCCCGTTCTCAATATATAACTGCTTTGCAGTCTGTATATAGTAAGAGCGGGGATGAGAGACAGATAACTTGTTTTCCGTGAAATCCGGAGAATTTATCAGCATGGCATACGTATCAGCGACACATAGACCAACTTGCTTTATATTATCAGTAGTACATTGTTCTTCGGGATTAATACCACGCTTTACAAATACTACCTTTTCCAAGAAGCCTTCCATATCTCCAATAGAGGGATATTCCAGTATCGTTTCTCTGATTGTTGCCATAACTGTATTATTCTTCGTCACCCGGTTCTAAGTTTTCATCATCCACTTCCTGACCCAAGAACTTAGCAGGAATATTATCCGTACCTTCTGTTGCTTCGTCAGAAGGCCATTCCTTACCATCAGCCTGCAAGATATACATAGCTTCCGGGTCATTGACTACAGGAATTGCATTAGCTTCAGCCTTGGTCCACTCCTTGAACGGCTCTTCAGTAGAGAATTTTGTAACCAAGATAAAGTCTTTCTTTACCATGATTGCTTTCTTCTTCAAAGACTCCGAATTTTCAGCCATAATAGGACCGTGCTGGATATTACCAACATTCAAATCCTCAAGGAAGCAAATACGATGCTTCTTCCATGGGCAAACAGTAGTACGTTTGTGGTTTGCATCTTCAATACGCACAGCCGGATTGATAGTGATAATCTGTGCCGGATATTCTTGTTCAGCCAAATACTCGTTAATAACCTTCTTGGTGATAACGAGTTTCGATGTCTGGTTAATCCAGCCCTTAATCTTATCCAAAGTTGATTTCTGCTTCTTCAATAAAGTGAAATCAGATGTCAGCATAATGATGTATCGCAGACTTACCCCCTTGGCACTTGCTGCAGAAAGTACATCTTCAATATCTTGCAAACCGTCAGCTTTTGCAGCATCAGCCCAGTCTGCAGAAGATTTCTTTCTGTTATCTGCCGGCATACCACAACCTACAAATTCAGTGGTTACAATGCCATTATTATTCTTTGCTGACAAGTTGAAACCTGCACGGCTCATAAGCTGCATAGCCCACCACTCCATACGGCCACGCACTGCATTATACACAAAATCCTGGTCTTTAAAAGAAAGATTCAGCAACTCCATTTGCCCTGCATCTCCTTGCGCATCACGTTCCAGATTCTTATATTCCTGATAGTCGCTTTCGTTCATGCCACGCTTTACAGCTGTTTTTGGAATATCACCGGACATTTTGCTGATTACTTCCCGCGTCTTCTCTGGAGCGGAAGAATCAAAAGAAACGACATCGGCAATTACCGGAGCACCTTTCTCTCCAACCAATGTTTCCCATTTCAAGCTTGTAACTCTTTTGGGAGTAAAGAAATTAGGGTAATACATTGGTTTTACATGGCGCGAGTTTAAACGGGCGCTCATGTTTTTCTTGTTTACTTGTCTAATTAAACTTCTTTCCATAAATCAATTATGATTTCTTGTTTACGAATCTGATTAACGGCATCAAAGCCTTCAAGCCTGCATCGATAGGGAAGGGCATATTACCTTCACTAATGGTTCCACGCACCATTAAGCCGCATGATTGGTTAGCAACAGTCAAATCTACTTTTGACAAGGTTATCACCAACTCAGATGAACTTGTAACAAGGGTTGCCTTTCCTGCCGTAGTCTTCTCTTTTACCCCGACTAATATTTGACCTACCTTTGCTGCGCCAATCGTGGCTTCAAGAGTAATAACATCATATCCGGCATTACTCTTGTCTATGGCTGTAATCTTATCGGATGCACCTTTTAAGCCCCCTCCAACGGTAACAAAATCCCCAACAGCAAACAGATGGCTTTTATTGACTTTTACAGTCGTTCCCTCTGCTTCCAAGGCTTCTGTAACCAAAGCAGTCTTGATTACACGATACCCTCCATTTTCATCTTTGCCGACAACACAATATGGCGGCAATTCGTCCAATGGCATACCGTCAAAAATCGCAGTTCTTAAATCAGCGCGAACAATGGTACCGCCACCGACAACATCCTCGAGCATTTTTATGACCGCAGGATGGTACTGAAATTCTTTTTCTTTCTTAAAAAACATAGCTACAATGGATTAATTATTAATCAATACCGAGACTGGCAACCCCGTTGGAATCCCCAGTACCCTCATCTTTATTCATGATTTCCAACCATTCCTTTTCTGTCCGGTCTTTGGGCTGTGCTACATACGGGCGATAATTGCCTGCATCCACTTCATCGGATATTGCGCTTTGGCGAATTTCCTTATATTCTTCTTGAAGCTCCTTAATTTGGTCTTCTACAGATGTTTCGGAATTTACATCAATACGCTTAAACCATTTTTCCGGCAACTTGGCTGTATCAAACAATGCCTTAGCAGACGCGTTTTTACCGGAATCGGAAACGGTTTTTGTTAAGGTGGAAATATTATCCGTTAAGGTCTGGATTTGCTTTTGCTGGGCTTGAAGCATCTTTTTGAAAACAGGTGGAAGATCATCCAAATCATCATCTACATCATCGTCATCGTCGTCAACGACCGTTTTGTTTTTCTTCCCTTTTTTGCCCTTTCCCTCTATAGGCTTGCCATCTTTCAGACCATGCTTCTTTTCATATTCAGCAATAGCATTATTGATAACATTCTGTTTGTTCTGCTCGCTTGCTTCCAAATCCGGAAGAATGTTATCCTTAAAAAGAGAGACATAGTTTTCCAGATTTTCCTCGCTCTCAACATTAAATAAGGCTTTTACCTTTGCAGCATATTTCTCTGGAATACCTGCTTTCTTTAAAGCTTTTTTAATTGCAACTAAAATTTCCATAGTCTTTTTGCTTTAAAATATATTGGAGCAGGATTTTTACCATAAAAAAAAAGGCTACCCGCACCCGGATAGCCTATATTCAAATAAACTCTAAATACTAATCTTCATCGTCTTCGTCATCATATCCACACATGGCATCCTGCTCTGCCTGCATACGGTCACACAAGAAATAATAATTTTTATATCCCGCTTCCTTTTCCTCCATACTAGACTGAGCCCAATTTACGGAAGCCATCATTGCTTCATTAATTTCGTCATACTCTCCAGCTTCATAGGCCTTGAGAATCCTTTCTGACCTTTCCTTCCAATATTGGCGAAGTTCATCTGTGACTTCAGGAATTTTTGGTTTTTCGTTCATAGCTCTTTTAATTTTATGTAAACCTCATCTGCCTGTTCCAATATTGAGACAATCTCAAATCTCGTATCAGTTGCAAAGAGAATCTCGTATTGGTTCATCTCTACAAATTTACCGTTAAATTCCGAGATTTCCGATATATCCTTTCCATTTTTACCCTGAATCGTAAAAATTACACTCACTTCATTTCTTTTCAAAGGGCGATATTTAGCGAACTGCCTAGCTATTTCCGTGGATTTGCTACATGATGTAAATATCTTGTGGGAAACCTCTTTTTTATCCTTATACAAAGCTTCGTATTCCTTTCGCTTTATTATAGTACCACGATACATAATGCCTTTAAATGCTGGCAACAAATTCAACCCTTCACAAATTAATGTTGCGGCAGCTTTATTAAACTCGCTAAGATTGTCATTATACAACTGCTTATTTAACTGTCGATAGTTGCCTCCGGCTTTAGTATAATGATGTATAGCGGCCAACCTTGTATTAGAAATATTCGGATATTCCTTTGAAAGAAAATCAATAGCACGCTGCATCGATACAGATGTGCTTCTTGTGCGGGTAAACTTCTTTTCTTCCAATGTATAAATATTGGTTTTCAACTCTCCAAAGAACTGCCGGTTATCACGAATAAAATAGGGTTCATTGCTCCATCCTTTAGCCCTTTCAAGGTTCTTGTTTACCCAAGCTTTAGCCGATTGAGGTATATCTTTCACAACAAGTTCTTCCGGTATCGTATCATTTACCAAATACTCGGCCAAATCTTCCGGTTCCATAACTATTGGAGTCGCATAACAAATGCAAAATGGGTGAAACCCTGTGAATTTAAATGTTTTCGGATATTTGCCAACCATCGAATCACAAAGTGCACACGGTCCTCGATTACTATCAGACCGTCTTATCTCTATGCCCAAAACAAAGTCCTGACTATTCCATCGTTCATAATCTGCTGCACGATAAGCCATATTGGTTGTCGTAGAGGATAATCGCAATGCGTTCATGCTTGCACTACGGTACACACCTTGGCCCGGATGATAATTCTTCATAGGCTGAGATAAAATCAGTTTCCCATTTGCATCACGCACACGCCTAAAACGTTTGTCCGGCTCTTTAAGAAGTTGGCGCACATCCCGGCCTATCTGCCCGGCATTACGGCCTACCGATACTCCGGATGCAAGATAATACTCCAGTTGCTCTTTTGCCAACTCCGCAATATTCCACACACGGTCAGATAAGGCATTTCCCCTAATATCCATACCTTTTTTTAGCTGCAACATAGCTTTGGCATTATGAGCAAACAGCCCTTCTTTTATAGCTGTACTGATAGCCAATCCCTCAATATACCTTGAAATAAAATCATCATTCTTTAGTTCAGAACGTTTCCATGCGTCCATTTGAAATTGAGTAATATTGGCAAGTAGGTCAGATTGTAACTTTACCAACTCCCTATCAATACGTTTTTCTATTGACTGATTTCTTACCCATACACTATCTTTCCCCTTATCTGCCCATTGTTGAAGATAAGGGGAAATAGCAGCAATAAAACGATTAAAGATAGCTGTTATATTATTTTGCTGCACCAACATTTTTTGCAAATGCTGACTATCATAAAAGGAAAGCCCTTTACGTTTCATCATTCATCTGGATTAGCAGGAAATGTAGCACCAAAAGGATTGCTGTTTTGTGCCATTTCTTTTTCTTCTTTCTTCATGGTTGTAATCTCTTGTTTGGCATTCTTTGTATAAGGAGATTCTGCAGTAATGGTCTCTTGCGAATTAATAGGCTTATTACCGTTTGCAATAGCCAAGTTCTGCAAAATTTCCGTAAGGTTCTTGGGCAAGATTGAACCGAACTTCACCTCGAAATAATTTTCCTCTATTGCGCCAGCGTTTTTGATATGGGAAATACGGGCCATACCAGCCTGCACGATTGCCACACAACGCTGTACCACCGGGCCGAATATTTCCATCTGTTCCGTAGCTTTTATCTTTGCGTCAATAGTCATAAACTCACGAGCCACTCCGGATAAATCACCTATACCGATAAGGTTGTCAAAGGAGAGGTCAGGGCAAGAAGCACCGGAAAATATCTCATGCCTTTCGTTTGCGATTTCCTCTTTCTGAGAATCAATAGACTGCTGCCAGGATAAATATTCTGCATCGCCATGATAAGCAGTTCCGGTATCCGGGTCCACTTCCATGGAGAAATTCAACTCCTTTCCCACCGTTTCCTTTGAAGGTAAATTGGTCTGGCCGTAAGTCTTTAGCATAGGGTCTCCAAAATAGTCATTAGTATCTGACATTCGAGAAAGGCGCATTTCATACGCATCCATAAGAACTGCTACATCTTCCCAGTCCGGTTGGTCTACCTCTGCATAGACAACTGGAATTTTCCCGAATAGATTCTTATCCTTTGTTATAACCCACTGCCCATCATTGATTCCGGTTATAATCTCATTAGCGGTATAAATCTTCACGCATTCACAACTTCTGCCATTAACCATAGCTGTGTATTTATGAATGAAGCCATCCATATCATCATCATCGTCAAAATGCGGGTAAAATTCATTGGTTACATTATCATCCTTTGGTGTTGATAATATTTTGGCTTTTAATACGACTTCTTTTTTAAAGACAGGATTTCCATCCTTATCCGTTCCCTTAATATTGCTTTTCGTTACAGGATAAAAGACAATCGCCCCTTTGGTTTCAGATAGTACAATACGAGCAAATCTCATAAAGACTGATTTCATCTTAAGCTTGCGGACAAATACCTGCTTGAAGTCTTGCAAGCTATCATCATCCATATTATCTGCCGATACAATCATATCCCCACCGAACAAAAAAGCTGCTGCTGTACGTACTATCTTCTTTGGGATATTAGTTACAATCTTAGCAACCGGCACAATCTTATCTTCCAAACGTTTTGCTTTTTCTTCGCCAGTATTTGGGTCTGTTTCAAACTCTGTATCTGAATATACAGCCACTTTTTTAGGTTCACGAAAACCTACTGAAGTTTTACGACGGCGGCGTTCTCCGTTATATTCCTCCAAATATTCTTTGGGGTCTCTATCTTCTATGGTATCTACACATAAATCACTGACTATTCGAGAAAAGTCGTCATTACTCAATATTTCGGATATTCCTGGCATATACTTTTCTCTTAAAATATATCCCCCTATTGTATTTCACCTCAACTATAAATCCCCTACCATACATACAAAAACTCTATTCTTCAAAAAAGAAGAATATGAAAAGACTTAAAAGAATAACCAATACAATCAAATGGTTCTTATATCAAGAACAAAGTAGAGAAAATCTATTATTATGGTTTATTGGGGATATAATCACAACATTCTTTATGTAGTAATTTTATCCGCGTCCTACTTTGCGTGTTGATTTTTTGAAATTCAGTCCGATTGACTCGGCAAACTCTGCAAGAATGGTGCATCCGTCCGGTGCATCATCATGAGCATTATCCCCCTCACGCTTATAATTTGTAAGAGCTTTCATAAAACGCCCGTAGTCAGAACCTTTAGTGTATTCTGTTTCATCGAGGAATGCGCAATGCTTTTTTATCCAGCCGGCTTTCATCAGAATACGAGTTTCTTTATGCTGAGTAGTAGGACGCGCTTGGATAAGACAGGACTTTCTTTTCGTGGTAACAAGTTTACGCACATTGATAGCGAATATACGCCCACCATTGTTTGACTCGATACGTAACTGGTCGCATTCGGTATCTATTACCATTTGTGCCAAGCGTGGCTCCGTAACCTCAACCGGGTCTTTGGTAAATAATACATCTGTGATAAAGTATTTCGGTCCGAATACCTTTGCGAATGGTGCACAGAAATCATCATCACCTTTATCCGCAGTATCACAAGCGCCAATAGTGCCATCAGGTCTTTTACCTGCAATATCGGCGAGTTTAAAGCGCATAAGGGAGGACTTCGGAAATAGTAAACCTTTTGCTTCGAATGGCTCCTGCATATACTCGGCCATCCAAATACTTTCGTCTGTCTCCGAGCGCAATTCAAGGTAATATTCGGTCGTGTGTACATCTTCACAAAAGGACCGTTCGTTTTCATCAAGAGCTGCAATACGGATGATTTCATTATATTTTCCTGCTTCTTCCAAACGCCCAAGTACATCATTGGCAGACCAGCGTGTACCAATGTCAATAAGACAACAGTTACCCTCTATACGAGAATCATGCGTACCTTGTTTCCATGACCATACTTTTTCATTATTGTTATCGGATAAGGCATCTTCCAAGCTCTTGTACAAGTCGTCCGTCATGGCGAGCATGGACGCACCAAAACCGATAACAGTTCCACCAACACCACCGCCAAAATAAGAAACCTGACGGGCTCCCTCAACATTCCAGCTCTTCACATTCTGTTTATCACCTTTAAGATAAATATCCGGAAATATTTCATGAAAACGTTTGGACTTCACAATATCACGGGCATCATAGGAAAGTTTATTATACAATGTATCAGAACAACAGTTACGCATAACTGATTCTTCCGGAAAATGCCCAAGCATCCATGCGATAAACAAAGATGAAATATAAGACTTTCCTGCACGTGGCGGCATACTTACTGCAAGGCGATAGATTATGCCGGCAGAGTATGACTCATATACACGCATAAAAGCTTCTGCAACTTTCTTCAGGAATAAACGCTTTGCAAAAAACTTCGGGTCATAGTATAAACAGAAAGCCCAGAAATCTTTCTGAGCTTCCCGCTTGCGAAGAATTGTTACTGCCTTCGCACGCTTTATAAGAATTTCCCGGTTGCTTTTACTCTTGTTCGCCACGTATTATAGCTATTAACTGTTCATCGGTCATACTTTCAAGTTCATCACCTAAATTCACATTGGTATCAACTTCTTTACGGTCGCGCCATTTTTCCGGCTGTCGGTTCTTCAACCAAAATATTGCAGCCGTTGTGTCCGGTGGATAATGTTCTATATACTCCTTTTGGTCAGTTATACGCCCGTCAGATGTAGCGAATTTGGTTGCTTTACATGAGTAACCAATAGCACGATTATACAAACGAGAAGCTACATTGGCATCAGCCAAATTCTTTCCTTTTTTTAAGGACTCAAGAAATTCAGGGTATTTCTTTTTCCAACTATTGATTGTCTGTTCTGAAACAGAGAAGAATTCAGCAATTTCTTTATCTGTCGCACCAAGCAGACAGAGTTTAAGAACTTGGTCGGAATACTCTTCTTTGTAATCCGATTTACGTCCTCTTTTCTTTTTTTCTGCTGAATTCTTCTTTTCTGTCATAACCAATAACTAACCAAAACTGACAAATTGAGACAACTCATCCTTTAATTCGGGTAAGCCTCCATTATCAAAATAGAAAGAAGAACGCATTTTTCCTTGTTTTTTTACCCCACGCATGGTTTTACACAAGTGTTCTCCCTCCAATACTATACCTATAGCTAAAGGTGGATATTCATCCCCAAGTGCATTCCTTATCATATCAACAATATCTTGCGCCAATCTTTCTTGTATCTGTAAGCGGGCAGCGCAGTAATCTACCACACGTCCGACTTTCAAGCCTTTCTCATAAGCCGCCTGCAATTGAGGATCGGCATATACGTTCTGTCCCATATTATCTTTCCTCCTTCCGTGTATTGTATTCACGCATCAAATCAAGCTCTATCTTTGAAGTGGCCAGACATGATGTCTCACCGATAGCACTTTCTATATCGGTCATGAAATCCCGAAGCATGGTAGAGTAGTTCTTTGCCCCCTCGTTCGTGATACGGGTATAGGCTTCTGAAAAGTCCTTGCGTGCGGCATTCAAATGTTCAAGTACTGATTGTAATTGCGAATCTATTGTAATTGGTTTCATAGTGAGTTCTCCTTTCTTCTGTTTTCCTGATATTTTCTTCGTTCTTCGTTTATTTTCTCATTGATATATTCTTTCCCTTTGGGAGTCCATACCATATACTCCCTTGGCTCTTCGTCCGGATTCACGGGTTCATACACCACCGTATATGTATATCCAAGACCGATGAGAGACTGGTTCAGCATCCAGCGTTGTTTGTCACGGTTGTACTCCTGTATTTCCATGTATTCGAGAAAGTCATTAAGCAGACGTGAGTCAGTGTGCAACTCTTTTGCCATCTGCTTCACCGTATAATACTTCCGTTGGCGGGGAGAGATACGCGGTTCTTCCACTATCACATTAGTAGGCGGCAGCAGTAGCATATCTCGCTGTCTGTTCAGTTCTTCCTGCATACGGCTGATTTGTGCTGCCATTGTCTGGGTAGTCTCCACCAACTGTTTCAACATGGCAGTATCGGCGGACGAAGGAAGGTTCCGGGTATTCCGGATGGTTTGCTCCATCTTGTTGAAAGCGTCGATATAGTCCAGTTTGAACTGGAGTGCCTTTTGTCCGGTGAAGCCCATAGCCAAAAGGGTGAAACCGTCACGGTTCATGATGTACATGGGGCGGTCTTTGCACTGAATATCAACATAATTACTTTCTACGAAGAGGTGCCCGCATTTTTGCGGACACATATCTACAAGATTTTTAATCTTTTTCATCAAATCATCATGTCGTTTCCCGAATTTCTCAGCCACAAGCACACTATTAGTCAAAGGTTGCCCTTCCGAACCTTGAAATACTATATCAGTCATCGCAGTAACCCTTTCTTTATTTTACAGTCTATGTACATACTTTGCTTACTCGTGTTGTTGGCATTTATAAGGTTGACGGAACTATTTGTAATGTTCCCTACCGTTTGGATAACGACATTAACGGTCACATGGGGACAAAAAGAAAGTCTGTCAATGAAAGCTAAGAGTAGCTCTTCGTTTGCGATTGTAAGATTTACCTCTTTTGCATCAGGGATTCCATATAATTCGTTCATTTCAGACCTCCTTTCTTTCAGAGAACATTAACACGATTGAAGAAACGAACCAGCCCATGCTGGCAAAGAGAGGGAACAGAATATCGGAGGAACCCGATACGGTTAGAGCGATAAACGCTATACATACATTCACAAGCCGGAGAATAAGACTTGTGGTTACATGATGCCCATTGGGTGTGGGCGCACCTTGAATTGAAATCGTTGCCATAGTAAGACGTTTTTTGGCATTATAGACAGAAAAACGGCTGTCACTCCCCGTCGTCTTACACCTCATAGGCAGTGGGCGCATTAACGCTCCACACGGGATGACAGCCGCTATATATTCATGCGACGCATTTAGGCATAAAAAATGCCTGCAGATTGGCAGGCTTCCGCTTGCCTATGAGTATGTAAGACATTGCAAACATACCTACTTTTTCCGAATTACCAAAGAAAATCCGCTTATTTTCGCCAAAACAGTGGCAAATAAGAAAAAACTCATTAGTTTTGTAATCAATTCACTTTAAATCATAATTCTTATGGGACTACTTGACTTTTTACACAACAATAAAAAAAAAGAAGCTATTGCCAAGTACGAATTTCCAAGTCATAAACGTATTCTTAATGACAGTGTAAAACTCATTCAGTCAACTAAAAAGCTCGAAACTTTACTTTATAGATATCAATTGGCTCTGAATGAATATAATTGGATTCAATCTCAAATTTCAAACGGTGTTCCTTTATTTTTTAAATCAAAGGGATATTTCCCAGAAGAATTAAGAGAGCTTGCTAATCGTAATATAAACCGCATTGCCAAAGAAACCTATTCTGCGTATAAAATTAAATCAACTACTCTAAAAACAGAGAAATCAAAGGAAAACTTGAAAACTAAAACCAAAGCTTTATTGGAAGAATGCAAAAATTCTTTATTGTCTTCTAGTGGAACTAGTGGTTGGAGATCTAGTATAGAATCATTTGAAAACAAATTATGACGTATCAAATATCTTTTTAGCATGGTAAATAGGGATGAAAAGAAAGTAAACTTCCTTGCTCTTCATTCCTATTCATCCCCAGATGTTATTGAACAGGCATCAGAAACAATTAAATTTTTCCCACTTTACTACCACTTTCTTCTTAATTAATGTCTTCATAATTATTTCAATCAAAATATGCTTTCTCCATTTATTTTCTTTCGAATCAGTTCCTGTACTTTGTTATAGATTTCATAAAGCTGCTTTAAAGATTCCTTTCCCGGCCAGTCCGAAAAATTTGCATCTTCAAAAAAACGATATTCAAAGACCCTTCGCGCCAAAGGACTCAAGTCCAAATCCTGCAATACATCGCGTACCTGATGGAAACGACTAAGAAGAAGTTCGTTCTTATCGACTGATTCTTCTTTCACATCCTCAATTTCCAACCGCGAATAGTCCACGTTCTGATCCACCGGCATTGGACGATATTTGCTCCGATAAGGTGAAGTGTCTGAAGTTACATTCAGTTTTATCATCTTCAACACAAAGAAATCCAATTCCGTACAGCCGTTTTTCTTTGCGGAAAGAAGTTGCTGCAGTTTAGCATCATCCTTTTGCAGCAAAGAACAAAGCACCTCATTCAACACGTCGTTAGCCTCATCCGGAATACCGGCCAAGCCACAATGATAGACCGCATAATCCAACCAGCGTTCATATCTCCGTCCTATATATTTTTCTACTAATGCACTTGCCATAAGCTATAAAGTTGTTATCTTTGTGTGTTCTAAGAAAGCTTTATAGCTTACTGGCGGTCGGTAGTGGTGTATCGGCCGCTTTTTATTATTACTCTTGTTTTTCTTTTAACTCTTTCAAAACAATCTCTATGCCTTTATCCAGTCCTTTCTTGTAACCGGATATATGCTCACCTATGTTGTAAACCAAGCATCCTACAACGATAAGAACTACTCCTAAAGTTCTATGCCAATAGGGTAGGGATACACTGAACGGTGAGAATGTCAGTCGAAAGTGACCGATAAATAATGCTGATATGATGAATATCGCAAGAAGAAATATTAGGTTCGCTTTCATAATTTTGCTATTAGATAATTTAAATACCAATACAATCCAAAGTAAAACACCGTACAAACAATCACAGTAGCCATAATCCAAAATGCTAACAGCCTATATCTTTTATCTTCTTCCATCTGTAAAGTGTTTCATTCTCCATTTCTTAAATTCATGCTCACGTTCCGATAACCGTTCACAGGTCCTATCATAAGGGTCTGATTTATATCTGGAAGCTTCATTTATAGATTCTTCCTCAGCTGCACCACAGCGTTCGGAAAAATACCTGCGAAACCACCCAAGTATTATCTGCCCGTCCAATCGGTCATATAAATTGCCGTAATAGCCGCTTTTGGCGCGCTTAAAGAGCAAATTTATATCTGCTATAGTCAGAAACTTATAATCCTGTAAGATTATCATGGCAGTTTCAAAAGTTTGGGCATCCGTCATCTTCTTGCCTACATTCACAAACTCACGCAGATTAACAAGCCATCCCTCCAAGTATGCTTGAAGGCAATCATAACCGTATGCTTGCTCTATCTCAATCAACGCAGGTGTATTGGCACTAAATACAGCCGGGTAAGAATTAACCGCCCTGCATGCCACCTGTACCGCCGGAACCGAGAATTCTCTCAAGAATGTTTCTTTTGTAATCGTCGCTAACATTCGAGTTTCCCCCGGCTGCCGTACCACCACCATTTGTCTTTCTGTATTTTCCATCTTCCATATCCTTTTTTGCCCATTTTCGGAATGTCAAATTTGCGCTGACGTATTTCTTCAACAGCTCACGGTAATTGTGCATGGAGCGCAAAGTATTCTCGATTACCTCAATGGGGAAATCTTGTTTTATCCGTTCAAACTGGGCTTCTGTAAACGGCTCCTTCAATTTACCCACATTAGGAGCGTTTGCATCAATCCAAGCCTTGAACTTTTTAAAATTCTCACTCTCGGGGGGTGGGGGCTCCTCGCGCGTGCGCGTAATACTCCCATCCTCTCCTTTACTCTCCTTTCCTTTCCTATCCTTTCCAGCAGGAATATTCTCTACCGTTCCCGATTCTTCGGGAATATTCTCGAATGTTCCCGAATTTCCTGTTTGGGCGGAAAGAAGAGCCTTTTCTATAACTTCTTCCGGAATTTTTGACTTTTGCGGTTTGTCGATGCGTTCGCTGGAAAAGTCCATCACGTAGTAGCTTTTGTTCTCGTATGTAAAAGGTACAAGGACGGAGTTCTCAATCAGCTCTTTCAGCCACCCAGAAACCTGCTGCTTACGAATGTCTTCGCGGGCAGGAAAAACTTTCGACTTAATGATAACCTCATTCGCAAGAATGACGCCGCTATCATCAGCAAAGTTCTTCATGCCGATATAAAGCAGCCAAGCAGGAAGAGATACATTCGAAAATCTTTCATCTTCCCAAAATTCCGGAACTATAGTTCTAATTCTTGGCATTATTACACTATCTAATTATGCAACCTTCTTTAGGCACTTCTGTATCAAATTCATATTATTATTCACCAGCTTTACTATGCTATCATGGTATTCTGTGTCTTTATTGCAGACACCACGAGATTGGACGATACTGAATGTCTTTAAATTAACCTCAACCGTTTCAATATGCTTCTTGCCTATCCGGGCAGAAAGGATAAGAGAATCCCTCTTCTTGAAATATTCATTTGAGAAGACACAATGGTGCATAATTTCTCCTTCTTTCTTAAATTCCTCAAGGCTTTTCAACGGTATCACCACTATCTTACCATCCGACAGTTTCAAATCAAAGAATTTCGATTTCTCCTTAATGTAGTCTTCGGCATATTTCTTAAGTTCAAGCAAACGCTGCATATCACGTGCCTTGCGTGCCTTTTCATCATCACGCTTTTTCTTTGCCACATATAAGTCATGGGCTCTTTTCAGATTCGTAGGGCAAACATAGTAAGCGTTATGCAGGTCTTTATGATAACGTGCCAGCAAGTCCAAATAATCAAACCACATCGAAGCATCCTTTATCTTATACTTGTTCCGAAGACAGATTTTTATAGAAGGCCAATAGCTGCTCACTTTATAACGAAGACTGTACCAATGACTCAATAAATCATACCGCTTTGCTTTAAGAAGCGTTTCGAGTTTAGGATTAACAGGAATGGCATTAATTGCATCAAGAAATGACAGTCCATGAAGTCTGTAATCTATTCCCATCCTTGTATATTGCGGTTTGAATACAGAATCCGGATGGTACTTATCGCAGTAAACATCATTATCTTCGATATAATAATACGATCCCACAGTCTTGTTACGAATTTCAAGATTTCCACACCAACCACTACAGCCCGTATTTCTTGCAAGAGCCATCACTTCCCGTTTTCCATCGTCTTTAATCCAATGTTGAAGCACTTCCCGAATAAAATAATGAGGTTCCCTGCCTTCACGATAATAAGCATATAGTTCAAAGCATCGGATAACCTGGAACTCTTCACATATATCTGCCTTTCCTATCCTTATAAATTGCTGATTAGTACGTTTCCTCGACCATTCTATTTTTAAGGATGCACCGCAATGAGGACAAACGGCACGCTTGCGATTTACAAGTTTTGTAGAAAAACGTTCTCCACATTCCATACATACGACACGGGACTTGGTAGCATATCCTATATGGTCCAGACAATCATTATTAGCCCACTCAGTTATCATACTTTTTATATCGGGTAGCTGGCTACTCAAACCAACTACCCTAAATTGTAATTTCGTTCTCGGTTTCATAATCCTTCAAATAATGAGAATTGCAAAGAAGATGATTCGTTTTTCTTTCCTTTACGCCTGCTCTTCATTTTTTCCAGGGAACCGGTTTCTTTTTGAGGTGCAGCACCCACATCACTTTTAGGTGCCTGAGAAGTGGCTGCTTTGTAATTGGTCTGCTTACTAACCTTAATGTCGTCTTCATCATAGTAATGTACTGCAAGACCGAAAACCTCATCGTCAGACATACATACGGCATTACCGCGTTTCTTTGCCTCACTAAGAATATAATCAAAACATTCGTTTATATTCTTATTAGGTTTCGCATATACACTAGCGAAAAGAGGGTCATTCTTCGCCCGTTCTTCCAAATACGATTGGATGATCTGTTTGGGTGTCTTAGTTTTTTCCATAGCATTAATTATTTATAGACATCGGCATTAATAAGTAAGTAAGGCTGCGTTCTTCTTCATCGCAGCGAGATAAAACAGCCGCTCTTGACGGGTCCGTCATGGATATAGAAATGTCTTCCGAGGGAATACTATTCACAAGTTCTATCAAGAAACCGCTCTTAAATCCTATCTCAATGGCTTCACACCCATCCTGCAAAATTACAGTTTCTTCCGCAGACTTGGAAAAATCGAAATCATGGGCAGTTATAAGCAGGGAGCTCTTATCAAATTTTAGGATAACCAAAGAAGAAGACATATTGCAGAATACCGAAACACGCTTTAAAGCCGCCAATAAGTCATTTCTTTTTAGAACTACTCTCTTGGACTGATTTTGAGGAATGACCGCACGATAATTGGGATATCGTCCTTCTATCATTCGGCACACAAGCCGATAAGAGTCAAAATCAAACTGAACATTAGTTCTATTCACTTTTACTTCCAATTCCAAGCAATCTTCCGGAACCAGATTGGAAAGCAATTTTGCAAACTTGCTCGGAAGAATAAATCCGGCGCGCTCCTTACGTGTATATGAAGCCGGCAGTTCAACCATTGCCAACCGACTGCCATCTGTACCTACATAAGAAGTCTTTTCCAAATCTATGTCAAAATAGACTCCGTTCATCGTAGGACGAAGTTCGTCATTTGCACTGCAGAACTGAACTTGGCGAACCCCATACAGCAAGTCATTACCTGATAGCAGAAACGAATGACTACTATCATCAATATTCATTTCCGGATATTGCTTGCCATCCTCAATAGGCATGGTGAATTTTCCGTTTGCATACTTGACTATTATTTCCTTTTCATAAATGGAAATGGTTAAAGGCTGTTCGGACATTTCTTTTAAACCATCCAATAATGTCTTGGCACTTGCCAGAAAAGAACGGTTTACGAAATCCGCCTTGCCATCCACATTGGTAGATATGCGGCCACCTTCCTCACCGGCCGTTACTTGAATAAAGCCTGATTCGTCAATGACAAACAAAAAATTGTCATAAGCCGGCAATGTGTTCTTTGGCTGAATGATTCTGCCTACTGATTTCAGTTTGTCTAATAATGCTGTTTTTGAAACAAGTATTTCCATGTGTCATTTGTTTTATGGCACATAGCAAAGAGAAGAATGTGTTAGAAGTGAAAAATGCTGTTTTCAATATGTTATAAACAGCAAAAGCCGGATAAATATAGTATTTTATCCAGCTCGTAACCAATTGCTCGGTGCAAATATAGAAAGAGTTTATTTCACAACAAACTTTTTCAGACTTTTTTTATTCATTTTTCTTCAAAAGGTCCAAAACAGCCCTATTTGCCTTGTCGCAAATGGAATAATCAATATCAATATAGATATCTGCCATTTTAAAATCATTGTTCACGTGCCCAAGGCAAAAATCAACATCCGCTTTGGCTATCCCGGCTTTATTTCTTGCTATACTTGCCCAACTATGGCGGGCCCAGTTGGTAGATAGTTGTACCCCTAATCCAAGCTGCTTGGAAACCAGCTTCAGCTCCTTATTGACCGCTTTCAGGAAATTATTATAGTCGGTATATCTCATACGGAAATAAGACAAGAATGTACCATTGCTATAATAATCAAGCAGAGGGCGTAGCTCCGGTTCCACCCTTACAGATAAAGGTACATAACTCTTGTTGTCTATCGTCGTCTCTTTTGAGCGCCTATATTCAACCCTGCCGTAAGTCTCGTTGGCCAAAGAGAAAAAATCTTTCATGTTAATACCCATCAGGTAGAACAACATCATAAAGACATCACGTGCCATGGCTGTACGTGGATTATCAAACCGGGCATCCCTAATCCTTTTAATGGCATCTATCGGCAGGCTTTTCCGTTTCCGTATATACTCCGGTATCACAACACGAGAAAAAGGATTGTTCGGGATACGTATTATATCATAATCTTCATTATTGAAATGCTTCCTTGCTTTATTATACAAAGAACGGATACCGCGAAGGTAATTATTAACTGTACCCGGCTCCATTCTCCGCTGCATATCAGCAACTCCATCAGCTTTGCTCTTAACTATGATTACCCGATTCTCAAGGTATTCTTTAAAACTTTCCAAGGTTTTCGATTTTATATCCTTGGCATCAATACGCTCAGAACCATAGAAAGCAATAAAAGCATTAAGGGATGACTCATACCAGTTGGCAGTCTTTCTTTTAACTGTTTTTGTTATAATTCCTCTTGCAAATTCCACAAAATCAATAAATTCACTTTCAGGAGAAGCTATTTTCAATACTTCTTCTTTTAACTCCGAACAGCTCATTTTTGCCGTTCGGGTACTGCCAAGCTTTATATATGCGCCACGATACTTTTGTACCAGATTGGTTATTTCATAGTTCAAATTCTCGCTATTAGCTGATAATGAAGATATTGAACCGTCCTCATTCATCAAATCAGGCTCTATGAAATATTCTGTAGGAATATACTGGGCCGAACTGTTATGATAGACCCTTATTTTAACATTGGTAGTGCCATCTTTTTTCAGATGACGGCCACCTTGAAACACCACTGCTTTAAATGTTGCCATACTTCATTTCCAAAATTGGCAGCATTGCATCGAAATGTTATAAGATAGTTATAAGAAAACCCACCCTTATTTGCATTTAAACAGGCTCAAATAAGAGCCGTTTGACAAAAAAGGACGAGCCGACGCAAAACGCATCAGCTCGTAACCAATAATTATTTCCTTAGTAATCAGCCTCATAAGAGACTTTTGCTCGTGTGGGCGTTGACGGATTCGAACCGCCGACCCTCTGCTTGTAAGGCAGATGC
>ERZ791626.855-NODE-855-length-28577-cov-6.460732_pt1 | contig 28577 bp, 26 predicted proteins | sample MGYA00510266_ERZ791626 | MGnify/ENA primary metagenome ERZ791626 (study PRJEB30046, sample SAMN00715208) | human gut metagenome | study: EMG produced TPA metagenomics assembly of the A metagenome-wide association study of gut microbiota in type 2...
GCCTTTTCGTGCTGGGTCTTGACCAGCTCTACCACCTTCCGGTCGATCTCGCACTGGGTCTGAGCACTGCAGGCCAGCGAGGTATCGCCGCCCAGATACTGGTTGTTCACGGTTTCCAGCGCCACCATGTCAAATTCGTCACTCATGCCGTAGCGGGTCAGCATGGCGCGGGCAAGTTTGGTGGCCTGCTCGATATCGTTAGACGCGCCGGTGGTGATGGAGTTGAAGGCCACCTCCTCGGCGGCGCGGCCGCCGGTCAGGGTGGCAATCTTATTTTCCAGCTCGGCCTTGTTCATCAGGTAGTGGTTGCCCTCGTCCACCTGCATGGTGTAGCCCAGTGCGCCGGAGGTGCGGGGGATGATGGTGATCTTCTGCACCGGTGCAGAGTTGGACTGCTTGGCTGCCACAAGGGCGTGGCCGATCTCGTGGTAGGCTACGATGCACTTTTCGTGGTCGGTCAGGATGGAGTTCTTCTTCTGGTAGCCGGCAATGACCACCTCGATGCTCTCCTCAAGGTCAGCCTGCGTCACGCTCTTGCGCCCTGCCCGCACGGCACGCAGAGCAGCTTCATTTACAATGTTGGCAAGTTCTGCGCCGGAGGCACCGGAGGCCATGCGTGCCACGGTGTTGAAGTCCACACCCGGGGCGATCTTCACCTTTTTGGCGTGTACCTTCAAGATCTCTTCGCGGCCCTTCAAATCGGGCAGCTCCACGGGCACACGGCGGTCAAACCGGCCGGGACGGGTCAAGGCAGGGTCGAGGGAATCCGGGCGATTGGTGGCTGCCAGAATAATGACGCCGGTGTTGCCCTCAAAGCCGTCCATCTCGGTAAGCAGCTGGTTCAGGGTCTGCTCGCGCTCATCGTTGCCGCCAAACTGGCCGCTGTTGCGCTTCTGGCCAATGGCGTCGATTTCATCAATGAATACGATGCAGGGTGCTTTTTCTTTGGCCTGCTTGAACAGGTCACGCACCTTGGAGGCACCCATGCCCACGAACATCTCCACGAACTCCGAGCCGGAGATGGAGAAGAAGGGCACGTTGGATTCACCTGCCACGGCCTTGGCCAACATGGTTTTGCCGGTGCCCGGAGGGCCTACCAGCAGAATGCCCTTGGGCATGGAAGCACCAATCTCCTCGTACTGCTTGGGGTCGTGCAGATAATTGACGATCTCCTGCAGGTTCTCCTTGGCTTCGTCCTCACCGGCCACATCTGCAAAGCGGATGCCGTGGGTGGACTGCACATACACCTTTGCGTTGGATTTGCCCGCGCCGCCAAACATCATGGAGCCCGGGCCGCCGCCTGCCTTTTCCATCAGCTTTTTGTTCATCTGGTTGCCGATGAAGCTGAACAGCAGGATGGGCAGCACGAACCACAGCAAAAAGCTGAGCACCGGCGAACCCTGCTCCACGATCTCGCTGGAGAACTGTGCACCTGCGTCGTACAGGCGCTCGGTCAGACTGGGGTCGTTCATCAGGCCGGTCTTGTAGATCTGCTTGTTGTCCTTATCCGTAAAAATGATCTGGTTGGACTGGATATCCACCTTGCCGATGTTTTCCTGCTCGGTCATGCTCATAAAGGTGCCGTAGTCTACCTCCTGCACCTGACGCTCGGCCAGCCACGGCATGACCACAAGGTTGATGACCAGCAGCACCAGCAACACGATGGCATAGTAGATAGCCAGCGGCTTTTTGGATGGCTTGACTTCTTTCATGGGATGTTCCTCCTTCTATATAAAGTGGGCTTCCACCCGTTTGCTGCGTCCAGTATACCACACCTTACCGCCTAGCAACAGCGCAGCGAGGGCAACTTTGCAAAAACTTAGCAGTTTCTTAACAAAGAGGGCTAAAGCCGCTCAGTTACCATATTATAGGTGCGCAAAGGGCTTGCCGGATGAGGGGGCAGGGGAGCAACGACCTCAATTTTGCATGATTTACCCCATGGTATTGTGAAATGCTTTCATCTTTATCCTGAACGAAACTTCTTGACACTTTCTGGAAGGCGTGCTAAAATTATCTCACTTTCAACAAAGTGCAAATGCGTTGACGGGGATAAAACGATCTTTCTTCTGCGTGCAGAGAGCCGCCGGGTGGTGCAAGGCGGGTGCAGAGAACTTCGGATACTGGCCCCCGAGCGGCAGAACTGAACGGACAAGTAGGTTCTGACGGATGCCCACCGTTACAAGGGCAGCGATTCGCTGTTTTGGCCGATCGTGCAAAGTGGCTGTACCTGACCGTGCAGCAAGGAGAGTGGTACCACGGGTGCCCTGTAAAAGCAATTTACAGGCTCTCGTCTCTCAAGGTTTTCGCCTTGAAAGACGGGAGCCTTTTTTCGTACAACGGTTGCAGTAGGGCAAAAGGCTTCCCCCGGTCGGGGGAAGCTGTCACCGCAGGTGACTGATGAGGGCGCAGGCAAGCAGCTGCTGCCGGGAAATCACCCCTCATCCGGCGCTACGCGCCACCCGTTCCCCCTTTTGTCGCTGTGCGACATTTTCCCCCGACCGGGGGAAATCTATCCCCAAGGGGTGAAGGCTTTATGCTATTTCAGGAGGACAACAGGATGATGGACGCTACCAAGTACGCACCGGGATACTACCCGGTACCCGCCGGTTATGACAGCTGGGTAAAAAAAGACCATATTGAAAAGGCTCCCGCATGGTGCAGCGTGGATCTGCGGGACGGCAATCAGGCACTGATCGTGCCCATGAGCCTTGCGGAAAAGCTGGAGTTCTTCCAGATGCTGGTAAAGATCGGCTTCAAGGAGATCGAGGTGGGCTTCCCCGCCGCCAGTGAGACCGAGTACGAGTTCCTGCGCACCCTGATCGAAAAGAACATGATCCCCGCCGATGTCACCGTGCAGGTGCTGACCCAGTGCCGCGACCACATCATCCGCCGCACCTTCGAGGCCGTCAAGGGCGCACCCCGGGCGGTGATCCACTTCTACAACTCCACCTCCGTGGCACAGCGGGAGCAGGTGTTCCACAAGTCCAAGGAGGAGATCAAGCAGATCGCCGTGGACGGTGCAAAGCTGGTCAAGCAGCTCAGCGAGGAGTACGAGGGCAACTTCCTGTTCGAGTACAGCCCCGAAAGCTTTACCGGCACCGAGGTGGACTACGCCGTAGAGGTGTGCAACGCCGTGCTGGATATCATGCAGCCCACCCCGGAGCGCCCCATGATCATCAACCTGCCGGTGACCGTGGAGATGAGTATGCCCCATGTGTACGCCAACCAGATCGAGTATTGCGACAAGCACCTGAAGTACCGCGACAGCGTGATCATCTCCACCCACCCCCACAACGACCGCGGCACCGGCGTGGCCTGCGCAGAGCTGGCAGTGCTGGCGGGCGCACAGCGCGTGGAGTGCTGCCTGTTTGGCAACGGCGAGCGCACCGGCAATGTGGACGCCGTAACGCTGGCCATGAATATGTACAGCCACGGCGTAGACCCCAAGCTGGACTTCTCGGATATGCCCGCTATCTGCGCCACCTACGAGCGGGTGACCCGGATGCACATCTACGAGCGTACCCCCTACGCCGGGCAGCTGGTGTTTGCCGCCTTCTCCGGCAGTCATCAGGACGCCATTGCCAAGGGCATGGCGTACCGCAAGCAGACCGGCGAACACCGCTGGACCTGTCCCTACATCCCGGTGGACCCCCACGACATTGGCCGCACCTACGACGCCGATGTCATCCGCATCAACAGCCAGAGCGGCAAGGGCGGCATCGGTTTTGTGCTGGAACAGAACTACGGCTACAATCTGCCCCCCAAGATGCGGGAGGCACTGGGCTACAAGGTCAAGAGCGTGTCCGACCACAGCCACAAGGAGCTGAGCGCCGCCGAGGTGCTGCACATCTTCGAGGATACCTACCTCAACCGTGCAAAGCCGCTGAATGTGGTGGAAGCCCACTTTGCACAGGTAAACGGCATTACCGCCACGGTCACGCTGGAGCTGAACGGGCAGCGCAAGGTGGTCACCTCGGTGGGCAACGGCCGTCTGGATGCCGTAGCCAACGCCATCCAGAGCGCCACCGGCATGGACTTCCATCTGGAAAACTACTCTGAGCACAGCTTGGACGAGGGCTCTACCTCCCGCGCAGCCTCCTATGTGGGGCTTGTCTGGGGAGACAACACGGTCACATGGGGTGCCGGTACGGACACCGACATCATCGTGGCCGGTATCCGCGCCCTTGTCAGCGCAATCAATAACAAGTAAAGAACGAACCCTCTCAGGCGCTTTGCGCCAGCTCCCCCGAAGGGGGAGCTTTGAATCAGAAGGAAAACTTGCCCGCTCATGCAAAAAGCTCCCCCTTTCGGGGGAGCTGGCAATGCCGTAAGGCATTGACTGAGAGGGTTATAAGTAAAAAGGAGAAAACTACCATGGGAATGACCCTGACGCAGAAGATCCTTGCCGCACACGCCGGACTGCCGGAGGTCAAGGCAGGCCAGCTGATCAACGCAAAGTTGGACATTGTGCTGGGCAACGATATCACCACCCCGGTGGCCATCAACGAGTTTGAACGCGCCGGTTTTGACCGCGTGTTTGATAAAGAGCATATCGCCATTGTACTGGATCACTTTGTACCCAATAAGGATATCAAGAGCGCTACCCAGTCCAAGCAGTGCCGGGAGTTCGCCAATAAATACGATATCCTCAACTTCTACGATGTCGGCCAGATGGGCATTGAGCACGCGCTGCTGCCGGAAAAAGGCATCGTCACCGCCGGTGACTGCGTGATCGGCGCGGACAGCCACACCTGTACCTACGGTGCGCTGGGTGCCTTCTCCACCGGTGTAGGCTCTACCGATATGGCCGCAGGCATGGCCACCGGCATGGCATGGTTCAAGGTGCCCTCTGCCATCAAGTTTGTGCTTACCGGCAAATTTAATCCCCGGGTATCCGGCAAAGACCTGATTTTGCACATCATCGGTATGATCGGTGTGGACGGCGCACTGTATAAGTCTATGGAGTTCACCGGCCCGGGCGTGGCTGGCCTGACCATGGACGACCGCCTGTGCATCTGCAATATGGCCATTGAGGCCGGTGCCAAGAACGGTATCTTCCCGGTGGACGAGGTGACCAAGGCTTACCTTGCAGGCCGCAGCCAGCGTCCGCCGGTGTTCTACGAGGCAGACCCCGATGCCGTGTACGAAAAGACCATCGAGATCGACCTCAGCGCATTGGAGCCCACCGTCAGCTACCCCCATCTGCCCGAGAATACCCACAAGGCCAGCGAGGGCAAGGACATCAAGATCGATCAGGTGGTCATCGGCAGCTGCACCAACGGCCGCTTGGAGGACATGGAAGCCGCCTACAACATCCTCAAGGGCAAGCACATTGCCAAGGGCGTGCGCGGCATCATCATCCCCGCCACCATGGCTGTTTATAAGGAGTGCATCCTGCGGGGCTGGACCACCGCCTTTATCGATGCGGGCTGCATCGTATCCACCCCCACCTGCGGCCCCTGTCTGGGTGGCTACATGGGCATTCTGGCAGCGGGCGAGCGTTGCGTTTCCACCACCAACCGCAACTTTGTGGGACGCATGGGTCATGTGGACAGTGAGGTCTATCTGGCCTCTCCCGCCACCGCCGCCGCCAGCGCCCTGACCGGCTACATCACCGACCCGTGCACGGTCTGACCCGAAAGGAGCATGAGCATGAACGCAAGAGGTTCTGTTTTCAAATACCCGGATAACGTGGATACTGACGTCATCATTCCGGCACGCCACCTGAACACACAGGACGCCAAGGAACTTGCCAGCCACTGCATGGAGGATATCGACAAGGACTTTGTGAACCGGGTGCAGCCCGGCGATATCATGGTGGGCGGCTGGAACTTTGGCTGCGGCTCCTCCCGCGAGCACGCGCCCCTGTGCATCAAGACTGCCGGCATCGCAGTGGTCATTGCCAAAAGCTTTGCCCGCATCTTTTACCGCAACAGCATCAACATCGGCCTGCCCATTATGGAGTGCCCGGAGGCTGTGGACGCCATCGAGGCAGGGGACACCGTTCAGGTAGACTTTGACACCGGCGTCATCACCGACGAGACCAACGGCAAGGTGTTCCACGCCGAGCCCTTCCCGCCCTTTATCCAGAACATCATCTCCGCCGGCGGCCTGATGAAGGCCATCCAGAAATAAGCCCATCCGCTCCCACGCAAACGGTGCGGAACCCTCTCCGTCATCGCTGCGCGATGCCACCTCCCCCGAAAGGGGGAGGTCTTGCGTATCTATCGGTCAGAAGCATAAAAGCTCCCCCTTCGGGGGAGCTGCTGAGCGCAGCGAAGCTGAGAGGGTTCATCCGGTGAGAAATTAACCAATAAGGAGAACAGACCCATGGAAAAAAATATTGCTGTCATCTGGGGCGATTGCTCCAGCCCGGAGATCGTAAAGCAGACCCTCCGGGTGCTGGATAAGGTGGCTGAAAAGTACGGCCATACCTTCCATTACACCGCTGCCGCCATGGGCGGCGAGGCCATTGACAAATACGGCGACCCGCTGCCCCAGCACGAGCTGGACAAGTGCCTTGCCGCCGACAGCGTGCTGCTGGGCGCGGTGGGCGGCCCCAAGTGGGAGGGTCTGCCCGGGGAGCAGCGGCCGGAAAAAGGCCTGCTGCGGCTGCGCGCCGGGATGGGACTGTACGCCAACAACCGCCCCGCGAAGATCTGGCCGCAGCTGGCTCCGGCAAGCCCCCTGAAGCCCGAGATCGTGGCACAGGGCATTGACTTTATCATCGTGCGGGAGCTGATCGGCGGCGTGTATTTCGGCCAGCACCAGACCCACACGCTGGAAAACGGCGAAAAGCAGGCTGTGGATACCATGCCCTATGCGGAGCACGAGATCGAGCGCATTGGCCGCATCGGCTTCGAGACCGCCCGCAAGCGCCGCAAAAAGCTGTGCTGCGTGGACAAGGCCAACGTGCTGGACACCAGCCGCCTGTGGCGCACCGTGATGCACCGGCTGCAGGCCGAGTACCCGGATGTGGAGTACAGCGAGATGTTCGTGGACAACTGCGCCATGCAGATCGTGAAGAACCCCGCCCAGTTTGACGTGATCGTCACCGAAAATATGTTCGGCGATATCCTGTCGGACGAGGCTTCCATGATCACCGGTTCCATCGGTATGATCCCGTCCTCCAGCCTTGGCGATGGCACCCGGGGTCTGTACGAGCCCATCCACGGCTCGGCCCCGGACATTGCAGGCAAGGACATCGTAAACCCCACTGCCTGCATTCTGTCCGCCGCCATGATGCTGCGGTACTCCTTTGGCATGGCAGAGGAAGCCGATGCCATTGAGAACGCTGTGAGCCGTGTACTGGACAAGGGGCTGCGCACAGCCGACAACATGAGCAACGGCTGCACTTGCCTTGGCTGCACCGCCATGGGCGACGCCATTCTGGCAGAGCTTTAAGCCGCAGCGCGGGACGATTTGAAATGCGCTCCGCTTTGCTCTGCGCATAGTTCAAGGAAAAACGATTTATAATTTCAGAATACCGGAGCGTCTGCGGACGCTCCGGTATTCTATTTTCACGGGAGGGGTCGTAAAGGTAAGCAGCAGTTGCGGCGCTCGTTTCCTGCGGAAACAGTTGCGCTGCGGGGGCTGAACCCTCTCAGGCTCACATTCGTTCGCCAGCTCCCCCGAAGGGGGAGCTTTTTGCTGCCTGCCGGTCAGAAATAATAAAGCTCCCCCTTCGGGGGAGCTGGCATCGCGCAGCGATGACTGAGAGGGTTCCCTCAAAAAACAAATCGGGAAAATCCGCAGATTTTCCCGATTTACAAATAGAATAGTCTTTCCGCTTACAGCATCTTGGAGAGGAAGGCTTTCAGGCGGGGGTGCTTGGGGTTGGTGAACAGCTCCTGCGGCGACTCATCCTCCTGAATCTTGCCATCATCGATGAAGATGACCCGGTTGGACACCTCGCGGGCAAAGCCCATTTCGTGGGTGACCACCAGCATGGTGATGCCGGTGTGTGCCAGCTCCTTCATCAGCTCCAGCACCTCGCCCACCATCTCGGGGTCAAGGGCGCTGGTGGGCTCGTCGAACAGGATCACGTCCGGGTCCATTGCCAGCGCGCGGGCGATGGCAATGCGCTGCTGCTGGCCGCCGGACAGGCTCTTGGGGTAGGCGTTGGCCTTGTCGGCCAGACCTACGCGGGCCAGCAGCTCGTCTGCACGGGCAGAGATGGCCTCTTTGTCCTTCAGCTTCAGCAGGCTGGGGGCAAGCTCGAGGTTGCGCTTCACGGTCAGATGGGGGAACAGGTTGAAGTGCTGGAACACCATGCCCATCTTCTGGCGCACGGCGTCGATGTGCGCTTCGTCCACCTCGACCCCTTCAAACTTGATGGAGCCGGAGGAGGGGGTCTCCAGCCGGTTCAGGCAGCGCAGAAAGGTGGATTTGCCGCAGCCGGAAGGGCCAATCAGGCAAACCACGTCGCCGCGGTAGATGTCAAGGTCGATGCCCTTCAGCACGTCCAGTGTGGGGTCGGCCTTTTTGGCGCCGCGCTTCTTTACGCCGCCGTAGGTCTTGGTCAGGCCGCGTACTTCCAAAATCTTATCGGTCACTTTGTGCCAGCCTCCTCTCAAACTTGCTCAGCAGCCATGTAAACAGCATAACAAGGATCAGGTAGATCAGTGCAACGCCCAGCAGGGGGAACATGGCTTCATAGGTACGGTTCATAATGCCCTGTGCAGCATACAGCAGCTCCTTGCCGCCGATGGTGGTGATCAGGGAGGTATCCTTGAGCAGGATGATAAACTCGTTGCCCAGTGCAGGCAGCACTGCGCGGATGGCCTGCGGGATGATGATGACCACCATGGTGGTCATGTAGTTCAGGCCAAGGCTGCGTCCGGCCTCCATCTGGCCGGGGTCCACAGCCATCAAGCCGCCGCGGATGATCTCGGATACATACGCGCCGGAGTTGATGCCCAAGGTCAGTGCACCTACCATGGTAAAGTTGCGGCTGTTGGCAAAAATGACCATGCTCATGATCAGCAGCTGCACCATCATGGGCGTGCCGCGGATGATGGTGGTGTACACCTGACACACCGCGTTAAAAAAGCCCAGCACCGCATTTTTGTGGCCGGGGCGCTGCTGGTCGTGGGTCACGCGCACCAGCGCCACCACGCTGCCCAGCACCACGCCCAGCGCCAGCGCCAGTGCGGTGACCAGCAGGGTAGTGCCCACACCGCTGATGTACTGCATCCAGCGGTCCTTCAGCAGAAAGGCCTGATAAAACTTGAAGAAGAAATCCTGTCCAAAGCTTAGCTTTGTGCCGCTGTTGAGCAGCTCTTTGAGCAGTTCATATTGCGCAGCCATTCACATCCTCACTTTCTGTTTGTCAATAAATTGTAACCACTTTTTTCCAAAAAAAGAGGTGCCCCTGCGTGGGGCGCCTCCTCGGGTACGGGGATCATACGGGGTACACAGCTTAGTTTGCGTTGATGTACTTGTCCACGATGGCCTGCAGGGTGCCGTCAGCCTTCAGCTCCTCCAGAGCCTTGTTGACAGCGTCCTCCAGAGCAGAACCCTTTGCCATGCCGATGGCGTAATCCTCCTCGGCGTAGCTGGTGTCCAGCACCTTCAGGCCGGGGTTGGCGGCAACGTACTCCGTAGCGGGAGCGTTGTCGATGACCACTGCATCCACCTGACCGTTGTTCAGTGCCTGCACGGCAGTCAGACCGCTGTCGTAGGCCACAACAGCGTCATCACCAAAATCATCAGAGCAGTAGATGTAGCCGGTGGTGCCGCGCTGGGTACCGATCTTCTTGCCGGACAGATCATCGGGAGAAGCAATGTCGGAATCGTTGGGCACAATGATGGACTGGATGCCGGTGGCGTAGCTGTCGGAGAAGTCCATAACAGCCTTGCGCTCGTCGGTCACGGTAACGCCAGCCATCACGATGTCTGCCTTGCCCTGCTGCACGCTGAGCAGTGCGGCGTCAAACTCCATGTCATCGATCTGCAGCTCCAGACCCAGCTTCTCGGCAATGGCCTTGGCGGTGTCCACATCAATGCCCTCGATCTCACCGGAGTCGGTGGTCATCTCGTACGGAGGGAAGGTGGCGTTGGTGGCCATGGTCAGCTTACCAGCCTCCACGGTGGTCAGTTCAGCAGCAGCGGAAGAAGAAGCAGCCTCGGAGGAAGCAGCAGAGCTTGCCACAGAGGAAGCAGCAGAGCTTGCGGAACCGCCGCAGGCGGTCAGAGCCAGAGCAGCAACGGAAACAGCAGCGGCAGCCATGAAGCTGCGGCGAGAGATCTTTTTCATATTCAAACACTCCTCAATCTATGCAATATAGTTCGCTTTGCCCCGATGGGATGCGATTCATCGCGCTTTCGGGGAACGCACTTAGTATAGTTTGTACAAAACGAAAAGTCAATACTTGTGCATAATAATCCGTAAAATTGAAACGATTTTGCAAACATTTATGCAATAACGGAGAAAATATATGAATATATGCAGTATAAACCGGCTTTTACAGGCTTCTTGCAATCTCCTCTGCGCTGCGCTTGGGCACGCAGTAGTCGCGGTTTGCGTCCAGATAGTACTTTACGCCGGTCTGCTCGGTCATGGGTACGATGCCGGCTTTGTGGGTGGGGTAGCCGAAAGCCACCATAAAGGCCAGCTTCTGCGGTCCTCGATGCCCAGCAGCGCGGTCAGGGCGGGCTTATCGATCGCGCCCATGATGCAGCTGCCCACGCCCTTGTCCCATGCGGCAAGGGTCATGTTGGCCAGCGCAATGCCGGTGTCGGTGGCAAGGTCGCCGGGGATGGCGGTATCCTGCACCACAGCTGCATAAAAGGTGGGCAGCTCGTCCGCCTTGGGTGTGCCCTGCTCCGGCGGCAGATAGCCAGCCCATTTGACCAGCGGCTGCACCTTGGCTACCATCTCCGGGCTTTGCACCAGCACCAGACGCACCGCCTGCCGGTTTGCCCCGCAGGAGGACAGCCGCACGGCCTGTACGATATCGTCCACCACATCCTGCGGCACGGCCTTTTGTGCAAACCGGCGGTAGGTGCGGCGGGTAGTCAGAAGTTCCATTGCGGTCATAGAGATCACTCCTTTTATAAATCACATTATAGTAAAATATAACAGATGCGGCAATATCTTGCAACAAGAATGATAAACAGATGGTGATTGTTAAAAACTTTTTTGCAAAAAGTCAAAATAAGTATTGACAAAATAATACAGGGGGGGGTATATTATAGAAGAACAAGCTCCTATTTTGTAGTAGGAGCTGAAAATGAAAGATCGTGAGGTTGATTATTATGTCTAATATCTCTCGTCGTAAGTTCCTGAAGGGCGCAGGCGCTGCTGCTCTGGCTGTTGCGGCTACCGGTGTGCTGGCTGGCTGCTCCAAGGATGATACTCCTGTTATTCCCGATTTGACCAAGGAGGTCAAGGTCATCTTTATGTGCGACGGCGCACCCGTTGGCAAGGATGGCTCTGTTGTTGTGGGTAAGGATGCCAAGACTGTTCCGGTGTCCAAGATCAAGGCAGAGCAGATCCCGCAGGGTTATACTGTGGAGAGCACCGGCGAGCTGAAGATCGAAGTGATCGATGGCAAAGAGGCTGTGCGTGTTACTGTTTCCAAGATCATCACGACCAGACCGATCAAGCTGACTTATGTGTGCAATGGCGTGATCCTGAACGTGACTGGTTCTATGGCAGTGGATAAGGATGCAACTACGGTTCTGGCATCTGCAATTCCGGCTGACCAGATTCCGCAGGGTTATACGGTGGAGAGCACCGGTGAGCTGGCTATCTCCGATAAGGATGTTGTTACGGTCACGCTGTCTAAGCTGGCAACTTCCCGTGATGTGACGGTTCAGTTCTATAACATCGATAACAATCGCTTCCTGAGCACTACCATGATCGTACATGTAGCAAACAGCCAGCGCTTTATTACCAAGAATGACCTGACAGAGGCTCTGCCCGGTTACGAAATCGTGACCGATGGCAACGTTGAGATCAGCGAGAACAACCGTGCAATCATGAATGTCAAGCCGGTCAACGCTGCGGAGCAGAAGGAAGTTACCGTTTACTACTATAAGCAGGGATCTAACGATTTTATCACCAAGGCTACCATAAATGTGGACATGGATGTTACCTTCCTGTATGCAGATGAGCTGCCGAACGTGAGCCAGGAAGTCTGGATGGGCAAGGATAAGTATCTGATGCAGGTCGTGCCTGTGGGCAAGGGTCCGTTCCGCATTAACTATCTGGGCAACAATAAGGGTGAAGTGAAGATCACTGCAAACCACAAGCTCATCCGGGCATAAGCCTTGAAGCTGCGATCCTCTTTCTATAAAAGTAAAAGCCAGAAGGCTGCTGTGGATTTCTGCAGCAGCCTTCTGGCTTTTGTTGTGAGAGAGTCAACCGTGTTTTTTCGGCAGCGGCACGCACAGCACCAGACTGATGCCGATGGCCAGTGCCACGGCGATTTTAAAGGTGCTGATGCCCTTGGCAAGGGCAAGGGCGTTTTCGTTCTGGATGAAATAGTAGGCGGTGTAGTAGATGCCCGCGCCCGGCACAAGCGGGAAAATGCCGGACAGCAAAAACACCGTGACCGGCGTTTTTTGGGTAATGGCAAACACGCGGGTAAGGATGGTAAGCGGAATGACCGACAGCAGCGATGCCGTGGCGGCGTCTGCGCCCAGCAGGGTCAGAAGCTCGTACCCCAGCCAGCCCACAGCGCCCACCAGTGCGCAGTAAGGCAGGCAGCGCCGGGGGCACGCAAACAGGATGGCAAAGCTCAGCGTGCCCGCCGCGGCCAGAAAAAACTGCGCGGTCAGCTCGCTGATCTGTACAGCTGTAAGGGACATCATACCACGACCACCCCCGTAAATACCTTGTACAGCCGCAGCACAAGACCGGTGCCTATGGCAATGCTGGCGGCAATCAACAAAGCGTCGATCATGCGGATGGTGCCGGAAAGGTAGTCGCCCTGCACAAAGTCCCGGATGCCCATGGTAAAGGCGATGCCCGGGGTCAGGATCATCAGCGTGCCGATGATGGCATGGCTTGCAGAGGTGTGCAGCAGATTGCACAGCAGAATGCACACCAGTGTGATCAGCGCGGCGGTGCTGATCTTCTGGAAGCCGCCGGGCACCTCATGCCGCCCGCACCACAGCAGATACCAGCTGGCCACCAGCCCCGCCCCGGCAGCTGCCAGCGCACTGCGCAGGTTGCCGCCGAACATCATGGCAAAACAGAACGCCCCGCACAGCCCGGAAAGCAGCTGCACATGATCTTTGGGGAAGGGCAGCCGCCGCGCCAGCACCAGACGGCTCTCGGCTTCGTCCAAGGTCATTCCGGTCTGGGCGATCTGACGGGAAAGTTCGTTCACCGCCGCCACCCGCCCCAGATGGGTGGTGCGCACCGGCACGTTGCGCACCTCGCTGATCTCGGCAGTGCCGGCGCTGGCGAAAATGCCGTTGGTCAGCACATAAACGTGGAACTCCCGCAGATGAAAGCTGCGCGCCATGATCTCCATGGTCTGCTCCACCCGGAACACCTCCGCACCATTTTCCAGCAGGGTCTGCCCTGCGGCCATGATAAAATCCATGATGCGGCGGCGCAGCTCTTCATCGGGAAAAGGATCTCTGCTGTTCATTGCCTGCTCTCCTTGCAAAAGATGATACCCTATTTTATCATGTGCACCAGCCGCATACAAGGGCATATAATAAAAAACCGCCACCCCCCACAGGTGACGGTTTTTCTTTGGATAAAAGTTAAACTAAAAACCTAAAGGGCCAACCGCTTGTCGCAGTGCCTTTTGTAATTATAGTATAACCCTTTTTGTGCGCATTGTCAAGCAAAACGGATGCGGCAGCAGACCGGAAGCCATATCCCTACCCAAAAACTTCGTTGAAGGTGTTGACAAATGCCGCCGATGGGTTTATTATAGTGTCAATATCACAAAAATGGCTGTGAAGAGAAGAGTAGGCCTTCGCATTGATCCTTACCAGAGAGCCCGGGCGGTGAAAAAGGGCAGGAAACAGGAAGCTGAAAATGGTCTCGGAGCCGTGCGGACGAGGCGCAGGAGTGCTAAGCCCGCAACGGGATGCGCCCGTTACAGCGTCCGGCTGTAAGCAGCACACGCTGCCGCAGCGTCGAGGCTGTATCCGTAAGGGTACAGTGAACCAAGGTGGTACCACGGAAGTATGTTCATGCCTCCGTCCTTGCAGAGCCTAAGGCTCGTAAGGACGGGGGCATTTTTTCATGCGTCCGTTCAAGGCCGTGCGCGGAAAGGTGCCGTGCGGGCCACAGTACATAATAGAGAACAATAGAGAGGGAACAAAACTATGATTACTCGTCGCGATTTTCTGAAAGTTCCCGGTGTGGCAGCCGCAGCCGCTGCCCTGACTGCCTGCGGTGGTTCTTCTTCCACTGCTTCTTCCGCCGTTGCATCCGGCAGCGTGGCATCCTCTGCCGCAGCTAAGCTGGATAAGATCAAGGTGGCTGTGCCCAACGATACCACCAACGAGGCCCGCGCCCTGACCCTGCTGGAGAAGAACGGCTTCTTCAAGCTGAAGGCAGATGCCGGCCTGACCGCCACCAAGAATGACATCGAGGAGAACCCCCTGAACGTCACCGTGGACGAGGTGGAGGCCGCTCAGGTGCCCAACGTCCTGCAGGACGAGGACTACGCCGTCATCAACTCCAACTACGCCATCTCTGCCGGTCTGAACCCCATGACCGATGCACTGGCCATGGAGGACGGCTCTTCTGCTTACGTCAACATTCTGGTGTGCAAGGACGGCAATCAGGAGGAGCCTAAGATCAAGGCTCTGGCTGCTGCCCTGCAGAGCCAGAAGGTGAAGGACTTCATGGACGAGACCTACAAGGGCTCCGTGGTGTCCGTTGTGGAGAACCCCACCGACGGCTATGATTCCACTGTGGACTATGACGCTCTGAACGGCCAGACCGTCAGCTGCGCCGCTACTCCCGCTCCCCACTGCGAGGTGCTGGAGGTGTGCAAGGAGATCCTTGCCGCCAAGGGCATCACGCTGGACATTCAGGAGTACGACGACTATGTGATCCCCAACCAGGTCGTCGAGGACGGTCAGGTAGACACCAACTACTTCCAGCATCAGCCGTATCTGGACAACTTCAACGCCGAAAAGGGTACCCATCTGGTGACTGTTGCCGGTATTCATGTAGAGCCCATGGGCATCTACGGCGGCAAGCAGGACAGTCTGGCACCCATCGAGGGATAAGCTAAAGGAGCAATTTCTGTGATCGAACTCAAGTATCTTTCCAAGACCTTCCAGATGAAGGATGGCGCGGTGAAAGCGCTGCAGAACATCAACCTCACCATTCCCGATGGCTCCATCTACGGCATCATCGGCATGTCCGGTGCGGGCAAATCCACGCTGGTGCGCTGCATCAACCTGCTGGAGCGTCCCACCGGCGGCAGCGTGGTGATCGACGGCGTGGCGATGGAGACTTTGTCTCCCGCCTCGCTGCGCAAGCGCCGTCGGGAGATCACCATGATCTTCCAGCAGTTCAACCTGCTTATGCAGCGCACCTGCCTGAAGAACGTCTGCTTCCCCATGGAGCTGGCAGGCGTAAAGAAGGCGGAGGCCGAAAAGCGCGCCATGGAACTGCTGGAGATGGTGGGTCTGCCGGATAAGGCCAACGCCTACCCGGCACAGCTGTCCGGCGGTCAGAAGCAGCGCATCGCCATTGCCCGCGCACTGGCTACTAACCCCAAGGTGCTGCTGTGCGACGAGGCCACCAGTGCGCTGGACCCCAACACCACCCACTCCATCCTGACCCTGATCAAGGATATCAACCGCAAGCTGGGCATCACCGTGGTGGTCATTACCCACCAGATGAGCGTGGTGGAGGAGATCTGCGACAGCGTGGCCATTCTGGACGGCGGTGTGGTCGTGGAACAGGGCTCGGTACAGGAAATTTTTGCTAACCCCAAAACGGCGGCTGCCAAGCGTCTGGTGGCTCCCAACGGCGGCAGCGCAGCGCGGGATCTTTCCTGCTTTGCGCCGGATGACCATGTGGTGCGCGTTACCTTTAATGGTTCCTCCACTGCAAAGCCGCTGGTGGCAAGCCTTGCCGCCGAAAAGGGCATTTTGGTGTCGGTGCTCAGTGCCGATACCCGCGATCTGAGCGGCCAGTGCTACGGCTCTATGCTGCTCAAGCTGCCCGCAGAACTTGCGGTCGCACAGCAGGCTGTGGAATATATGCGCAGCCAGTCCGGCGTAACGGTAGAGGAGGTGACCGGTATATGAATATCGCAGCTTACGGCTTTGCCATCTGGGAGACCTTTTATGTAACGGTGCTCTCCACCGCCTTTGCGCTGGTGTTGGGCCTGCCGCTGGGCGTGCTGCTGGTAGCCGGTGACAAGGACGGTATTCTGCCCCTGCCCGGCTGGCTGATGCACCTGATCAACATCGTCATCAACATCCTGCGCAGCGTGCCCTTCCTCATCCTGATGATCTGCGTGTTCCCGCTTACCCGCGCCATCGTGGGCACTACGGTGGGCACCAAGGCCACCATCGTTCCGCTGGTGGTCGCCGCCTTCCCCTTTGTGGCACGTCTGGTGGAGACCAGCCTGCGGGAGCTGGACGAGGGCGTGGTGGAAGCTGCTCAGAGTATGGGTGCCACCCCGTTCCAGATCATCACTAAGGTCATGATCCCGGAGTGCCTGCCCGGCCTGATCTCCAGCATGACCACTGCGCTGACCACCATTCTGGGCTACTCGGCCATGTCCGGCGTTATCGGCGGCGGCGGTCTGGGCAAGATCGCCCTTTCCTACGGCTACTACCGCTACCAGACCAACATCATGATCGTCTGTGTGGTGCTGCTGGTGCTGATGGTGCAGGCGTTCCAGTCTGTGGGTACCCTGTGGGCCACCAAGAGCGATAAGCGCCTGCGGAAATAAGAAGCTTTGAATTTTCGATTCCCCGCCGGAGGCAGCCCCTCCTGCGGGGAATCGTCCTTCCCGACCAAAAAACCAGCAAAGGAGTATGTTGTATGAACCGTGATACCATCTGTGTGCAGGGCGGCTACACCCCCGGCAACGGCGAACCCCGTCAGATCCCCATCATCCAGTCCACCACCTTCAAGTACGCTACCAGCGAGGACATGGGCAAGCTGTTCGATCTGGAGGCAGACGGCTATTTCTATTCCCGCCTGCAGAACCCCACCTGCGACATGGTAGCCAAAAAGATCTGCGAGCTGGAAGGCGGCACCGCCGCTATGCTTACCTCCAGCGGACAGGCCGCAAACTTCTTTGCCCTGTTCAATATCTGCGAGGCAGGGGACCACATCGTAGCCTCCAGTACCATCTACGGCGGCACTTTCAACCTCATCTCGGTCACCATGGCCAAGATGGGCATCACCGCCACCTTTGTAGACCCCCTGTGCACCGAGGAGGAGCTGAATGCCGCCTTCCGGCCCAACACCAAGGTGGTGTTCGGCGAGACCATCGCGAACCCCGCCCTGACCGTGCTGGACATTGAAAAGTTTGCCAAGGCCGCCCACGCCCACGGCGTGCCGCTGATGGTGGACAACACCTTCCCCACACCGGTCAACTGCCGCCCCTTTGAGTGGGGCGCGGACATCGTGACCCACTCCACCACCAAGTACATGGACGGCCACGGCGCAGTGCTGGGCGGTGCCATCGTGGACGGCGGCAAGTTCGACTGGATGGCGCACGCCGAGAAGTTCCCGGGTCTGTGCACCCCGGACGACAGTTACCACGGCATCACCTACGCCGAGCGCTTCGGTAAGGAGGGGGCTTTCATTACAAAGGCTACCGCGCAGCTCATGCGGGACTTCGGCTCCATGCAGTCCCCCATGAACGCCTATATGCTGAACCTTGGTCTGGAAAGCCTGCACGTCCGGATGCAGCGCCACTGCGCCAACGGCATGGCGGTGGCACAGTTCTTGGAAAACCACCCCAAGGTGGCCTATGTGAACTACTGCGGGCTGGAAAGCAGCCCCTACCACGCACTGGCGCAGAAGTATCTGCCAAACGGCAGTTGCGGCGTGGTGAGCTTTGGTCTGGCCGGCGGACGTCAGGCCGCCAGCACCTTTATGAAGGAGCTGAAGCTTGCCGCCATCGAGACCCATGTGGCGGATGCCCGCACCTGCTGCCTGAACCCCGCCTCCAGCACCCACCGTCAGATGAACGACGAGCAGCTGGCTGCCGCCGGTGTGCCCGCCGAGCTGGTGCGCATGAGCTGCGGTCTGGAATCCGCCGAGGATCTCATCGCCGATATCGCGCAGGCACTGGATAAGGTCTGATGCCTTCCCGTGAAATCAAAAATCATGATACCCCTGAAGATGGCAAAGCGAACGCGGCGCCATTTTTGAATCGTCTAGCAAAGGAGCGACTTTCCTATGCCGCTGATCATTCCCAAGACCTTACCCGCCTTTGACGCCCTGTATGAAGAAAACGTCTTTGTCATGCACCGGGAGCGGGCGCTGGCGCAGCATATCCGTCCGCTGGAAATTTTGATCCTGAACCTGATGCCCACCAAGATCGCCACCGAGACCCAGATCGCCCGGCTGCTGGCCAACACCCCGCTGCAGGTGCACATGACCCTGCTGCAAACTGCCAGCCACTCTGCCACCCATGTGTCGGCTGCCCACCTTGAGGCCTTTTACAAGACCTTTGACGAGGTAAAGAACAACCGCTACGATGGCATGATCATCACCGGCGCGCCGGTGGAGACCATGGATTTTGAGCAGGTGGACTACTGGAACGAACTGTGTGAGATCATGGACTTCAGCGAAACGAACGTCTACTCCACCCTCCATGTCTGCTGGGGCGCACAGGCAGGGTTGTACTACCATTATGGCGTGCGCAAGCAGCTGCTGCCGGAAAAGATGTTCGGCGTGTTCGAGCACCGGGTCACCCGCCCGGCAAACCCGCTTGTACGCGGCTTTGATGAGGTGTTCTACGCTCCCCACAGCCGTCATACCGGCATCTGCCGGGAGGATGTGGACAACTGCGCCGCCCTGCGCATTCTGGCTGAGAGCGCCGCCGCCGGACCCTTCCTCATGAGCACCGAGAACGGGCGGCAGATCTTTGTTACCGGTCACCCGGAGTACGATAAGTATACGCTGGATGCCGAGTATAAGCGGGACGTAGCCAAGGGTCTGCCCATCCATGTGCCCGTCAACTATTACCCGGATGACGACCCCGCAAAGCCGCCGCAGTTCCGCTGGCGCGCCCACGCCCACCTGCTGTATGAAAACTGGTTGAACTATTACGTCTACCAGAACACCCCCTACGATCTGGGAGATATCCAACGGGTAAAACACGAGAAATAAATAACAAAAAGGACTGCTGCGAAACAGCGTCAACGAAAAATGCAAAAAAGCTGAGCACCTGATCTTTCACAGGTGCTCAGCTTTTTTTACCCTTTTTTGAGAAGCTGCCTTGGAGCTTTCAATATTTTGAAGGTATGCTATTCTGCGGCAACCCTCTCCCGGATGTTTTTACCCTCTGGGGTGGCCGGTATATGTCAGCGCTACGGTGTCGGGGCCGGTGTTGGCAGAGACCACGCCGCCCAGCTCAAACACGGCCAGCGGCGGCTTGCCAAAGGCCTTGCGGCAGGCCTTTTCCAGATCAGCGGCTTGCGGGATGTTGGTGTGGCCGATCATATACTCAAAATCCTCCACATCCCCGGCGCGCTTCTGGCACAGCTCCACCATGGCGGGCACGACTTTTTCATCGCCGCGCACCTTGGCCTCTACCTTGGTCTTGCCGTCGATCAGGGTAATGATGGGGCGGATGCCCATCAACTCGCCCATGACGGCTGCTGCGGCAGAGATGCGGCCGCTCTTTTTCATCTGCCTCAGGCTGTAAGGCCCCAGCACGACCTCCATGCAGTTCATCTGCCGTTCAAATTCGTGGATGACATGGCGGATCTCTGCGCCGTTCTGCAGTTTGCGTGCCATCTCGCACAGATACCAGCCGAACACCATAGAATAGGTGTGGGGGTCCAGCAGATGGATGTTCAGATGGTGCTCCGGGCGCTCCTCCCGCAGCATCCCCTGTGCCATCAGGGCGTTGTTGTAGGTGGAGGAGCCGGATTTGTTAATGGGCACATGGATGACATCCGTGTAGCCCTCGTCCACATACTGGCAGTATTTTTCACAGAACTGGATGGGCGTAATGGCGGCGGTAGAGGGCACACCCTTTGCCGCACGCATCTTATCGTAGAATTCGGTGTTGGTGCAGTCCACACGCTCAACATAGTCCACATCATCCAGCAGGATGTGGAAACTCATGATATCAATGCCGTATTTTTCGGCCATCTCCTGCGGGATATCGCAGGAGGAATCGGTCAGGATCGCGATCTTGCTCATAATTTCCCTCATTTCCATTCATAATCTCGTAGGTGGCCGTGGTCCAGCAGCTCCGGGAAATCCCACTGCCGCAGCACCTCGTACACGCCCACCGCCACGCTGTTGGAAAGGTTCAGACTGCGGCAGGTGTCCCGCATGGGCATGCGGATGCAGTACTCCTGATTTTCCGCAAGCAGCGCCTCCGGCAACCCGGCGTCCTCGCGCCCGAACACCAGATAAGCCCCGTCCGGGTACTGTACATCGGTGTAGCGCTGGGGTGCCTTGGTGGTAAAGTAGTAGTAGGGGCCGTTGTTGCGGGCAAAAAAGTCCGCAAGGCCGTCGTAGTAGGTAATGTCCAGATAGTGCCAGTAGTCCAGCCCGGCGTGCTTGAGCTTTTTGTCATCAATGGCAAAGCCCATGGGGCCCACCAGATGCAGACGGCAGGCCGTGCAGGCACAGGTGCGCGCCACGTTGCCGGTGTTCTGGGGGATGCGGGGCTCTACCAGCACGATATTCAAAGTCGGCTTGTCCATCATAAAATGCCCTCCGGTTCCTCCCGCAGGGGGCACAGGCGGGGCAGCAGCGGCTCAAACCACACGCCGAAGCGGGTGTCCTGCGTGTAGGGCGTGCCCTGAATGGCCAGCGAAACAAACTCCGCAGCGTTATCGGCGGCGGCGCTCAGGGCGTTGCCCTGCAGCAGCGAGCCGATGAGCACGGCACCATACAGATCCCCCGTGCCGGGGAAGCTGCGGCTGATATGCAGCTTTTTGATGACGAAGCGGTCTGCGCCGGTACCGGCACAGCCGATGTACTTGCCCAGCGGCAATCCGGTGACCACCGCGTTGGAGGCCAGCGGCTGCAAAGCATCTGCCAGCGCCTGCGCGGCGGCATCGTCCAGCTGTTCCGTCACGGGCTGCTGCTGCAAAAGCAGCTGCGCCTCGGTGTAGTTGGGCAAAATCAGGTCTGCCGCGCGGCACAGGCTGCGGATGCGCTCGACCAGCGCCGGGGTAACGGTGGAATAGGCCTTGCCGTTATCGCCCATTACGGGGTCCACCACCTTGTAGGCGGCAGGCCACAGGGCAAAGGCTTTTTCAGCCAGCGCTACCTGTGCCTCGCCGCCCAGATAGCCGGTATAGATACAATCAAATTGCAGTCCAAGGGTCTGGTAGTGCTCCAGTGCGGCCATGCCGTAGGCACTGCCGTCCATCCGGGCGGGGGTGCCAAGGCCGCCGGTGTGGGTGGAGAGCACCACCGTGGGCAGCGCCACCGGCTGGAAGCCCATGACCGACAGCACAGGCAGGATCACCGCAAGGCTGCACCGGCCCACGCCGGACAGATCGTGGATGCAAAGGATCTTTTTTGGTTCAACGGGTTTTTGCAAATAGGAAAACCTCCTTGCTGAAAAGCCGCGCACAGCGGCTTATAAAAAGCATCATAGAACAGTATACCACAAATTGCTGCATAAAAAAAGCGTATACCAGATTCTTTTGCGGAAATAATAGCACTGCAAGCCCTGTCATGACAGGCCGAAAGGAGAAATTCAGGATGAAACAGCGAGAAAATTCCGCCGCAGGCATGGTGGTGGGCATGGCCACCGGTGCAGTCCTTGGGGCTGCCGGTGCCATGATGGCTACCCAGAGCAAGCGCCAGATGCGCCGCAATGTGCGCAAGGTGATGAAGGGCGCGGAAAATGCGGTGATGCAGCTGGATAAAATGGCCGCCGACTTTGTGGAAAAGCACATCGACTGCTGAACAGCAAAAGCGCCGTCCCGGGTGGAACGGCGCTTTTGTTATCGTGCGGTTTATTTTGCCCAGATGCACATCCGGGCGGTGGTGTTGATCTCGCCCAGCAGGCTCAGATCCATCTGGATGTTGCAGGTCACGGTCAGCGCCTTATTCACATCGCTGCCGGTCAGCACCGAGGCAGGCAGGTTTTTGATGGTCAGGATGCCGTTGCCCTTTTCGATCTCGCCGGTCAGGGTGCCGGTGTAGGTCACATCGCCGATGGTCAGGCCGGTCAGACAGCCGGTCACATTGAGCTTGGTCACCTGCTTGACGGGCAGCATCAGGGTGTAGGTGCCGTTGGACTGGCGGGCAAGGGTAGCCTCGCGGTCAGAATCAATGCCGGAGTTGGCCATGGATTCCTTGTCGGAGCTTTCCTTCCAGAATTTGACCCCAACGGGGGTATTCGCGGCGGCAGAAGCGCCCAGTGTGAGCATACAGAACATCAGCAGCGTCAGCAGGGCAGCGCCGGTACGTTTTAAGGCGGTAGTCATGGTTTTATCCTTTCTGCCGCAGCTACGGCATGGTGAAACAGAGTATATAATGCTCCATAAGGTACTGATTTGTCAATACTAACATAGCATGACCGGACGGCCTTGTCAATGCGCCTTGGCAGTCTTTCACAAAAATGTTTCGGATCCGTCACAGAATATGGAAAGTGTGATGAAAAAGGACGCTGCAACATTGCAGCGTCCTTTTGGGTGGTTACCTTATAGCGGCTCAGACCTCAAAGTTGGGATCGTCCTTCAGCATGTGGATGTTGGACATAAAGGCGCTCTGCTCGGGGTCGGTGAACTCGGCATCCTTCACATACTTGTTCAGCACAGCTGCGGTGCGCACGGGGTCGGCAATGGTACCGGCACCGCCGATGCAGCCGCCGGGGCAGCCCATGCCTTCCAGCAGGTAGCCGTTGTACTTACCGGCCTTGGCCAGCATCAGCAGCTTCTTGCAGTCGGCCAGACCCTGTGCGGAGGCGATCTTCACCTCCATGTCGGGACGCCATTCCTTGATCTTGTCGGCAACGGCCTTGGCCACGCCGCCGGACTGTGCAAAGCCGCGGCCGGCAGCAGAAGCGTAGCACAGATCCATCTCAGCGGGATCCACTTCCAGATTGTCCAGATCCAGATCCTTTGCCTCAATGATACCGGCCAGCTCCTCAAAGGTCAGCACGAAGTCCACGTCGGAGCGGACGGTGCGGCGGGAGGCCTCCAGTTTCTTGGCGGCGCAGGGGCCGATGAAGCACATACGGGCATCGGGGTCGGCCTGCTTCATCATGCGGGCAGTGAACACCATGGGGGTCATGGTCATGGAGATGTTCTTGGCAAGGCCGGGGAAGGCGGTCTTTGCCATCATGCTCCATGCCGGGCAGCAGGAGGTAGCCATAAAGTCCAGCTTCTCGGGCACTTCCTCAAGGAAGTCGTGTGCCTCGTCCACAGTGCACAGGTCGGCACCAATGGCAACCTCCACCACGTCGCAGAAGCCGATGGCCTTCAGGGCGGACTTCAGCTTACCGGTGGAAGCCAGAGAGGGGAACTGGTTGATGAAGGCGGGAGCGACCAGCGCATAGATGCGGTCGCCGCGGTTGAAGCCCTGAATGAGCTGATAGATCTGGCCCTTGTCGGCAATGGCACCGAAGGGGCAGTTTACCAGACACTGACCGCAGGACACGCACTTGCTGTAATCGATCTCGGCACGGCCCAGCTCGTCAGAGTGGATAGCGCCCATGCCGCAGGCAGCAGCGCAGGGACGCTCGGTCTTGACGATGGCGTTGTAGGGGCAGACGGTGACGCAGCGGCCGCACTTGATGCACTTGTCCTGATCGATGGTGGAACGGCCGCTCTCCCAAGTGATAGCCTTCTTGGGGCACACTTCCATACAGGGGTGTGCAAGGCAGCCCTGACACAGGTCAGAAACCTTGACCAGCTTTTCAGGGCAGCGGTTGCAGGCAAACTTGATCACGTTGACCAGCGGGGGATCATAGTACTTATCGGCGATGGAGGCATCCTCCAGACCGGAGACCACGCTGTTGTGCTCGTCCATGCGGCGGGTGGGCAGACCCATAGCCAGACGCACGCGCTCCTCAACGATGGCGCGCTCCAGGAAGATGTCCTTGCGCAGCTTGCCCTCCTCACCGGGGATGATGGTGTAGGGGATCTTGCGCATCAGGTGGTTGGCCTGCTCGCCCTTGACATTGGCGTAAGCCATGCGGGCGACCTCGGTAAACACCTGACGGCGGATCTGGATGACCGTAGTATTGATTCCTCTGAAACTCATTCCAATCTCTCCTTGCTCAGAAACAGCCAAAAAACGGAGCCGTCTGCCCTGTGTGCAGAGCATAAAAACGGCACTATACGGGCACGGATGGTACCGTGCTGGTTGCTTCCAGCACGCCGGACCCGATAAATCCATCTTCATTTTAACATAAAGACGTGCGTATGGAAAGAGCAAAACACAAAATTTGTTAAAAATTTATTGTATTCATGCGGATGCACAGAATGTACAAGTAAAATGAAAAAATTTCAGCAAAGTGCTGCACGCACCCGCTCGCCATCGTAGCGGCCAAGCTTTACCCGCACGATCTGCCCGCTCTCGCAGCCGGGGGCAGAGACCACCACCGGAATGTACAGCCGGGTGTAGCCGGTGAACAGCGTACCGGACAGGGGTGTTTCCAGCAGCACCTCATCCTCGGTGCCCTCAAAGGCGGCCAGTGCCTCGCAGCGCACCTGCTCGGCTACGGCGTTCATGCGGCGGCTGCGCTCCTGCTTTTCCCGCTCGTGGATCTGATCCGGGAAATCATAAGCCGGGGTGCCGCTGCGGCGGGAGTAGGGGAACACATGCACTTTAAGGAAACCGATCTTTTTCAAAAATGCGCAGCTCTCCTCAAAGTCCTCTGTCGTCTCGCCGGGGAAGCCGCAGATGCAGTCGGTGGTAAAGCTGACCGGGCGGCTGCCGTAGGCGGCGCGGATCTGCTCCACCACCTGTGCGTACTCCTGCGCGGTGTACACCCGGCGCATCCGGCGCAGGGTGGCGGTGCAGCCGCTCTGCAAACTCAGGTGGAACTGGGGGCAAAGCTTGTCCACCGCTGCCAAGCGGGAGATGAATTCCGGGGTGAGCATATCGGGGTCAAGGCTGCCCAGACGAATGCGCTCGATGCCCGGCACCTGTGCGCATTTTTCCACCAGCTCCACAAGGTTCGTGCCGGTGTCCAGCCCGTAGCTGGGCAGGGAGATGGCGCTGAGCACCACCTCGCGGTAGCCCGCAGCGGCCAGCTGGTGCAGCTCGGCCAGAATGCTCTCCTCGGCGCGGCTGCGCACCGGCCCGCGGGCGCGGGGGATGACGCAGTAGGCGCACTGCCGGTTGCAGCCGTCCTCTACCTTGATAAAGGCGCGGGTGTGGGTCTCGAACCGTTCCACCGGCAGCTCCTCGAACTGCTCGCCGCGCTGGTGCGGGGCGATGGCCACAATGCGCTCGTGGCCGTCCAGCAGCTTTTGTACGTTCTCCAGAATGGCCTTGCGGTCGCCGTTGCCGCACACAAGGTCGGCCTCCATGAACTGTGCGGCCTCCTCCGGGAAGGCCTGCGGGTAGCAGCCGGTCAGCACCGTCACCGCACCGGGATTTTCGCGCTTTTTGCGGCGCAGCCACTTGCGGCTCTTCTGGTCGCCGAAGTTGGTCACGGTGCAGCTGTTCACAATGAACACATCCGCTGCCTCGCCTTCCTGCGCAATGGTAAAGCCGTTGGCGCGGAACAGCTGTTCCAGCGCGCCGGTCTCGTTCAGGTTGACCTTGCAGCCGAGGGTATAAAAACAAACTCGCATGGGGAACGATCCTTTCGATAAAAACGGGGGTGTTTTGCATTTCTTCTCATTATATAACAGAAGCCCACCGGGGTGCAAGACTGTTTTTGCACGGAGACACCGGTCTTTTGTAGTGCGTCAAAACAAAAAGGGACGCGAAAAATCTCGCGTCCCAAAGCTGCAGGAAGGAATGACGAGCCGTTAGCTGTTTTTCAGGGTAACGAACAGATAATCGGTCTCCTTGCCGTCCAGTGTATCGGTCTTGCGCTCAATGAAATCGACCTCGTACATAGACAGGGGAAGCTGACGTCTCACAAAAGCGTTGATGGCGTTCTCCTGGGCGTCCGGCTTCAGGCTGGCCACGACAGAAAACTGCTTGGTGTCCAGAGCCTTCTGGATATCTTTACCGATCACGGTAGCAGAGAACCGGACGGGCAGCATGAGCTGACCGGAGCAGCCGGTGAACAGGGCGGCACCTGCAACAGCAGCAGCGGACAGAACGGCGATCTTTATAAAGTTACGGCGAGAAAGATTCATAATGAGACCCTCCTTGTGATTGCATGATTGTATGAAACTGGGCTTGCTCCCTTCTGGGAACAGTTCAATTTTACAAGTTTTGCCGTGAAAAGTCAAGGGACAGGTACCAAAGTTAACAGAAAACGAACACAATATGAAAAATAGTACGGCAAAATTGACGAGCGGCATGCCTGAAAAGACCACTGCATACAGTAGCAGCAAGAGACTTCGCACGGGGAGGGACGGAAATGGAACGGAGAAATCTGGCACTGCTGTGCGCGGGGGTGGTCTGCTTCTGGCTGTTTGCGCTGGCCTTTGGCACGGCACAGGGCAAGGGGCTGCGCATCCAACCGGCGGTGCAAACGCAGGCAGAACCGGCAGTGCAGACCCTGACGGTCACCCCGCCGCAGCTTACCCTGCCCTGCCGCGCGGCGATCCTCATCGACCAGACCAGCGGCGCGGTGCTTTACGAGATGAACGCCGACCAGACCATGCCCATCGCCTCCATTACCAAGGTGATGACCCTGCTGCTCACCTTTGAGGCGGTGCACGCCGGGCGGCTGACCATGGATACCGCTGTGCCGGTCAGTGAGCACGCCTACCACATGGGCGGCAGCCAAATCTGGCTGGAGCCCGGGGAGCAGTTCACGCTGGACGAGATGCTCAAGGCCATCTGTGTGTCCTCTGCCAACGATGCAGCAGTGGCGGTGGCCGAGCTGGTGGGCGGCAGCGAGCCTGCCTTTGTGCAGCAGATGAACGCCCGCGCCGCAGAGCTGGGCATGGAACACACCACCTTCCGCAACGCCTGCGGGCTGGACACAGAAGGGCATCTTTCCACCGCACGGGATGTAGCCATCATGAGCCGCACCATCCTGAACACCTGCCCGGAGGTGCTGCACTATACCGGCATCTGGACGGACACCCTGCGGGGCGGGCAGACCCAGCTGGTGAACACCAATAAGCTGCTGCGGCGGTACAACGGCATTACCGGGCTTAAGACCGGCACCACCGGCGGAGCGGGCGTGTGCATTACCGCCAGCGCCACCCGGGACGGGCTGAACCTCATCGCGGTGGTGCTGGGTGCACCCTCCAGCAAGGAACGGTTCGAAGCCGCCACTACCCTGCTGGACTACGGCTTTGCGGCCTACCGTGCCGCACCGGTGCCCCTGCCGCAGGAACGTCCGCTGCAATTAAAGGTAAAGGGCAGCACCGAGGAAACGGTGCCGCTGGATTACGCCGCGCTGCCCGCCACCGCGTTGCTGCCCGCCGAAAGCGCCGGTCAGCTGACCGTGCAGCTGGAACTGCCCGACACGCTGGAAGCCCCGGTGACCCGGGGACAGACGGTGGGCAAGGCGCAGCTGCTGTGCGGCGAAGCAGTACAGGGGGAGTACCCAGTGTGCGCCGCCGCCGATGCGCCCCGCATGGAGTTTGACACCGCCTTGCGGCTGCTGTGGGACAGCCTGCGGGGAGCCACAGCATGATCCTGTGCCGAAAAAGGCGCTTCAGCGCACAAAAGTGCGCCGGACGCCCGGCGGGACTGTTGGATACCTGAACAAATCTGGATGAAGAAACAAAAAAACACTATTAAAATTGTATGAAATCTAAGGAATTTGACCTTGACTTTACCCGGAGGGAACGGTACACTTATACCAAGATATTTCCTCGCAGGGCAAAGGCCCGGCAGATCGTTTGGAGGTTTTAATAAAATGAGTGTCGCACTGAACACGAAACACCTCTCCAGCTTCATCAGCGAAGAGGAATATGCAGCCATCTACCCGCAGGTAGAAGCCGCCCACAAGCAGCTGGAAGCCAAGAACGGCCCCGGCAGCGATTTTCTGGGCTGGATGACCCTGCCCCGGGATTATGACAAGGAAGAGTTCGCCCGCATCAAGGCAGCCGCTGCCAAGATCCGCGAGGACTCCGACGTTCTGGTCGTGGCCGGTATCGGCGGCAGCTATCTGGGCGCACGCGCTGTTGTGGAGGCCGTTAAGGGTATGTACCACAACGAGCTGGAGGATGGTCTGAAGATCTACTTCTGCGGCAACAGCATCAGCCCCACCTACCTGAACAATATCATCAGCCTGTGCAAGGGCAAGCGCTTCTCCATCAACGTCATCTCCAAGTCCGGCACCACCACCGAGACCTCTCTGGCCTTCCGTGTGCTGCGC
>ERZ791626.861-NODE-861-length-28419-cov-4.246087_pt1 | contig 28419 bp, 19 predicted proteins | sample MGYA00510266_ERZ791626 | MGnify/ENA primary metagenome ERZ791626 (study PRJEB30046, sample SAMN00715208) | human gut metagenome | study: EMG produced TPA metagenomics assembly of the A metagenome-wide association study of gut microbiota in type 2...
GCATGGAAAACGACTGCGTGACAAAAACAGAGTTCGGCCTGCTGCGCCGCTTGGACCCGCCCTTCCCGGAGCAGACACAGGGGCAGCAAATGTTTCGGTAGACTTTGCGGCAGATGTGTAGTATGTTTGCCGTTACCAAAAAGGAAAGGAAGGAAGACTAATGGCTGTAAACGCAAGAACAGAGGAATTCCAGCACATTGAAGTATTTGATAAGCCCGCGCTGTTCACCAACGGGCGTATTGCCCGTGATACCGTGCCGAAGGGCTGGTACTGCTATGACATTCGCGGCTCTGACGATGATCCCGGTGAGCTGTGCTACATGGAAGAAAATGTTGTGGTCAACCACGCAGGCTCGGTGCTGATGCCGGAAAAGCTGGCGATGCCTAAGTCCGGGCGGCTGGATGTGCGGGATGAGCTCGGTTTTCTCGATGAAGGCAACATGACGCTCCGTGAGTTCTGCGAGGCGCATCAGCTCCCCTATCCCGCGGAGAACATGAAATTTCATATCCGACCTGCCCGCCCGGAGGAGGCGGGCTTATTTTATACCCCGCACCCCGAAGAAGATAAGCGGCTGGGTAGCACGCTATCTTATCTCCACAGAAAGCGGTGTATATTTCAAATCTTTCTACTTGTTGCAAGAGAGTACCACATGGTATAATAAAAACAGCTATGGAACTGTCCGCAATTGACTTTACAGATAAAGCTGGTGCTACGATTTCTATCGGCTGACCTATGGAGGAGGGAAAAGTATGAAAGGATTCTTGTGCTTAGTGTTATCAGCACTGTTCTTAGTAACCGTTGGATGCTCAGGTAATTCTAATGACCAAACCGGCAAACAGGAGCAAGGTTTGCACTTGCTTTCCCTCAAAGTCAAAGTAATTGCAATGGTGGAGAATGAAGATAACCTTTTCTTAGTTGAAGCCCTTGAAAGCTACAAGGACGAAATCAACCAAGGTGACACCATCTCTGTTGCTGCGGATTCTACCGAAGTCTCAGACATTTTGGAAACCTATCAAGAACACAACAGCTTTCGGATATACTTCCCCAAAATCGATGATACTTCGGATGGAATAAGTGTTACTTGTTTGGATGTTGTTCAGTATGATTCGAGCGGTGAGATCATTCAACAGGCAGAGCGGCAATGATCTGAATGTGAGCCGGTAAATTGGAAACAGCGTATAAGATAGAACGGTCAATATCGGCAAATAAGTATAAAACTAGTAGGGGTGTCCTAAACAGGGCATCCCCTACCGGGGAATTATGGGGGATGGGACATGACAAGTTTGATACAATATGTGAGTAGAATATTAATTATTTCACTTCCGGCAGTAATTGTCTTTCTGTGCTTTATGCCATACCGCATGAGGGCACTGAAGGCCATGAATCTGCACTCTGGATGGCAACGCGAGATTGGCTTAATTCTATTTGTTGTATCTATTTTCGGTATCTTGGCTCTGACATTATGGCCTACATATATTTGGGAAGATTCTCCTGGTATTTGGGGAAATATCCGCATTCTAATTGACCGCCCTGCTTGGAAATCCAGTTTAAGCGTAGTTCCATTCTCTGTATTCAAAGATTATTATGAGGATTTATTGAAAAGTCCCGTGTACTTTTTTGTGACGCTCATTAACTTCTTTGGCAATTTGGCTATGTTTATCCCAATTGGATTTTTTTCCGCCCTTTTGTTCCGAAATGCCACATTGAAACGATCTGCAATCATCGGTTTTGGAATGTCAACTTTTATAGAGTTTGCACAGTATTTCATTATGCGCAACACCGCTGTTGACGATATTATTTTGAACACACTTGGGGCAATATGCGGTTATTTGGTGTACCGTTTACTACGAAAGATGTTTCCATGTTTCTCCCGCAAATTTATATGCAACATCACACAAGCAGCCGGGAATTGATGATTATGCCGATGAAAAGGGTCTTTTGACCTCAACGTCATAATATGACACCAACCACTTTACCCAAATAAAGAGAAATACTGTATCGCTCCGCCAAGGGAGGATCATATCTATTTGCTGGACCGAGGAGGGGTTCAATATGGACCCACCAGAACAGCCCACTCTATCAGAGATCAAGACAGAAAAAGAACCACAAATAGTCTCCTAGCATGCTGCAAGGTTTTGGCAACAGACAGAGAAGGCGTATCGCCTACTCTTTCCGTAAAACCAAGTAACTTTAGCGCAACCTCTGGCAAAGTAACCTCTAGGCAGGCCGATGTGAGAAAAACAGGATAAGGAAATGTGGGCACCAAATCTTTACCTGCATACCGCAATATAAGATTTTACTCATGTTAAAGCTGCTTCTCTTCCCCCCAAGTAGAACTAGAGGGGTCTTGCGCCTTAAAACGCCAAGAATAGGCATCGCCTCAATCGGACTCTGTTTGTATCTGTTCGTTTCTATAAGACAAACAAAAAATAAACTCAACCCATTTACAAGACTTCCGTTATCGTGTATAATTATTTTTGACATCTCATTTTTGTGACTAACGCAATATGGAGAGGATGTGTAAAATGGATTCTGCAGCTTATGTATTCCCTGCAGTTAGGGGGACACAAGCCCAACGTGAGTATTATATCTCAATGGTTCCCTTAGATGTCATGTCAAAGATTTTTCAGTTTGCTGACGAAGATCTTCCACCCGAAATCAGGGCTCAACGCATCCTAAATAAATCACGCATTCCTGAAATTCGAGATTACATATTGTCCAATCCTGATAGCTATGTTTTTTCTGCATTAACCGTTTCTGTAGACGGAAATATGGAATTTATGCCCGCAGATGAGATGATGCCACAAGTTGGGGCAATCAGTATATCAATGACCTCTCGATTTCTTATCAATGATGGCCAGCATAGGCGGGCCGCCATCGCCGAAGCCATCAAAATGAACCCATCCCTAAAGAACGAGCATATTTCTGTTGTTTTTTACCGAGATGAAGGATTGCTTCGTTCGCAGCAGATGTTTTCCGATTTGAATCGTTACGCTATTAAGCCAACTAAATCGATCAATATTCTCTTCAATTCTCGCGAAGAGTCCTCGATTATTGCAAAACGAGTTATCGACGAAGTTGGTGTATTCAAAGGCTTGGTTGAAAAGGAGCGTACTGCGATTTCTAACCGCTCTAAGGCACTATTTACACTCAGCGCGATATGCACAGCGACCAGCGAGCTCCTTAACGGTTCGAATTTATCAACACAAAATAAAATTGATTTGGCCAAAGAATATTGGAGTGCTGTTGGAAGGAACATTAGTGAATGGAATATGGTCAAGTCCGGAAAGATGAAATCATCCGCTGTGCGAAAAGACTATATTTGTTCCCTCAGTATCACGCTTGTTGCACTGGGACACGCCGGAAATGCATTGATTCAAAACTTCCCTGAAACCTGGGCAAATTATCTTGAAAAGCTATCTATTATCGACTGGAGAAAAACAAATCCTGCGTGGGATAACCTCGTGTTTGTAAACGGTCGAGTTGCTGCAAATAGATCAACGCAAAAAGCTATGTCAAGTTATATGGAAAAAGTCTTAATAGAAACGGACGGTAATGAAGATGGCTAGCCTTACCAAAGAAGATATTCGATCGGTTATCGAAACAATTAAAGAATTGTATTTAGAGGACATGATTCCTTGGATTTGCGGGTACAGCGGAGGAAAGGACTCTACAGCTGTTGTTCAGCTTGTGTGGTATGCTCTCCAGGAGTTGCCCCAGGAAAAGCTCAAAAAAACCGTTCATGTTATTAGCACTGATACTCTGGTTGAGTCTCCTGTTGTAGCAATATGGGCAACGGAGTCCCTCAAGAAAATGGAGCAGGCAGCGAAAGAACGGGGTTTGCCCATTGTTCCCCACAGACTGACACCAGCCATAACGAACACCTTTTGGGTCAACTTAATTGGCCGGGGTTACCCTTATCCCCGCCGCGACTTTCGTTGGTGTACGGATAGGATGAAAATCGATGCCTCTAACCGGTTCATCAAGAGTATACTCGATGCTGAGAGTGAGGCCATCATGGTTCTTGGTTCCCGGAAAGCCGAGAGCGCTGTTCGTAAGGCGGTTCTTGAGGGTTATGAAAAGAAGCGTTACAGAGCCCATCTCAGTCCCAACGGTTCTTTCCCTAACTCCTATGTGTTTACCCCCATTGAAAACTGGCTGAACGACAATGTTTGGCAGTATCTTGTTCAAGTTCCTAATCCTTGGGGGCATTCAAACAAGGATCTTTTGGCCATGTATAGCGGCGCATCTGCTGACGGTGAATGTCCCCTTGTCATTGATTCCTCTCCCCCCAGCTGCGGCAACAGCCGTTTTGGTTGTTGGGTTTGCACGATGGTTACAGAGGATAAGTCTATGGCGGCCATGATTCAAAATGATGAAGAAAAAGCATGGATGCTTCCTATGCTTGAGTTCCGTAACGAAATCGCCGGGTATGGGGACTGGCAGACCGACCGTGACCGTCGGGACTTCCGAAAGCGAGATGGTCGCCTTCAGTGGCACAACAACCGTCTTGTTCACGGTCCCTATACCAAAGAGACCCGTGAATACTTCCTTCGTAGATTGCTTGAGGTCGAACTCCTTGTTCATGAAATTGGTCCAGATGAAATCAAAGATGTTCCTCTGATTACTATGGAAGAGCTCAAGTTCATTCGTCAGCTGTGGCTTGACGAGTTCCACGAGTTTGATGATTCTTTGCCCAGGATCTACGAGGAAGTTACCGGCAAGAAGTATTCTGATGGAACCATCAGCAAGAATAAATACTTTGGAGCTACAGAAGCGGAGCTTCTAAAAGAAGTCTGTGCTGAGCTGTACCCCAACGAGCAGTTGCTTGCAGAAATGCAGAGGGCACTATTGGATACAGAAGCAAAAGCCGCTGCTATTTCAAACAAACGCAATGTTATTCTGAATTTCGAGAAAGAAATCAAAAAGGCTTTCTACAGAGACGAGGAAGATGCAGAGAGCATTGCTTCTACTCGCGCCCTTAGAATCTCCGACATTACGGGCGAAGCAAGCCCGGATGATCTCGTGGATTGAGGTGAGTGACCGTGTATTTTACTAAAGTTGAACTTCATAATTTCGGTATATACAAGGGCACTCACGAGATGTGTCTTACCGATCAGATTGGTAATCGTAACATTACACTTGTTGGCGGTCTGAACGGCAGAGGTAAAACAACATTTCATGACTCTATTTTGATTGCTCTTTATGGCAAACAGGCATTGAAATACATACAGGAAAAGGCTCGTTCATACGACAAGCTTCTGCTTGACCATATCAACAAGCACGCTACTGATGAAGAGACATATGTCGCAGTTTCTCTGTGCCTTGACGACGGTACTGTGCTACGCATCAAACGCTCCTGGACAGCAAAAGGCAAGAAAGTAGAACAACAGATTATCGTTGAAAAAGATGGCGTAGTCGATAAATACCTTGGTGAGAGCTGGAGCTATTACATCGAAGAGATTTTACCCTTTGGCATTGCTCGCTTTTTCTTCTTTAACAACGAGAAAATCACTCAGCTTGCTGATGATACCTCATTTGAACAGATTAAGAGTTCAATCAAGTCCGCGATTGGTGTCTCTACCATCGAGAAGGCTATCGAGCACACCGACGAGGTAATTCGACGCAAGAAAAACGCACTTGCCGCATTTGAACACAGCGAAGAGAATGTAGGCTATCAAGAGATTGAAAAGCAGATTGTTGACATTGACATTCGACTTGCAGATGCCACCAAACAAGCTAATGAATTGGAACGCAAGCGCGAGACCTTGAGTGCCAAGCTGGAAGCCAAAGAAAAAGAGTTTTGGTCATCCGGTGGTGATCTTAGCCGCAATCGGGATGCCATTAAACTGGAAATGCAAAAAATCTCCTCTGAAGTTGAAAGGGTGAATGAGGAAATCCTTCAAATGGCTGTAGATGCTTCTACGCCGCTCTTCATGTGCCGCAACTTGGTTACGCAGTCCTATGATAACGAACTCTCTTCGCAGCAGTCTGAAGCCAAGCTTTACTCTGACAAGATTATTGTGAATCTCCACCAGCAGATTCTTGAAAGGCTTGTAAATTGTGGTCTAAGCCAGGCAGATCTCAGAGCTGTTCAGAACATTATCAACGATGTCTTGGTTGGACACATTCCCGAAAGTGCCGCCAAGGAAACTATAAAGAACATGTCTGCAACAAGCATGATGCTTTATCAGCGCCTGATCGCAGAAGTATTCCAGAGCTTCACCCAGCGCATCAATTCTCTCGTCAACCATGTTGACGCTCAAGAGAGTGAACTGATGAGTCTTGATGCACATTTGGGAGCTGCGGATGAGAAAACCTTGGCTATGCAGCTGTTTGATGCGCTCAAATCAGTTGAGGGGGAAAAGACTCTTGCAGATGCAGAATATCAGCGGCAGTTGGATAGTATTGAGAGCTTGAAGCGTCAGCGTGAAATGCTTGTTGCAAAGCGCATTCAGTTAATTAAAGCCATTGCAGAGAAAGAACAGGCGAACGATGACAATGCCCGTATCGTGAAGTACGCAGCTATGTCTATTGAAGTTCTTCGAGAGTTCAAGGTTCGTCTACAACGCGAAAAGGTGGCGAAACTATCCAGCACAGCAACCAAATGCTTCCGCGAGCTTGTTGAAAAGGATTCGTTGGTGAGTGAGATCAAGATTGATCCAACCACCTTGGATGTAACCATTCTGGATTTGGATGGTAACGAGCTTTTGAAGAGTCAGCTCTCTGCCGGTGAACAACAGATGTTTGCGGTAGCCATCGTTTGGGCACTTGCGTTGACCTCTGGTTACAAAGCTCCTGTCATCATCGACACGCCCATGGCGCGTTTGGACTCTTCCCACAGAGCGAACTTTGTAACGAAGTACCTGCCTGCAGCAAGTTCACAGGTCATGGTTTTGTCCACAGACGAAGAAGTTTATGGCAGATATCTCGATCTTGTCCGTGATAATGTGGTCGATTACTATACTCTCCTCTACCGCGAAGAGGAGCAATGTACCTCTATTGTTCATGGCTACTTCGGGGAGGTGTAATCCATGATTGTAAAACACTTCAAACTATCACAACCTGAAAAAGACAGGCTTATTCGCATTAAGGCAAAAACAGGCATTCAGAACTGGAATGTCCTGTGCCGCTGGGCGCTGTGTTGGTCACTGGCTGAGTCTTCTATTCCAGGGGGCATCGATCCGCTGTCTGACAGCAATGTTGAAATGGATTGGTCTACTTTTGCCGGTGAGTATTCTGAAATTTATGAAGCAATCATCAGGCAGCGTTGCGTCAACGATGGCCTTGGTGATGACGAAAAAACTCTCGCAAAATATTTCAGACTGCATTTAAACAGAGGTATCAATCACTACAGCACAAGAGATGTTCTGAAAAATTGTTCCGATCTTCTCAAATCCGCTCTCCCGAAGGAGGAAGCATAATGGCCATATATCTTGACTACAACGCTTCTGCTCCGATTGACGAAAGAGTCTTGGAGCGAATGGTCGATGTGTATCGCTCGCACTACGGAAACGCCGATAGCAGGACTCACATCTTCGGCACAGACGCAAAAGAGATTGTTGCCTCGGCAAGAAAAACCATTGCGGAGATCTTAGCTGTTGATAGCACCGATGTGTTCTTCACCAGCGGCTCTACCGAAAGCAACAACATGGCCATTTTAGGCCTGCTTGATTATGCCCTTGAGAGCGGACGTAATCATTTCATCACGACCTCTATTGAGCACAAGTCTGTTCTTGAATCTATGAAGCATCTGCAGGAAAAAGGCTGCGTTGTAGACTTTGTTTCTCCGGATACTTCTGGAAGAATTAAGCCTAAACAAATCCTCGATCTTGTGACCGACAAAACGCTGCTTGTCTCAATGATGCATGTCAATAGCGAGACTGGCGTTATCCAGCCGATTGAAGAGGTCGGTGCGGCTCTGGCGGGAACTAAAACATATTTCCATGTGGACGCTACGCAAGGCTTTGGTAAGCTGAACGGCAGCCTACGAAACGCCAAATACAACATGCTAAGTATTACGGCCCATAAGCTTGGCGGGCCGCAAGGCATTGGCGCATTAATTATACGACGTGACCGCACATATAGACGGCCTCCGGTCAAGCAACTTATGTATGGTGGCCAACAGGAACGCGGCTATCGTCCTGGCACCACTCCGGTCGCTTTGGTTGCAGGCTTCGCCCTTGCAGCGGAGCTGTGTAACAAGGAAGCATCTGACCATATGGGAAAGTGCAAAGCTATTAAGCAGAACTTTATGGAGGCAATACAGGGTTTGAACTACACTCTGAACGGAGATCAAGAGTATTGTTTGCCATCCACGGTTAACATTAGTTTTCGTGGCGTAGATGCAGAGGGAATTTTCCTCGCAGTAAAGGAAGACTATGCTTTCTCAAATGGCTCAGCCTGCAACTCCGGCAGCCATACTCCAAGCTATGTTTTGACCGCAATGGGCCTGGATGAAGCACGCATTAGCGAAGCAGTCCGTATTTCGTGGAATCATAATACAGCAGTTGATTTTTCTGCATTAGTTGATTATATAAAATCAATCACATGAAAATGCTGAGGACCCTGTACCGTTACGGAACAGGGCCCTTGCTTTATATCAGGTTAGATAACGCTTCGTAAATTCCTTAAGAATCAAATCGAATACTTCTGGGGAAGAGTTTGACATATCATATACTTTTCTCATCGCGGAACTTGCAGCAGACATACCATGATCACCATTTGAAGCCACATACGCGACATTTTGGAACATCATTTTCATACCATTCAAATTACGGTATTTTTCGTCGTGTTCTATACCAAGCCGTTCGGCGCGTTCAACAAAAGCCTTTGACAAAGCCAATAGCTCAACCTCAATCTGTTCAGCGGATTTTTCATCGCTTCTTCGATATACATCAATCAAGGCAACCAATTCTTCAACATCCCAATTCACCTTAATCATTGTATACACCTCTTAGAATCTGATTTTTAACTTACTCGTTAAATTTTTTCCTTTGAGCCATGTTAAAATATCAGGTGTTAAATCGGCAACAGTTGCCTGCAGAGATGAAACTTTCTTCAGGAAAACTTCAATTTCTGGATTTAAAGAGAATTCATCAGCTATCTTTTTCGCTTCAGATACGTCAGCAACTAATTTCTTCACAGCCTTGATGGACGGTTCGCCGGCAACAGTTTTTGTGATGTTATCGGCAAGTTCCGTGGCTCGTTTGGGGTTGCTGGACAGGCCACCGATCATGGATAAGTAGCCTTTGGAGCCATCTGAATACTTTGCGGAGGCATCCCGCCAAACAATCTTAATCTGAGTGGCAAACGCATCACCCTTGGACTTCAAAAGTCTGACTGCGTCCATGGATAGTCTCATCTCGGAGATTCCATTGCCACAATCATTAATACAAGCAAGCAAATCGGAACGGGTTGCTTCGTCTATGACGGGCGCTTCTACTATTCCGCTTTCCTTTATAGCGTTGGCACAATCAAGAGTGTCTTTGATGCTTCCGGTTGATTGAGAAAGTTGGGCCAATGCTCTTGCATAGGTTTCTGCATGCTGTTTACTTTCGATTGTTGCACGGCGCTTCTTAATGGCGGAGGTGCTGTTTTTTATTGTCTCAGTTAGCAACATTTTCGTACACCTCCATATTCTCAAGCTGAGTACACAGCGCATCCATAGAAGCTAACGCAGCTTCGGACAATGCATCCGTACCGGCAAAGCCGCCCGCATTTACAATATCCTTTTGTGCCTTTGCCTCTTCCTGCTCGGCCTTTTGTGCAATTGCTTGGATATCTCGCAGGATAACATATAGAGCATTAAGCGGATTTGCAGCGTATACAGTCAGTTGCTTTACAGCAGAGGCACCGGCAGCATCGTTAATCAGCTTTACATATGCTAAGATATCCTTTGCTGTGTCAATGGGTGGCTTGTCATACTTCACTCGCAACTCAGCACTACCAATGATTCCGTTTGCTGCAAATACTGCGAACAGGCTTTGGATGGCCGAGAATGCAGCAATCAGGTTTTCCTGTGTGAGTTTACCAATGTATCCTTCAAGTTTGCCGACAACGGTTGCCGCTTCCTGTGCGTCCGCAGCCATTGCTTTTTTGACGCTGGGATAGAGTGCTTTAAGCAGCGTAGCGGGGTTATAAAGAAGGTGCTTTTGCGGAATACTGTTGGGCAACTCTGCTTCAATATCCCAATCTACTGCCATCAGCTTTTCAACTGCTGCAACAAGCTCGTCAGCTCTAAAGCAGGACTTGGTGTTCGGATCAACGGCAAAATGGACCGCACCCATAGTGGTTGCGGAAGCCTGCTTCAAGAATATTAGAGCGCTTTCGAAATCTGCTTTGCGGTTGAGAACGAACTGAATCATATCATTCCACTCACGGGTATCGCGCTTTATGTTGTCATCCTTCTTAAAATCCTTGAACAATGATTTGATCACCGCATGAGGAGAGCTCGTGTCCACTTTTTGTCCCAAGATACATGCTTTGAGATACTGGATTGCAAGACACCATTCCAAGACGGGGAGCGATTCTGCGCCCTGCTTAGTCGCAGTAACCTTTTCGATAATTTGAGATCTTCTACGTTCCAGCCATGTAATCAATCGCTGCTGATAATAGGCGGCGTCCTCAAAGTCCCATCCCTTCGCATAATTCAGCTCGTTTAAGGCCATCAGAGCGTCGCGGCTTTCAGAGCTCCTGTCCATGTAAACAATAGCCTTATCGACATTTGCAGGGGCACTCTGGTCGTCGATGTAGTAGCAGCCCAAATCAGACAGACGCTCTTCTGCAATATAGGCCGGGACACCAATATCCTGCCAGTTAATCGCGCCACATTGCTTGGAGTCACCACGAACAAGAGTACGAAGCCAACCGCGATAATCCGCATCGAATTTCAACGGTTCATTCTTCGTAAACCACGCTGTGATGTCACTCTTAAACTTCAAATAATTTTTTGTTGCAACATCAACAGGAGGTCTTGGTTTCGGCGGCTCCGGTACAATGGGTTTTTGATCAGGTTTCTCCCCACCATCCGTAACAGGCTTGGGCTGGATATCTGAGGATACCGCTGTTCCTGTAGTCTTGTCTACGATTTCACCGATGCCAGAAAACGCTTCCAAGCCAATATCTGCAAGAAAAGCCTGACGCAAGCCGCCGAACCACAAGGTGCCATCAGTCTCTTTAACACCGGCTGCAGAACCATCACCCCAAATTGCAAAAACTGCTTTCAAACGATTTTTGTCGTCGGTACTGATATTCTCTAAACGGTCGATAGCGGAACTGTGTGGGTCATTCGCCATTTGAGCGTTGCTGGGGTTCATTGGGAAATACCATCCGTCACCATACAACTTGCCGTCAAAATACTCTTTCAACTGAGCACGGATAACATTCTTCAAGAACATTCGTGGGCTCTTGGTTGCCAGTGCTTCATACAGAGCTAACAGCGAGTGACGGTTAAAAGGATACAGCGTAACTTGCTTTCCTTTGATAGTCGTGGTTTCCCAATCACACGGAGGAGCAAAATCACTAATCGGCAAGTCATCCAGATCAGCTCCGGACTCGTACCAACTGCGAAGATCTGCCGGATCGCTATAAATGGCATTCAAGTATCTGCCAGCCATCTGAACGATGAATTCATCTGTTCCATACGACCGATCTGTAACTTCGATTTGATGGGTTACACGGTCTTTGAAATTACCTCTGAACGCATAGTAGTAGTCGTTTGTAATACCAATGACAGAAGTAACGCGGCACAAATCCTGGTAGTCGCCGCCATGCTCATAGGAGAGTGCTGTAATAAGCTCCTGGTCGATACCGGTAAAACCAGTAAAGTCCTCTATGAAGATCGTAAGATTCTTGCCTTGTTTCTTCAAATCTCTTCTCAGCTGTGCAAAAATTGTCTCAGCATTTTCACTGGAAATATCAGCGCATCGCTGAATGACTTCTCTCGTGAAGCCATTCAAATAGTTGATAAGCTTGGTGATTTCAAAGTCATCACCCTTCAAAGAAGAAGCAAAGAGAGATGCCTGCGGGTCACCCTGCTTCATAACGGCACGAATGATTTTAGATACATTAAAATCTTCATCGGTAAAAATTGTAGTATCTTGAAGGATCTGATTGCTCGGTGCAGTAATGACATTATAGCACTTTGAGATTGCGCCGCCCTCACGCAAAAGATACTCACTTACGCGGCTATCGGCAAGGTAACTGGCGATGTCGCGGCATTTTACAGGCTTATAATTCTCACCAGATACATCGTTTCGAACAGCAGCGATATAGGCGTAGAGAATCTCCGTCTTGAAAGAGTCCTCGTCCTTTGAATCAGAAGATGCAACAAACTTACGAAGTTTCTCTGCTATATCGGGATCTTTGATTGCTTCTTGTTCCAACAACTGCGAGAAAGCTCCACGGACAGAGTTATTAAGACGCCGCAGAAAAACCAACTGCTCCGTAGCAGGATTATATACTGTAGAGGGGCTCCTCTCGAACCTACCCTTCAGATAACGGATAAGATGTGATTTACCTGTACCATGATTGCCCCGGACAATGATCATACGGTGTTCGTTGTCCGGGTTATAAATTAGCTGTTCAAAAACCTCATCCTCACTCATCAGCTTGGTGGGAGCAGGCATTTTCCCTTCTTCGTAATAACCACCGCGGAAAAGTTCGAGAGACGAAAACGGCATATGGGTAGACATGAAATAGGCGTCTTCGGTTGCCATATCGTCGGTCTTTATCGCATAACGCTCCATTACAGAACGATATTGTTCCCACTTCATGAGTTAATCGCCTCCTTCACAGAAATATGTGTGAAGCCATTGATGGGATCACCGTCAACATAGTAGAGCATGATTGGTGTGGAGTCAGACCACATTTCAAGCTTGATAAGCCCAAGTTCATGAAGGGTACGCAATCCTGCAGAGAGGGCCAGAGGGAGTTTGCTTTCAATCTCAACCTCGGGCAATTTTGTACTTAACCATAGCATAAAATCTTGTGCAAGAATTGTCTCGTCATACCTGAACTTCTCGGTGTAAGTAGTTGCCAATATATCTTCCAGCCGTAGTTTCATGTTAGGGATAATCATAGTTCCGCTCAAATAGCCAAGGCCCAAAAAAGCGGCCCAAAAGCGCCATCCAAGAACGGCATTTTCGTTTAACGCAGACAATTCCTTTACTTCGGAACCGCAAGTTTTCGCCATTCCTTCCCACGACTTCAGAGAAAAGATTCTCTCATTTTGAGAAATCAGCCATTTGGTAAACATGTGAAAGGTTGTATCCTTGGCAGCAAAAACACGGGAGCTTACATACCGACGAAAGGTTGCAGGCGAAGCAATTACATCCGGATCAACAGCCAATACCAAGTTATCAGCCTGCGCTTTGATGATGGACAGTTCTTCAAGCGCAACATTGACCGATTTGTTGATCTGATCGAGCTCCTTTTCATCATTGCTACCCAAAGTCATTGCCCTACGGACTTCGTCACGGGTCATGCTTTTATGGGCAATTAAGCGGCATACTGAAATCACACGCTCCGGTGTAGGCTCCATTCGCATGCCATCGGGATTTACTTTGAACATACGAATACCTCCTTAAAATTTTTGAATTGAAATATGATAACCGTCGCTATACTCTCGTATGATTTTGCCTCCATTGGCAACGACAGTATTTTCGTTGCAATAGAGCACCTTGCGGTAACCATAAGTATCCAGTTTTCCAAGATTTTTGTACAGTGAGAAATTGGTTCCTGTATCGCCGTCGAAGATGCAAACAACACCTTTGGCGAAGAAATACGGACAATGTGCAACCGCATAATAGAACTCGTCGTAATTCAAAAGAATACCATCATACACAATCTGACTTGCCAAACGATTAGGAACAACCAGTGCACCAATTCCGTTTTGGGAAGCCTTTTCCGCAATCACAGCTACCTCTTCTGCGCTACAAGGTCCGTTGGATGGCCTGCTGATTATCATTTCATTGAAAGACCCCATATTCCTGTCCAGACGACGAGAAGGCCGTGCGGGAGGGAGTTTAATATTAGGGTTCATTCGCAGTTTGTAGGTATCATCGCTTGTGATGCGACCTTCCGGATCTGCAGGACAACCATTGCAAACCTCTCTAGAAAGTGGGAAAAGGTATCTGAAAACACGCCCCCAACACAAGGATTTTGGAGAAGATACAAGCTTGCTCATAATTCTGTATCCAGCCATCTGAGCCTCATACTCTCGGGCACGGGGCTCTGTCAGCGCTGCTGCTAGGCTGTCATCATCACTGAGAACATCTGGCTGCAGCAGTTTGATTGTGACTGTGTAATACTTTTTGGGTGGATTGGATTTTTTGTCGAAGACATAGCTTGCGTCCAGTAGATCGATGAAGCCTGTCCGGTGCAGGAACAGCAGCAAGTTTACATTCCATGCCACATTTCGGTTGCCTGCGTACTCCGCTTCCTCGTCAGTCATTGTTGCAGGGGTAGCAGAAGTGTTCAGAACACACTCATCGGCATTAATCATCGCGTCAGGACTGGCCAGCATGCCTTTCAAACGAATAATAGCACGTTCAACAGTGAGTACGCGTTTGTTGACGAGGCCAAGTGCACGACGAACATCGCCCTCGCTATCATATCTGCTCTGATACGGGATGAACAGACTGAGCGAAGGGAACTGATCTCGACCGCCACGCCCTACCTCTTGATAGAAACGACTTAAATTTTCGGGGCAGCAAGCATGGATGATTGTTCTTACATCGGGTTTGTCAACGCCAATACCAAATGCGGAGGTGGCAATCACAATATCAAAATCGTGGTTTTTCCATCCAGTCAAAACTATGTTTCGATCAGATTCTTTCGTTTCACCCGTGAAAGTTGGAATGTTTTTATAGCCTGCTTGACGCAGCTTTTTCTGTAAATCTTTCGCTTCTCTCGGTTCCAGGACATATACAACCATAGGTTTGGGCAGGAGCTTGATGGCCTCAATGGTTTTGTCATCCTGCTCCTTTTTAGACTTGGCCGAGTAGAAGTAGAATCGAGGTTCCTGCCTCAGCGCATCGCAACGAACCTGTGCGTTCTTTCCTTCAGAGCCAAACAGGGCAAACAATGTGTCCACCACATCATCAGAAAGTGTAGCCGAAAGTAGGAATGTGCGGATGAACTCATCAGACTCTCGCTTCCACTTTTTGAGCACGATAGAGAATATCTGAAAGTCGGGTCTGAAAAACACGCCCCAGTCCGGAACAACATGTGCTTCGTCCACTACAACATTGGCTAAGTAGTGGTTTTCCGCTGCTGCGTCCAAGATACGGCGCAGTTCCGGATTTTTCAAAATAGCTTCGGGAGAAGTAAAAAGGATACGAGCCTTTTTGTCTTTCAAAGCCTTGATGATTGTAGACCGCTCTATCTCGGACAGTTCACCACGATAGCAATAGATCTCTGCTCCGTCGGTCAAGTTGTGCCGTGCGGCATGATACTGATCCAGGGCCAAGGCGATGGTTGGTACGATAACAACAGTTAAGCCCTCGGAAACACTTGCCAGCAGCTGAGTTACCAGACTTTTACCACCGCCTGTGGGCAGCGAGATAAGGAGCGTGTGACCGTTAGGTAAATTCAACGCAGTATGAACTGCAATTTTCTGCTCAAAACTTTTGTATGCATTAAAGACAGTGTGCTTTGCTAATGTTGCATCACCGGAAGAAGCGCTCTCCAGTTCAATACCATCATTATGGCGAAGGGCGTAAACATCCTCAACATACTGCTGAGGCTCAAGCCATTCAGGAATGTGATGCAAGCAAGACACTTGTAGATCGTTTTCACAGACGAGATCAAACTCTGAACCATACTCACGTACGACATTGAATAACTTCTCAGTCAATCTTATACGACCAAGCACCAAAACAATGTCACGGATATTTAAGCAGAGATCTTTCACGGATGCCTCATCGCACTTGAACTGGATGATGCGCCGAATGAAGCCAATCACATACCGTGACCTTGCGGCCTCTTGCATTTTCAATAGCGTAGAAGTGTCAACGAGATTCTTTTCAAGTTCTGCAATAGCACTCTTGGATTTCATCGCGCCGACTATGTACTGCTGTAATACCTCTTTACTGTCCATTAGTTCTCACCCTCAAGAAACATACTGCATCCAATACAGGTTTCGCATTTTTAAGTGCGCGGAGCGTCATATCGAACAAACGCTCCCGTTCTTCAACGCCGGACATGTCGCGCTCAAAGTAGATGCACTCAGCTCTGTATCCGTTCAAGACGCGCTGCATTTCCTTTTCGGCAGCTTCGAGATCAGACCGTTTTTCAAGCCTTGCACGGGCACGGGCATAGGCAGATGCAGAATACTTATCTACCAACGGCTCCCATGTACTTGGAGGAGTTAGGCTGATAAAACGCTCCAACGGGGAAATAGACAATCTGCCGGCACTTCTGCGACCGACATGCCCAGCGTCGTTGGGACGCAACGCAAGTAGCGTTTTCACTACTTCTTTTTCGGGAATCTCTTTGCTCTTTATGTTAAGGGGCATTGCTACGAAAATCTGCCTCAGCGGGAGATACATCTTGTATTGAGCCAAGGTTTGCATGGGCATCTCATTTTCGAGCAGTTCGTCCAATTCGGGAGCAATGTTGTAGATGTAAACAAGGCCGTCATAATTGTACGTGCCGGTCGTTTCAATGCCGGTGCATCTACCGCGATTACAGCCAACAGCGTTAGAAATAATTGAGTCATATACGGCATCGCCGGGTGCAAAGAATAGTATGTCCTCCCGTGTAGCCGCAGTTCCTCGATCAAAGGAACCAAGAATCTTTCCTTCTCTTCGCATGATTGACGTATTGCTGTATCGTTTCCAGTCTGGAGGAATGAAAAGAGACTGCCTTGCTGCGTTTACGCTAAAGCTGCTTTCTCTGAACTCAATCAAACCGGTCTTGGTTGGCTTCTCCGGATTTAGTCCAGCTTGTTTTCCCCACCCCATCATAGCGGTAGCGAACAGATTGTCATCTTCGGATGCATATATACTTAGAACATTATCAATGCCTTGAGACAGTGGACGATACAAAGTTGCCCCAAGGTCAAAATCCTGTTCGTCTTCAACGCTCTCTCGCATTTCTTCTGCTTGGTCCAGAATGTCATCAAACGCATTATTAAGTCCAGTGTAATAGTCATCCAACAGAGCTTCGATAATTAGCTCATTCAGTTCGCCGGTGATGATTTCCAGCCCACTCAAAGACTGTTCAAACAGCTTCATACCGTCTTTCCAAATATGGAAGAGTTGCTCCTCAACAGAGGCATCTGCATAAATAACGACCGACTTTACATCCATATCCGGATTACGTCCAAGGCGGTCCAAACGGCCAATACGCTGCTCAAGGGCATTGGCATTCCAAGGAATATCAAGATGAATGACTTGAGCTGCATTTTGGAAGTTTCGCCCCTCGCCACCAGTTTCGTCGCAGATAATCACACGGCATTCCGGGTCATTCTGGAAAGCATACACGCTGTCTTCCAGCTCTTCGCGCTCCATGTGATTGCCGAAAGCTACGGCATGAACGCCCATATCCGCATACCTTGCATTGAACAGCTTCAAGAACTCCATGAGGGTAGCGTTATGAGCCGTGAACACGACCAATTTACAGCTTTCATCGTCAAGGATATCTGTCTCCTGATCAATATAGTCCATGGCGGTCATCAAGCGGCCCTTAATCAAATCAGGATCTTCGTCAAGAGCTATATTGACTAAGCTGTGTTCGTTTTCCGCTTGGCGTCGCCAAGCGGCCGCGCTCTCCAATAATATGCCATCGTCGATTTTGAGCCTGCGAAGAGCATCCTCAAAGGCCCAAGGGCTGCTGAACAGAGCAGAAAGGAGCGGGATGGCAGTTTCGGTCACATAATTCTCATCATCCTCACCATTGTCTGAAAGATACGCGAGAGTATTCTGAATTGCACCGATTTCGTTATAGTTTTCATTAAGGGACAATGGAGTGTACGGAATAGCATGTAAAGTTCGTTTCGCCATCTTTTCCGAAATCAGTTGACGGCGATTGCGGATTACCTTTCTTTCAATTCGGTAATTCTCGCAAATATAGGCCAATGCCTGCTTGACTTTAGATAGGCCTTTATCTTTTGCGTTCAGGTCAATTTCTTGAACCATTTTTTCAAACGCAGCATCTTCCAAGGTCTCCGCGATGTTGTTCAGATCATCAATAATGATTTCAGTGTACTCATCATAACGCTCCAGATAACCCAAAAGTAAGTTGGCGGATTTTTGAATCCGCTTTTGTCTCTTGACCATCCACGCAAAGCGTTCTGCAGACATATTCTCATATTGCTCCGGATTAAGAAGCGCAAGGAGGCGGCGATACTCTTCGTTTCTATCCTGGATGGGAGTGGCAGACAAAAGCAGAATATGTTTGACTCTTCTACTGAGACTTTGTACTTGGTTGTACCAAGCATCATTCGCAAGCAGTCTATGTGTTTCGTCTACGATTGCGAGATCCCACGGAGTAGAGAGGGTCAGCAAAGACTTGCCGATATCCTCCATGGAAAGCAAACATATCCTTGAACGAGGAGAGTTGATATCTGCATTTAAACCATACTTGTAATGCAGCTCGTTTTTCCATTGACTTGCCAAGGTGCCCGGCACAACAATCAACACTCGGAGGTCCTTATTCTCACTTGCTAGTATGCTAAGAACAGAACACGCTTCTACAGTCTTGCCCAAGCCGACCTCATCTGCCAACATATAGCGGACAGGAGTAGTTTCAAAGCATCGGGCAACTGTGCTGATCTGATGTGGGAGCAAAAAGGCTCGGCAACCGGCCAGAACTCGGAAACCATAAGTGGCATTATTCACAAGATGAAGGTTCTTGCTTACCTTGAGGTGGTTGATAAACCATGTGGGATGCTGAAACTCATAGGCCCGAAGCTGCTTGTCCGGCGCGTAATTCATTTGTGAATAGTCAAACTTCAGCTCGGTCTCGCATTCCTTGGCATACTTACCGTTGGGGAACTTAATCCAATACCAATAGGGCTTATCCTCTGCGTAGGGTTCGGAGGCACGAGACACGACTATGCCTCGTCCCCATCGACTATCAACGACACCACCAGGACTAGCCTCACAACGAGCAACTGCTTGAGCAAAGAACACATTATGCTGAAAGATTTCCTCATAGTATTGTTTACTACCCAAAAGGTCGTGCATTTTGACCTTAATTGCATCGGCAATTTCGTTGTACTCGTCCAGCTGAGCAAGGACATAGAAACGGGGATGGTCTTTGTCACCTTCTTCAATGACTATGGGGCATCGATAATAACACCCTACTAACATACGCAGCTCTCCTTTCTCAGCTTGACAAGAAACCAAGGCTGCATCGGTGGTTTCCTGCAATATTATAGATTCTCAAGTTTGCATCGAATGGTTTCTTGCTCTTTCAAAAATCGCGCTGTAAAAGGAATGCCCTTTTTGACCTTCATGCTGGCAAAGCTATTCTCTGTCTGAGCCATGAAATCAGCTATGGTTTTAATACCGTTATTCTGCAGAAGCGAAATTTGGCTTGCCTCTAAATGAAGTAATTTTGTGCTGATCTTTTGTGCAAGGTATTCTTCTTTGGCTTTCGCTTGCCTTTTGGTTTCTGCGGCCTCTGCATCAAGTCGTTCTTCCTCGCTGCTTTCCAGAGCTGGGGTTTCCGCTGCCGTTGCCTCAGCGATCTGCGCTTCCAGTTCAGGAATAGGCGCAGGCGTTCCTGGGACGGTAGGACTCTCATCATCGAAAGAAGTTTCGGGAGGCGCAAGAAAGTCTTTGGATGTCCACACATCAAGTCCCTCGCCAGATGCCTTGTTAGAAAGGCTTCTGTCATCGGTGATGAAAAGCACCGGAATGTCCGTATAGATCTTATAGCGGAGTGCGACAGCCAAAATCTTGTTATCGTTTTGCTCTTTTTCGTCAGCTTTTGCACGATAGGCTTCGGGAACTAAACTAGGCAGGCCATCTGCATAAGCAAGCGGGAAGCGTCTCTTGTAATTAAAGATTGCCGTAATAGCTTTTTGCGCTTTGAATTTTCGATCATCCGCGCCAAATCTTGTTTTGTGGTGCTCAAGCTCATTGTTTACATCCTTGGGGACCACAACCAGTTCCCCATCGTTTACTCCATCGAGAAGATTGGGACAGTTCATAATGGAGCATGTGTCAAACACAATGATCGTAGAATACTTCCGCAGCTCGGCAAGTTCGCTCTCTGTAAACTCAAGTTCCCTTTGCTTCTTCACTTGTGCTTCACTCGTTGCAAGGCGACTCTCAGTTTCCGCAAGCTTGTCCAGAAGCTCTTGGCTTCTGTGCTCTTCGTCTTCCAATCGAGCTTGAATACGCGTAGTATCCTCACGGCGAGACTGTCTTGCAGCAAGTTCACCCTTTAGACTCTGAATTTCCTGTCGGTTTCCCTCCACCATTTCTTGAATCTGCCGAAACATCTGCTCGAAGATACTCAATTCCGGAGACTTGGGAGTATCCACATGAGTCGGTACTTCTGCAGCAGGAGATTCCACAAAGACAACTTCAGAAGCAGGAGCTTCTACAGTGGGAACATCCACAACAGGAGTTTCCACGATAGGAGCTTCTACCGCAGGTGCAGTGTCGATAATGCTTGCGGTTGCAGGGACAATAGGTTCAGCGGGAACTGCCTCCACATCAATAATTTCCTGCTCACACACAGGAGGCAAAGTGGTTTTGGCAGGGGCATTTGCTCTGACAGAGCGATTGATGCAGGGTTCATTTCTAGAGCTGGACATGCCGACCTCGCTGCGTAGGAAAGATTCCATACAATTCTCTCTATGAACGCAATAGATACACCAATCGGAAGGAATTGCCGTCTTGTCTTTTCGGCAAGCTTGATTTAGATATAGTTTTGTCTCATTGCGAAGGATATCTGCTTTTTCCTGATTTCCGGGTAGTGGTAATCGGTGGAGAGAATAGATTTTATTCCATCCATCTCTTCGTACAAGTGCCTCAAATTCTTGATATGGATTCTTTCTTTCCACTTCAGAAACATCGACCGCAAACAATGCTGCACCAAAGTGCTTGCGCATATTCATGTGCTCGGAGTCATATGGTTTGACAAACAAACCACTGCCATTTGTAATAACTTCATGAACAAGGTAGTTCCTTGCTCTTGCTTTGAGGTCGAAGATCTCGGTCGCTTTCCAGAATTTGAAGAATGGCTCAAGTTTTTGTGCTTCCTGTTCCAAAATCTTGGACAGGTATTTCATGGCGTCAGAACGCTTGTGTTTGCCGACCCGTTTCCATACCGCTTCGATCAGCAGATTCTCAAAATACTTTTGATACAGGAAGTTGCCCTGTACGACCGGGCTGTTTTCCATTACATAATCCAAAAAGAAACGATACGGGCATAGGAACATGTCCATCATTTGGAATCGATCATACTTGATTCCTTTGGTAAGTTCTTGGTCAACAGAAATAGAGAACGGGGCAGGCTTGTTGACGCTTTCTAAAAGTTCAGCTTTAGGCTTGAATCCCAAGATGGTCAGCAATGCATAAGGCTCGGTTGTTTCATCTCCGTACTGCTTAACATAGCTGAGACGAGCATCACAGCGGTTGTAGCACAGGCCGTAGAAAAGAGCGTATCTGAGGAAGTTACTGCGTTCGCCCAGCGCTGTGTAGTAAACCTGAAACTGCAGGTCAATAGGAGAATAAGCAGCACGAATAAACTCATCAGTCAGCGGCCACGGTAGCTGATCGTTGACGGTCATATTCATGTCACGGTCAGATACACAGGCAAAGTGGTAGACCTTGTGCTGCTCTCTTTCAAACTGGCGCTTGCTTTGCAGAATATCGCCATCAATCTGTTCGTAGTTCTTTACAATCCAGTCAACGCCTTGATCTTCGTCGTTCTTCTGTTTCAGATAGTAGTAGAGGCCCTCTTTCAAGTCTCGGAATGTTCCGGAAAAAGTGGACCGTTCTGGTTTAATCTTATCCAGACGCAGCTGAAGTGCGGTAATCAAAGCTCGCTCCTGCTCATTTGCAAGTGCCAATTCACGCTGCTTGAGGAACTCTTCAAGATTGTGGAAGTGCTTACCAAAGTTGATGAAGTCCTCGCGAGAATTGTCCAATGCGAAAAGGTATGTGGCTATCTCGTTAATCTCTTCGATAGCACGAATAAGGGCAAGCAAGTCCTTCTTGGTGACTTTGTACTTATTGTAGATAGACAGGTTTTTGAGCTCAGAAAGAGCATCATTGCCAGGGGTACCAGCCAGTTTGTCATAGTTCTTTGCATACCCCTCAACAATCTCGCGCTGAAACTCGTCATATGTAGTTACATTCTCAAAGAGAATCTCAACATTGTAGAAAGTTCGGAGCAGCACTTCGCCGGGGGCAACGCTCAGAATGTTGGAGGACAAGCACTCTTTGATAGCACTAACATCAAAAATGATCTTGCCATTCTCATAATCCCAGAGGCGATAAATCGCAGAGAAGAACTGGCCAATAGGATAGGAGAGGAAATGGCGGTCTTTGGCATATTCGGGGTAATAGATTTTTAACAGCGTATGTACATCGCGATTTGCAGTATATACCTGCTCATCTAGATGCCGCAGAACAGCCGCATTACTCCACACATCATTGCCTCTTTCCATGACGCTACGCGATTCGGAATAGCGCTGAATGGCAGCATCAAAGTGGTTAGAAACAAAGTGCGCGTACTCGGTAATATTCGCGAACTCCATAAGCTGAACACTCTTGTACAGCTTATACCACTTTCTGAGCATGCCACTACCTACGGCATTTCTGTCCTCGCATATCTCACCAAGGGCACAAGCCAGAGCGTTGCTCGGATTCTGCATAGTGGGAGGTGTGTACTCGCGAACAACAGTATCGTGATGGATGGGCACTTCAAAGCACCCATAGATATCGTTCCAAGAGGAGTAAATCTTGGAATACTTCTTCTGATAATTGAACAGGAAAATGATGGTTATACCCATCTTTTCCATAGCAAGCAGGAGGCGGAGCTGCACCGGCGTAAACTGATGTACACCATGAACAACGATGCTGTCAAACGGCAGCTCCTTGGTTGCGCCAACCGCTCTTTCACAACGCTTTACTTCCTGTGGTGTTCCAGTACATTCTTCGACTTCCTTCTTGGCGAGCGAAACAACAATCTCCTTTAGTTTCTCGCGAGAAGGTGTTTGGGGAAAACGGAAGAGAGAGCTTTCCTGTGCCTTTTTGAGCATGTGAACAAAGAGCTTTTGCTCGGTATTGCCCTTACTTCCGTCAATAGCAGATGCGGAGATGTCAAGCTCAATAAACAGGCGTATAGCTTCGAGGAAATGATTCTGGTTCTGCTCTAAAGCCATGTGGAAAGGCTTGCTTATTCTGCGCTTCTCTAACAGCTGCTTGAAAGCAGAGGAAAAAGCGCTGTACTGCTGCACCCGAAGGCTAATATTGTCGGTCCACTGCATGTAGACCTCTTCATGCTGGACAAGTTCATCCAGCGGGCAGATTAAGCCCTTGATACTATCGCCCAATACATCCTTGAGGCCATTGACAAGGGTTCGTGCACTGCAGAAGTGGGGCAAGGCAGAAATCTCACTCCAGAAATCCGCTTTATCTAACTTGTAAGGGTCTTCGTATGTGTAGATTTTAAACGGCATTTCTTAGACCTCCGTTTCTATGAGATTCTGCCAAGACAGATTATGCTTTCCTTGGATCTCAATCCAAGAGAAGGATCGAATTGATCTTGTCATAGCAACATAGAGGACACGAGCTTCCTCGCGGGCCTTTTCAGACTTCTCAATGATTTCATCATAGAAGTCGTTCTGGACGGTTTCGCCGGAATCGCCCACGCTCATGCTATATCCAATACGATATCTACCTTGATACTTGGTGGTGCTGATCTGCAACTGCGTCCTTTTGATGAAGTCCATAGATGCCGAGCAGAATGGCATGATTACATGACCATATTCAAGGCCTTTCGATTTGTGAACCGTAATACACTGAATAGCAGTTTCTTCCTCATTTTGGGCTGGGGTTCTGCTATCGACAGATACTTGCGAAACGATACTGTTATGAAGATGTTCCTGTAGCGTATTGATGGTGAGTCTGTCTACATTGCAGGCGTTGATAATCTGCTCAAATAGAAGGTCGACATTCAACTGATAATAGTGTTGTTTCCATGGGTCATTGCTGAAATGCTTCCACGGCTCGAGAGTGTTATAGACCTTGCGGATTGCTTGCAGAATAGGCTGCGTTCTGAGGCTGGCAACGATATATTCCCACTTGTTATTCTTATCAACGGTGTTCGCAAGCATCAGGTTCATGAAGTTGATAAGGTAATTGACTTGCTCTTTTTCGTCCGTCTTTGCTCTCCAGCCGCCGGTGCGAATCTTCATGCGAATTTCGTACAGATTGGATTTAGGAATGTCGAGATTAAAAAAGTTCGATGTTACGAGGTTGTACAAGTAGTCGGCCTCATCGAAATGTACCAGCGCGTTAACCAAAGTGAGCATATCAATGGCAGGCTGGGACATATACAAGTCACCGCCTGTGTTGGTGTGTACGCTAATTCCGAGTCGGGCACAATCTGTACGAATCATGTCAGCCTGCCAGTTTTCGCGAACAAGGATTGCAATGCTCTTTTCTTTTGCAGAGAGCTTCATGCCATGGCTCTCTTCATACTGAATACGCTTCTGAATGCGCTTGATTTCTTCTACAAGAATCGGGATGCGCATCTCTTCGCTTGTGGTGGGAAGCCTACGATAGAAACGATTTACAATGGTTAAATACTTGCCGTTATAATCCTGTGTTCCAATAAGCCTGTCCTTATCTTCATCATAAGTAAGAAGTTCGTCGTCCAGTTTCCCCCATTTGGTAAAGGACCGATCAAAGATATCAAGTAAATGCTTGTCGGTGCGGTAGTTCCGCTGCAGAGAGAACTCCAACCATTTATCGGGATTTTCTGCGATACCTAATTGGTCAAAGGCTTTTTCCTTTGCGCCACGGAAACGGTAAATACACTGCTTAATATCGCCTACAAGGAACAGCTTATAATCAAGAACCTGTGAAATACGCAGCAGAGACTCGATTTGAGAGTCATCGGTGTCCTGGAACTCATCGACGAACATAAACTGCTGGGCGTGTTTATCTTTTTTTAGTTCCCTGATTCTGCTTTCGCTTTCTGGATTGTTGATAAAACGATTGAGAACAGACATCATGGAACTAAGGTGAATTTTGTTGTCCTCAATGAGTTCCTCAAAGTATTCACGCTCCACGGCAGGAATTACACTCGCAAGAAGCTCATGCAGTTCGCCGTGAGATTCATTGTTCAGAAGGGTCCCGAAGTCTTGGGGTTCAATAGCTCCAATGTCTACACTCTTGTTGTGAAGTTTTCCGATAAAATCAAGGATGCTGTCACGGATAGCATAAACAGGCATACCCAGCTTGTCGGTATAGTTTTTGCCCTGCTCCATTTCTTTTTGATAAATATAGGCATCAAGCAAATCAGAGATCTTTTTACGGCGATAAAACTCGCTGGATGTAATACTTAAGTCAATTCCATATCCAAACGAAGTACCCATCTGAGCGATAAGGTTCTTGGCGTAGGAGTGAATGGTGCTTATCTGCATATGGTCAATCTGGGAGATCATCTGCAGATAATCGGGTTTTGAGGTTACCAGGTAGCAATTTTTGAAATATGCTTTGAGCTTTTCCTCCATTTGGTCGGCAGCTTCATTGGTGAATGTAATCATCACAATGCGGTCGGCCATCTTTTGCAGCGGGACATTTTGCGTATAGCAGATAAAGCCAATGCGAGAAATCATGGTATAGGTTTTTCCAGTACCGGCACCAGCACGAATGACAATATTCTTTTCGGGGGTTGCATGTTCAACTTGGTACTGCTCAAAGTTAAACTGGCTCTGCTCACTAAGCTTTTCGAGTATGCGTTTCTGGGCAGAACTGTAACTGCCATTTGGGATTGCGAAGGAAGTCGTATTCTTATCAAAGGGCGCACTCAATACACTCATGGAACAATGGAATCCCATGAACATATCCCCAACAGACTCAGCCAGAGGAGTATGGCTTTTTTGCTCGTCAAATGCAATTTCGATGTTGTCGCGATTACGGACTAACCCCCTTTGCGTAAGGGCAGTATCAAGGGCTTTAATGACAGCAAGCATCTGTGCTTTCTTGGAGAAGACGCAGTACAGTTTGCAGCCGTGCAAATATTGAGCCACCATATCGTTGATGGTATTGCCGGACATCTGATCGAATTCGTTGAAATAGTAAAAGCGCGAATAGTCATGCCGATGATAGGACGAGGCAAGTTCTTTTTCAATTTCGGATTCGCCATCTTCGTCAACATTGATATCCGTTTCAAACAGGTTACGGACCTCCAACATGGTTCTCCGGTCAAATGGATCTCTGTTCCAATGACAAACCTCACGGAGTGCTTGATCCAGCTTATTGAAAAAGGATGTGTTGTCTTTCAAATCCTCCTTGAGAATCGTAAACTTTTCTTCCATGACCACATCCAGCCGATGAGATTTGAAGAACGCCTTGGATACCTGTGGCAAACAGACCATTTGATATACAAGCGGGAACTTGCTGATATTCTGACGAATATGGCGCTCAATGGAAAAACGATATCCTCGGGCTTGCTTCTGCGGTGATGCAGATACCTCACCATCGTTGGTCTGAATAATCACTGAATCATTATTTTCAATGCGTAGTATATTCTCCTCGCGCCATCCTTTAAGTTCAACTACAAGGATTCCTTTTTCGGGCATAAGAATACAGACATCGAATTCTTTCCCGAAAAGCTGACGGTTCCAGTATATGATGTTGGTATCATCCAGGTATTCTGATGCCTTATTAATAAAAATCTGTTCGCCATAGTTGTTCGAATTGGAAGATCCCATCAGGCGTCCCATATCACAAACCTCTCGTTCTACTCTAATTCCGAAGCTGCATCACGAATCATTGATGCATATTGTCTTTTAGCTTCTTCAGGTCCTTTGATTCTGACCTTCCCGCCGAAGCCGAAAATCCAGCTGAAGAAGATATGGCTGACGGCCACACGGACGATCACGCGGAAGGTGCTCATATCGCAGGCGTAGATGGTTACATCTGTTCCGAAGCGGTCGATGATAGCATCGATCACGGAGTTGTCGCAGATCAGTTCCACCTCCTGATACTCGCTGCCGTACATCCGGAAGGTGGTCGCAAGAAAATCATCGACACCGAAGCCCGCCGGGACCGGTACGGCTTCCTCCGAAAGAATGTCAGGACGGGCGCTGATACGGTCCACACGGAAGATTCCGATGGCCTGATGCTTGTCCGAATAGCCCAGTACATAGTAATAATCGCCGTTCCAGATCAGACGATAGGGGCTGAAGATGTACCGTTCGCCGTCGTGGCGCAGCTTCTTCTGCTTTCGGATGTTGTAGGCAAAGTATTGGAAGGCAATCTTCTTTCTGGCATTGATGGCCTCATTGATTGCATCCACGATCAGCAAATCCTGTCGATTTTCCGACTTCACCCTTCCCTCCACGGAAGCGTTGCGCTTCAGTTCCTCGGCCTTATGCTGTCCGGCCAGCGTGACAATCTTAGAGACCATCTGCTCGCTGCGTTCTTTGGAGATGAACTTGGAGGACTGCACAGCATCGATCAGCAGCTTCAGCTCAGCGATTTCAAATTGACGGCTAATGAGGTTATAACGGTTCTGAGTGGACTTTACTTCTTGGATGTCCATTCCGAACTGCTGCAGAAGCTCAATGTCCGTCTTGATGGTCTGCCGGTGCGCCGGGATACCGTATTCCTCTTCAAGAATCTGCGCCAGCTGCATCGTGGTCAGATAGTGGCCTTCATCGGTGCGCTCATATAGAATCTTCGCCAGATATAGCGGGCGGAGCTTTGCATTGTTGTCCATTGGTTATACCTCACGCATACATGGTAGAATTACTGCTTAGTTTGTTTCATCCTCTACTACTTCCATCAAGTCTCCAATGTCACAATGGAACACCTTACACAATCGGAGCATGACAGACATGGAAACAAGGCGGTTATTGTTCAACTGGGTCATGGTATGGGACGACAGGTGCGCAGCCTTGGCCAGCTCGCCTTTTTTCATTTTGTTCTTGATTAGTAAAATCCAAAGTTTGTCATAACGGACCGTCATGGGTTCCTCCTGTTGAAAATAAAATCTCCCAAAGTGCTTATAACTTCACAGAGTATATTCTACCATAACGCCTCCGAAATTACAACAGAATACGAGCAAATTCCGCAAAAACAGCAGCTATGGTGTCGATTTTGACCATCACCTGAAAAGGCCTCCCGAACCGTTTACCTATGGAAAGGCAATTCGGGAGGCTTATTTGCGTACAAGGCACTCTTACAAGCTATCTGGGCCTGCGATATTGATGAT
>ERZ791626.864-NODE-864-length-28297-cov-3.442674_pt1 | contig 28297 bp, 2 predicted proteins | sample MGYA00510266_ERZ791626 | MGnify/ENA primary metagenome ERZ791626 (study PRJEB30046, sample SAMN00715208) | human gut metagenome | study: EMG produced TPA metagenomics assembly of the A metagenome-wide association study of gut microbiota in type 2...
AATAAGACATCATCGATATATTGTTATATAAACTTCACTCAGATTATTTAATTCATTAATTATTATTTAAGTATTTTCATCTGTATAATCACCCAGAAATGCCTCCATATAATCTATTGCGAATGATATAAGATTCAAAGATCGCATAGCGGATTTAGAATCCGTTGTCAAGATTATTTCAAGCCATATATATATGATGATAAAAGATGTTTATTTAATGGATGTTATAGAATTTTTCAAGGAAGAGACATGGAATTCCTCTGTTCCGTCTCAGAATCTGTTTTCTTGAATTCATATATTTAACATGAAATAATAAACGCGTGTTTATGAAATTGTAATAAGCTTATTATATGCACATTATGCGTATCCATAAATTGTTATTTTTTATAAGAAATGCCAGTAAGCAATAACGGATTCTAAATCCGTTCTTGTGAAAAAAAACATTTTGTAACTTATGAAAATCCGTTTGCCCCTTTCCCTCCGAGCAGTCCTTCTCGCGTGTATGAGCGCAGGGGCTTCCGTCACCGCCTATTCCGCCACCCTGACATGGTATGGAGAATACACGAATCCGGACAACCCGCCTACGTTCATCCAGAAATGGTGGCAAGGGGATGCATTTACGGGTTCGCCAACCAATCTTCAACCTGGTGACAACACGTCCTTCGGAAACGTCAATCCATCCAACGACACACCCCGACAAGGACAGCAGACCGTCGAATTCGTCGAAAAACAAAATTATGGAGAATTTCTCCTGGACAGTAATCTCGAATGGATAATTACCACCGCAGGATCAACATGGACATCCGTCAGCATTAAGGGCACGGGTACAGGAGTCACTTTCACGGATGGCATTGAGACAAGTGGAAATCTAACGGCTACGGGGAATACGACAATTTTGGGGGATGCTGTCGTCGGAGGCACGTTGACCCAAGCCAGCGGTACTCTGAGCGCCAAGAATTTAAGAGCAGGCTCACTGGGCACCATTAACAGAATCAATTTGTCGGGCATGTTGACGACAAGCTCCTGGGGCCTCGCTTCCGGAGGTACGATTACGGCTTCTTCCTTCAACGGACGAGAGGGTAGCGCCGACCTGAAGTTAACTCAATCCACGACCCTGATTCTCACCGGTAACGAAGCTGTTTCCCTGGACTCGCTTACGATAGACAAAGGCAGTTCCCTGAGTTATGCCGCCGACCTGGACGTCGCCAATGCTTTCACAGTCTCCGGCACACTGACGGATCAAGATCACACGATCACCGTTGCCAACGGTCCATCTAGCATCACAGGTACCGTTGAAGCAGGTTCCCTCACTATTTCCAACGGTACGCTGACCACCGGCACAAATACAAAGATCAATCTCACCGGCCAACTCAGCCTCGCCGACTGGACACTCGGGGCGGGTACGATTACGGCGAAATCCCTTTCAGCCGACGGAGTATCCACGCTCGTACTCGCAGGCACGAAGCTAACCCTTACGGGATCATACGAAAATCTCACATGGGGTTCTCTCTCCATCTCCAGCCAAGGTTGGCTCAATACGAATGCAACGCCATCGCTCCCCCAGACTATCACGATCAACGGCGACCTGTCGATTGCATCAGGCAGCACCTGGGATGCAAGAGGGACACAAACGGGAGCCAAAGGACACAACATCATTGTCTCCGGTGACGCCAGCATTTTGGGCAAAATCTGGGGCAACAGCCTGACCCTGAACGGAGATTTGACAACCGGTTCGGGCACGACCATCGGCCTTACAGAAAGCCTCAGTGCCAATTCATGGACGCTCGGCCAAGGTACGATTATAGCAAAATCGCTGACGACAAATAATACCTCCGCCCTCATTCTCAACGGCACAAGTCTGACCCTATCGGGTACTGACTCCATGGATCTTCTTTCGCTCGCAATCGAATCAAACAGTACCTTCTCGACTCAATCCGATCTCGCCATTGTCAACGGCATAACCGTCGCCGGCACGCTCAAGTCCCCCAACCGCGCTATCACCGTTACCAACGGTCCATCTAGCATCACAGGTACCGTTGAAGCAGGTTCCGTCACTATTTCCAACGGTACGCTGACCACCGACGCGGACACAAAGATCAACCTCTCCGGTCAGCTCAGCCTCGCCGACTGGACACTCGGGAAGGGTTCGATCACGGCAAACACGTTAGGAACGACAGCTACATCCGTCCTTCAATTGACTGGAACAAAGCTGCAGCTCTCGGGGAACTTAGGGAATTTCGCTTCTTTGACGCTTCTGGATGGGGCTACATTGAAAGTAGGTCAACTTCAAGTTCCAAACGATGCCAAGGTAACCGTAACCATTGGAGCAAACAGTTCCGTCTACGGAGGCACCGTCAACATCACAGGAACACTACACAACGACGGCGAGATCAGTTCCAGCGGCCCCCTCAAAGTGTTTGGTAACGTAGAGGGCAGCGGCCTCATTTCGGGCCAAAATAATATCGTCCAACTGGGTTTGGATGATAATTCTTCTACTACACTCACCGGAAACGGCTCCATTCAATCCAGCAAGTCCCTCACCGTTTATGGCGATCTATCGCTGGGAATAGGAAGCAACGACACCAAGAAACTCCACCAGGCAGCAACCGCAGGAGGCGATATCACCGTCACGGGGACACTTGAGACTCAAGGTATAGTGTCCTCAGCCCAAGGCAACATCCAGGTTACGGGCGCCACTACTCTGACGGGCGACAATGCGTCTCTCATTGCGACAAGTCAGACTGCTGACAAGGGGGCTATCACCACCGGTGCACTCGACATCCGGAACAAGGGCGAAGTTCATGCCGACAAGGCCATCACCATCAACGGTGATTTGCAGAACAATGGGACAATTCTATCCAATACGGGAGACATCGTGATTAACGGTACGGTAGCACTGGGCGCCGACGCCATCCTTCGTTCGGGAGACGTCTATGAGGGGCCGGATACCGTTATTGAACAAGGCGGCGACATCACAATCACGAGCGATACCACACTTGGAGCAGGAAGCGTCCTCTCCGCCGCGAACGGTACACTTACCCTCGGCGGTACGCTCACAACCACAGGTTCAAATCAGCACAACGTTACCATCGTCGCCCACACGCTGAAGACAAACAACCCCCAGTTAGGCGATCTTTCCCTGCTCTACACAGATCTGACTCTCACCGACAAGAGAATCTACACTGAAGAAGAAGGGGAAACCCATCCCGCTCCGGCCGATCTCACCTTCAATAACATTGACCTCGACGGCTCGACCTTCACAACGTATTCGGGCATCACGGCCAATAAGGTGACCCTGAAGAACGGTTCGACGCTGGAATCTTTCAAGGAAAACTACTTCTTCAACGGTTCGGATGCCGACAAGCCTCTGGGCTATCAGAACTACATCCCCGGTCAGACCGATCTCTCGATCGACTTCTTGTCCGTCTCCGGAACCAACAACGTCCTGACCTCCTACGGCAACATACTCCTGAAACAAACAGGTTCTTCGGCAACAGATTCTCTGGTGCTGGCAAGCACCGACGTCACCGCCTGGGGATGGCTGCATCTCTCCAACGGAGGTCTCACGCTCGGTGACGGAACCAACACAGCCCATGTGCAGGCGGCCGGTACCAAAGATGGCGGCACCTATACCGAAGCCATCACCATCAACGGCGATTTGACGGTCAACAAGGACAGTTCCCTGACGGCCCAAAGCCATAACGGAACCGAGAACGACAAATCGAAAATCTCCGTCGGCGGCAACGTCGAATTTTTTGCTGCGCCCGAAGGCGGCAAGTCCATTTTCGCGACGAACGACATCGTCATTGGCGGAAATGTAATCGGTCATACAGGCGGCAAGATGGAGGGTGGTCAAAGAACCTTCAGCGACGACGGAATCAAAATCGGAGGCTATGCCAACCTCGACGGCGCATGGATCACCTCCGGAAAACAAATTACCGTGAATGGCACGAACCATATTGACGGTGTCAAATGGACGTTTCATGGGGATTACGATTCAAATAATCCCGACGGAGTCGCTCAGGTACACGAGACGACTTTCGATAACGTTGCCGCTCTCGTCCGCAACCAGGGCAACCTCATCGCCGAAAGAGGAAGTCTGACGGTCAACAAGGGAAAACTGGTCGTCCTCGACGGCAGTACGGTCACGGCCACCTCCGACATCACCGTACTCGACGACAACATCGAAATCCGCAACGACGCGCCTAAAGAAGGGCCTCATCCCATACTGACCGTCACGGCGGACAATACGATCAGAACCCATTATGACATGATCGTCGCCGGAGACAACATCCAAGTCAATGCCACGAACATTTACGTTTTCGACAATGCCTCCAACCCCAATCAGGGAACTTTGTTCATTCACGGAGACAACGTCACCGTCAGCGCGCAGAGTGACACGAACAACGCCGAAGCGCGCGCGTGGAAACTGGCGATGCACGGCGTCGGTAACGGTCAGGCCAACTTCATCATCGGCAACGGCGGCCTGCGCGTCGACAACGAGACCTTCATCGCCGCCGCCTCGCAGATTAAATCAACGGGTTCTATCACTTTCAATGGTACCACGAATATGACGAACGGTACCGTCTTTTCCCAGAAGGACATCAACATCACTTCGGCAGCACCCGATACCGGGCTTACGATGACGGGCGGCATCCTCAACGCCACGGGAACACTCAAAATAGCCACGGCCCAGGCAGAAGTCACAGGCGGCGATTTGAAGGCGGATGTTCTCGACCTGAACCAGCACACATCGATCTCGAAGTCCACGTTGACGGTCGGCCAGACGACTAAAATTTCCGCAAACGGCAAAGACGCCGACTCCGTCACACTCACCGACATTACAGGCGACCTCGGTTTCGTCAATATTTCGGGTTCGGGAGAAAAGGCCGTAGACAACATAGTCAACATATCCCAGACCAGTTATACCGATACGGGACAGACCTTGATGATGAACGGCATGGATATCTCCAACGCGTCCGTGAACGTCAAGGCTTCCATAACCGGTCATACTACTCCCTGGTGGGAATTCGGCACTCATGGCGACCGTCTCGCCACAACGACACTGCACAACAACGGTTACCTGACGCTCGATTCCGGCGTCATCTGGCAGGACAACATCGATCTGCAGGATAACAGCACCCTGACGCTCGGCGGCGCCACAATCACCGGCAACCTGTCGGCGGAAGGAACCAGTACGAGTGGCAACTACTCCATCAATCTCGACGTGACGGACGGAGGCACCGTCAAGGGCGACGTCAATCTGAAGGGGCTGAATATCACAGGGAATACTTCAAATAAAGTCCAAGTCCTGGGCTTTGTCGACATCAGCGAATCCTCTCCCACCGTCGATATAGCCATGACGTATTTCAATATGGCCGGCGTCCGGTGGAACGGAGGTACCCATTTGATCGAAAAAGATCTGCCGGAAGACGGAAGCACCACCATTTTCATCGTCGAAAACGGCGCGTCCGTCACTTTGGGCACCTCGGGCGCAGGGGGGGCTCAAGCTCATCTTAACGGCGATGTGCGGTTGCGCTACGGCGTCTTGAATCTCGTCAACGTCAAGGGCGAAGCCGCGTCGGGCACCATCTACTTCGAAGACAGCTCAAGCCTGGAAAGCAAAATCCAGCGTACCCTGTCAGTCAGTACCGACGCGAGAGCGAACGATATCATCATGCTGGCCGACGGCACGATTTACGTCGCTCCCGGCAATACGTTGACGGTAGCGGGCGAATTGCGCGGCGACGCCGACCTGACCCTGACGGGAGGCGGCAATAAAGTTTTCAACCATAAGTTGACGGGAGGCGACAAGGATTATACGGGAGACATCCTGTGGCAGGCGGGCGACATCTATCTCGGCGACAGCCAGTCCATCGGCACGACGGGAACGCTGACCATTCTGTCCACAAACAATTCGATGCTCAATCTGATCAGCCAAAGGCCCACCGGCACGGAGACGATCGTCTTGAACAAGGACATTGAATTCCTCAAGACCCAAACGGACAATAACCTGAACATCACGACGAATACCAATCTCACGCTGACGGGCAAGATCACCGGCGACAGGCTGGACAAAACGGGCCAGGCGGAACTCGACATGACGGCTGCCGCCGTGACGATCGACAGCCTCTATGTCAGAAGCGGTCACGTCATCGACAAGAACGCTCTTGGCAACGGCAGCCACTACAACAACGTGACCTCCTCCGGCTACGGCCTGTTCCTGGCCTCGAACGGCGAATACGGCAACCTGAATGCCGCCGCGAGAGAAACCAATCCCGATACTCATGCCGTCGCCAAAGGCGACATCAAAATCTCCAATGGCGAGTTGTTCGGCAATATCAACTCCGGCTACATCGCCTCGGGAGGCGTCAACGATACGTTCGGCTCCGTCGATCTGTCGAATATGCAGTCGATGGCAAACCATACGGGCAATATCGTCAACGAAGGCAACCTGTACATCACCGACAACAGCAGGATCGAGATGAAGGGGACGTTCACCTCGCCCCAAGGCCGCTTGTTCATCAAGGACAGTTCCGTCACCATGACGGGCGACATTACGGCCACGCGTCCCCCCGCCCCGGAAGAAGGCAAGGAGGATCCCCTCAAGAACAAGGGAGGCTTCTTCGTCATGCAGAATTCCACGCTCGCCACCACGACCGGCGGAATGGACATCACGGGCATTGCCAAATCCGTCGGCTGGCAGGACAACACGTTCACGTTCGACGATGCCGAATTCTTCGGCAACACGCTCTCGTCCTACAAGGACATGAAGATCAATCTCGAGTTCACGACGGGTACGGTCGGCGGAGCGGATGCCAGGAAAAACACCTTCACGTCGCAATACGGCACGTTGACCTTCACCGGTTACGATAGCCAAAAAGGACTTGCCTTCAACAACAACGAACTGACGGCACAAAAGGCGGCGGACATCACGCTCGACTTCGGCGGAACCATTTCCGGCAACATTTTCACATCGGTCAAAGGCGTCGACACGGATACTGCAGCCGCGCTGACCATACGCGGCCTGGAGAATGAGGCCCATCAAAATATCGGCCAGGAACTCGCGTTCGGAAACAACGCATTCTCGTCGTACGACTCCATCGAACTGGCCGGCACGCTTCTTATCAAATCGTTCAGCAACAACGTGCTGACCTCGGGCCAGGGCAACTATTCCCTGCAAGGAGACATCACCTTCAACACGGCCATCACGGGCACAGGCAACGTCAACAATGTCATCCTGGCGAGCGATACGTTCACGAACAACGCAGTCCTCGAACTCGGCAGAAGTTCGTCCATCAGCGCGAAAAAATGGCTTGTCAATAGCAACGCGACCATTGTCGACGGCGGCGCCATTATCACAGCGGCAGTCGGCGGCCAGACCATTTTCAACAACGGGAACATCACTCTCACGTTGAATGGGGGCACGAGCCACCAGCTTGACAACCTGACGATGAACGCGGGTACGCTCAATCTGAGCGGAGGAGCGCAGGTCTCCATTTCCAATATGGACACCGGTTTGAAAACAGGAGAGAAGGCAGGAACCCTTTCCCTTGCCGAAGGAAGTAAGCTGACGGTCGGCAACATGTCGCGCCTCGCCAACCTGAAGATTGATGACGCCTCTCTTATGGAAGTGAACCAGGGCAACGTCACGATCGAAAAACTTACGATGCACACCAACGGCAAGATGACCTTGACGAGCGGCGATCTCGACGTCACGGAAGCCATCGGAGACGGTAATTTCAACGGAACAATCGAAGCCCGGAACGGCAATATCACCTTCGAAAAAGCCGTTAATCTCGGCCAGACAGGCCAGTTGACCGTGAAGGCGATTTCCAACGGCAGCGAGTTCACCAACTCGGCAAACATGGTTCTGGGCAAGGACTCGGCCATCACCGCCTATACCTGGAAAGTCAACGCCGACGCCACGCTCAACCAGCCTTCCAGCCTTCTGCTCCAAAAACTCGAGCTTAACGCGGACCTGACGGTCAATGGAACCGGCAAGCAAACGGGAGGCTCCTGTTCCTTCGGTCACACGCAGCTTGCCTCCGGCACGACGCTGACCATCAACGACATCTCTTCGGGCTCTGGCACGACACTCAGAACGGCCGATTTCACCGATTCACAACATGCCGCTTCCGTCGTCCTTACCAATTCGAAAATCTCTTCGGACGACGTCACCATCCACGGTAATTTGACCATCCAGGGGAACCATGACAACCACTCCTTCCTGAGCACGACCAACGGTCTCTCCGTCGACAGCGGTCAAATTTCCATTGTTCATGCAGACCTGATATCCCAGATGGGACTGTTGACGCTTCAGGGATCTTCCGTCAACCTTGATTATGCCAAACTGGACGCCCAGACGGGAATCATCATTAGCGGCACACAAGAAAGCGACAAAGTCAATCTGACCAATGTCCAAATCACGGCGGGCAACGGCGACATTACCCTCGGAGGAACGTGGACAAAATTCGACACGGTGGAGATCAACGCTCTTTCGCACCAGATCGCCTTCACGGGCACGGTGGGTACTGAGAATCACCAGCTCGACAATCTCCGTCTCACAGCCGATACGCTCATCTGGCAAACACAGAACGAGCAGACAGTATTCGGTCAATCCAGTTCCTTCTCCATTACCAATACGCAAATCACCTCGGGCCACCAGATCACGTTGGACGGCGGAACAGACGAGTCCATCAAATTCGGCAGCATGGGCAAACTTGCCGTCGAAGGCGATTCCTCGCTAATCATCAGGAATGGCCTCCTCGCCACCTCGGGCATAGCGATCGGAACGGGCCATCTGACACTGAAATCGGGTTCCACGATCACGAACACGGGCGATCTTTCGGCTTCCTCATCGGCGATACTTCTGGAAGGCAGTTCGATTCTCGACATCGCCGGTTCCTTCTCCCAGAACGGCGGAACCCTGAGTCTACAAGAAAACAGGACTACTCTTTCGGCAACAGGCGGCCTGTTGCTGTCGGGAAATGCCCTCTTCTTCATGTCTGACAACGCAAAGGTCCAAAGCAGCATCACGCTCAACGACTCCGTTACCGCAACGTTAGACCAAGCGGTCATCGAAGGCACCCTCACGAACAAGAGCATCAGCCTGCTCAGCCTCAACGACACAACTATCACCGGCGACATGCAGTTGCTGGCCGACTCCAAAACAGTTGTCACGGGCCAATTTACCGCCCAACAGGCCACAGGAAGGCCCTGGAGCAACGTCACCAGCGAAGGAGAACTCGAAATCGGCGACACCTCTCCGGATGTACAGGGTGCGGAGTTCAACGCCAATATTACCCTTCACTCGGGAACACTGACACTCAATAACATCAAGACTTTCGGCGGTACCGTTACAATGTCGGGCAGTTCGTCCAGCCGCCTGATGGACGTGATCTGCGATCTGAGCTCTCTCAATCTCAACATCGCCATGGATGCCAACGCAACGGTCAACATCCGGTCGGCGCTGTCCGTCGGCACCCTGACCGGCAACCGCCAATTGACGCTGACGGGAAGCGCAACGGATGCCAGGATGATCCTGACCGAAGAAAACAGTAATTTCGCCGGCAACATCGACTGGCAGGGTTCGATCATTGAGCTTCAACAAAACGATGCACTCGGCACAACGGGTACCCTGACCGCTACGGGCGAACGTACCCTGGTTGTCACGGGCACGACGGAGCATGCGAAGAACATCACGATGACCGACCAGACGGGCATCCTGCACATTCTTGCCGACAGCGGCACCGTGGGGCAACCTGTCAACTTTACGGGTACCATCCTCAACTCCGGCTCCCTCGTGAAAGACGGTTCCGGCGTCATTCAGCTCAACCGTATAGCCAACGGTTACTCAACACGCCTCAACGGCATATCCGTTCAGGATGGTACACTCGTCCTCAATCAGGTCTCCTACATTTCGGGATTGGCTTCCGTCGCCAAAGGCGAACTCATTTTCGACAATGTCGTCCAGACGACGAAACTCAGCACCATGGCGATGTCGGGGGAAGATTCGAAGATCACCATTCAAAATCAATCGAAGATCCTCACAAATTCCAGCGTTGAGTTGTCCTCGGGCAATTTGTCAATGGATAGTTCGACCATGTCCGTCAATGGAGAAGCGACGTTAGACGGCACGATCAATCTGTCGTTTGACAACCTCTCGTCGTTGCAAGCCCAGGGCAACCTGACGCTCGGCGGCTCAGGAAAGATCAGTATTCACGACTCTCTCCTCACCAGCCAGGGCAGCCTGACATACAACGGTTCCGGAGCATTCGAACTCTTCAATTCAACCCTCAGCACCCAGGGCTTACTGACTTTTGAAGGAAGCGCCGGCAATACCCCGTTCACCTTGTCCGGAGTTACCCTTCAGGCAACCGATTCCGTCATTTTCAACCGCAAGTCGGAACTTCTCTCCGAAAACTCCGGTCAGAAAAACACCATCACGGCCAACAATCTGGCTATCAATGCAGATCTGAACATTCAAAACGCTGCGCTCGACATCTACAACAACACGACTCTCAGAGCCGACTTCCACGTCCTGAACTCCAGCGGCAACTCCAGTCTCGGAAACATCCAGCTCAATACGCACGACATGTCGCTGGAAGGCCTCGGTGTGGCTCCGGACAAACTATTCAACCTCGTCGGCTCGGTATCCGACACGCAGGAAGGCGCCGGTTCCCTCTCGTTGACCTATACGGCACTTCGTGGTGATGTCACGCTGACCAAAGATACGTTGAACGTCTCCAACAGCGCGGTCATCTCGGGTACGGTGACCATGAACGGAGGTCAGTTGAACATTGATCGACACAACGAATTCCGAAACCTCTACCTCAGCGGCGACATCGGCATGAACCTCCTTCGGGGAGCGCCGGAAAGCGACAGCTATCTGATCGCTCAAAACACGTATCTAACCGGCGGTTCGACAACAATCGGCGAGGGAGTTCATCTGAACACCGCCATGTGGATTCAAGGCGGAGCTTCGCTGACTCTATCGGGCACAGTCGGAGTGGGCGTGACATCAGACGGTGATAGAACCTCCGGCGGCGTCACGATCCAGAACGGCTCGCTCTCGCTCACAAACGGCGCTGAAATCGCGGGCACGCTAACCTTCTCGGACGCTTCCGGCCTGACACGCCGCCTGACCGTCCAGGGAGTCGATCCCTCGTCGGAAGATACGGTCAATACATCCATCAGTGCCATCGACATCATTTCCGACGCCCATATCGAAGTCGGACGAAACGCGATCCTGACCGTCAACGGCATGGGACCGGACTCGGGCAGTTCGCCCGCCTCGCTCACCAAAACGGGAGCGGGCACGATGAGCATTCAAGGATTGGGCCGCATCGGCGAACTGCTCGTGACAGAAGGTCTTTTCCAGACGGATAACTTCCATAGTATCACGTTCACGGGCAACGTTACCGTCGACGGCCTCAGCGAACTTGCCGGTTTCGAAATTGATGGTCCCAGGGTTTCCCTGACAAACGATACGGTCGAAGGCATGTTGATTGCCAGGAATAACGGGAAGATTGAGGTTACAGGCACCACTCTGGAACAGGGAATCAGCATCTCGGCAGCCAGCCGGATCGACTTGCATCATACAATAATGGAAGAGGCGGGCACGACTTCCTTCACTCTTGCCCAGGATGGGATCCTGAATATTGACGATAAGAGCGACATCGCCTTCGTCGGTTCCGCAATGCTGGCCGGTACATTCACGATGAAGGATTCGCACTTTACTGTTCGTAACGGGACCATCAGCTTCCTTGATGAAAACGGCAGAAGCAACATAAACGACAGCTATATCCAGACGGCAACCGTAACGGTCGCTCATCAGAGCACGCAAGCCCACTTCATCAACACCAGCTTCCTCATCTCGGAACAGACAGACGTCCGCGGCCTCATGTGCCTCCAGGCAACAAGCGATCCTGACGATTCGGGATCATTCGACTTCGGTACGCTCGGCAACGTGAACGTCAAAAACGGAGGCCAACTTTACCTGGGTGTCGACGACCTCACCGGCAACACAAACGGCAGATCCTTTACGCTCAGAAGCAACATTACGCTCGTCAGCAACGGAGAGGCAACACACAACTTCCTCCATCTCGGCAACGGTACGCTCGACGGCGACGTGACGTCCCTCGGCGCGACGAACGAACTCTCCATGGGCGACACGACCATCACGGGTACTCTGACGGTGGAAGGCGGCGTTCTAACTCTGGCCGGTAACAATGAAGTGAAGCAACAGGCCATGATCGGCGCCGACACGACGATCCAAGCAGACTCCACCTTCACTGCCGGCATCTCCACGACGATAACGGGTGGCAATCTGGATATTCAGGGGACTTTGAATTCCGCCCTCATTCTGGAAGGAGGCAATGCTTCTCTGAACTCCGATACGGCCTCTCTCAATGGTGATCTGCGCATCGCAAACGGTACCTTCACCTATAAGAAAGCCAAACAAGATGCATCTCTGGTCAACATCATGTTCGCCGGCCATATGTCGTACGAAAACCGTACGTTGTCCGTCGACAACGACTGGCATGTCGGCAACGTGACGGCCACGACAAACGGAACCATCAAACTCAACGGCACGGACGATCACGATGTTACCTTCACCATCGATGGAGCACTGGCAGGCGAAGGGCCTCTGCACATTACCGGCAAGGGGAACATAGTCTACAACCACACCAGTTCCTACTCGGGAGACATCTATTACACAGCCATCGGCAATTCTTACATGTATGAGAGCGACGTACTTGGGAAGACGGGAACCGTCTATTTCCAAATCGACGAATCTCTGATCACTTCGCCTGATAAGGACAAGCAGCCCTTCGTGTACTACCGGGGTACGCACTCCAAAAACGCCGTTGTCGAAAATGCGAACATGTGCACGATCGGAGATACCGTCTGGGACGGCAACTTCTACCAGAAATCGATGTACAAGAAGGGCCAATACGACCTGACCTTCTCGCAGCACAGCTCAATGCTCGGGTCGGCCACCGTCGTCGAAGGCAGGCTCATCAGTCTGGGCACCAATACCTTCAGCGACTTGACGGCCCAAACACTGGACGAATGGGTTAAATCCACCGACGAAAACGCTTCCGACCACTATGCCGTCATCATCCTGAACCAAGGCGATAACCTCAACGGTTCGCTGACGACGGGGAAAAAATCGACAATCGAATTCCGAGGTCTGAAGGCCACAAGCGTCACGGGCATTACAAACGCGGGAACAATCAATCTTCTCAACGGTACCGAAATCCAGGTCGGTAACAACGATATCGAGTCGGGACATGATCCCGATGTCAAATCGACATTCTCGTCGACGGGGTGCATTCAGTTGCAGGATGCCATCTTCCGGGCCTTCCTCGACATCTCGCTCACAGGCAAAGTCACGACTCTTGCGAACAACCATCTCTCAACGTTCAGCGCCAACAGTCTGTCTATCGACGGACAAAGCGGAGCGGAACTCTCCATGGGCATAGGAAGCAACACGGTCAATATCACGAAAGACCTGTCGTTGAGCAGCAACGCCCAGGCTGATATAAGCGGGACATTGCTCGTCGGAGGTAAAACCGATCTATCAGGCGGTTCCATTCTTGACCTGAATGTGATGGGTGAAAACCGCAGCACTCTGGGTAGCGTCACCATTTCCGGCACAGCCTCGGAACTCAATCTCCATGGTTCTTCGCAGAGTATCAGCGCGATTTCCATGAATATCGGTGACGGCGGCCACCTTCAGCTCGATCAAGTTCAGCTCGTCCTCAATTCCGGCACGGGTAGCATGAACCTCATCGGGAATCGGGAAGACGACGTTCAGAACTATGCATCGCTCGTCACGTTCACCAATGCCGGCGTGCAGGGAAATCTGAATATTGACGACCATAACAAGATCGATCTGAACGGTCTCACGTCGATTACCGGCAACATGAGTATCGGAGACGGAGCCATTCTCGCTCTGACGGGGAACGGTTCTCTCAATCTCGGAGGAAACGTCTCCATCCAGGGGGGCCTCATCGTTCAGCAAAATACGATGATGGCAGCAACCTCCCTCAACATCCGGTCTCTCACAACTCCGTATGAAAGCCTCGTCAATGGCTATCTGAACATCGACAACAACACTTCGATCTCGAATTCGAACCTAAAACTGGATACGGACGAAGATGGTCACAACTTCGGCGGCCTGGGCCAGACGCTCGTCGAGAACGGCTCGACGCTGACGATTCAAAGTTCCCGGCATGACCTCCGCGCCATCATCAAGGGTGACGTCACGCTCGACGGCAACGGCAACCTGTTCGCACTGACGAACGTCAATCTGACGGGCAATGTAGCCATGTCGGGCGATGCGGATCATAATGCCATCAACATGACGGATGCCACGATTACGGGCGACCTGACGCTTACCGGGGGTACCTTCAACTCCAGAGGAACCAATCGCGTCGGCACGGCTACGGTCGGCGGATCCGCCGTCTTCCGGATCGTAGACGGCACATTCAAAGCCGATAACGTGCGCCTCCAGGACAACGTGAAGATGACCATTTCCGACCAGCTCGACGCCGGACTCATCCTCGACGGTACGGGTGTTCAGGTCACAATGGCCTCGGATCGGGACGGCACGGAAGCCCACGGTGGATTCGCCATCACGGGCGGTCTCACCATCAACAAGGGGCTGTTCACTCTGGACAAAGGCGCCATCTACGGCAGGATTATCATGAATGGCAGTTCGGCGGACGATGCCCACATCCATGTCTTGCACGACACGGAATTCTCGACGGCTAACATTCTCGACATGCAGAACTTCGGCACGATCGATGTTAGCCAGGAAGCAACGCTCACGCTCAAAGGTGCTCTGTCGAACAAAGGAACGCTCATCATGACGGGAGACGGCAACTTCGTCTTTACCGCTTCGAGCATGCACTCCGGCAACACCGAGTTCAGCGGTACGGGCCACCTCGTCCTCGATGCCGCCGACGCACTCGGCAAGAGCGGATCGCTCTTTCTGACCCAGTTGCCGTCTAGCGGCGAAACGGCAGGAAAAGCCTACGTCGATGTCCACGCAGACCAAAGTAAAAACATCGTCTCCAACAGCCCTGTCGTCTGGATGACAGCCATTACCGGCATCACCGACACAGCGGTTCACTGGAACGGTATCATGAACCTGACGGATTTCCGCCTGACGGACCAAAACGGTACCCAGAGCAATCTGGAGCTGATGACGGCCGGATCCGACATCAAGCATCTCACGATCACCAACAGTATCTTCAACAGTAGCCACGGAGGTAACTCCTTCGGCAACATCGACCTGACGCAAAAAGGATCTCTCACGCTGAGCACGGGTGACACCGTATCGGGTGTCATGACTTCCACGGAGTCGACGATCACGCTCAACGGTGTGACGACAATCATGGAGGCGCTGTACAACAACGGTACGCTCAATCTGATCAACCAGTCACACATCGAAATCTCCAAGGATCTCATTTCGACAGGTACACTCAACATCGACTCCAGCTACCTGAGCGTCGCCAAGTTGACTACGCTGGGAGAAACGACACTCAAGAACGCCACGCTCGAAGGTCTTTCCGAAATGCAAATCGACGGGTCCATGGTAACGGATCCGGGCAACCTCACCTCGAATCTCAACGCAGGCAATTTGACCGTTGCCGGCGGCGGCAGCTTCGCTTTGAACACAGGGATCACGATCGTCACCGTCAAACAAGGTTTCACGATGGAAAAAGAATCCAAGGATTCTTCGATCACCGGCAACCTGCTTGTCGGCGGCAAGCTGTCTCTTGAGGGCGGCATGCTGACCTTGAAGGAACTCGGCGAAAAATCCAGCTCGCTCGGCACGGTGAACGTCACAGGTAAAGGGCTCTCAATCTCGGCCGACGGCATGTCGCAGAGGACGGTCAGCGCCCTCTCGATGGAGATTGGCGAAAACTCATCGTTCTCGTTGAATAACATCAACCTCAGACTCAATGACGGCAGCGGCACGCTCCTTCTCCATGTCGGCGATGACAGCGAAACGGGAGCAATAGTCACTCTGAAGAATAGCCGTATCACCGGCAACCTGACGATGGAGGGCCACAAGACGATTACCCTCCAGGATACTATGGCAGTCTCGGGACTCTTCACCGTCGACGGCTCGCTCACGCTGAACGGAGCCGGTTCGATGAATGTCGGCAGCCTGGCCCTCGCAAGCAACAGTTCCGAACTGACACTTGAGAGCGCCATCCGCGTTTCGGGGACAACGACGTTCAACGGTGGCACCATCACGATGAATACCGACGAGTTTGCCCACAATTTCGGCACGCTCGGTACGGCAGTACTCGACCAGGGTTCGACCCTCACCGTGACGGGCGCCAGTACCGACAACGCCAAGAAGGCCATTTTGGCCGGAGACATCAGTCTGACCACGGGACGTAACAACCTGACGCTGACCAATACCATCCTGAACGGCAACGTCACCGTTGCCGACAACAAGGATAATACGCTAACGATGAGCGATGCCGATATCAACGGCACACTGACTCTCGAAGGCGGCACGTTCAATGTGAGCGGAGGTATCAATACGGCCAAGGAAATCTCCATGAGGCAACACGCCAACATGGTAGTCGCCGAGGGAGCAACGTTCCGTGCTACGACGACAGTCGTCAATGCCGACGCTTCGCTCACCATCGAAGGTAAGATGGACGGCAACGTCCGCATCGACGGAGGCACGGTCACGATGGGAGAAAATGTCTCCAATCCGACAACAACCAGTCTGGAAGGCAACATGACCGTGACCAAGGGAGACTTCAATTACTACTCCGGCCTGATCGGAGGCAAAGTCATTCTGAACGGCGCTTCCACCGGCGAAGCCGTCGTCCACATCAAGCGAGACAGCATGACGACGGACAGCAACGTCCTCGACATGCAGAACTACGGGACACTCGATCTGCAAGCTAATCTGGAATTCCAGGGAACGTTCTCCGGAGCGGGTACGCTGACTGTGGAAGGCAAGGGCAACCTGGCTCTTTCTCAGAGTAGCCAATATGTCGGCAACATTTTCTACAGCGCCGGAACATTGACTCTGAACGCGCAAAATGCACTGGGAGCAAGCGGCAACCTAGTTCTGACAGAAGATCATGCTTCCATCGTCACGGCAGCCGACCAGAACAAAAACGTAACCGGCAAGAACCTGGAGATGACAGTCGATACGGCCGATCACTCCGCCGCCACCTGGCACGGAGTATTCCAACTCGGTTCCCTCGACAAAAAAGGATCCTCTTCTCTCGTCCTCGGGAGCGCAAGTTCGTCTATCGACCTCCTGTCTGTTTCGGAAGGCAACCTGACGAGTTCCGGTGCCGACAGCTTCCAGCAAGTCACCGTCAACGGTGAGGGCAAGGCAGCCTCCGTCTCGTTGAGCGGCAAGGACAAAATCGCCACTTCCCTGACGACGAACGGCCAAAACGACACCATCACGCTGACCGGCCTGACCGCCGATGTCCGGCGCGTCTCCAATGCCGGGAAGCTCATCCTGCAGGAAAAGACCGCGCTCACGACGGATAGCGCCAATCAGTTCGGACAAGACAGCCAATTGTTGATTTCCGGAGCCAGCTCGTTCAATGTGCTCAGTGACTTCGACCTCTACAATGCCACCCTCGACAACGGGACGCTGATCTCTACCGGAACCCTGACCCTGAAAGGAGCGGTGCAATCGTCCGCCAGCGAACTCAGCGCTTCCTCAATTAAGGCCAATCAGATGGTTCTAAACCAAAACGCCAGTCTGGACTTCTCCACCGGAGTCAATTCCGTGTTGCTCACGGGGCTGTTCTCGCTGGAAACCGGGAGCGAAGCCACAATCACGGGTTCTCTGGAAGCCCAAAATATTGAGATCAACCAAGACAGTTCGTTGACGCTGACGGCTTCCGGCTCGAAAACCAGCAATTTGGGTCAAGTGACAGTCGACGGTACGCTCTCCCTGAATGGCGGACAGACGGTTCGGACGATTGAAGCAAACGACATTACGGTAAACGAAGCCGGCTTCCTGTCACTCGAGAACGCCATTCTCTCACTCGCCGGAGGCAAGGGAACGCTTCTTCTGGACGGAGGCAACGACGGACAGACAGAATGCGCCAGTTTCAACACAGCAACGATTGCGGGTAATGTCATAACCACGAACAACCAGCTTATTCGAACGACGGATCCGGCAACGATTACCGGAAGAATGGAGATCAACGGCAATCTTGAGCTTCAAGGCAGCGGCGGTCTCAACATACAGGGAGCCGCCGACATTTCAGACCAAAGCAGCCTGATGATCCAATCGCCGACAACGCTGGCAGCCGGAACCCTGAGCATCGGAGAAGAAGAAGGAACGAACGCATCCGTCTCCATCATGGGATCGCTGAACACCCGGACGATCAATGTCGTCAACGGTTCCCTGAATTTCTTGAACGACACCGGCACTCCGCACGACTTCGGCTCCATCGGGCAGACGACCCTGAATGCCGGAGGCCACTTCACCGCGAAGGGCAACGATCAGGCCGACACGCTCAGCGGCAATCTTCTTCTCGCCAGCGGCGCGAAGAGCGTAGACGATGCCTGGGCCAGCGCAATTCTCGAGAACCTGACGTTCAAAGGAAACATCACGCTCTCCGAAGACTACAACCACCTCGATCTGACGCAGGTGAATGTGAAGGGCGACGTCGTTGTCGCCGGCAACAACAACACGTTCAACATGGCGTCTTCCGCAATCGACGGCCTTCTGGACGTCTCCGGCGGTAAATTCACCATCACAGGAACGAACACTGCCGATACGGCCACCATCAGCGGTAAGGCCCAGGTCACCATTTCCGACGGCGCTTCGCTGAAGGTCCGGGAAACGGTCGTCAAGCCCGAGGGCCGACTCGATGTCAACGGCACGCTCGACAGTTCCGTGCTGCTCGACGGCACGGGAGCGATGCTTGCCCTTGGTTCCAACAACAACGCCAACGTCACTGGCAACGTGACGATCATCGGCGGAGAAGCCATCCTCAACAGCACGGACGAAACGCCCATCGGAGGCAATTTGACGTTCAACGGAGTCTCGGCCGACAACGCCCTGCTGACAGTCAAGAACGACTGGAACTTCGGCAACGCGGTCATCATGAACGGTGCGGGCACGATCAACCTCGGCGCAGGCACGACGACGACGATCGACGGCATCCTGAGCGGTTCGGGAGAACTGCGCGTGAAGGGCGGAGGCAACCTGAGTTTCACCGGGAACAGCAATCATACGGGCACGATCTACTACGGTTCGACAGGATCCCTGTCGTTGCTGACGGACAACGCTCTCGGTTCCGAAGGCACGCTCTTCATCGGCATGCCAGGCAAGTTTACCGAAGATACTGTCACTCTCATCGTCAAGGGAGACCAGGGTAAAAACCTCCAGGGCCACAATGTCGCCATAGACATCCAGGACGACTCCACATCCTGGAACGCCCAGATCCTCCTCGATTCCCTGACGGTTCAAAACGGTCACCTGAAGCTTGGAGACTATCGTTCCGACATTGGTTCTCTGACGGTTGCAAACGGCGAGTTCAGTAGCGTCGGAGACAACGCCTTCGGAGATGTCACGCTGAACGGCGGCAATGCCTCGTTCACGAAAGGCTCGATCAGTGGCAGCCTGGTCATTGAGAATGGCCACCAGGCTAAACTCTCCCAGATGAATTCCGGCATCACCACCACCAATGTCGTCAACAACGGTACATTGACGCTGAACGACCACACGGCAATCTCGGTCTCCAAGAACTTCACCTCGACGGGGCTTCTGGAAATTACGGGCAACAGCTCACTGACCGTGGCAACGGATATGGAAATCGCCAACACCCGGTTGACCAACGGTTCCATTGAAACAAACGGCTTAATGACGATCAATGGCGACCTTGCCGCTATGGACGGGAACGTTTCTTCGTCCCTGACAGCCAGGAACATGACGGTCGGCAAGGACGGCAACCTCAACCTGTCGATCGGCTCCAACTCGGTTACCGTTTCCGACACGCTTCTCATCACAGCCGGTACGAACAGTATTTCCGGCAGTGTTGCCGCGGACTCCATCACCATCACGGATGGCACGACGGACATCTCCGGCAACGTGATTGCCGGAACGGGTCTCTCGGTATCCGGCGGCGACCTGTCGATCAAGGTGCAGGGCAATTCCCTGTCGTCACTCGGCGTCGTCTCCCTGGAAGGAGGCAAGGTGAAGCTCGCCGGCAGCGACGAAGCACATCGCACGATCAACGCATTTTCCGTCAATATCGCCACCAACAGCGGTACGGGTTCCTACGGCACCCTGACTCTTGACAACGTCCATCTGACGCTCGACGGAGGCAGCGGCAGCCTGTTGCTCGACGGAGGCCTCCTCTCGTTCAGTAACAACAGCGTTCTCAACGGTCACCTCGATATCCTCGGCAGCAACACGTTAAGTCTGACCGACAAGACAACGGTCACGGGCAACGTGCACCTTGCCCAGAATGCGAGTGACACCCAGAATACGTTGGATGTCTACGGACGGGATAGCAGCTTGTCCAGACTGACCATCGGCGGCACGCTGACTATCGACCAAGGCACTACGCTTCAAGGCCATAACATCACTCTCGACGTCAAGGGAACGAGTACCGTAAGCGGTTCGCTGGTTCTCGAAACGAGAAACATGAATAATGCTCTCGGCGGTCATGCAGCAGCCGGCGTCGTTGCCTCCTTCAACAACCTCGGCAACATGACGGTACGCGACGGCGGCAACGTTTCGCTGATCGGCGACAAGAACGCAACGATCGTCTTCGATGACTCCTCGACGTTTAACGGAACCGGCTACACGGGTTCTCTGACGCTCATCAACCAGCCGGACACGGCTAACAAACTGACGCTCGACCACGTCTTCCTGACGGCGGCAAGCGGCGGTTCCTGCCAAGTCGAACTGGCCGCCGGCGGGACTGCCAACGAACTGACGATGGATTCGTCGTACATTGACGGCAATCTGATGGTTTCGAACGGCAGACTGAACCTGCTGGGCGACAACTTCGCCAAGAACGCCTATATCAGCGGCAACGTCGAAATGAACGACAAGACCGGCACGCTGACCGTAGACAACGCCATCGTGCAGGAACACGGCCATGTCGTGATCGGCACCACGGAAGGCGGTACCCCCAAACTCGACGGTACCCTCTGGCTAACGGAAAACGGCGATGCCATCTTGAACGCATCGGGCTCGATCACGAAGGATCTAATCGTTTCGCATGGTACATTCACCTACAACGGCGGCGTGCTGCACGGCAACGTCATGCTGCAGGGAACGACCGTTCATGAAGCCATGATCGTTCTCAACAGCGACTGGAACGGAATGGACGACGATCTCAAGGTGCATGCCCTGAATATGGGTGGCATGGGTACGATCAACCTCAACGGTCTGACGATGACGATCATGGGAGGCCTCGCCGACAGCATGAACGACAAGCTCATCGGTATGGGATTATCGGGCATGGGCGACCTGAGACTCATCGACGCTTCGACCAGCGGAGCCAAGGGAACGCTCGTCTTCGACGCCACGGGTACGCACTCCGGCGACATCTACGCGGCAGACGGCATTTCGCTCATCCTGAACCAGTCGGATGCCCTCGGCATCTCCGGCTCCCTGCGCACGGCGGGAACCCTCTACATGGAAGCCGCCGCCGACCAGCACAAGGATATGCTCGCCGCTTCTTCCGAAGGCACCCGGAGCATCGTCAACCTCGACGTCACGAAATCCGATACTCCGCTCAACTGGTACGGCGAAATCCGCCTCGACGAATTGAACGTCACCGGCAGTCTGAATCTGGCGCACTCCAACTCCATCGGTTCCCTGAGCGTAACGGACGGTCTCGTGACGACCACGGGACCTGGAGGCAGCAGCTTCGGCAATGTCGCGGCGCATGCGACAGACGGTCATACAGGCGGCATCACTCTGTACCAGAACGACAATGTCTCCGGCTTTATCACCACCGGTACAGACTCGACCGTTACTCTCGACGGTCTCCACTCCTCCAATGTCACGTACATTGAGAACGCCGGAACGCTCGTACTCGACAACGGAGCAATGATCAATGTCAACAAGGGCAAGGATACGGATGTGGTCTCGACGGGTACAATCTCACTCGGCAATAGCAGCATGCTGGCATCCGGCAATAACATGGACGTCACCGATGTCACCGGAACCAATTCGACCTTGCATGCCGGGGGAGACATGAAAATCTCGGGTAATCTGTCGATGACGGGCAACAGCCATGTGACGTCCGACGGTGACATCGCCATCGCCGGCACGGCGAACAACGTCTCAGTCGAGGGAAGCCTGGAAGCGGACGGCAACCTCAAGATCGAAAGCAACGGCAACACGGTCACCGGATCGATGCAGGTCAAGGGTGATCTGGCAATCGATAAGGGCGATCTTACCTTCGTCGCCACCGGTTCCAACAGCTCGCTGGGCGACATTTCAATCACGGGATCGACCGAAGACCAGGGAGAACTGGTTCTCGGTCACGCAGGAGGTGAAGTCGAAGATGTCCTGCATCGCAAAACGATCACGGCCGACTCGGCCACCGTGCATTCAAACGGCTCCCTCACCGTCGACAACGTCAACCTGAAGTTCAACGATGAATCGGGCCTCGTGCTCGAGGGCAGCGACGAAGGCCGGGCACATGCGGCAATTAACAATAGCATGATTCAGGGTAACGTCACAGCCAACGGAATCTTTACCGACCTATCCCTGAACAATGCCTCGATCACGGGCAACCTCACGGTCAATGGCGGCGATTTCACCATCGAAGGAACGAACAAGGTCGGCGGCACATCCACGATCCAGAAAAACGCCAACGTCACGATCAAGGACGGAGCTACGCTCGAATCGGGCGTCGTCTCCCTCGCGCCCTCGGGCGACTTGACCGTCGAAGAAGGAGGAAGCCTGAAGAGCTCCATCTCGTTCGACGCAAAACCCGAAGGCTGGACGGGTGGCACCACGACGAAAGTTACCTTCGAAGGCGAACAAACCATCGGTGGCACGAGCCAGGCCTACAAGGTATTCGTCAATGCCGACGGTACCCTTCAGTCCGGTAAGGGCGGGAAGCTCACCATTGCAGGTTCCAACACCCTGCAGGGAACGAGTCACACGCTAACGCTCGATACCGTGGATGAAAACAGCTCCATCACCATCGCCGGCAGCAATACGGACTTCGGCTCCGATGTCGTCCTGTCCGGCCAAGGCCAGTTGATTCTTGCAGCCAGCAATGCGCTCGGCACGAATGGAGCGCTCGTCGTCGAACACGAATCGACGCTCATCATGGACAATAACCGCGACGGTTTCGGTTCGCTCGCCATGGACAAAAACGTTTCCGGCGGAGGTTCTCTGACCGTCGTCGCCAACAACAACACGATCTTCGGAGGTAACCTCGATCTCGCCGAATTGAACAAGACGCAAGGCAACGACAACGATACGAAGCTGACGCTCTCCGGTTCCGGCTCGGTCGGTACTCTGAACCTCAAGGACGGTTCGATCGACGTCGCAGGCAGCACGGCAGACTATGTGATGGATCGCGTGAATGTTGACGAAAACACGATCCTCTCTATCCGCGACAAGGCAAACCTCCATGGTAAGGACGAGACCTCCCTGCTGACGGCCAACGGTACGGTCAACGTCACGGAAGCCGCACTGGGCATGAATGTCCTGATCGGCGGCAGCGCAGCGAAAGTCAATCTGAACGACAACGCCACCGTCAACGGCAACCTCGATCTGCAATCGGGTAATCTGACGATCGCAGGTACGAACGTTGCGTTCGGCGATAACGTCAAACTGAGTCTCACGGGTAACGCGGAAGACCAGCGTACCATCAACGTGATGCGCGATGTCGACTTCTTCGGTCAACTCGATGTGCTGGCGGACGGAACACTGGATGTCTCGCCGCTGCGCAACTTCACGCTCGCCGGCAAGCTTGCGGGCGACTCCAAACTGACGCTCGCCAACCGCGGAACGGTCACGTTGAAACAGTCGAACACCGATTTCCACGGCATCCTGAACCTCATGGGCGGCGCTACGCTGGTCGGAGAGCAGGCCCAGGCCTTCGGTGACGGCACGGTCGACATTGCGGCCTGGACCGAAGATTCGTCCCTTAGCTCCGCCATCGTCATCGGTACGAAGGACACGGAAGATACGCTCGTCTTTAACAATGACATCCATATCGCCGAATCCGCCAAGGAAGGCAAAACTACCGCCGTCACGCTCGAAACACTCGCCGATACCGAATGGCGCGGCGAACTGACGGGCAAAGGCAGAATCGACAAGACGGGCGACGGAGACCTGATCCTGGCCTCGGCCAATGTTCCGGAAACCTCCAACGACGTTGACGAAAATGTGAGTAAGGCAACGGAAACCTCCACCGACAAGGCAGTGGACGCCGCCCCCCATGCCGTCGACCTCAACATCAAGAATGGAGGCCTCGTTCTCAACCGCCTCTTCAGCGGCAATGTGGAACTCCAGCAGAATACGATACTGTCCGGCTCGTACGGTTCGGGAACAAACTATGGCATGGAGATCATGGGCAATCTGACGGCCCAGCACGGTTCAACAATTGAAGTCGGACACATTCCTTCCCAGGGAAGTTCCGATTACTCAACACTGAACATTGGAGGAGACCTGAAGATGAACTACGGCAGCACCTACATCGTAGATATGGATCTCGCCAACGTCGGCCATGCCGATCTGATCCACGTCGCGGGAGACGCCGAACTCACCGGTACAACGATCCAGGTACGAACCGACGATCCCGGCCACGAACACGAAAAAGCACTGGACGACGGTTCGCGCTGGACGGTTTTGACCGCGGACGGAACGGTCTCTCACGGCATCCTCAAGATCGACCACGACCTGTACTACCATAACCTGACGGTTGAATACGGCAACGACGACAGAGTGGACCTGGTGCTGAACCTCAACTACAAGGGGCTCAACCAGATCAACAATACCGTAGTCAACAACAACACATTCATTTCCAACGTCATCGAATATATTGAAAACAATAATTCCGGTGGTGAAATGGACAAAGTAATTGACAATCTGAATAATCTGACCAACCGCGACGAAATCAAGGACGCCATTGACCAGATCGGCGGAGTCTGCCTGACTCCTCTCATGCAGATGCAGATCGCGCGTTCGGACAACCACATGCGCATCATGCGCACTGCTTCTTCGAGCACGGCGTGGAAGGCGGACACGAAGATTCCGAACATGCAGGTATGGGCGCACACCTCCGGAGATCATTCCGAACTCCACGGAGACGGCAACGGTTCCGGTTACAATCGCAATGCCTGGGGAGGAACGGTCGGTATCGAACGGACCTCGGCCAAGAACCAGATTCACTCGGGTATCGCCTTTACCTATGACTGGGAAGATTGGACAAGCATGGGTAATAAGAACAGGAACAACACCGGTTATCTGGATCTCTATTTCGCCAAGGATGTACACCGCTGGCATCACTACGCGCTCGCCGGCATAAGTCAGACGGATCTGTCAACAGACCGCAACATCGCTTTTGGCAACTATCGCAACAAAGCCGAAGGAGATACAACGGCCTACAATGTCTATCTCAACTACGAAGTCGCCTTTGACTTCGATATTGAGGAACGTTCCGTCCTGCAGTTTGTCGGAGATGTCCAGACAGGCTACAGCACGATCGACGGCTACACGGAACACGGTCCGATCGGCAATGCAGGCTTGAATGTACAAGGACAACACGCCCTGATGCTGAAACTGGGTGCAGGTGCTCGCTACAACAGAACCTTCAAGTCATTCTTTGACGACGCACCCGATGCCCATTACGGTTTGAAGGCCATGTTTACTTACGATGCAGCCAGCACCGGTGCTGATACCGATGCCAGCTTCATCAGCGAACCCGCGATGCGCTTCAACATGAAACCGTCTAACATGTCGCGTTACGGAGGTCTCTTCGGATTGGATGTAACGATGCCCTATGACCAGAATACCTCATTCTTCATGGGTGGAACCTACGAAGTGAAGAGTAGCAGCAATAATGCCACGGCAAACTTCGGAGTCATCTATACATTCTAAAGCGATTCGTCCCATGAAACACAGACTTTGAAAATTCGCGGTATCCGACTTCGTTGTCCAAAACAGCGAATGATCCGAAAAGACCTGAATAAAGTCTGAAACAAGGGGCTGCCTCACGAAGGATTGCAAAATCCGAAAGAGGCAGCCCCTTCCCTTTAGAATCGACTGAGGGGGAAATGGCATCCTCCTTGATGGGTTTATCCCGGTAGGCCAGTCAAAGAGCATAATATCCCTTGCCTTACAGTAACTAGAAGGTCTATTTTGAAACTATAGGCATAGCTGGCAGCCTTATCCTGAAGAGTGCCTCCATCAAAACAAAAACACAGTATCATCATGAAAGTAAACATCACGAGAAGATCCTGGATCAAATCCACAACCGCAACACTGGCCTTGCTGGCGGCGGATCGCATGCTGCTGCCTGCCTGCGCCGCGGATAGCAAGGAAGTAAAAACGGACCACGCACCGTCGAAAGTCTGGATGACGAAGGAAATCTCACCCGCTTCTCTCATTGCTATCTACAAGGCTCTGGAGCATCCGGCGCAAGGGCGCGTCGCCGTCAAAATCAGCACGGGTGAACCCGGAGGCCATCACTTCCTGCAACCCGCCCTCATCAAGGATCTCGTTCACCATGTCAATGGTACAATTGTGGAATGCAACACAGCCTATGCCGGCAGACGCTCCCGCACTGAAGACCACCTGCAGGCGGCGAAGGAGCATGGATTCCTCGACATAGCCCAGGTCGATATCATGGACACCGAGGGAGAAATCAAACTCCCGGTCAGGGATATGAAACACATCAAACACAACCTCGTCGGATCGCATCTGAAGAATTATGATTTCATGATCAATCTGGCTCATTTCAAAGGACATGCCATGGGGGGCTTCGGCGGAGTGCTCAAAAACCAGTCAATCGGCGTAGCTTCCGCCAACGGTAAGGCCTACATTCACTCCGCAGGCAAGACAGCGGATGTTTCTCAACTCTGGGATAATCTCGGAGAGCAGGACGCCTTCCTCGAATCCATGGCCGCAGCCGCCCAGTCTGTCGCAGACTATTTCGGAGAGAAGATTCTCTATATCAACGTCGTGAACAACCTTTCCGTCGACTGCGATTGCGATGCCCACCCGCACGCTCCCGAAATGAAAGACATCGGTATTTTAGCTTCAACCGATCCGGTCGCCCTTGACCAGGCATGCCTTGATCTCGTCTTTGCAGTTACCCCTAGCGAGGGAGACGACAACAGGCCTCTCATCGAACGTATCGAAAGCAAACATGGTCGTCACACCGTGGACTACGCCGAACAAATCGGTCTTGGCAGCCGGAATTACGATTTGGTGATGCTCGAATAGCCGAGCATGCGGCTTGGGCATGATACGACCATGTTGAATCTCCGGGCGGCCAGTTCATTCAGCCAGAACATCCATTCCTCCCCTTCCCCGCCCCATTCGCGTGCATGCAGATGGGGGATTGGAGATCTTTGCAGAAAGCGTCCAGAGAAAATTGATGGAATTGCATATCCAATTCCACCCCAACAAACCAAGAAGTCCTCATTTGAACGGGAAGGTTGAGAGATCGCAAAAAACCGACAAAATCGAATTGTCTCACAAGAGGGAGGACTTTTGAGAACCCGTCTTTCTCATTTTTCACGATTTTTTTCAAAAATCAAAGGGACTGCCTCTTTTTAGTGAGACAGCCCCTTCTGTTACTTTATCTCTTGTTGTTACGGACTTTCCGGACGCTCTCAGAACGAGTAGCTCAACATAGCTCCGGCGGCGACGGTAAAATCTTTGATCGCACGGGATCCATAGAGTTCCGAGCCGTCTTTACGAGCACCGTTGCCGGACCAAATGGCACTGACGAAGGGACTGAATGTGAGATTCTTCGTCACGGAATACGGCAATTGCAGATTCAGAGAATAGGACTGCGAGCCGTTGGACATGCCAGGCGTTTTGGCATCGAAATAGCTGGCTGTGGACCAATATGTACCGGAAATAATGCCGGACAGACGCTGAGTCAGTTGTTTTTTGTAACCGACGGAAGCATCGAACCACCAGCCCGTCATTCCTGAGAAGGAATAGTGCGCGTTGGCACCCACAAACCATCCGTCCTGGCCGATGCCATTAATGTCATAACGGAATCCACCATTGAATTCCTGACTGACAGAGTGGTTTCCTTCCGCTTGGGAAATG
>ERZ791626.872-NODE-872-length-28019-cov-3.816156_pt1 | contig 28019 bp, 32 predicted proteins | sample MGYA00510266_ERZ791626 | MGnify/ENA primary metagenome ERZ791626 (study PRJEB30046, sample SAMN00715208) | human gut metagenome | study: EMG produced TPA metagenomics assembly of the A metagenome-wide association study of gut microbiota in type 2...
GCTGTTAGCCAAAGAAGAACTTTATCAGGCGGAAGTCAATCTGGCGAACAGTGAATCCACTGTATATTCGAAAGAGATCAGTTTTGAAAATGCGAAAGACAATTTCAAGCTTTTACTGGGAATGTCGCTGGATGAAGATATCGCGATACTGTTCGACAATAATATTCCGACAGTCGATGTCAATATTAACGATGCAGTTAAATACGCCCTGGATCAACGCATGGAAATCCGCCAAAAACAGATTACCCTGGAACAGGATGTATTTTCGATTATCCGGACAAAAGCAGAAAGCGAATTCAAAGGTGATTTAAGTGTCCGGGTAGGTATGGATGCCCTGGCTGGAAAAGTAAAAAATATGTACGACAAGCCCACCGACAACGAAGAGATTGGCGTAACCCTCACCATTCCGATCTTCGATTGGGGGGCTAAAAAGGCAAAAGTAAAATCCAGCCAACTGGCTATGGAATCGGACGAAATCAGCCTCGAAGAACAGAAAAAAGAGATTGTCATCGATGTCCGCCAAATTTGCCGTAACCTGCCGACGCTGATCCGTCAAATCGAAATCAAAAAGAAAAGCATTGAAAATGCGGAACGTACCTATGAAATCAATCTGGAAAAGAATACGGGTCTCGTGGCCTGTCTCAAAGGCGGTAAGCCCGGCAAGGCCGTAGCTCTCCGCGCCGATATCGACGGCCTGCCGGTCAAAGAAATGACGGGCCTTCCCTTTGCTTCGGAAAACGATGGCAAAATGCATGCCTGCGGTCATGACAACCACATCGCCATGCTGCTGGGGGCGGCGTATATCCTCCGTGACTTACAGGACCAGATTTGCGGCACCGTCTATTTCGTCTTCCAGCCGGCAGAAGAGCTCTGTGCCGGTGCAGAATACATGCTGCGTTTCGGCGACTGGTATGATAAAATCGGCTCCATGTACGCGGCCCACGTCTGGTTCGACATGCCTGCCGGCAAGGTCAATATCCAGGCCGGTCCCCGCTTTGCTGCCGGCACCCATTTCTATATCGATGTCCACGGCACGGGCTGCCACGGGTCGCTGCCCCATCAGGGCGTCGATGCTTCGGTCGTAGCGGCGGCCATGCTGCTCAATATCCAGACCATCGTATCCCGCCGGGTCAGCCCCCTCGATTCGGTTGCTCTGACCATCGGCACCGTCCAGAGCGGCACGGCATTCAATATCGTCTCCGGCGAAGCCCACATGGAAGGGACCTGCCGGTATTTCCTGCCGGAAACGGGGAAATTGCTGGAACGGATGCTCAGCGACATGGTACACGATACAGCCCATCAGTACGGCGCGACAGCCGATTTCCACATGGACCTCATCGCCCCGCCGACCATCAATGACGCGGCCTGCGCCGGACTGGGAGCCCGGGCGGCGGCCAAGGTCGTAGGCGAAGACAACGTGGTCCCCATGGAACACACTATGGCCTGCGAAGATTTCGCCTTCTATACAGAAAAGAAGCCCTGCTGCTACGGCATCGTCGGCATCCGCAATCCCGAAAAGAATGCCATGTACCCTCAGCACAGCAACCGCTATACCGTCGATGAAGACGTCCTGGGAAATGGCGCCGCCATCTTTGCCCAGTATGCCCTCGACTGGCTGGAAACCAATAAATAATAGAATTTGATTCAATCCACCGTCTCTGCATAGCTCCGGAGATGGTGGATTTTTTATTTTCTGCCATCAGAACGGGAATATAACAGGGGATAAAATGCTTTGTGTAAATAATAGCATGAGAAATAAAAATAGAATAAAATTCTAAAAATGTGTTGACAACAGACACCGTCCATGATAGACTTACACCATCAACAGAACAACAGGCAATGAAGAGAAGAGTACAGGAGCAGGAATGGCCCAGAGAGTCTCCGCATGGTGGGAGGAGATGCACGATTGCTTCTGGAAGATGGCCTCTGAGCCGGCAGGTCGAATAGTGAGACCGCCCGGGTGCACCCGTTACCGTGCTGGAGTATTGAGGGCCTGTGGCCTGCGTACTCGAGAAGGCCGGCTTTGTGAGAATCCGGTGAAATTGGGTGGTAACACGGTACTTCCGTCCCTTTGCGGGGATGGAAGTTTTTTTTATTCTGAGGTGATAACATGGAACGACAAAGCATGACGGGGCAGCAGCGAAGCGCCCTGAAACAACGGATCAAACGGCAGGCACAGCGTCTGGGGGCCAATCTGGTGGGATTTGCCAGTGTGGACCGCTGGCCACAGCAGAAAGAAGTAGCCGAAGCGTACTGGCCCCAGTCCATCTGGCCATGGAGCCGGACGGTCATCGTCCTGGGCGTGCAGATTTACCTGCCCATGATCGAGACGACGCCGTCGGTCGTCTATTCCGAATGTTACAATACGACGAATCGTCTCCTTGACGATACGGCGTACCGTCTGGCTAACAAGCTCAACCAATGGGGATTCCGGGCCCATTGGTTCCCCCGCGACTGCTACGGTGACATTTCCGTACTGGTCAAAAAGCCGGAAGCGGCCTTTTCCCACGTCTTTGCCGGAAAATACGCCGGACTAGGGACGCTGGGCCTCAACCACACCCTGATTACTCCCGAATATGGCCCGCGGGTGCGCCTCGTATCGGTCATTACCGACGCCGACGTACCGCCTGACGCCTTGCAGGAAAAAGACCTGTGCATCCAGTGCAAGCGCTGCGTCTTCAACTGTCCGACACACGCCTTTACGCCCAGGAAAGACCGGCTCATCGCCGATATGGCCAAACCGCGCTGTGCCGGCTATCATCAAAAACTGAAGACGGAATTCCGTTATCCCTGCGGCGTCTGCATCGCCGTCTGTCCCGTCGGGGCCGACCGCAAACGCTATGGTATGCATTCCGTCACGGCAGACGGGGCGGCACACTGCCGCGATTTCGGATCGGCCAATGCCGTAGAAGGCCGCGGCGTGCCGGAAGAAGCACAGAAGATCATCGATACGGCCATCCGTTGATTTCCGCTTACGAGGATACGCATCACCGTATCCCTGAACATAGAAAGTATACCAATTTTGTATACAAATAAAAGGAGGAATATGACATGCATATTCAATGGAAAAAAATCATCACCCTGACTCTTACCGCTCTGGCCCTGACCGCCGTCCTTGCCGGTTGTGGCAGTACCCAGAATAGTAGTGCTGAAAAGAAAGAAATCACCGTAGGCGTCAACCCCGGCTCAGGGGAACAAATCATGGAACAGGTCGCAAAAGTCGCGGAAAAGGACGGCCTGACGGTCAAAGTCAAAGTATTCTCGGACTACATCACACCGGACAAGGCCCTGGCTGATGGCGATATCGACCTCAACTCCTATCAGCACGTGCCGTTCCTCAATACATTCAATGAAAAAAATGGCACCGACCTCGTCCCCATCGGCGATACGTATCTCGCACCGATTGCCCTCTACTCCCACCGCTACACCAATATCAAAGACGTGCCGGACGGTGCCCGTATCGCCATCCCCAATGACCCAAATAACGGCAGCCGGGCCCTCCTGCTCCTGAGCAAACAAGGCTGGATCACCCTCCGCGACGGCGCCGACCAGACCAAACTGACGACCCAGGACATCACATCCAATCCCAAAAACATCGACATCGTAGAACTGGAAGCCGGCCAGCTGCCCCGTTCCATCGATGACGCAGACGGCGCCATCATCAACGCCGGATACGCCATCACCGCCGGCCTGCGCGTCAGCGACCGAATCGCTACCGAAGACGATACCAGCCCCTACGTCAACGTCATTGCCGCCCGTGCCAAAGACAAAGACAACCCGGCATACCAGAAATTCGTCAAAGCCTTCCAGTCACCGGAAGTCAAACAATACATCGAAGAAAATTTCAAAGGCGAACTCCTGCCAGCCTGGAAGTAAGAGACAGCCGCCAGCTGATAACAGCTGGCGGCTGATTGGTTAGTGGGAAGGGAGAGAAAAGATAGTTTGTAGTTTGTAGTTTGTAGTTTGTAGTTTGTAGTTTGTAGTTTGTAGTTCGTAGTTTGTAGTTCGTAGTTCGTAGTTCGTAGGTCGTTCATCGAAGCCTGTTTTCCTTTTTAGTGCTTGCGGATATATGCCGTGGCCGGACCGGAGCCGACTTTGATGATATAGCCTTCTTTTACCAGGTTTGACAAAGTGCGTTCTATGGTTCCCTGGCTGATATCCGGGCAGCGTTCCATCAGATCTTTTTTGCTGATTTTCCCTAGTGTCTGGGAAATGATGGCCTTGATCCGGTCAGGCTTGGAAATCTTTCTGGTTATCAGGTATTGAATCCGGTCTTCGAATTCATCATATGCTTTTATGATGATTCCCAAATAGTATTTTACAAAAGGTGCATAGGCATTTTGATTTTCGTGCCAGCCGGAAGAACTTGCTTGAAGGGCTTCATAGTACGTTGTCTTTGTCTTTTCAATCAGCATTTCCAGACTGATGTATTTACCGACGATGTAACCAGCACGATATAAAAGAAGGAGTGTCAGGAGCCTGCTCATCCGTCCGTTCCCGTCAGTGAAAGGATGAATACAGAGAAAATCCAGGATGAACATAGGCGTCAGCAGTAATTTATCAATCACGTTTTCCTGCCAGGCATTCTGAAACGATTGGCATAAAGAATCCATAGCGTCGGCTGTCTGAAAAGCAGGAACGGGAATGAACCTTGCCTTTTGATGCCCTTGTGCGTCTGTTTCTGCAATGACGTTATCTGCGTTTTTGTAGTCTCCGCCTATGGCTCCTGTCGAGTAAGCGTACAGGTCCCGGTGGAGCTGTCTGATGACATTAGGAACGGGAGAAATATAGTCATGATTTTCGTAAATCAAGGTGAGTACTTCACGGTACCCGGCAATTTCCTGTTCAGACCGATTGCGCGGTTCAGCTTTTTGGCTGACCAGAGCTTCCAATCGTTTGTCACTGGTGCGTATTCCCTCAATACGGTTGGAAGCCCCTGTACTCTGAATCATGGCAACATCCACCAGCGTTTTTAGTTCATCTGTATTCGCTTCCAGAAATAAATCCTGCCGTCCTTTGTGTTCATGGATACAGGTAAGAAGCTGGACGATTTCAGGTGTCAGTAAATTTTGTATTTCTTGCGAGTAGGTAAAGGTCCGCATAAAAATCTCCTTCATTTTTTCATTATCTGCCACATTTTACCATTAAATGAGGCAGATAGCAAGGCGATGAGGCAGATGAAAATCAGTACCATGCCGGGAAGGGCAGCAGTCAGCAGCCAGTAGCTGGCAGGAGAAGCCGCAGTTCGCCGTTTGCCGTTTGCAGGAAGGGCGGCTAGTGGCTGGTTTGCGACGTTATACGGCGTCCCCGTGAGGGGAAGCTGGCGCCGTAGGCGTCTGAAGGGGCTTTACTCCAATCCAGAATCCTATTCATGAGTCCGCTTTCCTGTGCAGGGAAGATGGCCGGTCCGACGTGCCGTGTCCTCGGATTCAGAAATTAGAACTCAGATGATAAAAAGCCGGAAACGGATAGATTGACACATATGTTCGATGACGGTATCATATTATGTAACAACAAGAGTAATCGAACGGTGTATAGAATAGGAGGAATGGAGTATGGGACGATATAATGTTGCGGTCATTGGCAATCGTAAAAACATAATGGATAGGATGTGTGCATTCATACCAGAGTATATTGACTATTTTGAAGAAGAGACGTACCGTGTTATACGTACCGTTGGCAAACATACCATCATTTCCTGGCCTAAGTCGAATAAGCCGAAGCAGATTATACCTGTAGAAGAACTGAATCCCGACAATGAATATGAGAAATTATATCTAGGGGCCGTGGTGGATCAATACGATAATTTCCTCATGGACGCAGAGGACGGTAAGAGACGGCTGTTAGAAATGAATTGCCGTGATTGGATTTATGTTTTTGAATGTCATATGTAGAAACCTATTGGTATATCCCTGATGATATTCGGTATTCTTTTGAAATAGAGGCCGGTCCGGCATCTGCTGCCTGCATCCCCCTTCTTGACAGTGCCTTTTATATTACCTATAATAGTACAAGTAAATTTATGTCTATGGCTGATTTCGTGTGATGGAATCAGCCTTTTTTAAAGGAGTTATGCTATGCGCTTACGAAGAAAACCCTGGATTGACGATGCCATCCGGGAGTATGACGCGTTTGTCCATCTGTCCGGGGCGGAGGAATATAAGGGCCGCTGGCGGTCTGTGTTTGCCCGGCCCGATGCGCCGCTCTGGGTAGAGCTGGGGACGGGAAAGGGGAATTTCATTTCCCAGATGGCCGTGCTGCACCCGGAAGTGAATTTTATCGGGATCGAGATCCAGACGGGGGTCCTGTATTATGCCGGAAAGAAATGTGCCGAAGCGGAGGTTTCCAATGTACATCTGCTGAAGTATGATGTGGCGAAGATCGAGGATTTGTTTGCTCCCGGCGAAGTGGACCGGTTTTTCATCAATTTCTGTGATCCCTGGCCCAAGTCGCGCCACGCCAAGCGCCGGCTGACGTACCGCCTGTTCCTGGACCGGTATGCCCGGCTGCTGGCTCCGGGAGGCATGGTGCTGTTCAAGTCCGATAATGCCGGCCTGTTCGATTTTACGTTGGAAGAATTCCGGCAGCGGAACTGGCCATTGTCAGAGGTGACCTATGATCTGCATCATAGTGATATCGTCAATGAAGCGATGACGGAGTATGAAGCGAAATTCAGTGCCAAAGGGCAGCCGATTTTCCATTGTGCCGCCACCCGTCCGGCGGAGGTGAAGGCTGATGAGTCCGCACACTAAGGAGATGCGCCGCAATTTCTGGATGCTCCTCATTGCTTTTTCTCTGCTGATTATCATCGGTACGTCCAATGTATTCAGTTCGACCTTCGTTGAGGATATGGCAGAAGGGGGCAGTGCTTACGGACATCTCATCCGTCAGGGTGTGTATCTGGCTCTGGGGCTGGCTCCGGCCATATTTGTCTACAAAAAGGACTATCATATGTGGAAGAAATGGTCCGTCCGCCTTCTCCTCTTTACAGCCGTACTGCTCATAGCCGTTCTGTTTGCCGGCATCGTCGTAAACGGCGCCCGGCGCTGGCTCGGGGCAGGGGGATTTACCTTCCAGCCTTCGGAAATCGCCAAGCTGGCCATCATCCTGTTTACGGCGGACAAGCTGGCGCCGCTGTGGGACAAGAACGGCCATATCGAATTTTTCTCGCCTTTGTCGGCTTTTTTTCCGGCAAAATCCGGGAAGCCGCCGCGGTGGAAACGGATCCGTTTCGTTCCCCATCCGCTGCTGCTGCCGCCGCTCGCGCTGGCTATCCTCGTGTTCCGTCAGCCTGATGCCGGTACGGCTCTGGTCATTTTGTTCCTGCCGCTGGTCATGTTCTGGGTGAGCGGTGCCAGTATCCTCAAGGCCAGGGTGCCTCTTCTGGGTACTCTTGCCGTCGGCATCGTGTACCTGTTGTCGGCACCGTACCGCATGAACCGCATTATTTCCTGGTACGATCCCTGGTCCTATGAAAAGACTTTGGGCTATCAGACTGTACAGGGGCTCATCGCCATCGGGTCCGGCGGCGTCATGGGACAGGGGCTGGGTGAAGGCATCAGCAAGTTCAGCTATCTGCCTGAAGCCCATACGGACTTTGCCTTTGCCGTCCTGGCCCAGGAATGGGGCCTGCGGGGGTCCGTGTTTATGCTGGTTTTGTTCAGTATGATTATTTATTTCGGCTGCAACTGCGCCTGGAATACGCGCGATACCTTCGGAAAACTGCTGGCCGTGGGCATTACCATGTATTTTGGCGGTCAGGGGATGATCAATCTGGCCATGGTCAGCGGAATCCTGCCCGTCGTCGGCGTGCCGCTGCCTTTTATCAGCTATGGCGGTACGTCCCTTCTGCTCAACATGGTCGCCGCGGCGCTGCTCCTCAATATTGCCCACCGCAATTACCGCGAGGCCGTGATCGATGCCCGCCTGCGGGAGCAGCCGGTCCTGCATTCGATGAAAGAGGAGACACGCAGCCGTTTCCCCTTACGATGATATAGTTTAGGAGGCTTTTTCATGGAACGAAGAATTATACAGGTAGACGAACGGTTGCCGCTCCTGCCCACTATCCCGCTGAGTCTGCAGCATTTGTTTGCTATGTTTGGATCGACCGTACTGGTGCCGTTCCTGCTCCACGTCGATCCGGCTACGGCCTTGTTTATGAACGGTATCGGCACGCTCTTGTATCTGACTATCTGCAAATGGCGGCTGCCGGCTTATCTCGGCTCCAGCTTTGCCTTTATTTCCCCGGTCCTGGCCGTATGCGCTACGCCGGGCATGTCCTATGGCGACGCCCAGGGCGGGTTCATCGTCTTCGGCTTGTCGTTCATGGTACTGGCGGCGATCGTCGATAAAGTGGGGACGAAGTGGATCGATATCCTCTTCCCGCCGGCAGCTATGGGGGCCATCGTGGCCATCATCGGGCTGGAACTGGCGCCCCTTGCCATGACTATGTCGGGCTATCTCGGCGATGCCCAGGGGATGAGCAATGAAACGGCCATGATTATTTCGACGTTTACTCTCGTCGTCACCATTCTGGCGACGCTCCTTGGCCGGGGTTTCATCGGCATTATCCCTATCCTCATCGGCGTCGTATCCGGCTATATCCTGTCGTACTTCATGGGCGTCGTTGATCTGACGGCTGTGGAAGAAACGCCCTGGTTTGCCGTGCCGACGTTCTACAAACCGGAATTTAATTTCAGTGCCATCATGATGATCATGCCGGCTCTGTTCGTCGTCTTTGCCGAACATCTGGGGCATCTCTTTGTCACCAGTGATATCGTCGGGCGGAATCTCATCAAGGATCCGGGCCTGCACCGCAGCCTCTTTGCCGACGGCCTGTCCAACGTCCTGTCCGGTCTGGTCGGTTCGACGCCGAATACGACTTACGGGGAAAATATGGGCGTCATGGCCATTACCGGCGTATACAGCACGTGGGTCATCGGCGGTGCCGCTGTTTTTGCCATCCTGTTTTCCTTCATCGGCAAGATCGCCGCGCTCATCCACGGCATCCCGACGCCGGTCATGGGCGGGGTATGTATCCTGCTCTTTGGTTTCATTGCCGCATCGGGCATCCGCATGCTCGTTGAAAAGAAAGTCGATTATACCCGTTCCAAGAACCTGATCCTCACGGCTGTCACCATGATTACGGGCCTTTCGGGCGCGACTATCGCCGTCGGTCCGGTACAGCTGAAAGGGATGGGTCTGGCTACGGTCGTCGCTATGGTTCTCAGTCTGGCTTTCATCGTCTTTGAAAAGACGGGACTGGAAAACCGGAATTAAAGGAGGATGTCTATGGCAGTATCACCGGCGCTGCGCGCGCTTCTGGCCAAAGGTCCGGCTATGGACCGGAATGATCTGGTAACGCTTCTCGGCCTCACCGACGCCGATGACCGGCAGGCCTTGTATGATGCGGCTTATGCCGTAAAGGCGGAAACGGTCGGCCGCGTCGCTTATTATCGGGGGCTCATCGAGTTTTCCAACCGCTGTATCAAGAACTGCCGCTACTGCGGAATCCGCCGCGGTAATGAGGAAGTAGAACGGTTCGATACGGACCGGGACGATATTCTGGCCATGGCCCGCTGGACCTATGAGGCCGGGTACGGGTCGCTGACCCTGCAGTCAGGGGAACGGCAGGATGAGGAATTTATTTCTTATATCGAAGACCTCGTGCGGGACATCAAGAAGATTGGAAATGGCGGCCTCGGCCTGCCCTTGTTTGTCGGGGAGCAGACGAAAGAAACGTACCGCCGCTGGTTTGAGGCCGGTGCGCACCGTTATCTGCTGCGCATCGAGACCAGCAATCCCAATCTCTATGTCCGTCTCCATCCCCAGGACGGCCATCATAAATGGACCGTGCGCCGCGATTGCCTTCTGGCGCTGGGGCGGATCGGCTATCAGGTAGGGACGGGGGATATGATCGGCCTGCCGGGACAGACGCTGGAAGACCTGGCAGACGACATCCTCTTTTACCGGGACATGAATATCGACATGATTGGCATGGGTCCTTACGTCGTTCATCATCAGACCCCCATCGGGAAGGAAGTTCTCGCCGCCGGACGTGATTCAGAGGAGGATAGACTGCACCGTCTCCATCTGGGCCTTGCCATGATCGCCGTGACGCGCCTTTTCCTGCGGGATGTCAATATCGCGGCGACGACGGCCCTGCAGGCTCTCCATCCCCTGGGCCGGGAACTGGGCCTCAAGGCCGGGGCCAATATCCTCATGCCCATCGTGACGCTGCCCCAGTTCCGGTCCCAGTACCTTCTCTACGACAACAAACCCTGCGTAGATGAACAGGCCGAACAGTGCCGCAATTGCCTGAGCGGCCGCGTGGCATCGGTGGGGGATACGGTCGGTCTGGGAAAATGGGGCGATGCTCCTCATTTCTTTCACAAAAAATGACCTTTCTTTTTTCTTCATTCTATGGTACAGTGAATATGGAATCCCTGGTTATGGTAATCGGGATTCTTAAAATAGTATCTCCTGTACGCGCGATTAGTGTAGGCGTACGGGTAGTAGCTGCAGGTGAATCAAATCTTTCACTGCAGGCGCTACTATTTTAGGGTGCCGGTCCTTTACATGGGTGTTCGCAGCGGAGCAACTCCACCTTTATTGTTGCTCCCTGCCTGCAAGTACACCGTTGGTGGATACGGGGGCGGAGGCTCACTCCCGCCAAAAGGATCTGTACCTTACCAAAGGCAGTCTTCTACGTGCGGCTTGTTTCGTACAGGCACGGTTAAAAAGAAGGCTGCCTTTTTTGTGCCCTGACGGCAACCGGAGGCGGTAGAGAAGAGCCGGGGAGATGGCGGACGTCTATTGCTATTTTGGAAAAGTTCTGCTATACTATTTTGGTAGCACTACATGGAAAGGTGTCCGAGTGGTTTAAGGAGCTAGTCTTGAAAACTAGTGATGCGGCAACGCACCGTGGGTTCGAATCCCACCCTTTCCGCCATTGATTTTTAGTAAAGCGGCTAAATGTTTAGGAGTTTCAAAAACCTTTAATTTATGCGGATTGCAGGCTTTTTTGAAAATTCCTATCGTTCGCCGCTTTTGCTTATTTTGAAGCAAAGTTGCTTAATTTTTTGCGTAATTTTTTTTGGGGCCTAAATGCTGATTTTTTCCAGCTTGTTTTTTAGTTCCTGCTTCATACTGTCGGTTACATGCGTGTATATCTGTAACGTGGTATTGGGGTCGTTATGGCCAACGCGTTGCATGATCGATTTCAAAGGTACGTTCATTTCTGCCAACATGCTTATATGAGTATGTCGGAAAATGTGCGTACTTATTTTTTTGCCTGGAACAGTCACTTTCCGCAATACCCTGTTTATGAACTGGATATTGTACGGCGCGCCTGTTCTGGTTGTGAAGATATAACCGCGGTCGTGGTATGTACGGCTTATGCAGTTTCCCTTTTTCCACAATTCAAGGCGTTTGTTATCGGCCGTGAACCATTGCAGAATAGATACGGCGCGGCTGTTTAAATCAATAGTCCGATATGAATAGACATTTTTAGGCGTTCCGCGTTGGATCTCATCGCCATTCTTGATAATTTTCACAATAGTTCCATTGACATTACACTGCCTTTTTACAAGGTCGATATCCTGCCAGCGCAGGGCCAGCATTTCACCGCAACGCAGGCCCGTAAGGGAAATAAATTCCATAGCCAGGGCAACACGCTGATTCAAGACGCGTAATTGGTGCAGGACGTTTTGCAGTTCGTCATGATTCAAAAACTTGTTTGTTGCCTTTTCTAATTCTGCCGGCGTTGCAGGCCGCCGCTTTATCCGGATAGCTTCAAAGTCGTAAACGTCCGAAATGTACCCGGCTTTTTTTGCGTATCGCATGATCATTTTTATGACTATGAGAGTGGCAGCACAATAGGAATATGAAAGTCGTTCCGTGTAATACATCTCTGTAATGATTTTTTCCGCAATAGCAGGCGTGAAGTCCTGGAACAACAGGCCAGGAGACAAGGCGCGTAGAATCCGCTTGCAGTACATTCTGTGATTACCTTGTGTTTCAACCTTTACCGTTGGAGCTGTTGCCTTGATCCATTCATCGCAGACGGCGGAAAATAACAGTTCTTCTTTACGCTTCTGTTTGTCTTTCTCTCTGCTGATACGCTTATTATATTTTTCAAGGAGCATTTGTCTGCCTGTACGTTGTGCCTGGCGGCTGTTGCTGTTGATTGTAACGGCCAGTATGAATTTTTTTCCGGTCGCTGGATCTGTGAAGCGTTCCCGGCATGAATAACGAATTCCCTTTTTACTTTCTAGTTCTATTATCCACATATGAGTTACCACCTTTCACACGTTCCTATATTATCCCTGCCAGGAATTAAGCAAACTTGTTAAAGGTCGGTATATATGCCGTAATCGTCCGTTTTGGGCGGCTACGGCTCTTTTTATTTGTCTTGAATGGAATTTATCATGGATAGAATGTAAAGCGACTTAAAATGGGGACAACTATTTCAATTTGTTTTTTATTTGCTTTACTAGAGGTGATTCTATTGGTTGTGGCTCTTTTGGGAACAATTTTTTTACAATCATACTCCCGTCTAAATAAAGTGCATCTTTCCCGGCAGCTTGTTCTACTTTTTCCCTGTCATGGTCTCTATGTTCCTTATCATAACTTAAAAGAATTTCTAACGCTGTTGAGTATCGTTGTTTGTCCAGAATTTCATTTGAAAACGGGTCAAAAATTATTTTGTTATATAGGCTTATTAGATCTTCATTTGATCGTATAAGAAAAGGGTAGTCATTTTTTGCAATGATTTCGTAGCCTGGACGTTTTTCTTCTTCTGTAAATATATGATATATCACATGATTTACTGAATAACCAATACGCCGGAAAAAAGCAATGATCTTCTCTGTTTTGTCGGTTTGTGTTGGATCATATCCCAGAAGCTCATCAATAGATACATGCAGGGCCGCCGCTATTTTTATTAGATTGTTTTCATTTGGCCATGAGCCGCGTTCATATGGTGCATAGCTGGAATATGGTATTCCTGCAATTTTAGAAAAATCTTTAGCTTGAGCATATCCGGCTTGTTCTCTGAGTCTTTTTAAATTATCTTTTAATGCCATTATATACACCACCTTTCATTATATGATACATTATCACGTTTTTTTAGTCAATTAAATACGCGTATTACTTGACAATGCGAACGTAAACAGATATTATATAAATAAAGATAACGCGTTTTATAAATTGAAAAAATACGTTATCAAATATTGTAAAGGAGGAAAAAGGCATGGCAAACAGAACAGAAAAGGTTGATTTTGAAGCTGTTGGAAAGCTGATTGATGAAAAGTTCATTTCATGGGCTGAATTGGCAAGAACGGCGGGAATTTCCCAGGCTACTATTTTTTCTATTAAGGCCGGGCGGCGTAATGCCAGTTACAGAACGATACGCAAAATAGCCCAGGCATTAAATGTACAGCCGAGCGACATTATTAGAAACCATAACTAATGGTATTCCCTGCCAGGAATTAAGTAAACTTGTTAAACAGTGAAAAGGGGGCGAAATTATGGAAGTTTACAGAACAAAGAACAATCTTGATTCGCGGCAATATGTCCGGCCAGTGCAGCTTCAAAAACTACTGGGAGTATCACGTACAACAGTATGGAAACTCTTAAACGGCTTCACGGCAGTAAAAGGCAATGAACGGGCCGTATTGGATTTAAGCCAGACATTAAAGCTGGTGCCGCTTCATGAATTTATGGATTGGCTGAAAAGCCAGAATGGAAAGTATTTACAGAAATAGGAGCGTGGAAATATGAGAATACAACAGAATAAGAATTTTTATCCTGGTGCATATAATGTGCTGGAAGTCGACCAGATCCCCAGACTGATACGCCTTATAAAAAGGCAGTGCGGCAATAATTTTGCACCGTATGGAAAACCGATAGAAATATTTGCCGCTGATGGTTTTATGTGCGTGCGGTATGAAAATAATCAATGGTTCCATTATGATTTGCTGGAAAATACATGGTGGTAATAAAAAAGGCCGTCCCCGGTGCGCCAACACTGGAAACGGCATAGGACGAAAAACGACACCATGCGTAATAGTCCTATTTGAATTGTATCGCATAAAGGAGCTGAATACAACTTTGAAAATAAATTTTGATACTATTCCCCAGGAAATGAAGTCCCTGCCAAACTGGATTTGCTGGAAATGGCAGAAACGGGACGGGAAAAAGACTAAGATTCCGTATGATCCTAAAACGGGACGCGCCGCAAAAAGCAATGATCCTGTTACCTGGTCAGACTTTGAGACAGCAACGGGGCAGGCCGCAAATTATACCGGAATTGGCTTCATGCTTTCAAATAGTCCGCTTGTGGGCATTGATATTGACCATTGTATTACAGACGGTGAAATAAGCGAAAAGGCGCAAAAAATCATAGATGCCTTTAGCAGCTACACGGAAATTTCCCCTAGTGGTACAGGCGTTCATATTCTTGTGAAAGCCGATATAAACGGCCCAGGAAAACGCAATAAAGAACTCGAAATATATTCACAAGGCCGATACTTGACCGTTACGGGCGATGTATTCCAGGGGCGCGGCGATATTGCAGAGCGTACCCAGGAAGCAACAGAGCTGTTAAACCGTATGGACGGAAAAGACGGAAAAAAGGATGTTCCGCCGCCTGTTGATATTACGGCACGGATTGTACAGGCTAGCGATGCGCCGTTTGATGTGTTGCGGATCATCAGCCTTGCAAAGAAAAGCCGCCAGGGAGATTTATTTACAAGACTGTTTGATATAGGGGATACATCCGGGTACAACAGTGCAAGCGAAGCAGATATGGCGTTAATGGATATGTTGCCATTCTGGACGCAAGGCAATAAGGATTTAATGTTACAGATCTTCAATATGTCGGCACTAGGCCAGCGCGAAAAATGGAAAACGCGGCCTGATTACCAGAAAACGACAATAGAAAAAGCGTTGAAGTCCTGGAACGGCATTTCTTATGATCCGCAGGCCTTAAAGGAAAAGCAGGCGCAACATGACCGATTCATACAAGAAAACAAGATTGTAAAAAGTAGTGATGAGTTGAAAAAACTGGTTTATTTTGAACTCAACGATACAGGGAACGCCGAACGGCTCGAATTGATTTACGGTGATATTATCCGTTATTGTATTGAATCGGATGCCTGGTATAAATGGGACGGGAAACGCTGGAAACAGCTGGAAGCAAAGGCAACAGAATTATATAACCTTGTGAGCGCCGTGATGCGCCTTTCCGCTATGGAGTACGGGCGTATAGGCAAACAGGCATGGAGCAAGGAAAAGGAAGAAGCAGAAAAGCAGTTCAGACGATTTTGCAAGAGGTCTGAAAATATGCGTAATATCACAAGTACAGTACGCAGGGCAGAAGCCTTACTGCCTGTTGCATTGGAAAGACTGGATGCTGATCCGTGGCTGTTGAACTGCCAGAATGGGATTGTTGATTTAAAGACGGGTCAATTATTACCACATGACAGGGAACAGTATATGACGCAAATCTGCAATGCTGATTATGTACCAGGTCAACAATGGTCTGAATTATGGGAAACAACAGTGAAACAAATTATTCCAAATGATGATGTACGGCACTATCTACATAAATTTATAGGCTATTGCCTTACAGGTCTTACACGTGAAGAAAAACTGTTGTTCCTGTATGGTGAGGGCGGCGGCGGAAAAGGGACGTTCATTGAAACGATAGCAAAAGTTTTGGGCGATTACGCGGATACCGTCCCCGTGGATATTTTATTGAGTGCCAGGAATGACGCAAAGAATGGCAATGAGCCAACGCCACAACTAGCAAAGATGGCAGGGAAACGGCTTATTGTTACTAGTGAAAGCGGCCAGGGCAGGAAATTCAATGATGCCCGTGTAAAACTGCTTACAGGCGGCGACAAAATAACGGCCAGGCTGTTACGGCAGAACCCATTTACTTTTACACCAATGTTCAAGATTGTAATGAGTAGTAACTTTCAGCCAGTAGTGACTAATACCATGGATAAAGGCATGAAACGGCGGCTGATTATTGTTCCTTTTGATGCGGATCTGCAAGATATACGGGATGTTACATTGAAAGAACGGCTGTTATCTCAGCAGGAACGGGCCGGAATATTGTCATGGTGTGTGGATGGCTGTTTACAGTGGCAGAAAGAGGGCCTAGGTGACATGCCTGCCGCTGTCAAGAAAGTTCTGGCTGATTACTACGACAGTAATGATTTATTGGGGGAGTTCATCGAAACCTATTGCGATGTATCGCCGGATCTGCATGTAAAAGCACGTGAGCTGCTGAATGCGTTCAACGAAAAGATGAACGATGGCAAAGGCTGGCACGATGTACGACTTTCCACCTTTAGCGAAAATATGCAGATGCGGCATTTCCACAAGAGACATTTCAAAGATGGTGTGCATTTTATGGGTATTGGCCTAAAAATGAACTGGAGAAGCGTTTACTAATATCCAATAGTTATAAAAAGGTGACGAAATGACGAAATGATAATTTTTTACTAATCGTTTGTCGTTTTAAAAATTATATTGAGAAATAATAGGAAATTTATCTTCAAAACGTCATTTTGTCACCTTAATAGACAAATGTCAATAATAGGAGCGTGAATAAAATGGCAAGAAGAATGATTAAAAATAAAGGGATATCAAATGAATGTTTAAATATCGGTCTAGCTGGTATCAATAAAAAGTCCTTGTTAATGAAAGGGTATCCAGTCAACCGGGCAGAACGCCGAAAGATAGAACGCATACGGAAGAAAGGACGTTACACATATAAAACGCCATTGTAATTATTTAGGAGGGAAAGCAAGCATGAAGAAAATAAACCGTAACCAGGATGGACAAGAACCAAGATGGTGCTATACATATTCCCAGTCTGGAAAAATACCAGCAAACAAATATTATATTATCGCGGAACATTTATTTTTCATGTGCGCGGATAGCTTGGAACAAGCCATAGAGAATTACAACAAAGGGCGGCTGTTGTGAGAATAAGGGACCCCGGAAACGGGGTCCTATCTATCAAAAAGTAAGGAGAATTGTATGGAGTTAGACAATAAGGAACAAAATGCCATAGACATATTGCGGCATTATCCGTACTGGCAAAAGAAAGCCGCTTATTTGAAAAGAGAAATAGAGGATCTGCAAATATACCTGGATGAAAACAGCGTACCGGGAACAAGCCGACTTGATACGATGGGGATTCATTCACAATCACAATCAAGCCAGGAAGAAACGCGGCTATTGCAGGATGAAAAAATCATACAGAAAATATTGGCCTATCGCCGGGAGCTGTTAGAGGTCAACCACAAAATAAAGGTAGTAGAGCTGGCTATGGAGATTTTGAGCGATGACGAGAAGAAAATTATACAGTATCGCATTATTGACCGTAAGACGTGGCAAAATACGGCTATTTTTACCAATGCTAGCGTTTCATATTGTCGGCAACATGCAGAAAAAGCGATAAACCAGTTGACCAAAATTTTCAATAATCAATGGGAATAAAATATATAGAAAAACTATACCGAAATGAAATATTTACGAGAGGAGCCAGGAGAAAAAGGACGCTGACAGGGAGACAAGAAGCCTTTCTGTTTAATTACCTGGTAATGAGACAGACGGCAACGCAGGCCGCCTATAATGCCGGATATTGCCCCAGGTATGCAAGCCAGGCGGCGGCGCAAGTGCTGAAAAGTATCAATGTAGCCGCGTATATAGGGGCGTATTATTTAGAGTACTGGAATAGCTTCACGAAAGGCATATCAGTTTATAGTACGATGCTGAATAATAGGGAACGTGCTTTTGTAGACTACTGGCTGATATATGCAGATGCGAAAAAGGCCGCCATAAAAGCCGGGTATAAAAGAAGATACGCTAAACAGTACGGCCATGAACTATTGCAGAAGCCTAAAATGCAAAAGGCAATTCTTGAACGGATAAAATCATGTGATGAAAAGGAGATGATCTAATGAAGATCCATATAAGTTTTGAGACAGAAGAAGAAAAAGATGCTGCTATGGATGTCCTAGAAATGCTAGATTTACGTTTCCCAGATAAAAAGAAGCGGTTCAAAGAGCCGAAAAAGACAGGGCAACGAAAGCATTGTTATTTTACGATTACTGATCCAGGCAAAAAATTAGTATAAATCTTGTGAGTATGGTATAATACAAATAGCAATGAATTTTGCACGAGTACCGCAATGTTTAAAGGGCCGTTTTTCCTACTGATTTCCCGGTTCACTTTAAACATTGTAAGCAAAACCGGCTTCCATTTTGCACGGGAAAAACGTTATTGCAGCGTTTACCCGTGCTTTTTTTGTTGTTCAGCTTGTGTTTATACGTATGAAAATACGGGGTAGCAATCCAATGCGTAAAGGAGAGAAAAAGAATGAGTGATAGAACATTTACACAAGAAGAAGTCGATAATATTGTAAAGGGAAGATTAGCACAAGAACGCGCAAAGCATGAAAATATGATCCAGGCAAAAGAGGACGAATGGCGCGGCAAATTCGAACAGTATAAAGAAACCGTAGAAGCAGAACGGAAAAGAAATACTGCCGACAAAATAAAAACGCAGGTCGTTGCGGCATTAAATAAATATCATGCAATCAGTCCAGATTTAGCGGATCTTATTACTGGGAAAGTACATGTAAAGGATGACGGTTCACTTGTTATGGATGGAGCGAACCAAACGGAAATATCTATAGACGATGGCGTTTCAGCCTGGTTACATGATCGCCCGCAATTTGTAAAAAATATGTCTATCCCAGGTTCTGGAGTGCTTGGAGGTTTAAATATAAGAAACCGTGAAGCCGATGATGCCAATGCAATACGCGCGGCTATGCATATCCCTTTGAAATGAAAGGAATGATATAAATGGCTATTGATTTAGCGGCATTATATGCTAAATATGTAGATGAACAGTTTACTTCAGAATCCCAGACGGGTCTTGTCACGAATAATAATTTCCAGTGGGACGGGGTAGACACAATCAAAGTATATAAAATAAGCACTAGTGCTATGAATGATTACGACCGCGCAGGCGAAAAGACGGCAACGCAGTGGAGCAGATACGGCGTAGTAAAGCCGCTTGATGCTGTAACAGAAGTCATGACGCTTTCACGGGATCGGTCGTTTACGTTTGTCCTGGATAAACTGGATGTAATGGAAACGGGCGATAATTTAAACGCTCTTACGGCATTAGCACGCCAAAACCGGGAAGTTGTTATCCCCGAAATTGATAAATATGTTTATGGTAAAATCATTGCAGGAGCAGGCGAAAAGCCGACTGCAATTACACTGACGGCAGATAATATTTTTGATGAAATATTAAAGGCTAACAATGCGTTAGATAATGCAGAGGTGCCAACAAATGGCCGTGTGATTATTGTTACTCCCGATACATACCAGCTGATGAAGAAAAATAGCAGCATTGTCATGAATACAGATATCGGGCAGGATATGCGTATTAAAGGCGTTATTTCAAATTTAGATGGTGCCAACGTAATCAAAGTTCCGGCTTCTCACCTGCCGGATAATTTTGGCTTTGCTGTATGTCATCCAGTGGCAACGGTAAAGGCCGAAAAGTTGGCAGAATGTAAGGTACATGATAATCCGCCTGGCATTTCTGGTTATCTGGTAGAGGGGCGTTATTGCTATGACACTTTTGTTCTCGATAATAAAAAGGCAGCTATCTATTACCAGGAAAACAAGCCGTCTGCATAAGCGGCATATAATTTAATACGGGAAAAAGCGGCTGATCCATGCAAATCAGCCGCTTTTCTATAATACAATAAATATGTGTAAAGAGGACGGTTTTTGAATAGCAGTAAAAGATACGATATATAACGAATATGGACAATAGCATAATAATATGGTGTAAAGGAGTGCGGATCTAATGCCAGCAAATGAGCAGAATATTATGTGTGTGATACAGGGAATATATTTAAGATTAGACGTGATGCTATTGCCATGTTAGAAAAGAAATACCCGGCCAATATTGACCAGGTATTTCAGCAGGGATAATATAGAGGTGCGTAATTTTTGCGTAATTGTCTAATTATGTACGTTCAATATGCACAATCAAGCGGTTGTACTACCCTTTCCGCCATACTGTAAAAAGGACTATCTCATGAAGGCATCTGCCATCATGAGATAGTCCTTTTTTATTTTTTCAACCCTTGGATGCCATGGTAAATGAGACGCAGCAGCATAGCCTGAATCTGGAACCATGATTCGTCTTTTTTCCATTTATGATGCTGGTTGATGGTAAAAGCCCCGCTGACCAGGAATAAGTAGAGATTTTCCGCTAATGTTGCATCAATCTGAAGTTGATTTTGTAAAAATGAAATCATTTGAGCTTTTTCATGTGTGAAAATATATTCTAAGATGTAAGGCCCTAAGGTCTTATCTGAAAAGAGTGCTTGGTAACAAGGGGAATCTGCGATGCGTTGACAGGCGGGCAGCATAGTATAGTTATTCTTGATGAAAGAGTCCCCTTCATTTGATTGACTGGCTTGGTAAAGAAAATCGGCCAAGGATTTATCAGGATTTGTATTTTCGGATAAATGCAGCGCTTCCTCAAGGATGGCGTCTAACAAGGCATAGATATCCATATAATGCAAGTAGAACGTAGCCCGTGTAATTTCCGCCTTTTTGCAGATAGCCGTGACTGTGACTTTCGGAAAGGGATACTTTTGGAGCAGTTCCAAAAAAGATTGCTTGATAACAGAACGCGTATAGCGGGTGCGACGATCTAACTTTTGCGTCATGAAGGATACCTCCTTACTTTCTAGACAATTTGGGAGATGTGTCCATTATCAGACACTTCCTCGAAGGTGACTGTTGAATGTTTTCTTGCGTTTAATATAATAGATATTGAACATAGTGGCAATAAAAATATTTATTGTAAAGAATAAAGGAGAGAAAATAATGGACATTCAGCAGATTCGCAATGCTACACTTAAAATTGTATATCAAGGGAAGACCTTTTTAATTGACCCCTGGCTTTGTGGAAAAGGAAGCCTTGGTAGTTTCGGAGATATTCCGGGGAAGCCATACATGATTCCGGACCCGGTTAAAATGGAAATTGCCATGCCGATTTATGGACTGCCTAGGACGCCGCATGAAATTCTGAATGGTGTCGATTATTACATCGTAACGCACATCCATCCAGACCATGTTGATATAGCTGCCGATGGGACCGTAGGCCAGCCTTTGGATAAGTCCATTCCTGTCTTTGTGCAGAATGAACAGGACGCAGCCATTTTTGAAAAGTCTGGATTTCAAGATGTACAGGTTTTGTCTAAGTCTCCGTTGACTCTCGAGGGCCTTACCCTTCAACATATGCCGGCACGCCATGGTACCATCGTTCCTTGCGGTGACGCTATGGGGATCCTCTTCCAGAGCGCAGACGAACCTACCCTTTATGTCGCTGGTGATACCGTATGGTATCCTGAAGTGGAAAATACGCTGAAAACGTATCGCCCTGATGTCGTCGCATTAAATGCTTGTGCGGCTGAAACTGTAGAAAATGGCCGGCTCATCATGGGCGATGAAGATGTAGCTTGTGTAGCAAAGACTGTTCCGCAGTCTCAGCTTCTTCTTACTCATCTGGATAATGTAGCCCATGCCTCTTTGACGAGATATACTCTGCGCAGCCGGCTCATGGCCCGTGGGGTGGACCATTATATTATGCCCGATGATGGAGAATGGGTTTCTTTCTAATGTGTTTTCCGATATTGCGTAGGTAATTCACCGAAACGTTTTTTGAAAGCTGCAGAAAATCGGCTCTGGCTTTCATACCCGACTTTGGCTGCGATTTCTGCCATTGAATCTTGACTATGGCAGAGAAGTTCCGCAGCTTGCAGCAGCCGGTGCTCTTTGATATGGGCTGCCAGAGAAGTACCATAGACTGCTTTAAATACGTTTTTTAAAGTCGTCTGATTTATGAGATATTGTTGGGCCAGTGTGTCAATTGTGATGCGCTGGTCCAATTTTTGTAATAAATCGTAGTGGATTTTTTGTACTAAGGCCACTTGTTCCGATGGATAAGCAGATAAATGTTGACGCTTATGAAGGGGAAAGCGGCTTAAATGGAGCAACAGTTCTAAAACTTTTAACTTTTCATAAGCGTTCGAGAGAAGGGCTGGCTGGTCCCAAAAAAAGGAAATAATCCGCTGTAATTCCGTATCATTTTGCCAGAAAGCCTCTCCAGATTCGTCAGGAAAGCATGCAGCGAGAAGCTGAAATGAATGCAAACCGGCTTCCTCGAACAGCGATGGCGGCTGTTCTTTTATTACGGGAAGATTGAAAAAAAGAGATAGGCCCTCATAAAAACCGTTTGGCAGGGAAAGGATTGCTTGGGTACAGGCTGATGCGGCATGGCAGGCAAAAGCCTGGCGATGCAGATAAATTTGTTTGCCTGAATTTAACTGCCAGCCCATACTTCCTTCACGACCGTTGCTGAAAATATAAAGACCGGGCCAGCTTGAATGTTGAACCGTACAGGTCGCTCCTTGTAGCCGATATCGGGCCAGGAGGATGCCTGGGAATAGAACTTGATGTTTCAGTGTACTGTCTGGAGGAAGGGAATTTTTGATTTCATAAATGAGGGTATTGGTCGGATCGTTCATATGGTACGTCTCCTTTTTCGCCTGTTTAGACATTCCTTTATCCTTTTTAGCAGGAACCAGGAAAGGGACATTGACGATTTTGATTAGGCATATTATACTTCAAGCACAACGATTGAACAAATGAGCAATCGTTCATATTATTTTTAGAGGAGAGATTATCATGAAAAAGAAAACGTATAAGATCGATGTAGATTGTGCTAATTGTGCCAACCTGATGGAAGATGCTGCCAGAAAAACAGAAGGGGTAGCTGAGGCGACGGTAAATTTCATGTTACAAAAGATGATTATTAAATTTGAAGAAAACTACGATCCGGAACAGGTGATGCAACAAGTCGTCAAGGACTGCAAAAAAGTCGAACCGGATTGTGAAATTCACGTAAAATAAAGCAGGAAGAAGGGACAACTGATGAATGATAAACAGAAACGGATGCTCTGGCGCATCGGGATTACGGCTGTTTGGCTTATGGCACTTCAATTTATCCCGGTACAGGGGTGGCTGCATTTGGCCCTTTATCTGGTTGCTTACGGTATCATCGGCTATGATATCCTGCGGAAGGCTGGAAAGGGAATCGTGAATGGCCGCATTTTTGATGAAAACTTCTTGATGACCATTGCTACGCTGGGCGCCTTTGCTTTAGCCATTTATGAGCAGAGCGGTGATTACCTGGAAGGTATTGCTGTCATGTTGTTCTACCAAATCGGTGAATGGTTCCAAAGCTATGCTGTTGGCCGCAGCCGGAAGAATATCGGTGCCCTCATGGATATCCGTCCTGATTATGCGAATATAGAACGGGATGGTAAACTGGAAAAGGTCGATCCGGATGATGTAGCTTTAGGTACGACGATAGTCGTCCAGCCCGGTGAACGGGTGCCCTTGGATGGCGTGGTCCTTCGTGGGACATCGAGCCTCAATACGAGTGCCCTGACAGGAGAAAGCCTGCCCAGAGATGTGCAGCAAGGGGATGAAGTCATTAGTGGCTGTATCAATATGACTGGCGTCCTTTACGTGAAGACCACGAAGGAATCCGAAGAATCGACAGTTTCAAAAATCTTGGAACTAGTTGAAGATTCTAGTTCGCATAAGTCGCAATCAGAAAATTTCATCACTAAATTTGCCAAGGTCTATACACCAGCTGTTTGTCTGGGTGCCTTGGCTTTGGCTATCATCCCTCCTGCCATTCAGCTGATGTACGGCCATGCTGATCCTCAATGGGAAAATTGGATTTATCGTGCTTTAATCTTTTTAGTCATCAGTTGTCCTTGTGCTTTAGTTATCAGTATTCCTCTCAGCTTTTTTGCCGGTATTGGTGGTGCTAGCAGAGAAGGCATCCTCATCAAAGGATCCAATTATATGGAAACACTGGCGCAGACGAGATATATCGCTTTTGATAAGACCGGGACTTTGACGAAAGGTAATTTTGAAGTTAATGGAGTCCACCACAACCAGATGGAAAAAGAAGAATTGCTTGCTTATGCCGCCATGGCCGAATGTGCTTCTTCACATCCCATCAGTAAGAGCTTGCAACAAGCGTATGGTAAACCCATTGACCGTAACCGTGTCAGGAATATTCATGAAATCAGCGGACACGGTGTCAAGGCTGCCGTAGATGGTCATATCGTGGCCGTTGGCAATGATAAATTGATGAAGCAGATGAAAATTTCTTATGTGCCTTGTCATAGCATGGGAACCATTCTTCACGTGGCGGTTGATGGAAGATATGCGGGTCATATCGTCATATCTGATGTCATCAAGCCTCACGCGCGCCAGGCCATTGCAGCGCTTAAACGAAACGGCATCAAGCAGACCGTCATGCTGACTGGGGATACTCGTCGGGCAGCCGAAAATATTGCCAAGGATGTCGGTGTCGACCAGGTATACAGTGAATTATTACCTGCCGATAAAGTGAATAAAGTGGAACAGCTGTTGGCCCGTAAAGGAGAAAAAGAAAAATTAGCGTTCGTTGGCGACGGAATTAATGATGCGCCTGTTTTGACCCGGGCTGACATCGGTATTGCTATGGGAGCCATGGGCTCTGATGCAGCTATTGAAGCAGCCGACGTCGTACTCATGGATGATGATCCCTTGCAGATTGCCAATGCTATCCTTTTATCGCGGAAATGTCTGCGTATTGTTTATGAAAATATCGTTTTTGCACTGGGGATAAAATTCCTTTGCCTGGGATTAGGGGCTGTCGGCATTGCTAATATGTGGTTTGCCATTTTTGCAGACGTTGGCGTCATGATCCTGGCTATTCTCAATGCTATCCGGGCCCTTTATCCCCCATCAGTATCCATTAAAAAGGATAGCAGGAAAATGGTTTTGCAACCACAAAGTGAATAAAATAATGTGTAATAGATTATATAATATGTTTTCAAGAAGGTCTTACGATGGAAAAGGTAAAAGAACTGGCGGCACAATACCAGCAGGCTGGGAATAATTGTGCTGAAACGGTGGTCAAGGTCTGCAATGATTGTCTGGATTTGAAGCTGCCGCCGGAAACGCTGCGCATGGTATCCGTCCTCGGCGGCGGGGTGGCCGGTTCGGGCTGTCTTTGCGGGGCCTTGAATGGGGCCTGCCTGATCCTGGGCTGTCTTGCCGGCCGGACGACGCCAGAAGAAAAGACGAAAGCCGAAATCAATCAGCCTGTACGGGAATTTCAGAAAATCTGGCTCGACCGCTTTAAAGCGACGTGCTGCCGCGTCCTCAAGAGTCCGGCCAATGGCGGTCCCGTATCGTGCGGTGACCTCATGGCCGACACGTCGGTTATGCTCCTCGATTTCATCCGGGAAAAGAAACTGGCTTGATTTTACGCTTTTTCTCTTGACGTTTTTCGTGGATATGGTATTACGTATAAGTCGGGGCTACGGGGCGTAGCGCAGTTTGGTAGCGCGCTTGGTTCGGGACTAAGCGGTCACAGGTTCAAATCCTGTCGCCCCGACCATACTTTACATATCGGCATTTATCCCGAAGATGTCAGCAAAGATATGTAAGACGCGGAGAGCTGTCCGAGCGGCTGAAGGAGCATGATTGGAAATCATGTATAGGGCGAACGCTCTATCGTGGGTTCGAATCCCACCCTTTCCGCCATTGATTTGTGGGAGCAATGAGAAATGTTTCCTAACGTTTATAATCGCTTAATCATGCGGATTGTGGGCGATTTTGATAACGAAAGAATGTTTCCCATTGCTCTTTTTTTGTACCCTTTTTGCGCACTTTACGGCAGGAAAGGCCAGCCGTCGGCAGCTGGCGGCTGGCAGCCGGCTCTGCGGACAGAGATTCTTTGCCGTCCCTGTGAAGGGAAGGTGCCCGTCAGGGCGGAAGGTATGATGAAGAAAGGCCATCGGCGCTGTCAGAAAGAATGGGATCTCTTGCTGTCAGCTTATAACAAACATGCATAAAATGGTACAATTATACTACTTGATTTTGTCCATACAGGGGGTATAATGATATAAATATCCCATACGGGGAAAAGAGAATGAGAGACCGGCAGATACAGGGTCCGGTTTAGAGTTGTCGTATTGATAAGGAGGATAAACATGGCTATTTATATCAACGAACCGTCACACACTTTTAATGAATATCTTTTGATTCCCGGGTATTCATCGAGTGAGTGTATGCCGGTGAATGTATCTCTCAGAACGCCTCTCGTAAAATATAAAAAAGGGGAAAAGCCCGCTATTGAAATGACGATCCCCATGGTTTCCGCTATCATGCAGTCCGTTTCTGGTGAAAAACTGGCCGTTGCCCTGGCAAAAGCCGGCGGTGTGTCGTTTATTTACGGCTCCCAGACCATCGAACAGGAAGCGGCTATGGTTGCCAAAGTCAAAGCCTATAAATCGGGCTTCGTACCCAGCGATTCCAACGTCAGCCCGGACATGACCATGGCGGATGTAGTCGCTCTCAAGAAAAAGACCGGCCATTCCACTGTCGCCGTTACCTCCGATGGCACAGTCAATGGCAAACTCGTCGGTATCGTCACCAGCCGTGATTACCGCGTGAGCCGTATGGATCCGGCCACTCCCGTCAAAGACTTCATGACGCCGCTCGAAAAGATGATTTATGCTAAAAACGGCGTTACCCTCGGTGAAGCCAATGACATCATCTGGGACAAGAAACTCAATGCCCTGCCGATCGTCAACGATGACGGCACGCTCAATTCTTTCGTATTCCGCAAGGACTATGCCGATCATAAAGAAAACCCGGGTGAACTCCTCGATGAAAAGAAACGCTATATCGTCGGCGCCGGGATTAATACCCGCGATTATGCTGAACGGGTACCGGCCCTTCTGGCTGCTGGTGCGGATGCTCTCTGCATTGACTCTTCCGAAGGCTTTTCGGAATGGCAGAAACTGACCCTCCAGTGGATCCGCCAGCATTATGGCGATTCGGTCAAAGTCGGTGCCGGCAACGTCGTAGACCGGGACGGCTTCAACTTCCTCGCCGAATGTGGCGCTGATTTCATCAAAGTCGGTATCGGCGGCGGTTCCATCTGCATCACCCGTGAAACGAAAGGCATTGGCCGCGGCCAGGCGACAGCCCTTATCGAAGTCTGCAAAGCCCGTGACGAATACTTCGAAAAGACTGGCGTATACATCCCGGTCTGCTCCGACGGCGGCATCGTATACGATCACCACATCACACTGGCACTGGCCATGGGCGCCGATTTCGTCATGCTCGGCCGGTATTTCGCACGCTTCGACGAAAGCCCGACGGAAAAAGTTATGATCGGCGGCACCTACGTCAAAGAATACTGGGGCGAAGGTTCCAACCGTGCCCGCAACTGGCAGCGCTATGACCTGGGCGGCGACAAGAAACTGTCCTTCGAAGAAGGCGTCGATTCCTACGTCCCCTATGCTGGTCCGCTCAAAGAAAACGTAGAAAAGACGACGAGCAAGATCAAATCGACCATGTGCAACTGCGGTGCCCTGACCATTCCGGAACTGCAGCAGAAAGCCAAGATTACCCTCGTTTCGGCAACGTCCATCGTAGAAGGCGGCGCCCACGACGTCATCCGCAAGGAAAAGAATACAACCGATAAATAATCCGGTAACACCAACAGGCCTGTCTGATGACAGGCCTGTTTTTTTAGGGGAAAAAGATAGTTTGAAGAGAAAAGATAGTGGTCAGTGGACAGTGGTCAGTGGGAAGGGAGAGAAAAGGCAGTTTGATGTTTGAAGTTTGACGAAGCCGGTTTGCTGAACCGACTATTTATACAAAAATCAGCAATTAGGACCCACGACCGGTGACGGTTTCCATCCTGAATCGCCGGGGAAGGTATCAGATGCAAGGAGGATGGAAGGAGGCGTAGCGGGGCTACGCTGACTGACGACGACGAAGCAGATGGTGCCTTCCACGGTGAGGCAGGTGAAACAA
>ERZ791626.887-NODE-887-length-27647-cov-3.979559_pt1 | contig 27647 bp, 33 predicted proteins | sample MGYA00510266_ERZ791626 | MGnify/ENA primary metagenome ERZ791626 (study PRJEB30046, sample SAMN00715208) | human gut metagenome | study: EMG produced TPA metagenomics assembly of the A metagenome-wide association study of gut microbiota in type 2...
GGGCCAGTGAGATTGAAAAAGCGCCCATCTCCATAACCAAAAGGCACTTTCCCGATATGGCGCATTTGGGAGATATTACGAAGGTGGACGGCGGGAAAATCCCGCCGGTCCATGTGATAACCTTCGGCTCTCCCTGTCAGAATTATGCCGAAGAAATAGTTATTCCGAAGTTGCTGCATCAAGTCCCATGAATTCGGAACTTTCCACAAAAACTTCGGAATAACAAAGCGGGCCTCATTTTATATAATGTGGACATGCAGACAACCGTCTGACACCACAAAATATAAGGAGGGCCTATGGAACTGATTGAATTAGACGCAACTGCACAGCGTGCCCTGGAGTTGTTAACCAATGCGGGGATGAGTGATGGAAGCATATACGACTATACTCATACAGGTTTTGGCAGCATACTTCGACATTTTCACACAAAAGGCATACTATATGCTACAGCAGAAATGCTCGATAATTTTTTGCTGGAGCAACGCGCGCTTTTGGACCAAGGAGATATCTCACAATGGAAATGGGGACTTGTTCGCAGGAGTTGTGAGCTTCTGAAACAATGTTCAGCGACGGATTCTATTGATTTGCCTGACCTTCAGCCATGGGACCCTGTATGGAATCGTCCAAAGCAAATCATCCAACACGACGCACCGACGGCGAAACAGTTTGCCGAATCGGAAAATATTTATGTGCTTGTCTGGATGGTCAACAAGCGTATGGAACAACTTGGCCTTTCGGAAAGTACGGTTCGCCATTACACGGAAGAGGGATTAGCCGTCATTTTGAAAAAGCACTATGATTCTGGTACAGAAAGTTACTCAGACAAACTTATATCCCAGCTTACAGAGGAGCGAAGACTGCAATATGAGCAAGGGGAGGTTGGCAGAACTACTTATCAGAATTTGCGCAAAGCGGCGGCGATGCTCCAGGAGTTCCGCCTGACAGGGAAAATCACGCTGGAAAGGATTCCTAATTGGGGACGGCGCGAAGTTATTCCTCAGCACAAAGCGATTCTGGATAAATTCAGTGCGCATGTCACAACGCAGAGCAACTGGGCTGAAAGTTCCGTTAGCACAGTTACAAGTGTGGCTCGTGTATTTTTGCTTGAATTAGAGGACCATGGAATAGTCTCCATTGAAACTGTCGCAATGATGGATATTGCCACATGCGTTACAAGAATGCTTGGACGATACACTGGTGGAATGAGATCTGCTCTTTTTGGCATTCGGACCTTTCTACAATTTTTATATGAGGCCGAGATCACTGCGGATAATTTTTGCAAAACACTCCCGGAATTTGTTTGCCCTCGGAAGAACTTTCGTGAAGGATTTTCCGATGATGAATTGGAACGTCTACTTTCTCAGCCAGATATCACATCTGCGGTCGGAAAAAGAGACTACGCTATGATGGTTTTGGCAGTGCAAAGCGGCTTGCGGTCTTGCGACATCATACGGCTCACATTTGACTGCATCAATTGGAGAACGAGGGAAATTCGTGTTGTTCAGCACAAAACAGGACAACCAATCGTAATTCCTCTTGAACCGGAAACAGGCAACGCTATAGCAGATTACTTGTTAAATGGGCGCCCCAAGAGTTCACTACCGCAAATTTTCCTCTGTCACGTCGGCGCTGTCCGTGCTTTGAAAAGTCGAACCGGAAGTGCAATTGTCTCCAAATACATGAAGGGCGCAGGAATTCATTCCGGGTATCGCGGATTTCACAGTTTCCGGCGCACCTTCGCTACAAATCTGCTCCAGAACGAAGTGCCAATTGAGTTGATCCAACAGATGCTGGGCCAAACTCATATTGATTCAGCAAAGCCGTACCTGTCCATTGACGAACAGGGACTGAAGCGATGTGCATTGCCCCTGCTCTCTCATGGAAAGGAGGTAGGGAACTAAAATGATGTACACCTTTAAGAGTTGTTTTGTATCTCAGATCGAGGATTTCATTGCTCAGAAAAACGCTCTGGGGTTTGGTTATCTGGAGTCCTCCCGTCTCCTGCGAGACTTTGACCGCTTTTGCCTGACGCATTTCCAGGAAGAAAATACACTGACCAAGGAGCTTTGCTTAGCTTGGGCCACGAAAAAGGATACCGAAGGCAACAATACCTTCCGCAACCGTATGATGCCGGTGCGTGAGTTTGCCAGATACTTAAACCGCAACGGCGAAGCTGCTTACATTCTGCCGCCAGATATTGCCCGAAAAGATGCGCCGTATGCGCCGTACATCTACACCGAGGCAGAAATTCAGGCTATTTGGAATGTTCTTGACGCCTTAAAACCGCGTAAGGGCTTTCCTGTACGGCATTTTGTGATTCCTGCCATGGTGAAACTGCTGTATTGCTGCGGCTTGCGTCCGGCAGAGGTCAGGCGGTTGCGCGTTAGAGACATAGATCTGGACAAAGGGCGGCTGAATATTATGGAGAGCAAGCAGCACAGAAGCCGTATAGTCATGATGGCAGATGATGTGGTGGAAATGCTCTCGAATTGTAATGCTGTTGTCTCCGCTGTTATGCCGGGTCGTGAGCCCTTCTTTCCCAACACTGAGGGCGGCTATTATGGGAAACGCGGATTGGAAAAGACCTTTCGTCAGACTTTAAGGAAAGCCGATATTGACAGAACTGGGCGTCGTTCCCCACGCCTTTATGATTTTCGCCACACTTTTGCAACCCACCGTCTGTATCATTGGATGCGTGAGGGTAAGGATTTGAATGCCATGCTTCCGTATCTGAGCACGTACATGGGACATGCGCAGCTCTCGGACACCTATTACTACATTCATTTAGTTCCTGGCTTGTTGGAGGAAATGTCCGGGTTCACGTTTTCTTCTGCCGAGGTATTCTTGCCGGAGGTAGGAAACGATGAGTGATTTCTTTGATGCAATCCGGCGTTTTCTGCTGGACTATCTGCCCAAGCAGCGCTGCCTTAGTGAAAATACGATTCTCTCCTACAGACAGACACTTAATATTTTCGTGGCTTATATGAGGGATGAGATAGGGATTGGAGCTGCTGAGTTGACCTTCTCCCGTGTTGACCGGGACGTCATTCTTAACTTCCTAACCTGGCTGGAAAAGGCGCGGGGATGTAGTGTCTCTACCCGCAACCAGCGTTTAATGGCATTGCGGTCTTTCCTGGACTTCGCTGGACAAATCGATTGTACGCAGACGTCATTGTATCTTTCTGCCTGCAATATTCCCTCCAAGGAGGCTCACGGGCGAATCGTTGAATTCCTGACCGAACCGGCGTTGACCGCGCTGCTTCAACAGCCCAATCCTTCCAGGCAGAAAGACCAGCGGAATCTTGTATTCATGATCCTCATGTATGATACCGCTGCCCGATGCAGTGAGCTTCTCGATATGAAGGTCTGTGACCTGCGTCTTGACGCAAAACATCCAATTGCATACTTGCATGGTAAGGGACGAAAAACCCGTACAGTGCCGTTGCTGAACAGAACAGTCCAACACTGCAAACAGTATCTGAACAAATTCCATCCCAACAAGGATGACTACAGTGAGGCACCGTTGTTCTATACCGTGATCCATGGGAGGCAGCAAAAGATGTCTCCCGATACGGTAGCAGCATTCTTTGCAAAGTATGGGAGCTTGGCAAAGGCGGTTTGTCAGGAAGTTCCCGAACATATCCATCCGCACATGATGCGGCACACACGGGCGATGCACTTATACCAATCCGGGATGCCCATGGTACTTCTTTCCCAATATCTTGGCCATGCACAGGTTGAGACAACAATGATCTATGCTTATGCGGATACCGAGATGAAACGTGCCGCAATTCAGAAAGCTGATGCTGTCCGTGGAACCAAGCCCGTGCCGGATGAGATTTGGGCTGATAACGAGGAAATGATTTTGAAGTTATCTGGTCTGCTCTAATCCTATTGTTCTATATATGCCGATTATGTTATTCCGAAGTTTTTGCTGGTAACGCCTTGTACTACAGGGTTTGCAGCGATTACTTCGGAATAACTATTTCCTCGGCATAATCCTGATTATCCCGAATTCGGAATAATCAGGACTTGTCCGTGGCTGGAGCGAGGGCGGGGCTTGCCGGTGAGCGTTCCGGCCTATTTATGGAACAAATCAGGATTATAAAGGAGATGCGAGATGCAGATGTTTTACGAGGACGAACAGGTATCCATGTTCGCCCCCGATTCATGTGCTGGGAAAATGTCCCCGGCGCATTCTCCAGTGGGCAGCAAAAGGGAGATGACTTCCGGGTCGTCCTGGAGGAAACACTCAGAATTGGTGTATCAGGAATTCATGTTCCTGAAAATCACCCTTGGGGATGGCGATATTCTGGGGCAGCCATATTGGGAGATTTTGTCTCCCTATGTTGGCGAGTCCTCGACGCTCAATACTGGGGTGTGCCCCAGAGTCGTAAGAGGATCTTCCTTGTGGCAGATCTTGGAGCCCCATCCTCAGCGCAAATACTATTTGAGCCGGAAAGCCTGCCTGGGCATTCTCCGTAGAGCGCGGAAGCGCGGGAAGGAGTTGCCTGCAACGCTGAAATTGGCGTTGGAAATGCAGAGCGGCCTGCGGATGATCGATTTGGTAATATTGGCGCAGATGGGGCTTATCAAGGCGTACCATATCAACCAGAGGAACGAGGGTATCGACCTGGGCGATACGGCGGGGGCGTTGATGGCGACCTCCAATTTGCAGATGCAGACGTTCGTGGCGGGCTTCTCCGCTGGTGCAGGAGCCAGTGCGGGCGGCATCGGTTACCGCGAGGGCGTTGCGCCGACACTGAAGGCCGGCGGCAGCGGAAACAGTATGCCAACCGTCCTGTGCATCAACGATCAGGGTGGCGAGCGTATGGACGTGACGGTAGATAAAATCGCCACGCTTCGGGCGCAGATGGACAACCACCAGCCGCTGATATTCGAGAACCACGGCATAGATGCCCGCTACCGGCAGATGGGTGATGTGGCACCCACCATGTCGGCACGCTACGGTACAGGCGGCAACAATGTGCCCCTTGTGGGAGAGCAGGTGTTCTGTATCACCGGCAACGCTATTGACCGTGAGCCGGAGAACGGCGGCAATGGCATCGGGTATCAGGAAAACGTATCCTACACACTGACCGGCTTCGACCGCCACGCGGTATGCTCTATCTCGGAGGTGGTCGGCGCACTGTGCAAAGGCGACGAAAAGGGCACAGGAAGTCAGTATGTGGAGCAGGGCAAATGCGTTGTGGATCTCTATACCTGCGAGCCTGCCGGCGACAAGGATCTGCCCATTCTGCTCATCCGCCGCCTGACACCCTTGGAATGTGAGAGATTGCAGGGCTTCCCCGACGGCTGGACGGATATCCCCGGCGCATCTGACAGCGCACGATATAAGGCGCTGGGCAACAGCGTGGCCATCCCCTGCGTGGATTTCGTGATGAAGTGTATGGCGGACGCCATACGGGGAAGCGATTAAACATAACTTGTCCATTGTGCTTTATTTGCGCCTGCTTCTTCGTTGTACTTGTCAATAGCTTTCCCACCGCGCTTCGGCTATGCTTTGCTTGCCTCGGAGGGAGGCGGAAAGGAGCACACCATGGGGGAAAAGAAAAACCTCTGCGCGCCCATCCCGCTGTCGCTGCACCAGCGGCTGCGAGCGGAGCAGGAGCAGCGTGGACAGACGCTGGCAGACTACATCACGGATATACTCAACGAACACTTTGAAGGAGGAGCAAAAAACATGGGCAATACCAATCGCACCATCGCCTTTCAGGTACCGGAGGAGCTCTTTGACCGGCTGAAGGATTACCTCGCCAAACACGGCTTGAAGCAGAAGGACTTCATTCTCGGCCTCATCGAGCGGGAGCTGAACGACGCAGTGGATGCGGAATAACAACATGCAGAGCCGCAGGCGTGTGCCTGCGGCTTCACTTTTGGAGGAAAACTATGTACCTATACCCTGAAAATCTGACGGCTCGCCCAATGCTGTGGCTGTGGACGCTGCGGGACGTGGCATTCATCGGCATCGGCCTGCTGCTGTCGGTATTGGCACTGACGCAGACCGGCAGTATCGTCCCGCTGGTAGCCACGGCGGTGCTGGCCTTCCTCTGCATTCGGCACGGCGGCGTCAGCATGCTGGACTTTCTGCGCTACGCCGCAGCGTTCTTCTTTTTCGGGCAGCAATACTACGAATGGAGGGAACGAGTATGAGAAAGAAGAAGTCCACGCAGCAGCTGGTGGGCATTGAGAGCGTGACGGACAGCAGCGTGCTGACGGCAGGCGGTGAGTTGACCTTTTACCTTGTGCAGCCTACTAACCTGAACGTGCTGCCGGAGTCGGGTGTCCGCACGAGGGTGACAGCACTGCTGAATGTGCTGAAGACCTCGGCAGATATGGAACTGCTGGCGTTAGACTCTAAGGAGTCCTATCAGGATAACCGTCTCTATTATCGGCGCAGGGCAGAGGAGGAAGGCACTCCCGCTATCCGCGCTCTGCTGGCGCAGGACCGGCGGCATCTGGACGATGTGCAGACCATGATGGCCTCCTCGCGCCAGTTCTGCTTCGTGCTGCGGCGCAGAAAAACGGATGGCGCTATCAACTTCACCACAGTGGAGCAGCTGCTTCGTGACAGCGGCTTTACCGTCCAGCGCGCCGAGGGGCAGGCTCTGCTGGAGCTGCTGGCCATCTACTTCGAGCAGGACGCTACTCATGAGGTATTTGACCTTGTGGACGGAGCGCGGTGGCTGACCGCGGAAATGGAGGTATGCCCATGAGGAATCCGTTTCGTAAGAAAACTCTCACCCCGCGGGAGGCGTTCATCCGCACCTATTTGGATTGCATCGCGCCGGGCGTGGTGAAGTTCGAGGTGGATCACTACATCTTCGGCAATACCTACCGCTGCGTCTGGGCGCTGCGGGAATACCCCGCCAGCACCGAATCTCAGGCCATCCTGCGGCACTTGGGCGAAAAAAGCGGCGTGACGCTGCGGATATACTGCCGGCAGGTGTCCCCTGGCGAGGAGGACAGGATCATCGACAACGCCAACAAGAAGAACAAGCTGGACGGCTCGGATCCTAACAAGCTGCGGCAGGCAGTGGAGGCCGAGAGCAACCTGCGGGATGTGGCGGAGCTGGTGCATAAGATGCACCGAGAGCATGAGCCGCTGCTCCACTGCGCCGTGTATCTGGAGATGACGGCGGACAGCATGGAGTACCTGCGGCAGCTTCAGACCGATGTGCTGACGGAGTTGGTGCGCTGTAAGCTGAATGTGGACAAGCTGCTTCTGCGGCAGAAGCAGGGCTTTTACTGCGCCAGTCCCGTAGGCTATAACGCCCTTGGCCGGGAGTTCGAACGTGTACTGCCTGCTGGCAGCGTGGCCAACCTGTACCCATTCAACTACTCCGGCAAGACAGATCCCAACGGCTTTTATATCGGCAAGGACAAATATGGAAGCAACATCGTGGTGGATTTCGACCGCCGCGACAGCGATAAGACCTCTGCCAATATCCTCATCCTCGGCAACAGTGGACAGGGCAAGAGCTACCTTATGAAGCTGCTGATCTGCAACCTGCTGGAAGCGGGTAAGTCTGTGGTCTCACTGGACGCGGAGCATGAGCTGGAGGAGCTTTGTGGTAAGCTGGGTGGCTGCTTTATCGACCTGATGGGCGGCGAGAAGCGTATCAATGTGCTGGAGGTGCGGTATTGGAACGAGGACACAGAGGCGGACGAGTCCGCGCCGGGGGCTTTCCGCAAATCCACGCTGCTGGCGCGGCACATCTCTTTCCTGAAGGACTTCTTCCGCGCCTACAAGGACTTTTCCGACCCGCAGCTGGATACCATTGAGATCATGCTGTCTGCACTGTATAAAAAATGGGGCATTTCTGAGGAAACAGACTTCCGCCAGCTCAAGCCGGGGGACTACCCCGTCCTATCCGACCTGTATGCGCTCATCAATAATGAACTGGTGAATTACAGGAACGGCAGCCTGTACACGCGGGAGTTGTTGCAGGAGGTGCTGCTGGGCCTGCACTCCCTGTGCGTGGGTGCGGACGCGCCGTTCTTCAACGGACACACCAATATCTCGGATGACAGGTTTTTGGTGTTCGGCGTAGGCGGTGTGCTGACAGCGGCCAAGAGCCTGCGGAATGCTCTGCTGTTCAACGTGCTGGCATATATGTCGGACAGACTTCTGACGGCGGGCAACACGGTGGCGGCACTGGACGAGCTGTACCTGTGGTTGTCCAACCCCATCGCCATCGAGTACATCCGCAACTGCCTGAAGCGTGTGCGAAAGCGCGACTCCGCCCTGATGATGGCCTCGCAGAACTTGGAGGACTTCGACCAGGAAGGCGTGCGGGAGATGACCAAGCCACTGTTCGCCATCCCGCCTCACCAGTTCCTGTTCAACCCCGGTTCTATTGACAGGCGGTTCTACATGGATATGCTGCAGCTGGACAAGGCGGAGTTTGAGCTGATCCGGCGCGCACGGCGCGGCGAATGCCTGTTTAAATGCGGCATGGAACGGTATCATCTGGAGGTGAAAGCGCCGCCCCACAAGGCGGCGCTGTTCGGCACGAAGGGAGGCAAGTGATGGCGATACCTGCACTGGCGCGGCTGGCGGCAGCCGTGCTGACCAATGAGGATGGGCGCAGGACAGCCGGCAAGGTGCTTGCCTTGATCCTGTCGCCGCTTATTATACTGGCGGCATTCCTGTGCTGCTTCGGTGACGGCGCGTCACAGCACAACAACGCCGTGGTATCCGCGGCGTTCTATGGAGCGGAGTTCTCAGATAAAGCCCCTAAAGAATACCGCACACATATCACCGAGATGCAGGAGGCATTCTCGCTTTTGGATTCGGCGACAGTCTATGTCAATCAGAAAGCCGAGGGCGGCAGCCTTGACCCGGTGCAAGTCAAGGCTATTTTCTTTGCCCTCTGCTTTGGTGACAACGCGCCGACCCGTTCCGCGGCAGACCGCTTTGTGGACTGCTTCTACAAAACGGAAACGCGGACACGGATGGTGACAGTAACGCAGGAGGACGGCACGGAGGAACTGGTGGAGGAGACATACGAGGTGGCCGTGCCCCTGCCGGTGGAGGAGGTCTACGAAAAGCTCTCCACCTGGCGTGGCTGTGTGGTGACAGATGCGGAGCGCAGTAACGCCGTGGACATCTACGCCATGGTCATGGGCAGCATGGGCGGCGATACCTTCAACGGCGCGTATGAGCCGGGCGGCAGCGCACCAATCGAGCTGGATGTATCCATGCTTACCGACCCGACTACGAAGAACGCAGCCGACCTTGTAGTCTACGTCACCAATGCGTGGAACTCCGGCTGGGGCTATGTGTTGGGAACCTATGGGCAAGTTCTGACGTCGGAGCTGCTGCAATACAAGCTGACGCAGTACCCGGACGGCGTCGGAAAGCATGCGGCCTTCATCCGTGCCAACTGGCTGGGCAGACACACTGCCGACTGTGTGGGGCTCATCAAGGGCTACGGCTGGCTGTCCACCGACACTATGACCATCGACTACGGTACACATGGCATGCCGGACATCGGCGCCAACGAGATGTACTACAGCGCCACGCGCAAGGGTGAGATCGCGACCATGCCGGATACGCCGGGACTGGCGGTGTGGAAGGCCGGACACATCGGTGTATATATCGGCAATGGTGAGGTCATCGAGGCCATGGGTACCAAATACGGCGTGGTCAAGACGCAGCTGGAAGGTCGCGGCTGGACGCACTGGCTGGAGGTGCCGGGGATCGAGTATGAATAGGAGGCAAACATGACAGAGAACCGAAATGAAAAACTGCTGAACGAGGCGCTGCAGTACATCGCTGTGCACACCCCCGGTGAGGAGGCGTACAGATTTCTGCACAGCCAAATGGGTATCAGCAACGAAGAGCTGATGCAGTATGGGCTGAATGACCTGCGGGAGTATTTTCAATATGAGTGGGAAGAAGGAACGCTGTGGAGAGAATTCGCAGATCAAATGGACGGGCTGCTGCCGCAGCCCGATGTGCATACTACCTCTGCGTGGATCTCCTTCGCCAGTGAGCTGGCAGATGGAGTAGAGACTTCTTTCGTCTTGGAAGCGAATAAACTGCTCTCTGCCTTCCGCGAAATCGCGGGGAACTTCAGCCCCAATGTCGTGGACACCGTCTATCAGGTAGTCCTCGTGCCAAATAATGCGCTGCTGAGTCACGAGATATTCCCCGCAGCTGTGGCGGCGGAGCAGGGGGCGGATGTCCAGGCGATATCAGACATGGCCGCAAGCGGTTCTTTCGAGGGCGGTCGGATGGATATCCAGCAGATGTAAACGGCGTGGTCAAGACGCAGCTGGAAGGTCGCGGCTGGACGCATTGGCTGGAGGTGCCGGGGATCGAGTATGAATGAGGGTAATCTGTAAAAGCTGATTGCTATTCTCAGGTGTATCGGCTATAATAATGGCAGAACAGGTTAAAGGAGGTGCCACCGCTATGAGTACGCTGTCGCTCAGTGAGGTCAAAGCCGTCGTGAAGGAATTGCTGAAACGCTACCACGCGGAATATGCGCTGTTGTTCGGATCGTATGCCCGTGGTGACGCCACACCCGATTCTGATATCGACATCATTATCGTGGGCGGAAAAGACTTTGTGCCCCGTAACATTTTCGCACTGGCCGAGGACTTGCGTGAAATGACTGGGCGGAATGCCGATGTGTTTGAGATGCGGGAGGTCAATACGGGAACGCCTTTTTATGAGTCCGTAATGAAGGAGGGTATCCGTATCGCATGAAGAAGACAGATACTGAACGGTTGAAGAAGATTGTTTCCCTGTGGGATGCACTGAGCAGCGAGATCGAACGGCGGGGCATCACACGAGAGATGTTGTTGACTGAGCAGTTTTCTCAATGGGCAGTAACCACGCCGGTCTATAACATCGGTGAACAGGTCTATCAGCTTTCGCCAGAGTTCAAAAAGGAACATCCAGACATTCCGTGGAGCGTTGTCTCCGGGCTGCGGCATCGGTTGGTGCATGATTATGACGGCATCAACTGGTCCCTGATCGCAGACGTCATCTTTGATGACATGAACCCCTTTGTAGAACAAGTTAAGAGCATACTATCAGAGTGAATAGAAACAATGAAAAGCGCAGGCGAAGGCCTGCGCTTTTTCTGTGCCTTGCAAGGAGGAAACGACATGGCGTATGTAAAGGAACACGCACCGTCAGAGGTCTACCACCTGGCGAAGAAAGAAAACCTGAACAGCATTCTGGATGACGGCATGATCCGCCGTTTCAGTGATACGGAATGCTGGTTCTGTGCCGACCTGCAAAAGATGAGAGCGTACATGGAGCAGACGGTCATGTGCGAGGGCAAACCCTACTATAACGTGACAGGTCAACTTTGCCGTTATCCCAAATTTGTGCCGGAGGACTATGTCCTCCTCAAGCTCATACCCTGCCGACAGAAGGACAACTGGTATCGCTGGGAGCAGGAAATACCTGCGGGAAGCCCTGCGGCGCTGGTCAGGGCAGCGCGTGAATTCTCCGCGCTGAAAATCGGCTACCGCGGTGACCTCGCATTTCACAATGCAGAGGTCATCGATGTGCCACAGTTTCTTGTGGAGGGGGTCACACAGGGCGAGCCGGTGCAGACCAACACAGAGCTGTGGGACATTCTCTCCCAGCGCATCGAGGATGAGATGGCTGACTATATGCGCCGCCTGGATCTGCGTACCCGCGACGAACTGATACAAACAGCAGACGAGATCGACGCCATGATGACCTGCGACTGCGAACTGAGACTGCTGGGAGAATGTCTGCCACGCGAGGAGCTGGCCTTCCTGCTGGAGCAGGATAGACCGCTGGAGCAGATGAGCAAGGCGTGGATGGAGCATCGGAATGTGGATGTAGGTGAGACATTCCAGAGCCTGCTCACCGGCCTGTATGCAGAGCGGCAGCATGATATGGATATGAAAATGTAAGGAGGAACGGCATGAGTGAAACCAATATCACCATCAACTTTGATGCGGCCAAGCTGGACGCGCTGGAGTTTGTCCTCCGCAAGCAGCGGTCTTCCGTACAGCGGCGCATGGCGGAGATGCTCCAGCAGCTCTACGAGTCGGAAGTCCCGGAGGCGGTGCGGGAGTATGTGGACAGCAAGACTGTACCCGTCGCAAGGCCCAAGCGACCGGCAAAATCGGTCACACCCAAGGCACAGATCAGCGAAGTGAAACTGAAGGAGGACAGCTGATATGGAAACGCAGAACGATACGGCTGTTACCTGCACTGCGTACCGTGTAACGGAAAACGGACAGACATGGTACTTCACGACCTCTCCCAGCGAGGAGTTGTTGGATGCTGCACAGATGCTGCGTAGGTATTGCACGAGTACAGAACACAGCACCGGCAAATTCATCTCTCTGTATTCGCAGGCGCAGCCTATCACGCCGGAGGAGTATCAGCGGATGATACTCCTCCGCATGGAGAACACCGAAAAAGTCGCCGGCGTGTTTGATTTGGATTTTGACAAGCGGGAGTTTTCCGCAGTCCACATCATGAACGGCTGGACAACGTGGGCTATGCGGGATGTGATACCGTCTGTCTACCAGGCCACAAGGCCGCGCTTCGCAACGGCGGAGGAACAGCTCCGTAAACTGCTGGAGCTGCTGGACGGCATGGAGCTCACATCGGCTGGACATCTCACCGCACAGAATTTTTCATTCAGCGATGAGATCCTGGTGGAGAACGGCAAGCTCAACTTCTATGTCCAAGCGGACTTCGACGTGGACGCTGTCTTCGGTACATTCGTGTGTACGGATGCGAATGATGACTGGCTGAATATCTACGCCAACTATGACATCGCGCAGGGCAGACCTTGCGACACGCTGGAGCTGAATCTCTGCAAGGGCGACGGTACGGAGGAGTACTGGAGCTATCATCTGAACGCTGCCGAGCAGGAGGTGCTGGCGCGGAAGATGGAGGCGTTTTGCCAGCAGCAAAACGGCATGAGCCTGCACGATTTCGCCCGGCAGCTTCAAGAGGAGCCAGGGCCGTCTCCGCAGATACAGATGTAGCCCCGTGTTTGCCCCTGTGGGCCGGTTTGTGGCCTCGCAGGAACGCGGGAGGGTAACCATAGCGGCCCCGGAGGTTTGGAGCGTTTTTGCCCGCTTTTCGGTGCGCCGAAAGCGGAGCAGGAGAAAAGCATTGGCGCTTTTCTGCGCCAATGCCGGTCACGGCAGCCCGCAGTGCGGACTGCCACAAGGGTTTGCGGCGTTTTGAAAATGGCGCTGATTATCGGACCCCGAATGTGCTTTGGCGCTATTCTTTGTAAAAATGCCCGTCAGCCCCGTGTTTACAAGGCTTTTGGGACGCGCAGGAAGGAGGTGTGACTCGATGGATAAAAATGGGAAAAGCCGGCACTCTGTTTGGCTGTCAGACGACGTGTGGCGGGAGGTGGATGCGCTCTATAAGCTGGATAATTGCCCCACCCGCAACGAGTTCGTGGAGAAGGCTCTGCGGCAGTATTGCGGTCGCTTACACGCCGAGAGGACGGGCGCATATCTGCCTCGCGCACTGCAAGAGGTGCTGGAGGGTACGCTGGGCGTGTTCGGTGACCGGCTGGGCAGGCTGCTGTTCAAGCTGGTGGTAGAGCACAACATGACAAACCATCTGCTGGGCGGTGATGTGGATATGACCCGTGACGAGTACAGCAAGATGCGCGGCAGCAGTGTTCGTGAGGTGGCGTCCACCCATGGCAACATCTCTTTCAAGGACGTGCTGCTGTTCCACCGGGAAGAGTAACGCATGGCGCGGCTGATACAAAAAAGCGGCTACATCAAGAATGGCAAAGCGTCTGGGTATATGGAGTATGTCGCCACGCGGGACGGTGTGGAGATCATCCAAAGCACCGAGCCTGCGACCAAGAAGCAGAAACAGTTCATCAAAAGACTGCTGAAGGACTTCCCGGACGCAAAGGAGCTATTCGAGTACAGTGACTACCTACAGACGCCCAATCGCGGTACAGCATCCGCATTTATCGCCGTGGCGCTGGATACACATCTGCACGAAGTGGAGTCCGAGAGCGGCTATATGTCCTATATCGCCCAGCGTCCCCGTGCCGAAAAGCACGGCGGCCATGGCCTGTTCAGCGAGGTGGACACCACCGACCTCAAGGCGGCGAAGGCCGAGCTGGACGCTCACGACGGAAAAGTGTGGACGCTTATTTTCTCCCTGCGGCGTGAGGACGCGGAGCGACTTGGGTACAACAAAGCTGCCGCGTGGCGGAATCTGTTGAAGCAGGAGAGCGCAGCTATTGCGGAGGCTATGCGGATTCAGACGGATGATTTCCGCTGGTACGCGGCGTACCACGACGAGGGGCATCATCCCCATGTGCATATGATGGTGTGGTCGGCTGAACCGGAGAAGGGGTATCTTACACGGGAAGGTATCGCTGTCATGCGTTCCAGGATGACGAACGCTATCTTCCACGAGGAGATGAAGGAACTCTACATTAAGAAGGATGCTGCCTACAAAGAGAGTGTCCAGACCGCGAAAGAGTCACTGCTGCTATATATCAGGATGCTGGAGAACAGCGAGTCAGCTGACCCCGTGATAGAACAAAAGCTGTGTGACCTGTCCCACGCATTGGAGCAGGTCGATGGCAAACACGTCTATGGCTATCTTCCCAAAGAGGTCAAGGCGCGGGTGGACGAGATCGTGGAACACCTGGCACAACTCCCGGAGGTAGCAGCTTGCTATGACCAATGGTGGCGGCTGAAGGATGAGATCGCCGGTTACTACGGACGGAACACGCCGCCCCACCAGCCGCTGGTACAGCAAAAAGAGTTCCGTACCATCAAGAACTTCATCATCCGTGAGGCAGAAACGATCCGTGAGCCTACGCCGGTGCAGATGAGTACAGATACCGAACAGAATGAGCCGCAGGAGTCTTCGGATGAAGCGCCGACCGCAGTGCAGCAGCCGCTGCCAGAGATGCCGAGAACCGCTCTACCAGCCGATGCGGTCATGCAGCTGCTCCTCCACATGAGTCGTATGTTCCGCGGCAATATGCCGGTCATCCCGCCTGCGCTGCACATCGATTCCAAGCGCCGCAGGCGGTTACAGGAGAAGCGCATGGCCATGGGGCACAAGCAGGATGACCATGAGGACGAGCGGCTCTATCATGTCAACGACAACGCCATGCAATAGGAGGTATAAAGCGTGGGCAAATTTGTATATTTCACATCCGCGGAGAAACGGCAGGCCAACGAGGTTGACCTGCCGTCTTTTCTGTTGGATCGAGGCGAGAAACTCATTATGGCCGGACGGGATTACCGGCTGGTCAGCGACCACAGCATCACCGTGCGCGGACCGATGTGGTATGACCATGCCGCACGAAAAGGTGGCCGTGCCATCAGTTTCGTACAGCAATTCTACGACAAGACCTATCCCGAAGCGGTGACCATGCTGCTGGGACGGGACGGTCAGGGCATCATCCCCATCGTCAAGAAAGAGCCGGAGTCGAGAGAGCCGAAACCCTTCACGCTGCCGGAGGCCTATCTCAATATGCGGCGACTCTACGCCTACCTGACCACCCACCGGCGCATTGACCGCGACGTGGTCACGGCGTTCGTGCGGGAGAAGCTGCTCTACGAGGACGCTCTGCACCACAACTGTGTGTTCGTTGGGATGGACGAGCACGGCGTAGCCAGGCATGCGCACCTCCGCAGCACAAGCAGCAGCGGAAAGGTGTTCCGCATCAATGTGGAGGGCAGCGAGGCGAAACACAGCTTCCACAAGAATGGCACAGATTGCTCCCTCTACGTCTTTGAGGCGCCCATCGATCTACTGTCCCACATCACGCTCTATCCGACAGGGTGGCTGGAGCATAGCTATTTGGCCTGCTGCGGTACGTCTGTTCAGCCGGTGTTGGAGAGGCTGCGGCAGAATCCGAAGTTGAATATGGTATATCTTTGCCTCGACAACGATGAGGCGGGCGAGGATGCCTGTGAAAACATGATGGAGGTGCTGGAGGAGATGGATGTGGCCGTGGAGCGTCTGCGTCCACAGGGGAAGGACTGGAATGATGACCTGCGTGCGAAACGAGGCAAAGCGAAAACCCCGACAGCATAAGGCCGTCGGGGTACCTTCATGTCACTGTTGGTAGCGCAATAGCAAAGAACGGAGTACGGGCGTGAAATCCTCGCAGATCTGCCGTGCGATTTCGGCGGCGGTAGCCTCATCGTAGATATGGGAGGTAATATTTCGTGCGGAGATGATCGCGTTCCACATATCGGCATCGTCGATTATGCCGGCGGCATAGGCGTCCTTCAGCACAGCACGGGGCGAAACGACGGCGAGCACAACGCCCTGATCCTCCAAGTATTCGCGGAGCGATTTCCACGCCAGCTCCACCGTGAACTCAAAACGCTGGATCAGTCCGTCGCGGTACAACGTATCCTGCGGCGCTGCAAGATAGCTTTTGACGGCATCTTCCAACTGTGCAAAGGCACGTTTATAGTTTTCAATCTTCTGCAGCATACAGTGTTACACCATCCTTCTCGATGTTTTGCAGAAACGCGGGTTCCATATTCTCGGAGATATGCACGATATCCAGCTTCAAGAGCGTGGGAAGATCCTCTGCCTCAAGGGAAAAGCCGCCGCGCTGCTTCTCGGGCATACCGTATACAGCGAGGTCAACATCGCTGCGTGCGTGGAAGTCTCCTCTGGCGCGGGAGCCGTAGAGGACTAACCGCTGTGCACCATACCGTGCGGCAAGATTTGCAAGTTTTGTGTATAGCTCGTCCATGCGTCCTCCATCAAGATATGTCGCTTCACATACTTATCATACCACTTTTTCACATAGTAACACAAAACAGTTAAAAAAGAAAGAGACTACGTCCGACAGAATTTGGCGGCAATAGGTGTAAAACGGTCAGCACATGGTTGCTGAAACCTTCATTCGTCCAACATCAATTGGCCATCCCATGCCTGCTGTTTTAGTCGCTGGAGCTGTTCCTTTTCCAGCTGGGCAATGCTCTTTTCAGGAGTGGGCAGATCTTCCGGCATTGTGCCGCCGATTTTTTCAATGGCTTCTCGTACTTCGCTGCCGACCTTGTAATGAACGGCGGTAGCGGTATCCGCGCTGTTCACGCTATCCTTTCGGAGCTTCTCCTCGGTCTGAGAAATGCGGAACAGGTTTGCGATCAGCTCTGTACTGCCCATGTAGTCGAGGATCTTTTGACCGACCTCCAAGTTCTTCTTGCGGTGAATGTCATCCACAGTCATGCCGCCGTATAATCCCATGTACCCGGCATTTTGGAATACGGCAAATTCATCTGCTGTGATCACTCCGGCGTTCCGTGCAGCTTCAGCAAGCAGCTGATTCCACTGCTTGATATCGCCGCGCACAACCAGTCGGCGGCTGTCTTCGTCCAACTGGTTAAAACGGTCTGCCACTTCCTGCCGGTAGGTTTGGATGGCGAAATAGGTTTGCCCCAGCGCGATGACCTCTTTGCGCGGATCACCGTTCTGCACAATCAGATAGCAGGCGTAGCGGGACAACTCGTAATCAACAAGCTCCTTCACACCGCCGTGAGGCATAGGCGATGTTTTCCTGACCTCAGGAAAACATTCGGCAACGTTATGTCCGCTGTTTTCACAGGCGATCATAGCGCGCTTGATGACCTTGGCAAAGTTTTCCCATTTTGCATAATCCAGGACCGAAGCCAGTTCTCTGGCATACCAATACTCGGAACCATCAGAGCGCGTTCTGCGAATGTCCTCAAAGCATTTATATTCGGTGGCAACGAGATGGCTCATGTAGCGTCCCTCCCCTATTTTCACATGGTAATAGTAACACAAAACAGCTAAAAAGGAAAGGAGAAATCCTGTGACAGATAACCTCTGGATACTCTTTGCGGCGGCAGGCGTCATGGTATCCGTCATCGGCGGACTGGCACTGCTGGGCGACCACTACACACTAAACAACATCAAGTCCAAGACCGTGGGCGACGGGCAGCATGGCACGGCACGGTGGGCAACCGATGCGGAGCTCCGCAAGACCTACGCCCTCGTCCCCTTTCAAGTGCCGGACTGGCGGGCAGGCAAAAATCTGCCTGAAGCGCAGGGACTGGTGCTGGGCAGTATCAGCGGCAAGCACGGCATCACCGCGCTGGTAGACAAGGACGATGTGCATTGTCTTATGATCGGTGCATCCGGCGTGGGTAAGACAGCGTATTTCCTGTATCCCAATCTGGAATATGCCTGTGCCAGCGGCATGAGCTTTTTGGCACTGGACACCAAGGGTGACCTTGCCCGCAACTACGGCGCGGTGGCACAGAAGTATTACGGCTATCATGTTTCTGTGGTGGATCTGCGTAACCCCACGCGCTCGGATGGCTACAATCTCATGACGCTTATCAACCGCTATATGGATACCTCATTTCATGAACATAGCATTGAAGCGTATGGCAAAGCGGAGAATTTGGCAAGTATTCTGGCTCACAGTATTATCGCACCCAAAGGCGATGAGGACCGTGGTCAGAACGATTATTTCTACAAAGCGGCGGAAGGTGTAGTGGCCTCAGTGATTCTGCTGCTGGCGGAATTCCTGTCGCCAGATAGTAAGCACCCAACGGAGCGACGTCACCTCGTATCGGTGTTCATTCTGATTCAACAGCTTTTGGCACCCTCTGGCGTGCGAGGAAAAACCTATTTTAAACAACTGATGGATATGCTGCCGCCCCACCACAGAGCGCGAAATCTGGCATCGTCCGCCTTGGAATCATCTGATCAGGCAACGGCTTCCGCTATGTCCACCGCGTTGGCACAAATGAATACATTTATGGATATCGCACTGGAGCAGGTGATCTGTTTTGACAGCAATATAGATGCGGAAAAATTCGCAAAAGAAAAGACGGCCATATTCCTGGTTTTGCCAGAGGAAGATAGGACTAAGAATTTTATGGCAGGTCTTATGATACAAAATTTATCCAAAGAACTGTTTGAGTTGGCCGAAAAAGGAAAGGGGCGCTTGCCCAACCGCGTTGTTTTCTTCTGTGATGAGTTCGGAACTATGCCCGCCTTTGACGTGGAGGCGCTGTTCAGCGCGGGTCGCTCCCGTGGTATCACACTGGTACCCATCATCCAATCACTGGCGCAGTTGGAGAAGAATTACGGCAGAGAAGGCGCAGAAATATTGACTGACAACTGTCAGGATACCATCTTCGGCGGCTTTGCGCCCAACAGTCAGACGGCGGAGCAGCTCTCCAAATCGCTGGGCAGCCGCACGGTACTCAGCGGCTCTGTCAGTAAGGGGAAGAACGATCCCAGCCAGAGCTTGCAGATGATAGAGCGTCCGCTGATGACGCCGGACGAGTTGAAATCCATTCCCAAGGGCAGCTTTGTGGTGATGAAAACGGGAACACATCCCATGCAGACGAAGCTGCGGCTGTTTCTCGACTGGGGCATTACCTTTGGTGAGCCGTATGCAACCCCGGAACACGCGGCGCGGCCTGTGGCCTACGCCAGCCGTCAGGAATTGTTCCTCAGTATCAGCAAAAGATATAGCAGCAGCGACCAGCCCGCACAGGCGCAGCAGGCATCGGCCACACAGAGAAAAGCGCCTCGCTCGGCCATGGGACTCTACAGCGAGGACACAAGGCCATGAGCTACTTTGGAAGCATCTATGCAGATCAGGAGCTGTCTCATCGCGCCAGGACGGTCTATATGTACCTGAAGGATCGCTCCAACGTAGGAGACACCTGCTGGCCCAGCGTCCGCAGGATAGCGGAGGACTTGAAGCTGTCCCGCCGCACCGTGCAGCGGGCGTTGACAGATTTGGAACGTCACGGTTTCCTGGAGCGCACCCATCGCCGCCGTCCCAACGGCAGTCTGACCAGCAACCTGTACCGCGTCAAGTGAGCAGGAAAAGAGCGCACCTCCCGCCAAGGGGGAGGTGCGCTCTTGAACTGTCATAAGGGTAGCGTCACCATGGCGCACCCGGAAGGACTCACTCTATCGGAGGTATTAAGGCAGAAGAAAGAACATGACAAGACTTCTTGTAGAAGCAGAGCAAGTGTGCTATACTCTGACTCATGTGTTTGTCTACGAGGAGGGCAGCTATGTTCTACACCGAGGAAGAAGTATCTGTGATCACAGGCCTGCTCAACGCCTATTTGGTGCGGGAACACGCCAGTGAAAAGGTCAGAGAATCATATACCAGGATCAGCGAGGGACTTCAAAGCCGTGTGCTGACCAGGGACGATTACGTTTGGCTGGAGAATGCGCTGTTGTTCCTCCGCCCATATTGGTGGAGCGACCGCGAGGACGGGCGGATGCTGATGGATGCCCTCTTACATACGCAGACACTGGCACGGAAAACGTAATAAAAATTGATGAAGGGTGTATCGCTCGATACACCCTTCATTTTTTATTCGGCAGTATTCCGTGTTTCACGTCCTTTGAGCATCTTGTCGGGGATCATAGACGCGCTGATGAGATCGGCAGGATCAACTTCCAGTGCATCCGCAATATCGAAGAACACATCCAGCGTGAAGTTGTGTGCCGTTCCGGGCGCTTCGATGACGCTCAGAAGTGAACGGCTGATACCAGCTTTCTCCGCCAGCTTTTCCTGCGACATTCCACGCAGCTTGCGGAGGGTGACGATGGCAATGCCGATTTGGATAAAGCGGTCATTGTTTTTGAACGAAACAGTTTTACTCATGCGGAATGTCCTTGCCTTTCGTGGTATGGGTAAATTATACTGTTTCTCCACGCCACTTTCTGTCTGAAATAGAAAGCGTTTGACACGAGATGGTGACAATAGTATAATCTAAAACAATCAAATGCTTTCCTAATAAGACAAAGATATATTGCTGCAGACAAGGTGAACGATGGAAATGGACAAACCGATACGCTGTGCGATTATCGGGCAGCATCCTATGTGCTTTCCGTGGGGCTTCGATGAAGAAGATGAGTCCTGCGGCAAAATGAAGATGGAACTGGCGCAGCAGATCATGGTGCTGCGCCAGAATGGTGTGTCGCAGTTCCTTGTGGCCTGTGACTGCGGTGTGGGACTGTACGCCGCTGAGATCGTCAACGGCCTGCGGGCAACGACCGACCATGACCTGGTGCTCATTTGCTACACGCCCCATGAGGAGCAGGCGACAAAATGGGCGCCCTATTTGCGGGAACGGTACTTCGATATGCTGACCGCCTGCACCTACCTGTCTGCTGCGTGCGAAGCTGGCGCACCGGGCGCGCAGCTCCAAGCCTACAAGAAGATCATCGACCTCGCCGATGTGGTGCTGTGCGTCTACGATACGGACATACCGGCCACAAGCAGTGCGGAGGATAGAGCGTTGGCCTACGCAGAGGGGCAGCACAAGTCGCTGGTGCTGCTGCATCCGACAGAACTGACCACAAAACAGATCTCCGCTGCCCATGACGCGAGATGACAAAGATCATGCCGTGTGCTATACTGTCGGCACCGAGCCAAGGAGGTGTCTGAGATGCTGTTCCAATACCATATCCGTGAAATGACGGCGGAAACAAGTGCAGAGGATTTCGTGACGCACTTTGTCCATGTGGGGAAATTTCTGCCGTTCTGCCAGCAGTGCGGCAGCTACAATACCCGCTGGACGTGTCCGCCCTTTGACTTTGATCCCATGACCATCTAGCGGAGCTACACGGGACTGCGGCTGTATGTCCGCATCTTGCAGGCGGATGTGCCAGAGCAGCCTCTGGACGTGGCAGTGGCGGCGTTGAAGCAGGAAAAGCGTCTGTACCGGCAAGAGCTTCAGCGGTGGGAGCGGGAAACGCCGGGGAGCCAGATGCTGCTGGCGGGCACCTGCGACCAGTGCGAGGTGTGCGAAAGGGTACAGGGACATCCCTGCGGCAGACCGGAGCTGCTGCGCTACTCCATCGAGGCGTTGGGCGGCGATGTGGAGGGCTGTTTGCAGCACTACTTCCACCTGCCCATGCTGTGGGGCAGGGATGGCAAAGCGCCGGACTACTTTGTGTTGGTGGGCGGTCTGCTCACTAAGTGACAACGAAAAATGACGGGTGTATCAGTCGATACACCCGTCATTTTTTCTCATTCTTCTTCGCGGCGTTGGCGGCGGCGCGGGCCTTGTCGCGGTTCTTGCATTGAGCGACGAGATCGGCCTTGGCCTGCCGTTTCGCTTTTCGTTCCTGCAAGAGCAGCACCTCCTGCCGCTGGTACTCCTGCTCGTAGCGGGGATAGTGATGCTCCCGCGGCGGCTTGTACTGTGAAGGCAGCTCTGCGGCCTTCAGCGCCGCAGACCAGTTACCGAAGCGCTGGGCGATGTACGCACCACCCACGACCTCGCAGGGTGCGGGCGTATAGGACACATCGACGCACTGACGTACATAGGCGATGAGGTCGGCGTCGCTGGCGGTTTCATATTCTACCGCAAAAGCCTCGTCCTGCGCTTGCAGGGCCTCGATGGTGCGTTTGACGATCTGCTGGTGCAGTAGGTTATCACCGTTGACCTGTGGCATTTTTGTGTCCCTCCTGGGCATAATAAACTCAGCCAGATGGAGCGGCATCCTTCGTAAATCAGCATCATTCAGGAAAGCATTTTTCGCCACCGGCTATGGTAAAACCATAGCATGTGCGGCACGGGAAGTCAAGTGTGGCATCGTTGCCCGGACGAAAACGGTCTTTGGCTGTCAAAATGGTCGGTTTATCTGCTGAGCTTTCCCCCAGGGATGGACGATACAAAGGGTGTTCGCCGTCAAAAATCGCGTCAGGAGGAGTACGAAATGCCACGCAGAGGGGAGAACATCTATAAACGCGGAGATGGCCGTTGGGAGGGCCGCTATATCCGCGGTCGGACGCCGGAGGGACGGGCGCAGTACGGCTACGTCTATGCCGCCACTTACAGCGCTTGCCGGGAAAAGCGGCGACAGTGCCTGCGGGAGCTGCCCCGCGAGATCACGCCCAGCAATAATATGACACTGCCGGAAGCCGTGGATCTGTTTTTCGCGGAGCGAGAGCGAAAGCTGAAGGAGTCCACTGTCAGCCGGTATCGGTATGTGGTGCGGCAGTATATCCAGCCGCAGTTGGGAGCAGCGCCGCTATACACACTGACGGAGCAGCGGGTAGCGGATTTTTACCGGAAGCTCCAGGAACAGGGTCTATCGGCCAAAAGCACACGGGACGTTGGCGTATTGCTGCGGGCCATTCTGCGGAAGGCGTCCAAGCACGGATGCTTCTGCACGGGCCTGAACGCAGAACTGCCGGTATACAAGAAGCGGCAAGTGGAGATATTCACCGAGCCGGAGATCGTGCAGCTGGCACATCATATCATGGACGAGCCGAATCTGACCGGCCTTGGTGTTCTGTTGACGCTGAACAGCGGCCTTCGTCTGGGAGAGTTGTGTGCGCTGCGTTGGTCGGACATCGACCTCCATGCAGGCTTTCTGCGGGTGGAGCGGGAGGTGCAGCGGATCTATGAGAAAGGCTGCACAAGACTCATTGTGCAGCCGCCCAAGAGCGAATCGTCGCTGCGGAGAATACCGCTGCCAACTGATATCCTGTCCCTGCTGGCAGCGCACAGACCCGAGAACGCGGGCAGTTTCTGCCTGCTGACAAGCTCCGGCGATCCGTTGGAACCGCGTACTATGCAGAACCGATATAGGTCGCTGTTGAAACGAGCGGGCGTCCCGTATCGAAATTTCCATGCTTTGCGGCATACCTACGCCACACGCTGCATCGAGCAGTACGTGGATGTCAAGAGCGTCAGCGAAATGCTGGGACACAGTAACGTGCGGATCACGCTGCAAACCTATGTCCATGTTTCTCTTCGCCACAAGCAGCAGGCGGTGCAGAGCATCTGCTTCCTGCCGATTTGCAGTGGGGACTTTGCGCCGTCAGAAATTCCGTCAGGCAAAGAAAAAGCCGCCGTGCGGCAAGGCGCAGCGGCGCAGGTTTCCTAAATGATGCTGATTTACGAAAAAGTTATGCCGTCTGCGTAATAGAATAACCTAAAAAGAGGCAGGAACGCAATTGCGTCCCTGCCTTCTCATATCTTGAGACGAGTTAAAATATGTGTTGGCCGCAGATGACTATCGAAAACCTATTTGTCTATATGACGGTATCCGCTGGTCAGCAGAATTTGCTCACGGAGCTGTGTGGCATTTGTGAAACCTTTTCCGGTGAGTTCCTCTGCCGTGGAAGCAAGCGCCGATTCAAATTGCTGTGCCATGGCAGAGAAACGCTTTATTGCCAGCTTTTCACCAATGCCGACTTCACGGGCGGCCATGCGGAAGGAGCTTTCGGAAACATCGTCAACGGTAACGGCATCGCCGATACGCATGGAAAGATCGCGGGTGCTGCCGGAGTAGACGGTGGTACTGATCACATCGTAGGCTGGAGCCAGCCGGACGGAGGCAAGCGAGGCATCGTAGAGGAGCGAGAGATTCTTGAGGTGATTGTCGGTGTTGCCGATAAGAAAGTTGAATACCGTCAGATCCCAGAGCTTCAACTGATCCTCCAATGGGTTTGCCGACCGATGCTTTAGAAGGGCAAAAGCATTCTTGAGATACATACCGTCAGTCGGCTCGTATTTCTCTGCGGCAGGGATGCCCAGGGCCTGTGCGAAGTCCTCCTGATGAAGCCGCTGGGGACGGGGCAGGCCGTCGATCATACGGCTCTCTGCGATGAAAGGTCGGTCATAGCGGGCGGTAGCAAACAGGATGTTTTCATCCGCTACGCCGCCGGTGTCCAGAATAAAGCAATCCGGCACATCAATGCCACATTTTTTCGCGGTATGCAGGCACAATAGCTCGTTGACCACAATGCCGCTCAAACGCACATGACTTTGCTTGACGATATGCGTACTGGGTGCGGTGCCAAAGGGCTGATACCACGCATTGTTGGCGGCGTCATAGTATAGTCCCACCTTGCCTGAGGCACCGGTAAGGGACAGGTGGGACTCCGTCACCAACTTGGCAGATTGAGTAGCTCCCTCTGCTGCCAGAGCCTGAACCTCCGGCAAAGTTAACTTTTGGTAATGTGCTGGGGTATTGTCCGGCTCGCCAACGATCTGGATAGCACCAAGGCACTCTTTGCCCAGCCCTGCAAGAATAGAAAGATAATCATCCTCGCTGACGTGCATCCACTGTGCAACTGTTCTTCTGGTGAAGCCTTCCGGCAGCAGACCGTCAAAGAAGCACTTTGTTCGCTGAGGCGAAAATGCTTCTTTCTGCAGCGGTAAGCTGACAGAAATCGGTCGTGCGGCCTCACCATCCAGATAAGCATTGTCGTAAGCGAAGCCACTGTTTGCTATATGTCCTACCGGTACAGACACGCCGTTTTTTTCAATGATAACGGTATATGTCATTTACTCACCCCGCGCTTTCATTTCGCAGTCCAACCCCAGCAGGTTGGCAAGCGAGAGTACCTTGCCCAGCTCGGCAGTGGGTTTTCCCCGTTCTACATCAGAGATAAAGCTGACGCTGAGTCCTGTGGCCTCCGCCACATAGACCTGCGTGTAATGCAGTGATTTCCGGCGCTGACGGATCGCCGCGCCAAAATCTGCGGCATCGTAGATACGCATAGTGACCTCGTTTCTCCGTACGGCTTATTTTTTCAAGCATGGCCAAAAATAAGCCGAACGGCGTTATTGCTCTAGTGACAGTATAATATAGGCCGAACGGAGAAGTCAAGGAAGAAATGTGTTAGTTGTTTGTATAGGGTGACAAGAGATTTCGGAGCGCGGTGCTGGGATAGGATGATGAGCAAGAGACTGCAATGCGGCCATTACCGTTGACTGTTTCTCTGAGTGACAAAACCTATGCGCTATGCTATACTATCCCCATCACCACCAAGGAGGACGTATCATGCGTATCAACTGGTTCAAGGACGAAAATCACCTGGTCTATATCAACGGCGCGACACAGCTGGCAGAGCTGGAACGGACGCTGCACTTCCCCGGACTGGAGGAAGCGGCCAATGAGCTGCGGCAGCACCCCACAGCGGAGGGCTTTACCATCAAGGGGCCCAAGCGCACCAGCGGACGGCTGTTCGTGCCTGATCTGACCTTCGGCGAGCACATCGAGATGGGCGAAAACATCTTCTTCTATATGGGTGAGATGCAGGAGTGCTACGTCATCTACTGGCCGGACGCACCGGTGGCAAAGTGAGGCGGCATCGCACATGACTTTCCTGCAAAAGCATCACGGGCAGATGTCCGATTCCATGCTGACAGCCTTTTTCATCATCCTATCCGGCGGCCTGCAGGACGCCTATACCTACTGCTGCCGGGGCAAGGTGTTTGCCAACGCCCAGACTGGCAATATCGTGCTGCTGAGTACGCATCTATTCGAGGGAGACTGGGGACAGGCGCTGCGCTACTTAGTCCCCGTGCTGGCGTTCCTGCTGGGTATCTACATCGCGGAGTGCGTCCACCGGCACTTCAAGCGGATGGAGAAGGTACACTGGCGGCAGCTTATCATTCTGGCGGAGATCGTGCTGCTGGCGGCGGTGGGCTTCCTGCCGGAAACGCTGAACACCACCGCCAACGCCGTGGTGTCCTTCGTGTGCGCCATGCAGGTGCAGACCTTCCGCAAGGTGCGGGGCCACGCCTACGCCAGCACCATGTGCATTGGCAATATGCGCAGCGGAACGGAGGCGCTGTGCGCCTACTTCCATACGGGGGATAAGGAAATACTCCACCAGGCGCTGACGTATTTCGGCGTGGTGCTGCTGTTCGCGCTGGGCGCGGGCGTCGGCAGCATAGCCACGCTCCATTGGGGCGCGGGGACGATCTGGCTGTCCTGCGGGCTGCTGACCGTCAGTTTTCTCATTATGTTCGTCCACGACGAGGAACAGAAGCTGAACGAATAAAACAACACCGGCGGCGTTACCCACACGCTGCCGGTGCTGCTTTGAGGTGGTGTTCCTCATGGAAAAGAAAAGTAAAAGTATGGTTGGCTGAACCATGTCCTTATCATAGCAGGTCGAATAGTGTTTGTGAAGCGCATCTTTGTTCTTGAAAACATGAGGACTTGTATAGTATAATGCTTCTCGAAATGAGGTGCGCCATGAGTATTTCCAAATATCAGGTCTTTCTGAAAACGGTCTCCTGCGGCAGCTTCTCCAAGGCGGCGGAGGCTATGAACTTCACCCAGTCCGGCATCAGCCACGCCATCAACTCGCTGGAAAACGAGCTGGGCGTGAAGCTGTTGAGCCGCAACCGCGGCGGCGTGGTGCTGACGGCGGACGGACGGGCAGTGCTGCCCAAGATCGAAAAGCTGTGCGCCGCCCACCATTCTCTCATGCAGACGGTGGAGGGGCTGAAGGACATGGACAGCGGCCTTGTGAAGATCGCCACCTTCTCCAGCGTATCTGCCCAGTGGCTGCCCCGCATCCTCAAGAGTTTCGGGAAGGTATATCCCAACATCGAGTTTGAAGTAGTTACCGGCGATTTCTATGACCAGATCGAGGGCTGGATCGTCAACGGCACGGTGGACTGCGGCTTTCTGCGTCTGCCGTCGGTGAAGCGCTTGCAGACCTACGCCCTGCATCGGGACGAATTGCAGGTCATCGTCCCCTGTGACCATCCCTACGCCGATCGCGACCCGTTCCCCGTGTCTGCGCTGGCGGAGGAGCCCTTCATCCAGCTGGAGGAGGGCGACGACTACGAGATCATGGCGGCCTTTGACGAGA
>ERZ791626.896-NODE-896-length-27510-cov-3.396103_pt1 | contig 27510 bp, 20 predicted proteins | sample MGYA00510266_ERZ791626 | MGnify/ENA primary metagenome ERZ791626 (study PRJEB30046, sample SAMN00715208) | human gut metagenome | study: EMG produced TPA metagenomics assembly of the A metagenome-wide association study of gut microbiota in type 2...
CCGCAGCGGCCTTCACTGGTATCCTCATCATGATACGCTGTCCCTTCTGGCCTATGCTGCCAATAGCATGGATGTCGATACGGTCCTGGTCAACGGTAATATCTTGTTGCGCCATAAAGAATTTACGACTCTCGATATTGAAAAAATCAAATCCGAAGCGGAACGGACAAAAAATAAATTATTTGCTTCGTTATAACATATTATCGGAGACAGAGGCAGGGAAGCGGCCCGGAAAATTCCTGGCCGCTTTTTTCTGTATGACACTGGTTCATAGACAGGGTTTGTGATAAAATATATGGATGACTGTAGCAATGAAATATAACACATACCCATAGGGTGTGCAGCGAAAGGAAATGACATGGGGTCGATGTTTTCACCATTAACGAAAAATATTGGGATAGATTTGGGAACCTGTACGACACAGGTATTCGTAGAAGGACGGGGCATTGTCATGTCGGAGCCGTCCATTTTGGCGACAGACGAACGCAACCGCAAAACGATTGCCGTCGGTCATGCAGCAGAACAGCTGCTTGCCAAGTCGCCGGAGACGGTCAAAATCCACAGGCCCCTTTTAAACGGCGTCATCGCCGATTATAATGTAACGCGTACGATGCTGGGATATCTCCTGAGCAAATGCGTCCGCAGTGTACAGCGGCTTCGTATTATGGTCGGCGTACCGGCAGCTGCTTCCAACGTCGAAAAAAGGGCTGTCATGGAAGCTATTTTCCAGGCCGGGGCCAAAGAAGCCTATCTGATTGAAACGGCCGCTGCCGCAGCTATCGGTGCCGGACTGCCTGTCTATGATCCTGTAGGGAATATGGTCATCGACATCGGCGGTGGTACGACTAATATTGCCATCATTTCATTAGGGGGCATTGTCATTTCCCGTTCTATCCATCTGGGAAGTCTCGATTTTGATGATGCCATTAAAGAGTATATCCGCCAGCAATATGCCATTGTCACAGAAGATACGACACTGGAAGAAATGAAAATACATAATGGATCAGCTGTACTGCCGCTGGAAGACCGGGGATATTATTTCACGGGCCGTGGCATCGACGATGGCCTGCAGCAGGAAGTGGGCGTCAAATCCAGCGAAATCTACCGGGTCATCGGTAAGCCGCTGGTCAAAATTCTGGACCTGGCCCAGGATGTCCTGAGAGAAACACCTCCGGAACTGTCGGCAGATATCATGGAACACGGTATTGTCCTGACCGGGGGAGGTTCTATGCTTCATGGCATGGACCAGCTCTTTTCCCAGGAACTGGGCGTGCCTGTCGTAGTGGCTGCAGAACCGGAACTGGCCGTTGCCCGCGGGACAGGCAAGGCTCTCCATGACAGAGAAAAATTAGGTGCCCTCATCGAAGGGGCAGAACGTATTTACAGAAGGAGATTTTAACATTGTATTCGTTCGGTAAAAAGAGTATCCTTGTCGTACTCGTATTATTCATTATTATAGCTGTTGTCGGCTGGGCCTGGCGCCAGCGGGATTCCCTGCCTTTTATCACAAAACCGCTGCAGATTGTGGCAGCACCGTTTGAATATGGTGCCAGCCGTATTATGGACACATTGTCTTCCACATTCCATATCGTAGATATCAGCCTGAAAAACCGCATTGAATGGGAATCTCTGGAAAAAGAAAATGCTGAATTGAAAGAACGCAGCGTCGATTATGATGAAATCCTGGCTGAAAATAAACGGTACCGCGAACTTCTCGATTTTAAAGCTGCCCATCGTCAGTTCAATGTGCGGGCCGGCTCTGTTATTTCGCGGGATTATGGCACGTGGAGCAATACCATGGTCATCGATATTGGCAGCGAAGATGGCATCGAAGAAAATATGGCTGTTGTGACTCCGGCCGGTGTCGTAGGATTTATCAGCGATGTATACCCTCATTCCTCACGGGTCCAGCTCCTGACCGATCCCCGGACGAGTATCGGGGCTATCGTACAGCGTCCTGAATCGCGCGTATCTTCCGTCGTCCGTGGAAATGGCAATGTCCCGACAGAACCGCAGTTTGTCAATATTGCCAAGGATGCCGATATTCTGGAAGGCGATACGCTGGTAACATCGGGATTTGGATCCATTTATCCGAAGGGATTGTACATCGGAACCATCGTGTCTATCCACCAGGACGACAATGATTTCGTCAAGTATGCCGTCATCCGTCCCGGCGTCGATTTTTCGAAACTGGAAGAAGTGTTTGTCATCACTCATTCGACGGATACGACGTCGTATGAAAAACCGGATGTTTCACCGAAGCTCGTGCCACAGACCCAGCGTGACAAAGTAGAAGGCGTCAAAGGAGCTGCTGCATTATGAGAAAGTTAGCCTGCCTGGTTACGGCTTTTGTCGTATTCATACTGCAGGGATCGGTGCTTCCTTTTCTTTTTAGCGGCGTGACCCAGCCGAATCTGATTTTTCTGTTCGTCGCTCTCATGTCGCTCCACCATGGGAAAAAGGTAGCTATTTATACGGCACTCCTGGGCGGTTTTGCCCAGGATGTCGTCCTTGGCAATTTCTTTGGCATCCACCTGCTGCCGTATCTGATCATTGCCTGCATTGCCAGTTATATCGGCCAGTACATTGAAGAAGAACAATGGCTGCTGACGCTGCTCATCGTGCTGGCTGCAACCTTCCTGGACCTGGTCCTGACCTGCCTTGTCCTGTTCGTTTCCGGGCAGTACATCAATATCATCGCCTATCTTGTTGAATTCAGTGTGCCCATGCTTATCTATCACGGGATTCTGGCGCTGCCGGTTGACCATCTGGTGTGGAAACTGCGCCGTAAGGAAATGTATTATAATTTTGCCGATTTCCGCTGACAGGCCTGAAGCACAAGGAGTGTAATACATGCTAGAAGCTTTAATGAAAAAAAAGAACCAGGACGGACGGTTCCGCTATCTGTACTGGATTGTCATTTTTATCTTTGCTGCCCTGATTTGCCGCCTGGTCTATCTGCAGCTGTTTGAAGGCAGCTATTACCACGGGCTGGCAGAAGGAAACCGCCTGCGTGCTATTCCCATAGCGGCTATGCGTGGCGTCATGTACGACCGCAATGGCCAGATTCTCGTCGGTTCCCGTCCCAGCTTTATGGTTACTTATGTCCCGACGAAAAAGGGCATATCCGATGCCGAACTGGATTCCCTGGCAAAACTGCTCAATGTACCGAAAGAGAAGCTGCAGGAAAAAATCGACAAGGGAAAAAATTCCTTTGAACCGACCATCTTGGCCCAGGATCTGACCCAGGATATCGTCACCCGGGTAGAAGAACGGCGCAATGACCTGCCCGGTGTATCTGTCGATGTCCAGCCAATCCGCTATTACCCGTATAATTCTATGGCTGCACAGGTATTCGGCTATGTCGGGCAGATCGACGAAGAAGATATGAAACGACTGCAGGGGCAGGAAGGTGTTTCCAGTATCACCCAGATTGGCCGGGCTGGGCTGGAAGCCTATTATGATGATTTGCTGCGCGGTAAAGACGGTGGCCGTCAGGTTGAAGTCGATGCCAGCGGTACTCCCGTCAAGGAAATGGAACGCAAAAACCCCGTACCGGGACATAATTTCCATCTGACTATCGATCTCAATCTGCAGAAAGCGACAGAAGATGCCCTGGACCGCCAGATTGCCAACGGCATCGGTACCCATGGGATTGCTGCCGTGGCTATTGATCCCAACACAGGGGCTGTCCTGGCAATGGCCAGCCGGCCTTCGTATAACCCGAACTGGTTCACCCGGGGGATTACCGAAAAAGAATGGGCTCAGATCAACAATAATCCCGCCCATCCCATGGAAAACCGCGTTATTGCCGGCGAATATCCTCCCGGATCAACATTTAAACTGATTACTGGCACGGCAGCTCTGGAATTGAAGAAGGTCACGCCTGACGAAATGATTTTCGATAGCGGCCGTCACTGGCTGGTCGATATGCGCAATGCCGGCGGCGAAGCACTGGGCTGGCTGAATTTTACAGAAGCACTGGCCAAATCGGATAACGTGTATTTCTACGAACTGGGACGTCGTGTCGGTATCGATAAACTGGCTGAATATGCCCGCATGTTCGGTATGGGCAAAAAGACGGGCATCGCTCTGCGCGGTGAAGCGACCGGGCTGGTTGCCAGTGAAGAGTATAAAAAGAAGAATTTTAATCAGGACTGGTACCTGGGCGATACGTTCAACTCGGCTATCGGACAGGGGTTCCAGCTGGTCACGCCGCTGCAGGCAGCCATGATTGTCAGCGAAGTTGCCAACGGCGGCATCCAGTATAAGCCATTCCTGGTCAGCCGTATTGATAATCTCGATGGTACACCGTATAAGATTTTTGCTCCCGAACAGGTAGGGACTCTGCCTGTTTCCAAGTCCACACTGGATCTGGTCCGGGAAGGGATGCGTAACGTTGCCGAAGAATCTGGTACAGCCGGTTCGCTTTTCGCCGGATTCCCTATCCAGGTAGCCGGTAAGACCGGGACTGCGGAAAACTTTGGCGGCGCTGATCATGCCTGGTTCGTGGCCTATGCTCCCTTTGATCATCCCCGCATTGTCATCGCCGTCCTGACGGAACAAGGCGGTTTTGGCGCCCTGGCTTCCGGACCGGTTGCAAAGAGCATGCTGGAAGAATTCTTCCAGGTCGGAGCTTATGCTGATGGCAAGAGCCCGGCTCATGATGCAAAAGATAAAAAGAATTGATAGAGAAAGGAGTTTTCTTCCCATGTCTTATATTATTGCTGTCGCCTCAGGAAAAGGCGGCGTTGGCAAGACCCTGGTTACGGCCACGCTGGCTGTCTCATTAGCAAAAAAAGGATATTCGGTCCTGGCAGCCGATGCGGACATGGGGCTGCGTGATCTGGATCTGCTGTTCGGTGTACAGGATGAGGTCCTGTATGATGCCGTCGATGTCATGAAGCAGCGCTGTACCGCAGAAGAAGCGATTATACCTGTCATGCCGCAGCTTGATTTTCTGGCGGCCAGTCAGAAACATACATGGGAAAAAGTAGATGCTCCGACGTTTCAGTATACACTGGAGTCCCTGGCTCCGGACTATGACTATATTCTCATCGATTGTCCGCCCGGGCGGGGGAGAGCTTATAAGGACGCCGTAGCCATTGCCGATGAAATCCTCTTTGTCGTTGAACCGTCCTGGTCTTCCATCCGTGACGCATCGCGGGTCATGCAGTTCTGCAATAAGCATAAACAGTTCCATTATGCGGCACTACTCAATAATTTTTATGATAGTGCCGACGGTTTTGTACCGGTGAAGAAAGCCCTAGAATCGCTGCCAGCAGAACATGTGGCCGGTGTGCTTCCTCATGACAGTACAGTCAACCGGCTGGCCCAGGAAGGGGATATCGTCCATCTGGATGAAAAAATTCCTTTTTATCAGGCAATGGAACAGACCGTCGCGTATCTTACCGGGCACGTGCCTGTTTCTATCCCGGACCTTGTGAAATTCCTGCCTCTGGAGGAACAGCCGGCCCACGTTTCGAAAGGAAACGAAGAGGAACGGACGTGCGAAACAAATGCTGCTGCAGACGAAGCGATTCCAGCTGGCGCCATGGAAGAACTGGTAAAAGCGGCAGCTCACGTGATTCCCGGTTCTATGGAAACTACGGATGAACCGGAGACCATCGTACAGGACCAGGCAGACGCAATGGCTGAAAACGTTGGCTCTTCTACAGAACCGGGCAGTGATAGTCAGTCTGTTTCTTCTCTGATGCGCGTATCTTTGAAGCAGCGGCGCAACCAGTCCCGCATGTGGCGTCAGTACCGCCGATAGGAGTCAGTAAGAATGTTTAAAAGAGAATGGAAAAATTTAGATAAAGTCATGTTGTTTTCGACGATTCTGATTGTCTGCTGCAGTCTCTGTATCATTGGCAGTGCGACTCACATCAACAAAGGAGTCATCAATTACGATTTCGTAGCTAAGCAGGGTGGGGCTTTTGTGCTGAATCTCCTGATCGTCCTGTTTTTTAGCCGCTTCGATTATACGCGGCTGAAGCATTTTGCCAAACCACTCTATGTGTTGAATCTGCTTTTTCTGCTGGCGGTCATGTTCGTCGGCACATCTGCTCTGGGGGCACAGCGCTGGATCCAGGTCGGACCAATTACTATCCAGCCTTCGGAATTTTCCAAACTGATCATGATTATCTGCACGGCGGCCCTGTTATCCGATAAAGTAGACAAACTGAATTCCTTTAAGAGCCTGCTCCCTGTCGGCCTGTTTGTAGGGATTCCCTTCCTGCTCGTACTGAAGCAGCCGGACCTGGGGACCAGTCTCGTATTTCTGGCGATTACCCTTGGCATGCTCTTTGTAGCCAATATCAAACTGTCCCTGTTGCGCAATATCTTTGCAGCCGGCGTCGTCCTGGCGCCTATTGGATGGCATTTCATGAAAGATTATCAGAAGTCCCGTATTCTCGTATTTCTCGACCCAAATGCCGATCCCTTCGGTGCCGGGTACCATATCATCCAGTCCAAAATTGCCATCGGTTCCGGTGAACTATTTGGCAAGGGACTCTTCCAGGGAACCCAGAGCCAGTTGAATTTCCTGCCGGAAAATCATACGGACTTTATTTTCTCGGTCATCGGGGAAGAGTTGGGCTTTATGGGCTGTATCGTCATTTTATTCTTGTATTTTCTGCTCATCTACCGGGGCCTTGTCACAGCTAAAGAATGTAAGGATCCCTTTGGCATGCTCCTGGCAACGGGCATCGTTTCCATGTGGGCGTTCCAGGTTCTGGTAAATGTCGGCATGACCTGCGGTATCATGCCGGTTACGGGGATTCCGCTGCCCTTTATGAGTTATGGTGTCAGTGCCCTGACGACGAATATGCTGGCTATGGGCCTGTTGATGAGTATTTACATGCGGCAGCAGACGATGATTTTCTGATGCTGGTCTGCAACCTGATAGGAGGTTTCTCTTTGTCACGAACTGTTGTAATCGATCCTGTCCTGCTGAGCAAAGTCAGTAAGCCCGCCCGCTACGTGGGGGGAGAATGGAACAGTGTCGTAAAAAATCATGAAGATGTCAAACTGACCGTTGCCTATTGTTTCCCCGACGTATATGAAGTGGCCATGAGCCATCTGGGCCTGCGCATTCTCTATGCGCTGCTCAATGAACGGAAGGACGTGGCAGCGGAACGGGTCTATGCGCCCTGGCCGGATATGGAAGAGCTCATGCGTAGTAAAGGATATCCGCTCTTTTCTCTGGAAACGAAGACGCCGGTCATCGATTTTGACTTTGTCGGATTTACGCTGCAGTATGAAATGAGCTTTACCAATATCCTGAATATGCTCGACCTGGCAGGGATTCCTTTATTTTCCCGGGACCGGGGAGAAGATATGCCTCTCGTCGTAGCCGGTGGCCCTTGCGCCTATAATGCAGAACCGTTGGCCGACTATATTGACCTGTTCTGCCTGGGCGAATCGGAAGAATCGGTACAGCTCCTGGCAGACACGATCATTGCCTGGAAAGAAGCAGGGAAACCGGGCGGTAAGAAAGGGCTGTTGAAACAACTGGCCGGCCAGCAGGGAAATTACGTTCCTGCCTTTTATGGACCCCGGTATGATGAAGATGGGCAGTATCAGGGTCTCACGATCCTCGAAGAAGGCGCTCCGGCCCAGATTGAAAAGTGTGTCGTATCGGACGTGGAGTACGTATATTTTCCGACGAAGCCTATCGTACCCAATATCGACATCGTTCATAACCGGGCTGTACTGGAATTGTTCCGCGGCTGCAGCCGGGGATGCCGGTTCTGTCAGGCCGGGATGCTCTATCGACCGGTGCGGGAAAAATCGCCGCAGCGGCTGGTGCAACTGGCTAAGGATATCATAAAAAATTCCGGCTACAACGAAATATCTCTCATGAGCCTGAGTTCCGCTGACTACTCCTGTCTTCCCGAATTGGTCGATCAGTTGCTCGATGCCTTTAAAGACCAGAAGGTCAGCGTCAGTCTGCCGTCTCTGCGCATTGACAGTTTTTCCATCGATATCGCCAAAAAAGTACAGCAGGTCCGCAAAAGTGGTCTGACACTGGCACCGGAAGCGGGCACGCAGCGGCTGCGCGACGTCATCAATAAAGGTGTCACGGAAGAAAATCTCATGCAGGCCTGTGAAAATGCCTTCAAAAATGGATGGTCTACTGTCAAGTTGTATTTCATGATGGGCCTTCCTACGGAGACCGATGAAGATTTGGCCGGTATTGCCGACCTGGCCTACAAAGTATTGAATCTGTACCGCCAGATTACTCACAAAAATAACGGAAAAGTGACGGTTTCCGTGTCTAGTTTTGTTCCCAAGTCTCATACGGCATTCCAGTGGTTCGGCCAGCTGCCCATCGAGGAAATCCAGCGCAAACAGCAGTATATCAAGAGTCTGATCAGGGACAAGCATATATCGTATCACTATCATGATGCCAAAACGGGCCGCATGGAAGCAGCTTTTGCCCGGGGAGACCGCCGTATGGGCCGGGTGCTGTATGAAGCGTGGAAACTGGGTTGTAAATTTGATGGCTGGACAGAACTCTTCGATTACGAAAAGTGGATGCAGGCCTTCCGGAATGCCGGCGTCAATCCCGATTATTATGCTGCCCGTACGCGGTCTACGGAAGAAGTGCTCCCGTGGGACCATCTTTCCAACGGGGCGTCCAAGGCCTTCCTCAAGAGAGAGTGGCAGAAAGCACTGGATGGCAGCCTGACCCACGACTGCCGTCATCTGAGCTGTACCGGCTGTGGCGTCTGTCCTTCGCTGGGCGTTCATGTCAAAGACTATAAGGAAGGAGACAGCCATGGAAAGATTACGTTTAGCTGTTAAAAAAGAGGGAGCGCTGCAATTCCTTTCCCATCTGGATTTTGCCCGTTGTGTCCGGTATGTTATTATCCGTGCCAGACTGCCCATTTTGTATTCCGAAGGGTTCAATCCCCATATGAAGCTGAGTTTTGCTTCAGCCCTCGGCGTCGGTGTCGGTGCTGACGTGGAATATCTCGACATGGAACTGGCAGAGCTGGTACCTGTCGCAGACGTGATAGAACGGATGAACGCTGTATCGCCTGATGGCTTTTCTGTCCAGGATGGTAAATATGTCGATGCTAAAGCTCCCAAACTCATGGCCGTCGCAAACTACGCCGTGTATGACATCAAAGGCCCTGTTACCCGGCCTATAAGCCAGGACGAACTGGACGGCATCCTGAAGGCATTCAATGAAAAGCCCGATGTGGCCTATGAAAAGGTATCGGTCAAAAAGGGCCATAAAGTACGTCTCATCGCCGTAAAAAATCATGTCATCGAACCCGTGTCCGGTATAGTAGAAAAAGATACGGTATGTCTTCACGCAGGGATTCTGGAAACGGAGGACGGGGCCATCAAACCGCAGCAGGTGTGGGACGTCCTCAGGACACAGTTCGGGCTCCCTGTGCAGGCAGATCTCGTGCTGGCCTGGCGGCGGGGCATTTATGTCCGCCGCGATGGGATGAATTATTCGCTGTTTGACGGCGTATAGGAACTACGGAAGGCAGCGTCGCTATAAAGGCAGGTGAAGACCTATGAAGACAATTATTGGCAATATCATGCCCGAAGAAACGCGGATAGCTATCCTAGATGAGGGGATACTGCGTGATTTTTCTGTAGAACGGAATGACGAGAATCATATTGTCAATCATATATACAAGGGGACCATACAAAATATTCTGCCGGCCATGCAGGCTGCCTTTGTCAATATAGGACGCAGAAAGAATGCCTTTTTGTTCCTTGGCGATCTCTTTCCCCGGGCAGCGACGAAGGAACAAATCCAACAGACCCGCATTTCTATCGGCCAGAGCGTACTCGTCCAGGTCGTAAAGGAAGAACAGGGGAGCAAAGGCCCTAAAGTAACGGCCAATATTAGTCTGCCCGGCCGGTATGCCGTGCTGATGCCGACAGTAGATTATATAGGCGTTTCCAAGAAAATCCGGGATGAACAGGAACGGGACCGTCTGCGTGCCATCGCAAGCCGGCTGAAACCGGAGGGCATGGGAATCATTATCCGGACCGTTGCCAATGGTATAGCAGAAGCAGAGCTTATAGCGGATATTACCTATCTGCTCCATACGTGGCAGAGTGTACTGCGTCGGTATGAACTGGCCCGTAAACCCAAATTGCTGTATCGGGAAGCAGACCTGGTCATGCGGACTATCCGTGATTATTGTACAGACGATGTCAAAAAAATCGTCGTCGATGATAAAGAAACGTATGAGCGGATTTGTCAGGTCCTGCCGGATGACAGCTGGAGACAACGGGTCAGCCTGTATCAGGGGGATGAACCTGTATTTGAATTATATCATCTGGAAGAGCAGCTGCGCAGTCTGGTAGCGCGGGAAGTCCCCCTTCCATCGGGAGGCAACCTCATATTCGACCGGACCGAGGCATTGACCGTCATCGACGTCAACAGCAGCCGGTATACGGGCAGCAGCACTCTTCAGGATACGATTTTCCACGTCAATAAAGAGGCGGCTGTAGAAATTGCCCGCCAGCTGCGCCTCCGCGACATTGGTGGCATCATCATTATTGATTTCATCGATATGGCCCAGCCGAACCGGCGGAAGGAAATCCTGGACATACTGGAGAAGGAAACGGCCCAGGACTGCACCAAGACCCATGTTATGGGTATGACGGCCCTGAATCTGGTAGAAATTACCCGTAAGAAATCGCGGCAGGGACTGCATCAGGTCCAGTTCAGTCCCTGTAATGTCTGTGGCGGTTCGGGATATCTCTATTCTCCTGAAACAGTGGCTATCCAGATCATCCGCCGACTGCGCCATATGGTGCAGGTACGCCACGTGAAAGGAGATCTTCTGATTTGTGCCCATCAGGACGTAGTCGATTTCCTCAAGGAACGCAAGCGGCGGGAACGGCTGGAACGGGAATTATCGCGGACTCTTCACTTTGAAGTATCGGACCATCCGAACCGGGAAGTTTTTTCTATCTTGTCGTGGCATCCATAAAAGGAGGCGTCTCATATGAAGCAAATGGTAAAGGCAGTGATGAGCTGCCTTTTTTTTGCAGGTATGTGTTCCAGCGTGCTGGCAGCGGATGTCCAAAGCGGGTATCTGCAGTCCAAAGTCCGGTATGAAGCGGCCATGGCATCGCTGGCATCATATGACGACAAACCGGGCAGACTGGCCCGGCAGGAATACAGGGAAGAAGGCTGGCAGATCGAAAACCTTACGGGAATCAGCAAGTCTTCACAGGCAGAATTTATCCTGTTGCACAAACAAGCTGTTGAAGAACATCCGGCCCGCTACATCCTGGCTATTTCGGGAACGGTGGATAAAAAAGATATTAAGAGCGACCTGAGGACCCGGTCCGTCCCTTTCCACCAGGAGGATAGAAAGGAACCGGGACGGGAAGTGCCTTCTGTACACAAAGGGTTCGATGACTATGCCCGGACGATCCTCAATACGAGAATGAGGAAGGGAACCGTTGCAGATACAATGTCTTCCATCATTTCCAACAGGGAAGCAGATCTGCTTGTGACGGGTCACAGTCTGGGCGGCGCGGCGGCATCACTTATCGGTGCCCGCATGGCAGACCAGGGATTTTCTCCTGGGAATATACGGATTATCCCCTTTGGTGCGCCCGCCGTGGGAAACCAGGCCTTCGCCGATGCCTATGGACAGGCTATGAATCTGGAACGGGTCGTCATCGAAGGAGATCCGGTCCAGCATGTCCTGCAGACGTTTCGTATGCCGTACAATCAATTTGGAACGAAAATTGTCTGGAAGGACAGTCCCGATTCGTATCATTTTCGTCACCACATGATTGTCTATGCCGATGCGGCACTGCGCCAGTACTATGATAACTTGTGGGCCTATGAGCAAAAGACCGGACAGACCGTCTTTAGAGACCGTCATCCCGTGGTACATTCCGATATATATGTAGCACCTCCTGTATTCCGTCTCGATGAGGACCTCAGCGATGATACGCCGTATATGCGGGCTGTCATTCATCACACGTTGTATCGTTCCATCGATGGGGCAGCTTTTTCGCCGTCCTATGAGGAAACTATGGCTGAATCGTGTCAGGCTGCTGCGCGTCTCCATAAGCCGTATATCATGCAGGAGTATATTACCGGGCAGAAACTGAAAGAAGAGGAGCATGTCTATCGTATCAGCATAGCCAGACACATATATGATCAGCAGGGCCGGTTCCTGTCGGCAGAGGAGTATACGACCGATACAAGCCTGTTTACGCCCATCCTGGCAGTGCTATATTGTCAGAAACAGATAAAAATATAGAGTTATAAAGAACTAATAACTGTTATTTACTCTTTATAACAGTTAAAAAATCGCTGCATTATACCAATTGATAGGAAATAGAGATGGCATGTACAGCAAAAAAACGGGGCGGCAACAAAATGAACGATGAAAATCATTTTGTTGCCGCCTCGTTTTGTATGTACTGCGCTGTCTTACTGGATGTAGAATGTCATGCTGACCGTTTCGCTCAACGTGTTGGTACCGGCTTCTACGGGTGCCATATCGGCAGCTTCTACTTTCATCAGACGGGCATTCATAGCACCGGCATATGCCCTGCTATAGGAAGGCGTGCGGCCGCTGATGTTGATTTCTTTTACTTTGCCGAGTTGTCCGCCTGCAGCCATTGCGGCAGCTTCAGCGGCACTGCGTCCGTTATGGACGGCTTCTTTTATCAGATTGTTTTTGATGGTGTCGGCGTGTTCATTGGTAAACGTCATTCCCATGACGCGGTTGGCACCGGCCTGTCCTGCTTTTTCGATAATCCGCGGAATGAGATCAAAATCAGAAACGCGGATGCGCAGGTTATTTGTCACGGTATAAGAGACAATCTTTCTGCCATTGGTATCATAATTCGGCGTCATATTGAAGTCTGTCGTCCGAAGATCATCCTTGGTAACTCCCAGCGCTTTAACGGCATTGGTGACCTGATTCATGACCAGGTTATTTTCGCTGCGGGCCTTCTGGACATCATTGGCAGTGCTTTCCATGCCAATCGTGATATAGGCCGTGTCTGGTGCGACCTCCTGTTCAGCATATCCCGTTACATTGATGACGGACGGCGTTTGTTCCGCTGCATTTGCGACAGCAGGAACCGTGACGCTTGCCGTGGCCAGCAGTACTGTAAGTGTCAGAGCTTTTAAGAAACGATGTTTCATGGGTAAAATACCTCCTTATGACTTATTTACTATATCCTTCTTATTGGATTCTGATACGAGTATTATACAGCAAAATGTCTCTCCTGAAAATGCTACAGAGCGTTTGAACCGCCGTCAGTGCTAAATTGTAAATAAACTGTGATATTTACTTCAATCATCTTTTTTATCTCCCAATGTAAATTATGACTTGTATTTGTTAACAGAGTGTACTATAATAAGCGAAGGATAAAAGCTAGGGGCGCCGCAAGGCTGAGAATGACCCTTGAACCTGATTCGGGTAATACCGACGTAGGGAAGCTGTTACCGGATATGATAGCTCACCCTGCGGGTTGAGCTTTTTTTTATTGTATTTTTTTGAATTTTTTGGATATGTTTAGGAGGATGAGTCATGAACTACACCACACAGATGGATGCAGCCCGTAAAGGTATCGTTACGCCGCAGATGGAAATCGTCGCCAAAAAGGAACAGATGCCCGTAGAAAAACTGATGGAACTCGTTGCCAGCGGTAAAGTCGCTATTCCTGCCAACAAGCTTCATACGGCACTCAGCCCGGAAGGCATTGGCAAAAACTGCCGTACGAAAATCAATGTCAATCTCGGCGTCTCACCGGAACACAACAATCATGAAGAAGAACTGCAGAAAGTCCAGAGTGCTATCGACATGAAAGCCGAAGCCATCATGGACCTTTCCAACTTCGGAAAGACACGGGATTTCCGCCGCAAACTCGTCGGCATGTCTACCGCCATGATTGGTACTGTTCCTATGTATGATGCCGTCGGTATGCTGGATAAAGATCTAAAGGATATTACGGTAGAAGAATTTTTCTCCGTCGTCGAACAGCATGCTGAAGATGGCGTAGACTTCATGACTATCCATTGTGGCATGAATCAGAAAACGGCAGAACGGATCAAACGCAATCCCCGTCTGACCAATGTCGTATCCCGTGGCGGCTCCCTGCTCTTTGCCTGGATGGAAATGAACAAGCAGGAAAATCCGTTCTATGAATACTATGACCGCCTCCTCGACATCTGCGAAAAATACGACGTCACTCTGAGCCTGGGCGATGCCTGCCGTCCCGGTTGTACCCATGACTCGACCGATGCAGCCCAGATTGAAGAACTGATTACTCTCGGCGAATTGACGAAACGGGCCTGGGACCACAACGTACAGGTCATGATAGAAGGCCCGGGCCATATGGTCCTCACGGAAATCGCTGCCAATATGAAGATTGAAAAGCGCCTCTGCCACGAAGCCCCGTTCTATGTACTGGGACCTCTGGTTACCGATATTGCACCGGGCTATGACCACATCACCAGCGCAATCGGTGGTGCCATTGCCGGTTCGTGCGGTGCCGATTTCCTCTGCTATGTCACACCGGCCGAACATCTGCGCCTGCCGTCTGTAGAAGACGTCAAAGAAGGCATCATCGCTACACGCCTGGCAGCCCATGCCGCTGACCTTGCAAAAGGTATCCCGGGAGCACAGGAATGGGACGACGCCATGAGTAAAGCCCGCGTCGATGTAGATTTTGAAAAGATGATTTCCCTGGCAATCGATCCCGTCAAGGCCAGAGCTTATTATGAATCGAGCAAACCGGAATGTGAAGGGACCTGCTCCATGTGCGGCCGTATGTGCCCGGCCCGGACGATGAAGAAAATCCTCGCCGGTGAAGACGTATCCCTTCTTGAAAACTGCTGATAGTGGCAGCAACATAATTCTTTCTCATAGATATGCCAGAAAGCGTCTCTCCCACGTAGTTGTGGGACAGGCGCTTTTGGCATATCTGTAGCGGATTCTGTCTATTTCCAGACCAGGAGCAGCGTTGCGCCAAATTCTTTCTTGAACTGGCTCAGAAGCTGTTTCATTTCGTAATCGGCGGCATTATAAGTGGCCCCTGGCGTCACCGTGAGAATGAGGACGACGACGTTTTCGGCGTGGGCCACTTCGATGCTTTCTACGAGCTGTTCGTACGTCAGGTCCGATGCTTCTGCCAGTGCCAGCAATATGGACAGGCGGCGGATCATGATCCAGTCCTCTTCAGAAGGCATGTGGGCATAGCGGTAGGAACGCAGGATTTTCCGGCTGATACCGTGATGGAACCCGGCAATGAACGAGGCGATGATTTGTTCCATCTGGGTCAGGCCGTACAGAGAGGCATGACCGATCATAAATGCTGAGTGCCGGGCATGATCATAATAATTGATGATTTTACCCACATCGTGAAGACGTGCCGCCGTCAGGAGAAGACGGCGTTCTCTCGGCCCATAGCCATGGAGTGGCTGTAGCTGGTCGAAGAGCATGGACGCGACACGTACGACCTGGTTGATATGCTGATAATTCGTGTTAGGCAGGGTCTTGAGAAAATTACTGATACTTTGGTCGAGGATATCGTCGAAGCGGGGTTTTTCCATACCCGTATATGCCGCATAATATTCGAAAAACAGTCCGTCACGAAGCCCGCAGCCACTGATGATCATTTCCTGGCTGCCGGTCACGCGGAATAACGTATCAATGACTTCGGCACCGGCAACGATGAGATCGGCCCGGTCGGCAGACAGGCCAGACAATTTTTTCCGGTTTGCCGCCGTGCGGCTGATGATTTCCGTATAGAGATTGAGAAAATTGTCGTAAGGCAGGATATAGTTATGAATTTTGGAAAAATCATATCCTATAGCCCGCTGATCCATCTTGGCAAAGGTACGGGCCGTACCGCCGACCCCGATAAGGGGAAGCCCTGTATTGGCAATAAACGGTACGTCTTTCAGCTTTTCAGCGATATATTCCTGACAGGCAGTAAGGGAAGCAGTATCGGGATTGCCCTGGGTTGCAAATTTTTCGGTCAGTGTCACGGCACCGATGGGTACGGAGACGGACTTTTCAATTTCCCCGTTGCGGACAAGGGATAATTCCACGCTGGCCCCGCCCAGATCGAAGAGAACAAAATCGCGTTCGTTGATCGTATTAATGACGCCGAGATACCCAAGGTATGCTTCCCGTTCGCCGGTGATGACATTCATGGTAATGCCTGTTTCCTTATTGATCCGGCGCAGGAATTCATCGCCGTTCGACGCATTGCGGACGGCTGCTGTAGCGACGGCGATGCAGTTTTCAATGTGGCCGACATCCATCATGTGTTTATAGACTTTCAGGCAGGTCATGGCCCGTTCCATGCCTTTATCGCGGAGCAGGCTGGTCTGGCTGAGGCCTCTGCCCAGGCGGATGGGTTCTTTTTCCTGATACATAAATGAATAGGCACCGTTATCGGCTATCTGCAGGGCAACAAAACGGATCGAATTGGAGCCCATATCGATGATGGCTAATTTTTCCATATCTTACCTCTCTCTACTGTGTTGATGATAGTATTTCAACAATATTCCCTTTAAATCATCATTATACCAGAAATATGGTCCGGTGGGGGACGGATTATGGGAATAGAAGAAAAATTTTTACACGAATTATACATAAAAAGAAAGTATGGTCCGTGAAAATCATGTATAATAAAGATATTGAATTTTGGACAAGTGAGGGTGGATTATGGAAAATTCTATGCGGCACTATGCCGGTATCATCCATATTGGTACGGTGAATATGGCCATGAAAATCATCTCGTATACGTCAATGGCGGATATGGAAGTCATTGAAAATGTATCCCAGGAGGTTATGTATGGGGAGGAAGTATTCAAGACCCATCACGTCAGTTTCCGGTCTCTGAATGAAATCTGCCGTATCCTCAATGGGTTCAAACAACTGCTGTGCGATTATGATATCCACGATGTACGAGTTATTACGACGACGGCAATCCGCGAAGCCGATAATATGCTCAACGCACTGGATCAGATCCGGGTGCGCACCGGCTTTGATGTCGATGTCATCCATATGACCAAAGAAATCTATTATAAATTCTTTGGGCTTTACTATCATGTCCTGGAAGGGACCTTTAATTTTGCCGGACATGCTGTCCTGCTCGTCGATATCACATCCGGCGGCATGGGGCTGACATGCTGGCAGAACGACCAGCTTCTGTTCCAGCAGAACGTGTACCTGGGGTCGTTGCGGATCCTGGAAAATTTCACCCGGAAACAGCGGGAAGACATATCCTTTCCTACGGCGGCCCGGGAATTCATCCACGGCAGCCTGTCACCGCTCTGGGCCAGCGTCCATGAACACGATATCCGCTATGTCGTCCTCTCGGGCAAAAGTGCCACCCTGCTGGGCCGCCTCATGCAGATTGTGCCACAGCAGGGCGTCACGCTCATTGAACCGCAGCGGTTCCGCGACTTTGTCCATTCCTTCCACGGACTGACCCCGTTTAAACTGATGCAGCGGTTCGGCCTTTCTGAAAGCGTTGCCAACGTCCTCATGCCGACGATTATGCTGTATTACGAACTGTTCCGCACCATCGATGTGGATATGGTCGTCCTCATGGGCACGACATTCACTGAAGGCTATTCCATGCATTACGTAGCCGAAAAGACCAACGATTCCTATATGGAACACCAGCGCCGTCTCCTTTTGGGACTGGCCCGGACTATAGCCGGAAGATATCTGTACAATCCCGACCATTCGTCCCGGGTGGAATCGTATTCCGTCGAAATATTCCGCGCTCTCTATGCCCGATGCGGCCTGGAATACCGGATGGGATATCTGCTGCAGCTGGCGGCGATCCTCCATGAGACAGGGAAGTTCATCAACATGCGCAAGCACCGTGTCTGTTCCTATGAATTAATCCGGCAGACCGACTTATTCAGCCTGTCTGATGAAGAAAAAGAAATCGTAGCCAGTGTCGCGTCGTACATCAATCCCGATATGCCGTCGGACCATGCCGACTGGATCAACCGGGCGCTGCGGCCGGGACTGGAAGTACTGGTAGCTAAATTACAGGCTATTTTCTCGCTGGCCGACGCAATCGACAAGAGCCACCGGGGCAAAATTCCGTCCATCCGGGCGGTCCTGGGTGATAAAGAACTCCGCCTGTACTGTAAGACGGAGGTAGATATATCACTGGAACGCTGGTCTTTTATACAGGCTGGCAAAAATTTTGAAGAAATTTTTGGTATCACTCCCAGATTATTGAAAGAGAAGGTGTAACGAGTGGACTTTTTAGACCCCCAATACTATTTGAACCGGGAATGCACATGGATTAAATTCAATGAACGGGTGTTGCGCGAATCGGTGGTACCATCCAACCCGCTTCTTGAACAGCTTAATTTTGTAGCTATCAGTGCTTCCAATCTCGATGAATTCTTTATGATCCGCGTAGCTGGTGTCAAGCATCTCATCGAAAGCGGCGTGCCGCACCATGATATCGCCGGCATGACGCCGCAGGAACAGTTTTCTGCCATTGAAACGATGGTCCATAAACAGGTGGGCCAGCAGTACGCCTATCTCAATGATATCCGGGACCGCCTGCGCGGGGAAGGGCTGCGGTTTGTCAAACCGTCGGAGCTGACGGAAGAACAGCATATCTGGCTGGAACAGTATTTTGAACGGGAAATCTATCCGGTCGTCACGCCCATGGCTGTAGACCCCAGCCATCCTTTCCCGTTCCTGAGCAGTCTGAGCCTCAACCTGGCCGTTCTCCTACGGCGCCGGGAAGGGGACAGCAGCGTCAAGACGGCCATCCTCCCTGTCCCGTCTTCTGTACTGGACCGGATAATCAAAGTGCCGGGAACGGGGGACGAAAAACAGTTCCTGTTTCTGGAAGATGTACTCAGTACGTTTGCCGAACGGTTTTTCCTGGGTTGTGAAATCCTGGAAGCTACGCCATTCCGCGTGACCCGCGATGCCGACCTCGATATTGACGATGATGCCGAAGACCTTCTGGCAGAGGTCGTCAAATCACTGAAAAAAAGGAAAAAAGGTGCCGCTGTCCGGCTGGAACTGGCCGTTTCTGCCAGCCGCATGGTGAAGACCCTGCTCATGACGGAGCTGGCTCTGGAAGAACGCGATGTGTATATGATTCCCGGACCACTGGACTGCAAGGTATTTTTCTCCTTTACCGGCATCGAAGGGTACGACCACCTGCGCTATGCGCCAGCGTTCCCCCAGCCGTCGTGGGAACTGGAAAAGCTTCATGCCCCCGACATGTGGCAGGCCATTTCCCAGCAGGATATCATGGTCCATCATCCCTATGAAACCTTTGAAACCGTTGAAAAATTCGTCCGCCTTGCCGCAACGGACCCGGATGTGCTGGCCATCAAGCAGACCTTGTACCGCGTGAGCAGCAAATCGCCAATTATTGCTGCCCTGGCCCAGGCTGCCGAAAATGGCAAACAGGTCACGGTACTCATGGAAGTCAAGGCCCGGTTTGATGAAGAAAATAATATCCACATGGCGGCCAAGCTGGAAAAGGCCGGCTGTCACGTCATTTATGGGATCATGGGCCTGAAGACACATTCTAAGATTACCCTCGTCGTGCGCCGCGAAGAAGAAGGCATTCAGCGCTATGTCCATGTAGCGACGGGAAATTATAACGGCAAGACGGCTCGTATCTATACAGATGTGGGTATACTGACGTCCAACACGCTCATCGGTATCGACGCCTCGGCCTTTTTCAATCTTCTGTCGGGATATTCCGATCCTCCCCAGTGGAATAAACTGGCCGTAGCACCACTCAATCTGCGGCAGCGTATTTATGAAGAAATCGACCAGGAAATCGATTGGGCCCGGAAAGGGAAGAAGGCTCTGATCATTGCCAAGATGAATTCCCTCCTCGATAAAAAAGTCATTGCCCGCCTGTATGAAGCTTCCCAGGCCGGCGTCCGGATCCAGCTCATCGTCCGTGGTATCTGTGTGCTGCGGCCTGGTGTTCCCGGACTTAGCGAACATATCGAAGTCCACAGCATCGTAGGCCGGTATCTGGAACACAGCCGTCTCTTCTATTTCTATAATAATGGCAAAGAAGATGTCTTTATTTCCTCGGCAGACTGGATGCCGCGCAATCTGAACGAACGGGTCGAACTCATGATTCCTGTCGAATACCCGCCTCATAAAGAACGGGTCAAGGGCATCCTGAACCTGTATTTCCATGATAATGTCAAAGCCTATGCCATGAACGGCGACGGGACATACCGCTATCTGGCCGATACGCGCAGGGGGGAACCCATTCATGCCCAGGCGATGCTGCAGAAAGAGGCAGAAGACCATACGCGGCAGCTGAAGAAAAAGGACATCAAAACCAGGGTGCTGACCCGGACTTCTGGGGATGAATGACACATTTTAGTTACAAATCCGGCCTTATTTTGACAGATACCCCCACTTTCTGCTAAAATCTATAAGATAGTGGTGTATTTAAAATAAGGAGGATATGGATGAGAAAACGTATTTCCCAGGGCTTTACGCGTATGTATGTGACTCTGATCGCTTTGCTGGTACTGGTCTCCCTGACGGGTTTTGTGGACCGGGGCAGGGCTGTGACCATAGAAGCAGATGGCAGAACCCATACGGTCTATACCCATGCAATCAATGCGGAAGCGCTCCTGCGTGAAAACAATATTTCCCTGGGCCATCACGATGAAGTAGAACTTTCGACAGACACACTGAAAGAAGGTACGACGGCGACAGTACGCCGGGCCGTGCCGGTGACAATAGAGTATAAGAACCAGAAGAAGACCATCCGGACTGCGAAAAAGACCGTGCAGGAAGCGGTCGAACAGGCCGGATATGATGTGGAAAACTACCGGGCCTATGGCGACGTATCGGCCCCTGTAAAGGAGAATATGACCATAAAAGTGGGCGTGTTGTCCCGCAAGGAAATTACGGAAGATGAAGTGGTTCCGTACGCCATCGAAAGTATCCCTGATGAAACGCTGGGGCAGGGCGAAGAACAGGTCCTGCAGCAAGGCGTCAACGGTCGCAAGACGGTCCGCAATTATCTTGTCAGCCTCGATGGGCAGGTTATTGGAAAGGAGCACATTTCTACGACGCTGGTTGCGGAAATGCAGCCTCTCATCCGCCATGTTGGCACAAAGGAAACGGTAGAAATCAATACGGGTACCATATCCAAGTATAAAGCCGTATATACCATGGTCGCCACGGCCTATCTGCCTACTGATGGCAATGGCGAAGGCATTACAAAGATGGGGACGCGGGCCCGGTATGGTGAAATTGCCGTCGATCCTAACGTCATCCCTCTGGGTACGACCGTCTATATTCCAGGCTATGGCGTTGCCCGGGCAGAAGATACGGGCAGTGATATCCTCGGCAACCGGGTAGATCTGTGTATGCTCGACTATAACCAGTGCATGCAGTTCGGACGCCGGACCGTGCTGGTCTACATATTGGAATAACCGGAGGAGTCCTTGTAACGTAAAAGAGGCGCTGCATGATTTTATATGGAAATCATGCAACGCCATTTTTGCGTCTCTTTATGTGGTTTTCTGTCAGTCTTTCCAGGAAGCGGCCGGATCCGTTCCCAGCAGGGGCTGGAATGCTTCTGGTTCTGTTTCTTTGATGGATTCGTATTGTTCTTCTGCCATCTTCAGGTCTATCGGCGTGTGGACGTCGAAGAAGGTAGCATCTTCCTGCTTATCCTTGCGGACCGGTATCTGCACCAGATCAATCTGGGGGAAGAAGGAATGGAGCAGGTTATTCCCTTCGGCGATTTTCTTCCGCATGAGAGGCATGAGACGGCGGTTATACACGGCATGGAGACAGATGTCGGTTCCATCCTGGACAGGAACGACGGCATCGGCCGCCTGGATGTGGAAGGACATCTTTTCAATCATGGGAACGGAAATGAACGGCATGTTGACGCCAATGACGAAGATATTTTCCGCGTCCGTGTACTGGAATGCCGTCGCCACGGCTCCCAGCGTTTTTGCGCCTCTATAGACATCTTCTACGAGCAGGGCGTCTTTGAGACAGTCGATATCCTTAAAAATAGCCTTGTCGTTGGTTACGACCATCGGGGATTTGTCGAAAATAAAATCGAGCAGGGTGTAAATCGTTTCAATTAGTGTCGTCCCTTCAAACGAAGCCAGCGCTTTGTTATATCCCATACGGGAGTCGTCGCCGCCGGCAAGGATGACAGGTTGCAGGGTATCCATTTGTTCAAACATGAGCCGTACCTCCTTAAATTAGTTCATTATGTGGCCTCACTACTATGTCTTCACGGCAAGGGTATAGCTCCGTATGTGACGTTTGTACCCAGAAGACAATATAATATTATCTTACCATATTATAATTTTTTTATCTACCCAAACTGATAGGAGAAGTCGTGAAAAAAAGGCTTGTGACCCTATACGTCTTGTGATATAATATGAAAGGTTCAAAATACACACGCACCGTCGAGCTTGTAACTGTGCCGTTTGCGCGGTTTTCACAGGCGATGACCGGGCGGAGGAAAAAACAGGAGGAATCACAATTATGGCAGTAGTATCAATGAAACAATTATTAGAAGCAGGCGTACATTTTGGTCATCAGACCCGCCGCTGGAACCCGAAGATGGCACGCTTCATTTTTACGGAACGCAATGGCATTTATATCATCGACCTGCAGAAGACCGTCAAGAAAATGGATGAAGCTTACAATTTCGTCCGTGACCTGGCAGCCGAAGGCGGTAAAGTCCTTTTCGTAGGCACGAAAAAACAGGCTCAGGAATCCATTAAGAACGAAGCAGAACGTTGCAACCAGTTCTATGTCAACGAACGCTGGCTCGGAGGTATGCTCACCAACTTCCAGACTATCGAAAAACGGGTAAAACGCCTGAAAGCACTGGAAAAAATGGCAGAAGACGGTACATTCGAAGTACTGCCGAAAAAAGAAGTTACCCTGCTCAAACACGAAATGGATAAACTTCAGAAATACCTCGGCGGTATTAAAGATATGAAGAAGCTGCCTGATGCTCTTTTCATCATCGATCCGAAGAAAGAAGAAATCGCTGTAAAAGAAGCACGTAAACTGAATATCCCCATTATCGCAACGGTAGACACGAACTGCGATCCCGATGTCATCGATTATCCGATTCCGGCTAACGATGATGCAATCCGTGCCGTCAAACTCTTGACAGGCAAAGTCGCTGATGCTGTTCTTGAAGGCAATCAGGGCGAACAGACCGAAGAAGGCGCTGAAGCCGAAGCTCCGGCAGAAGAAGCAGCTCCTGCGGAAGAGGAAAAGCCGTTCAGAGTTTGCCTGATGACAGCGCTTTTGGGCGACAAGTCCTTCGCAGACTCCGCTTATGAGGGCGGACAGAGAGCAATCAAGGAGCTCGGCGTTGATCTAACACACGTCCAGCTTGATGAGACGACCGACGACTACACGCAGGCCATCATGAGCGCCTGTGAAGAGGGCTATGATCTGATCGTTTGCGGCAACTCTGGCTATCAGGAGTACATTGAGGCGGCCGCTGAGGTCTACCCCGACCAGAAATTCGGCATTACCGATACCATTGCAGCCGGCGACAACACGGTTTCCGCCATTTTCGCGCAGAACCAGGGCTCTTTCCTCTGCGGCTATGCAGCAGCAAGATTTACGGAAATGACCTCCATCGATGGCGTGAATGAAGACACCGTGATCGGCTGGGTCGGCGGCGGCGACATCCCCGCATTGCGTGACTTCTTCGTCGGCTTTGAAGAGGGCGCCAAGTATTATAACCCCGACATCACGGTCCTTCAGTCCTTCGCAGGCGTCTGGAACGACCCCCTCAAGGGCAAGGAATTGACGCTCGCCATGTATGATCAGGGCGCTGACATCGTCATGAACGTCGCCTCCGGCACCGGTGTCGGTGTTTTGCAGGCAGCAGCAGAAGCTGGCGAATACGCCATCGGTGTTGACATGAACCAGGATGGCGACCAGCCCGGCCACATCCTGACCTCCATGCTGAAAGAAAACGGCACGGCTGTCTATGAGATCATCAAGGCGGCACAGAACGGCACGTTTGAGGGCGGCACGTACATGTACCTCGATCTGGCTTACGGCGGCGTTGACACCACCGACATGAGCACCATCAAGAGCACGCTGAGCGAAGAAAATGCAGCCCTGCTCGATGAGCTTCTGGCTGAAATTGCTGACCTCAAGCAGCAGATTGCGAGCGGCGAGCTGGTTGTCTCCAACTACGAGGGCTTCGGTCCGCAGGCATAATTATTTTCAAATTTCCCCATTTGTTGAACGCATGACGCAGGGCGGTGTGCAGCAGCTTGCCGCACATTGACCCTGCGTCAATGTTACTTTGGCGGCAGCACGTATCACAGTGCAATGAAATGCAAGGCGAGGTAGAGATGGAAGAGTATATCGTAAGAATGGAGAATATCCAGAAGAATTTTGGGACCGTCAAAGCTGTCCGCAGCGGGCAGTTCAATTTGAAAAAGGGTGAAATCCACTCCATCATCGGAGAAAACGGCGCGGGCAAATCCACGATGATGAAGATGCTTTATGGCATGTATCCCATCGACGGCGGCAAGATTTTTCTCAATGGGCAGGAACTGACGCATTATACCACGAAGGATGCCATTGCAGCCGGTATCGGCATGGTGCATCAGGAGTTTATGCTGGTCAACGAACTGACGGTACTGGAAAACGTCATTCTCGGCTTTGAGCCGACCAGGGGACTGGCAATTGACCGGCAGGCAGCAAGAAAAAAGATCAGCCAATACATAGAAATCTATCACATGGATATCCAGCTGGATAAGAAGATCAACCAGATCAGCGTCGGCGAGGCGCAGCGCGTGGAGATTATCAAGACGCTCAGCCGCGGCGCAAACGTCATCATTCTTGACGAGCCGACGAGCGTTCTGACGCCGCAGGAAACAGAGAAGCTGTTTGAAATTCTCAATGATCTCAAACAGGCCGGACATCCGATTGTGTTTATTTCGCATAAGCTCAACGAGGTTATGGAAATTTCTGACCGCATCACAGTTATGCGCAATGGCGAGTTTATGGGCACGCTGGAGGCAAAGGATACCAACGAGCGTGAGCTTGCCATGAAAATGGTTGGCAGAGAAGTGCTTCTCAATATCCAGCGCGAACATGTTGAGCCGGGAGAGACGATTCTGGAGGTTGACCACATTTGGTCGACCGGTGAGCGCGAGAAATCGAAGCTGCGCGACGTTTCCTTCTCCGTGCGCGCCGGCGAGATTGTCGGCATTGCCGGCGTCGACGGCAACGGGCAAAGCGAGCTGGCAGAGGCAATCGCGGGATTGCGCCGGGTGGAGAAGGGCAGCATCCGAATCTGCGGCGCTCAAACAGAAAACAAAGATCCGAAAAAAATCCGGGCGGCCGGGATGTCATTTATTCCAGAAAACCGGAACAAAACAGGACTCGACCACGCGTCGAGCATTGCAACAAATCTGATTGCGACGGATATTCCAAAGTATTGCATGAAGCTTGGAATTGTCCGGCATAAGGAAGCAGAGGCCCATGCGCAGAAGATGATCGAGCGTTTCCGCATTCGTGCGGGCGGCACAAATGTCAATACGGCGTCTTTGTCGGGCGGTAACGCGCAAAAGGTCATTGTTGCGCGGGAAGTCAGCGCCAATAACCGCTTTCTTCTTGCCTCACAGCCAACGCGAGGCGTTGATATCGGCGCCATCGAGCAGATCCGCGAGACGCTGGAGCAGGAAAAGACAAAGGGCTGCGGCATTCTTCTGATTTCAACAGAGCTTGAGGAAATCATGTCTTTGTCGGATCGGATCCTTGTCATGTACGAAGGGAAAATTTCTGCGCCGATTGACGCAAAGACGGCGACAGAGGAGCAGCTTGGAATGCTGATGCTTGGCGGCTCTGTGCAGGAAGGAACGGGGTGTTAAAGTGGGAATGAAATTAAAAGCAGCATGGCACAGATCCTACCGGATCATCTGCCCAATGCTGGCCAGCATCTTGCTCGGTTCTTTAATGATTATCGTTTTTACGGGCGAAAATCCGCTGGATGCTTATCGCGCCATGATTGTTGGCGCGCTGGGAAGCCCGCTGAACATCGGTACGACGCTCGTCACGTGGACAACTTTGCTGCTGGCCGGCTGCGGCTTTGCCGTGGCGGCAAAGACAGGTTGCTTTAACATCGGCGTGGAGGGAACCGTGTTCGTCGGCGCAATCGCAACGGCAATTGTCGGCGTCTATGTCGGCAATCTTCCGCGCGGACTTGCCATTTTTGTATGTTTGGCTGCGGGCGTGATAGCAGGTATGCTCTGGTCGCTGATTCCGGCCGTTCTGTTTGCGGTATGGAATATCAACATGATCTGCGTATGTACGATGCTGAACATGGTGGCGCTGTACATGACGGAATTTGTCGTGCAGGAAACAAAGTACCGCGCCGTGGCGACGATTGCAAAGACCGTCGATGTGCAGGTCCGGCTGACAAAGGTGATGCTTCCGAGCAGGCTGACAACGGGCGTATTTATCGCAATTGCGGCGGTAGTGATCGTGATTTTTGCGATGCGCCGGTTGGCGTTCGGTACGAAGGCGACCATCGTTGGGCAGAACATTGCCTTTGCGAACTATGCCGGCATGCAGCCGAAAAAGGTACGCATCAATGCCATGCTGATTGCCGGTGCGCTCTGCGGTTTGGCAGGCGCCATCGAGATTATCGGCAATTACGGCTATTTTCAGATGGACTTTGCAACCGGCTACGGCAACCGCGGACTTCTCGCCGCGATGATCGTCAACTGCGACGTGTTCTGGGTTCCACTTTCGGCGTTCTTTGTCTCGGTGATCAGCAGCGGCTCGATATATTTGCAGCAGGTGACAAATGTGCCGCGCTTTTTGGCGGACACGCTCACGACGATTTTTATCATTCTGGCGGCAATGCCGGACCTGTTCCAGTTTACCCGGCGCAGCAAGGTTGGCGGCGCGAAAAGGAGGACGCTATGAGTTTATTTGAAATTCTGGCGAAGGCGCTGAACATCAGCCTCATCAATGCGGCAATCCGCATTGCAACCCCCATTCTGTTTGCCGCCCTTTGCGCGTCTATCACGCAGAACGCAGGCATTCTTCTGATCGGCACCGAAGGTATTATGCTCATGGGCGCGTTTATCGCCGTGGCACTCGGATATCTGACCGGCAGCTGGATTCTCGGCGTACTTGCTGCGATGCTTTGCGGCATGCTGGTTGCGGGGATTTTGGCAGTCGGCAAGATCCGCTACAACGCATCCATGCCCGCAATCTGCACAGGCATGAACATGTTTGCGCTGTATTTTACAAGATTTCTGCTGCAAAGCGTGTTCCATATTTCGGGTACCCTGGCAGATCCGCGCATTCCGTCCATTCCGGTGATCAATTTTGGCTTCCTGTCGGAGGGTTCGGTGCTGGCAACGATTTTTAACGGTTTCTGCTATACGGACTGGTTTGCGTTTATCGCGGTGATTCTGCTCTCATTCTTCCTGTACAAGACACCGGTTGGCTTGCGGCTGCG
>ERZ791626.918-NODE-918-length-26861-cov-9.399090_pt1 | contig 26861 bp, 25 predicted proteins | sample MGYA00510266_ERZ791626 | MGnify/ENA primary metagenome ERZ791626 (study PRJEB30046, sample SAMN00715208) | human gut metagenome | study: EMG produced TPA metagenomics assembly of the A metagenome-wide association study of gut microbiota in type 2...
ATATACAGAAACACACAAAAAAAAGGGTGCGTCACAGACTTATGACACACCCTCACGCAAGGTATCCATATCACCAACCATCAAAGTCTTTTCTGTATGGTTGAGCATGATATCCTTTGGAGTAGGAGACTTCAGCAAACTATAGACACCATAGCCACCACCGCCAAGAACAGCAAGACCACCCACTGCGATAGCTGCTATCAAAGGCCATTTAGGACCACCTGGAGGAAGTTCCTGCAAAGTATTCTGCTTACAGCAAGGGCAAGGAGGAATTCCACCCAAAGTATCAATTGCAGGAATCTCGATAACTTCATTCGCGTCTGCTTTGGCGCAAACGCCAAAGTTCATACATCTATATTTTACTACATCTTTCTTAGCCATATTCTTTATAAATTAAAAAGGTTTATTATACTGAATAGATTCAAAGGCTTATAGGAATAACTTCTAAGCCTTTGAATCTGAAACTTTTTTTAGCTCAATAAACTACCAAAGTCGATACCACCAACATTGCTTGGAGCAGCCTTCTTTGGCTGAACTGGTTGCTGGATAATCTCAAGAGCTTTCTTGGTCCACTCCACGAACTCAAGGAACTCAGAAGAACCCTGATTGCCACCACACTCTGGCAGAACAACCTGTCCTAACAACTGCTGGATCTTAGGAACTAAGGTTTGCTTACGGGTATTGATATTCATCAGAGTTGTACCCGCTACATCCTCATACTTTTCCTTCAAACTCTCACCGAGACTCTCTGTAAATTCAGCATTATAACCTATCTCGATAAACTTAGAGCCTAATGGTTTCAAAGATTCCAAACCGAGCAATGGGTCCTTGGATACAATACCGAAGGCTGTACGACCTGTACCATCCATCAAATCACCATGCTTGATATAGTCGATAGAGTAAGCGATGATGGCGTATGGCATGTAAAGCGCACGGATTTCAGAACCCTTCAACTCAGCCTGCAACTCCAACTTCGGATAATCCTCACCTGTGCCTTCAGAGTGAAGAACAACTCTCATCTGCTTGCCTTCTGTACCATTTACCAAGAGGTCGTAACGCTCCTTGTAGAATGGCAGATACTTCAGACAGCGGATTGGGAAACAATAGGTAATTGCCTGGACGGTCATCTCGTTCTGACGGGAACCGTTCATATCAACATATACCTGAATTCCTGCTTCAACAGAACCCTTCAGCGCATCTCTCAACTTGTTAGCAAACTTGGTCACCTTATCATTACCCTCAACCTTTGGCAGGTTGACAAGTACGATCTTACGGTTGATATTCAAGCCCTGCTGCGGAACAGGATTGTTCTCACCACCAACAGCACTCTGAAGTTCAGCAGGATTCAACTGCAAGAACACACCACTCTCGATGATCACCTTCTTGGCAAATTCCTTCAAAGAATCCTCATCGGTATAGCGCTCACTCAACTGCTCAAGAATGTTGCGGTTGATCAGTTTGGTATTTGCCTCAACCAAGATATCCTCATGGATAGCGATTGACTTCTGGCGAACTACAGTCTCCATCAGATCTGCCAAAGAATCCTTATCGATAGTGGCATTGGCACGACTAAATGTAGCATCTGCACCTATCTCCTCTACGATGCTGGCGCGAACGGCATCAGCCAATCCCTTCTGATGTTTCTTATCCTTGATCACCTGCTCTGTGAAGTTCTTCACACGCTGCTGATCGTAGAAGCGGATAACAACCTTCTGTAAGTTGCTCAAACCATTATTTTCATCATTGCAACGGGCAGCAATCATCGCCTCATTGTATTCAATAGCCTCATTCAATGTAGCTACAAAGATTTCAATATCGCTGCGCAAGCCAGAAATCAAGTTGCTTACCTTAGCTAACAACTGCTGTGCGAACTCAGCACCCAAGACCTCGCAACGCTTCACCATCAACTTCTGCAAGATGGTAGAATGCTTGGTCAGATACTTACCCTTCACCAATTTCTGGATCAGCACACCAGCAAAATCCTTCTTGTTCATCTCACGCATCTGGATGAGCTGGTCAGACTGCTGACGGGAATTCTGAGCAAGCGTCTCCATGTTCTTACGCTTCTTGGCAATCTCATCAGCGATGCAGTCAACCAACTGCAACATGTTATAGAGAGACAGATCGCCTACCTTCCACTGGTCGAAGATATACTGTTCGATACGACTGCGAATCTCACGAGCATGACTATCACAGGCTGCAAGTTTATTCTCGTAGAACTGCTTAGCACCGCAGTTGCGGAACAGTTCGTTATAACCCTTCTCGCAGAGTGCTTCCAACTTAGCCAAAGGCTGGTTTTCCTTCTCAGCAGCCATAGCCCATCTTGGAATGATACCAGCCCAATAAGGAGCAAAAGCACCAAACTTATTCTCTTCGTCCTTGAGAATAGGAATTTCAAGCATCAGGTGCTTATCTGTAATACGCCACTTCTCCTGCAAGTCAGCACTGGCAGCAGCAGAATTGAAGTCCTTGTTAGCAGGAGCATCACGGTAGCCTAAGTCATCACTCCAGTTGCCATAACGCATCTGCAACAATGCCTGACGACCGAATGAGTATGTGAAATATTCAATAATTTCCTCTTCAGGAATGATAATACGCTTAAAACCGAAAGAGCTGACGGCCTTTGTACGATAAGGAACAATCTGTCCTGGTTTAGCCTTTTCATAATATTCCATTGCCCAGTCAGCAATATTCTCAAAAGAATAACTACGCAAGAACTCCTGAGTATTGTCATTGACATCGAGGAAGATACGGCTATAAGTAAAGTCGGCAAGAATCTGTGGCAACTCATGATGAGACTCTACGAGATAACCATGTTCATTGGCATTGCTGTAGAGTATCAAACCATCAGCAACCTTTCTTACCTTGTCTAACTCCATTCTTTCGTGAAGTCCGGAAACATCGTATGGTTTGAAATTACCAGAAAGCAAGGCATTCAATTCCTGCAATGCAGCATATCCATTAGCATGATACTTGCCAGCATCACTCTTTCCTGGAGGTGTAATTTCAGGAACCATCGCATTGACAACGATAGAAGTACCCGTCTTTCCGTCCATAGACAACATATCCTGGAACTGTGGCATCATGCGGGTTTGGGAAATCACATCAATAATAGAACCAGAACCTGTACCACCAGCCAAACCGGTAAATATATAAATATTGGTACGCTCAGCATGAGTAATCTTGTTTACCCTGTTGTAAGCACCCAACAAAGCATTCTTGTAATTCTCAACACTTGAACCGAAGAGGATACGACCAGCACGGCGCTTCTGAGCTGCAGCTGCTCCCACCTCACCGATTGTTTTAGCCATTACCTCACCATCACCGATCAAGCCTTTCAAGCCTGGATAGTTCTTTGGATTAGCCAAGATAGATTTGATGTCAACACCCTTAACGTTGACAAACTCATTAGCAGTGAACTGCGCATTCTTTCCCAAGACATACCAAGTCTTGTCGCCAGGCATCATCTCCTCTGTGCTTGAATCCACATAGAGGAAGGCGATAGGAAGTTTTGCACGCTCATCATCATTATACTCCTGATAGAGTCTTTTACGGAAGGCCTTCAGTACTTTTCCACCGGTACCGCCCAAGCCAATAAGAATGTGATTTTCCTTCATATTATTTATCCTTTTAGTTATTATCAGTTTATATTCATCAATGAGAGGTATCAATATATTCCCAAATCTTCAAACGACTCATCGAAATTGCAGGAAATCGGACGTTTTCTGGCAAAGATAGCGATGACAACAGCAACGACTATCACGAAAAATGCCCACCCTACTCGATGCCATATATAGGAATTCAAGTTGCTGCGGAAGGTTTCAGCCATAACTGCAGGCAACTGGGAGACATCATTTCCAGAGAAATTACAGGTTCCGAAGAATAGACCGAACAAATGATTCTGAGATGTAATTTCATCCAATATCTCCTGTGATTCCTGCGCCGTAACCAGTCCACTTGCTCCCTCTACCAACTGCTGGACATAGATTTCGATGCTATCAACATAGCTTTTCGCATCGATAGCTCCCATCATCAGCGAGAACTGAATCGTGAGCAGCAGAAAGAGCACCGCACCTGTTATATAGAAAGGAACAGACTCCACAATGCCACGATTAAACTGTCGTAGCAGAAAGTACAATATAGCCATGACTGCTGTTGTAATGACCACGCCATAGAAAATGGACATAAATGCAGTCGTGAATAATTGGAAAAATATCATTTGCTATCGCTTTAAGTTATTAATTAAGTTATTTCAAGATACATAAAAAACATGCCTTTTGGTAACAAAGACACTTTTTACGCTTGCAAATATATAATAAATATTTGGTAACACAAAATTTTTCCTAACTTTTTTTATTTTTAACTTTCATAAATATCGTGACGTGTACAGAATACACTTTTGTAATCGCCTTATATACAAATATAAATAAGGTTTAATATATAAGATTGTACTATCTCCCTTATTTTATCTGATAACAACTTGATTCGTCATCAAGAAACAGGCGATATACCTCCATTTCTCAACATGAAAAGGGCATCATGAGTAAAATAGAAATATATCGCCAGAAAATAATTATTCGTAATATTTAATTCTACGAGTTTCCTTCCAACTTCTACCGTCACTGCTTTTTGCAGAACGCGCAGTCCAGTTGCCATGTTCGTCAAAACTCTCGTAGGTATAGGTGGTGGTATCTTTGAACTTTTCACCTTCTTCAGCTCCCATTTCCCAAGATTCACCTTCGCAAACTTTCTTGATAAGGTAACCTTTCTCATCGTAGGTAAAAGTCGTTATATCTTCACCTTCACCATTGTGTTTGATTTTAGATACCCATCCCGTCTTGCTATCATAGGTGATCTCTTCAGAATCAATACAGTCGTATTCACCTTCCGTATATTTTATGATTCGTTTTTGGGCATCACGCTCAACATCAGAGAGAGCATTTTGGATACTTCTACCATTATATGTATTCCACTTACCTTTTTCATTAAAAGAATAAGAAATCGAATTATCATCATTTCTCTCTGTAAAAGACTTCACCTTTCCTCGCAACTCAAAGTAAGCAAGATCTACATCACCAGGCTTATTCATATCAGCCTGTTCTGCATCTTCCTTATTTTCCTCTTGTTTGATTCCAGTTAATTCCTCAACATTTTCAATAATACCATCCTCAAGCAATTCTTTAGCTATTTTTTCCAAGTTGCTTTTAGCTTTCTCTACATAAGATAGTAATTCCTCATCAGTAGGAACTACTATTTTACTGATTTTATCTAAAGCATACAGAGCGCATCTATATCCATCAAACATTTTAACACCATTCCGATCATCACCACAGATACTGTAAGCAATAGAAGCCCTGCCATTTTTAAAGAATACGCGAGCTGGAAAAATAACAGAATCATTTTTATCCAACATGAAGCAAAGTTCATTGTAGTAACTCGGATTTTCAGCTTTTGCTAAGACTTCTAAATTGACTTTATATTTTCCTACCATAGACGCTTCCATGTCAGTAATTCCTGCAAGACCTTTGGAGAAACTAACTCTTCTATGACTAATAATTGGCACAGAATCAGACACCGGTTTTTCCCTCAATTCTTGTACTTTTTGGGATGGAAGAATCTTATCCCATTGCTCAGTATATTTGTTGATAATTTCGGCACGTTTATCCTTATTGTCCTCAAATTCCAACTCTTCAACGCATTTCTGCTTCAAGTCCAAATACTGTAACAGATAGCCAGGCATTTCGCCAAAGATACCCTCATTGGTCAACTTACTGCTTGATCCGCCACTACAAGATGCGAACACAAAAGCCAGTACCATAACACCCAAATTCAATAAAAATAAGGAATACTTTTTCATATTGTAATCTTTTTAAATTTATAACTCAGATTGATTGGTCAAACAATATAATTTATCAACTTTTCCTATTTGCTGCATCAATTCGCAAATTCAACATATAAAGATAAAACACCAAACATTTACAAAGCTCATTCCGCAGCAAACAAATAATGTTTTTAATCGTAAGACTATAAGAGTAGAAAATATTACTTATAGACTTTTTTACCATTAATAACAAATATGCCATGTCTATTTTGCATATCAACTTTTCGCCCCATCAAATCATAACCATAAGGGATATCAGCATCAATTTGCAAATTAGAAATATCAGATGATACAGATTTCAAGACTTTAACATTTATTACTCTGGCTATTTTTGAGCCATCTATCGTCTCTATATATACTTTAGCTTCTCCTTCCCTTTTGGGAACAATTACTCCATCACTATTTACCGCAAGTATCTGTGTATTATCACTTTTATAAACCACATTAGGTGCATTTTCCGGGATCGTTTTTATTTGTATCTGATATTTTTTTTCCAAAGGAATCTCTATATTTTGTTTTTCTATTATCAAACTTGTAATATTCTGTTTAACCGTTTGTACTAACGTAACCAAACAAGAATCTGATAACAAGGAGCCATCTGTAGTTTTTGCATACACATATATTCGTCCATATTTTTTTGGAACAAGGACCCCATTTTTTGAAATAGTAGCAATCTGCGAATCAGAAACTTCCCAATGAATATTTTTGTTGGTAGTCTCAGAAGGAGATAATTTTGCAGAAAACTGATGTTCTGTATCTGTTGACATACTATAATTTTTCTCTATAATATTTATTTTATTTGCTAAAATTATAGGCTTTTCATTTACTGAAACTAAACAGGATGCAGATATATCTGTACCATCTTTTGTTGTTGCTGTTATTACGGCTTTACCAACAGACATACCATACACTAAACCATCTGATGTAACAGCAACAATAGCAGAATTACTAGATGCCCATTTCACATTTTTATCCGTGACATTAGTTGGCGACAATGTCACTTTTAGCTGATAAGAGTCATCTACATACAAATTAAGTTTATTGAGATTTAACATTAAACTAGAAGCCTTAACTGGATTTACAATAATTTTCACCTTAGTACTAATACCATTTCCCGCACGACAATATATATATGCATATCCAGTCTTTTTCCCCATAACGACCCCGTTATTGTTTACCGTTGCAACAGAAGTATTACTACTACTCCATGTTAACGTTGTTTTAGCTCCAGCCTCAAGTATTTGCGGTTTGTATGTATATGAACCACCAACTAGTATAGTGATTTCAGACGGGAGCTTAATTTCTGTAACAACAGGAATATGTTTTACTGTAATTTTTAACGTTATATAAGCCCAATCTGTACCTGATACATAACATTTTTTAGAAGAGCTATAATAATTATATACATAATCCATTCCTATTTTTACTTTGTACACACCACTTTTCAATGCTTTTTCAGTAAGTGTATAACAATACCCCTTATATTCTGGTGGGTACAAACCAGAATTTGGATATTTATAAGTAGTTACATGCTTTTCTTTTGTTTCCTCAAAAGCACTTTCTGGAAGATTCATCGTAGTCGAACTTTTTCTAACGCTAGAAATTGATCGACTACTAAACCCCGTCAACTGATTATATATGTCAACAGAAAAGGACTCTCCCTCCCAAACTGTTATATCTAACTCTTTGTCCTTTATTATATGGCTAAATGCTGCATAACTATAATGGGAGAAACTAACAAAACAAAATAAAACAAAAATAAATTTCTTCATAATTTACAAATAAAAAATCACACAGATATATCACAAAGAAAACAACAGAATTATCTTAAATACCAAACTATGATTCGACTTGCTACATAACAATTATTATCCCATAGCCTGAAGTACAAGATTAATTTTAATATTACCACAGTCCTATTTAACTCAGGATTGTAAGATTTTCATTCTCTATAAATGAAAACTCGTTATATGAATTTCCTCAGCAGAGTTACCGTCGGCTTAAACTTATAAAAAAACGAAATCAAATTGACATAAAAGCCGAATTTATAATCAATATACTTACCGTTCTTTTCGTTATTAACTCAATTAAGCCATTCTACGATTTACCCCCTCACTTTATTCATCTACAATCTAAAAATAAAAGGAACACTATACCTTACCCTAACAGGTTTACCATCCATTGTACCAGGTTTCCATTTTGGCATCGAATTTACGAGTCGCAGAGCTTCCTGGTCCAAAGCAGGATCAACACTTCTCAACACTTTTACCTCCGAAATGCTTCCGTCTTTTTCTACTACAAAGCCAATAATTACCCTTCCTTGAACATTATTCTCTTTAGCTGTAGCAGGATAATTCATGTTAGAACTCAAGTATGCCATCATAGCGGCTCTTCCACCTGGGTAACTTGGCATGTTTTCTACTACATCAAAAGTCTTTTCTGTACTCTTTGAGTTCAAAGAACTATCAGCTACTTTTTGCAAAGACATAGAAGTACTCTTAGCAGGAATAATAGAAGAAATATTCGGGTCATAGCCGAAACTTTGGCATTTACCTTCTGTATCCATGAAATAAACTTCATCGGTAGGGATTTTATTCTCAGGGAATAAGAACTTGACCAATTTACCAAACACCTGATCAGAAGCCGCAAGAATATAGTTGACTGCAGCTTTTGACTTTTGAGCTTCAGTATTCGTAGTCAAACGGAGAAAAGTATCCACATCTCCCATTTCGTTTTCTTCTTCCACTTCATGCAGAACAACTGCACTTTTCTGTTCTGAATCATACTGCACATCTATGGAAGTACGGGCAATGAAAACAAAATGAGAAGACAGAATAGGGGCTGTCACAAGTATCGAATTTCCATCAGGACTTGCAGTTACAAAGAATGTCATATTGGTATAGAGTCCACTCTTACGTCTGAGCCCCTCCCTTATTGTAACCAACGGACCTTTAACTTCTTCTTCACGTTCCTCATCATAACTGAAGTTACGAGGAAAAGCAATTTGAGAGGGTTTCGCATTCATATCGACATCTACGACCTTGCAGAAATCTCCTTTAATCCAAGCCAATTTAGCATTAGCATGCCCAGGGTTTTCTCCATAAGAATTGGCAATTACTCCTACCTGATACCATCCGTTCTGAGACTCTATGTTGTTTGGATTCACTGGCAAAAAATCACCATTCATAGGATGGAAAGTTTCTACAAAAGCCCCTGTCATGGAATTTGGTCGATAAAGTTTCGACTCAGTATCAGCAAAAAATATTTTGCAATATGTATCGTAAGAACCGCCATCAGAATTCCAACGCATCAGTTTGCCGCCATTTACACTTGGCGTACGACGCAGATTTACATTGTCCTGAGTAACAATAACAAAACGCTTAAAATCTGGTACTTTCACTGTGAGTTTGTTTATCTGTGCAACTGCTTTCTGAAACAGAAACTGCAACAAAACCAAACCAATTACTAAACAATAATTTTGTTTTCCAAACCGACTTTTTTCAATCATATTAAGATAAAGTTTATCGTTAATAACTAAGTCATGTTATTCATGGCTTCTTCAAAAAAATTACTTATAGTAGGTGATGACACGTGATATACACTCACGAACAGGATTTCCATCTACTTCAAACTCACAGATACGTGACGTCCAATTGCCATGAGAGTCAAACTCATAGTTACTATACTTATAGACAGAAACATTCTCTTCAGACATATCTGTTGCTGTAAAGACTTCCTTTATCAAACGTCCTTTGCTATCATAAGAATAAACGGTTTCATCTGTTTCTTCGTCAAAAACAGAAGTTATCTTTGATACACGTCCTGCAGAATCATACGAAATCGCTTTCGGCACGGTATAGTCATCATCTTTCTCACGATAGAAAGTTATTCGTCCCCTTGCATCACGTTTAAGACCCGAGATATTATTCCAAATATTAAAACCACCATCATCACGATAACCTATCCACTTGCCATTTCTGCCAAAGATTCGTTTATTTCTTGGACCGCCAGCATTCGACCACTCGATACAAGTGTGAACCTTGCCTTTTAAATCAAAGCAAGCTAAGTCAAGCACTGGCTTAGTTTGAGCCACTGCTGTTCTCTTCACAGTCGTTGTTTTCTTTTTTACTTGCGCTGTCATACTCACACTAGTAAGTAACAGCAAGGAGAATAGTACTCCTAAGGTTTTAAAAAACTTACTCATATAAATATAATATTAAAGTCCACTTGAATTAGTGGGCACTATTTAAATTAAACAAATGTCTTAGTCGGGTTCTATTCCGACCTTGACGATAACTAATACGAACTATCAGTTTGCCACAAAGTTTATTCAAGCGCATATAGCAATTGCTTGCAAACTGTGCTTAATATTAGTATTTATGCTAAATCATAGCCTTAATAACCAAGTTTCATATTTTTGATTAGCTGACTTGAAGACACATCGCCAGGGGCAACAGGAAGAGTATCCTCAAAAGAATTTTGAATACCCTCCATCTCTTGTTGCTTAGCAGGAGTCAAGGTTCCATCAGCAGTTTCTACACATATAGTGGTTCCAAAGTGAATGACAGGCTTTTCTTCCTCACCCGTCCAGGAAGCAAAACAATCATCCTTAAATTCCTTTACAGCATCAGCAACCTTCATGCCGATTTTCATTGTTTTACCATTCTCACACTTGACCGTAATCTTATCGGAGAAAATACGAATAGTAATTATTTGGTCACTATCAGCATAGCCTTCTACAGCTGCTACCAATTCTTCACCATTGTACAAAGAATAGGTTTTCAACTGGGTATCTGGGTTTGTAGAGACAACGAAATTGGTATAAAGGTTCTCATATGCTTTTGGAAGTTTGGATAACTTACCATTCAATTGAACCACTCCATAACCCGTTTCTGTAAAGACACACTCCGGCATATCTTTAGCTGCTTCGGATGCCTCTTTAATCGTATCAGAAGTTTCCACTCCATCCACTTCCTTTGGGGTAGTCTTCTTTGGATTACCACACGAAGCCAACACGATTGACAAAACCATTGTTGGCAATAATAGATATTGTTTAACCATAATATAATAATAAATTACTTTTACTTTGTTGAATTAACTCCTATAGAAGAGCTTTTGATCGTTAGTTACAGAGACATGCCTCTGTTCTTGGCAGGAATATTACAACACCAATTATTTTCATCTACGTTTCGCCCTTACAATCCTAACCTGCGCAACCTTTTTAGCTTCTCTTGCATCTTCCACTAATCTTTCTTCTTGGCTTGCAGGTGAGCCTATAGAAAGGAAGCCACGATTGATAATAACATTTCCCATTTCTGGGCTTCCTGTAGGATAACTTGTATACAGGACATTGCCATTGACATCACAGAACTCAGCCTTAATCGGAACATTCTCATCAACGACAGGCACATTGATGTTGACAGAAAAATAATGGTTTTCGTATTGCACCCATCCGATGTAAGCCTCACTTCTAGTCAGTCCTTCCTCATCTATGGTATGAATATGCTTTGTCAAAATCTGATCCTTAACCTTTTGGACTTTATCTGGCGTAACAATCTTATCCATCTCCTCATTTCTCAACTGAGATGGATAGAACTCATGCTGGCAATTGAAACGAATTTGCTGTTCAAACAAATCAGGGATATCACCGAAAATTCCTTCTTTTACTGGAGTCTCGGATTTAGAGCTAACCTTGCTATCCTCATCATCAAAATCGTCATCGTCATTTTTAGCATTAGATTCCTCTACGAGTTTCTTATAAACATGAGACATATAATCTTGAGCTTTTTCAGTAAAAGCGTCAAGAGAATCGGAATGAACAATTTCCGCTCTCACCACTTTATCGTAAGCTAACCAAAACGCTTTCATGCCTAAAAGAACGTTTTCTTGGTCAACTTGCGGATAACCATAAAAAAGACTTGATACATTTGCTTCCTCTTCCACATCATCAGAAATAGAAGGCAAATCCAATGCCACAACCTTATCATCAGCATCATAATACGCCATAACACAGTTATCAGGAAACTCCTTAAAAGGAATCTTCATTTCCACAATAAACAGTTGATTCATTGAAGACAACTTCAATATCTGAGCATCATCAGTCTTCTCTCCATCATATTTAGCCACACGGAACTTTTTACTCTTCATTTTATCCAAAGTCTCCAATATCTTTTGCGCAGGAAAAGCCTGAACAAACGCTGCAACCTTGTCGGAAGCTGCATACATACTATCATCAGCATTATAGAGGCAACTTGGCAAATCACAGAATATACCTTCATTGGTAAACTCTGTTTCTTTGGCACTATTCGTAGAACAAGACGACAATATCATCACCATCGTCAACATCAAAAATAATAGACCGTTTTTATTCATATCAGTTAAGGTTTATGTTAATAATCAAATCACGACTTTTCTCAAAGAACAAAATTTTCGAGAACAATTCTGTCATTCAATCAACAATATCAGGACAAAGTCTTTATTGAAAAAGCAAAATGATGGCAGATACCGCACAAACGATACGTATCTGCCATTATTTTGCTTTCGATTTATTTCTCAACTGGAATATTAAAGAAACGAACTCTGTCATCCGTCATAGGGTATGACTCTGAACTAATTTCGATATAACCAGTGCTAATCTCGGTTGCATTAGATTTAAAATCTTGAATTTTAACAGTAATTTTTGTTGACTGATTCTTACGCAAATATATCGTTTTAGCACCATATAAATACGAACCATCATTGATAGACATAGATATCATATTGTAATATGGATTACCCTTGTCATCATTAAATTCAAGGCCACGATTAATAGATCCTAATGTAAAATCGTTTATATCTTCTGCTGCCGTTACAGAGAATGATAAATACGCTGTACCATTTTGATACTTGCAAGACCAATCAGAATATTCCAATTTCTTGTCATTAGTCTGGATACCATCTCTAATGACACGTGTATCCTCAGCTATATTGAGGCTATTATAGCCACCCTGTCCTGAGAAATTTTGCGAATCAATCACCGCATTGAAAGAAAGATCAACACGCTTTGCCTCACCAGAAGGATCAAAATCTGTTATGATAAATGTACCATCAGCTTCCTTACCTTTGTCCAAAGAGAACGACAATGAATAATTGAATAATCCCCCACGAATAGCAAGTTTATTATTATTATAATTATCACCACCTGCATTGTCCTTCACTCGTGGACTTGAGAGTTTAATATCAGAAAGCTTTTTGCCACTAACATTTTTCATCGTATAATCAATACGAAGTACACTACCTACACGCTCACAACTTATGTTAGTAATCTTAATGTACTTGTAAAGATCGTAAGACTCCTGCTCTTCATCTTCAGACTCACATGCCGAGAATGACAATAATGCCATCAGCATCAACAATAAATACTTAAACTGTTTCATAAAAATAAAATTTAATCATTTTCTTTACCAGGCTCCATAGTAAAGGAATTAATACGTGTATGTTAACAAAGTGTCAAGAGAGCCACTGAGGGATATCCACAGACTTTCCACTTTTATAATATACTGAACAATAATGATTTATAATCTATATTTTTTCCAACATTCCTTTTGGGATATAAGCTGTGAAGATAGTCCCCACACCTTCTATGGATACACCCACACGTGACTGTCCTTTGATTCTAAATACTTGTCCCTCGAAACCTTGAAATTGTCCACCGAGGATTCTGACTTTCTCTTTATTGCAAAAAGTGATTTTGTCGTCAGCTATAAAGAGTTTGTTGAGGTCATCGACCGAATTCCATTTGATAAACTTCTCCATCTGACTATTAGGAATCACCAAAGGCTTTTTGCCCAATTTTCCAAATTTACCCCCCCGATTTCCTTTTTGGGTACATAGTAATGATGGAAGAATTCCAAGGGTTCCTTGCCGATGTACTTCTTCATCTCCTCCTCAGTACTCTTCACAAATAAGAAGTTGGGGATGAGGGATTGCATCTTGCGTATTCGCTTGCCATTGCATACATAATACTTCTCCTGCATCGGCAAGAAGACCTCGATGCCCTTTGCCATCAAATAGTCCTTCGCCTTCTGCTCGCGACCATAAGAGACACGCATCAAAAACCAAACCGCCCCTTCTGCATCGACAGCAGAAGAGGCGGTTTGTATCGTATTTGTAGATAAACCTGTAGCTTGATAAGAACCTACGCTTAAAGCATAGTCGGGGGTCACCCCGGAGTGTATATCTTGGGGAGACGTAGTGAGTTTCAAGTCACGACTGGTAGGAGAAACGTCTCCTGTGGCTTGCCCTTTAATCAAAGCGGCAATGTTACTTTTACTATGCACTAAGGCTTACGTTTATAGCGGCTATCAATGGTTAACACTCAATAGATATTCCGCAATTCGTATATAATATGTCTGCAAATGTATAAAAAATAATCGAAACGACCAAACTTTTTGAGGAAAAGTTTGGTCGTTTACGGATATTTTTTTTAGAACAAAGTCTCTCATACCTTACTTTACATTATATTTATACAAGCAAAGCTATACATCAGCCTAGAGTTTCTTCTGTCAATCCTTCCCTCACGAAAGGATTTCCTTCAGTGGAACCATCACAAACTCTCGTTCCTCCATCAAGGGATGAGGAATAACGAGATCTGGTTCATTCACCTTGATGTCATCATATAGCAGGATGTCGATGTCGATGATGCGGTCATGGTACTCGCCATTCACCGACTTCCCTATCCTACCCATCTCCTGTTCTATCCGCTGGGTAGCCTCCAGGAGCTGGCGAGGAGCTAGTACCGTATCTACCAACACACAGGCATTGATGAAATCATTTGGCGACGAGAAGCCCCAAGGCTTGGTTTCGTAAAGAGCTGACTGGCGCTCTACCACGCCAATCAGCTCCTCTATCTTTTCTACCGCTTCGCGAACATTGCGCTTCCTGTTGCCCAAGTTTGTGCCGAGGCTCAAATATACTTTATGCATATATACCTTATTATATATAGACGCAAACATCCAACAACACTTGCGCCTACATCAGACTTTTAATCGTTCAAAATCAACAGGGAGTCGCCGAAGCAGCCGAACATATATCCGTTCTTTACTGCCTTCTTGTAGCAACTATAGACAAGGTCATAACCACCAAAAGCAGCTGTGCTCATCATGAGCGGTGACTCTGGATGATAGAAATTGGCAACCATACAGTCTGCGAGACCGAAATCGTAAGGAGGGAAGATGAACTTATTGGTCCAGCCATCGAACTCCTTCAACATACCGTCAGTACCGACAGCAGACTCAGTAGCCTTGACCACACTGGTACCGATAGCACATACATGGTGACCAGCCAACTTGGTCTGATTGACAAGATCACAGCACTCCTTGCCAATAATCATCTGCTCAGAATCCATCTTGTGCTTGGTGAGGTCCTCCACCTCAATCTCATGGAAGTTACCCAAACCACAATGCAAGGTAATGAAAGCTGGCTGAATGCCACAAATCTCCAGTTTCTTCATCAACTCACGTGAGAAGTGAAGACCAGTAGCAGGTGCAGTAACAGCACCTTCCTTCTCAGCAAATACACACTGGAAGTCATCCATATCTTCCTCGGTAGCATGGTGGTTCTCGCGTTTGTCAATAATATAGCGTGGCAATGGAGCCTCACCCAGAGCAAACAAAGAACGCTTGAAGACATCGTGCTGACCATCCTCATCATAAAGGAAACGAAGGGTACGGCCACGGCTGGTAGTATTGTCGATTACCTCGGCTACCATCTCGTTCACATCGTCAAAGAACAACTTGTTGCCGATACGAATCTTGCGGGCTGGTTCTACCAATACATCCCAGAGACGCATTTCCTGGTTCAACTCGCGAAGCAGGAACACCTCTATCTTGGCATCAGTTTTCTCCTTGGTACCATAGAGACGAGCAGGGAAAACTTTCGTATCATTGAAGATAAAGGTATCACCCTCATCGAAATAGTTGACGATGTCCTTAAACTGCAAGAATACTGGATTGCCCTCAGCATCGACCATGTCATTGCCTTCGGCATCCTTCTTGTACATTTCGATCTTCTCTGACTTCTTGTGAAGAACCATCAGACGAGATTCATCACGACGAGTCACTTCGAAAGTACGCTCACCGTTAGCAGTTTTTACGACACGCTTTGCCTTATGTGGATAGAGAGCAACCTGTGCCTCTGGCAATTTAAAATTGAATTGTGATAGTTTCATGTTATATATTTTTCTCCTTTCTGATTATTACTTATGATTCTTTTTATGAGAAGCCGGTTGATTGTTGTCAAGGATACTATCCTCCAACTCCTGTGCATCAAGCCATTCCTGGAAACGGTCGAAGTCGATACAGTTCTCTACCGAGAAACTTCCTGCCTTGGTACGACGGAGAGCTGTCAGGAAAGCACCGCTATCGAGAGCTCTACCGATATCACGGGCCAGCGAACGGATATAAGTACCCTTGCCGCAGACAACACGGATGCTTGCAGTTTTCTGCTCATCATCATAGTCGGTCAACTCTATCTCATCCACCCTAACAGTCTTTGGCTTCAACTGAACCTCCTCACCTGCACGTCGCAAGGCATAAGAGCGGTCGCCATTCACCTTTACCGCACTATAGGTAGGTGGAACCTGCTGTATTTCACCGACAAACTGCTTCAAGACTTCCTCTACCCGTTCTCGGTTGATATGCTTAGTAGGATAAGTATGATTTACAGAATGCTCCATGTCATAACTTGCCGTAGTGGCACCAAGTTGGAGCGTAGCCGTATATTCCTTGGTATGAGTCTGCAACTGCTCTATCTGCTTGGTACATTTACCTGTACAAAGCACCAGGACACCAGTAGCAAGGGGGTCAAGCGTACCAGCATGTCCTATCTTTACCTTGAAGCCAACTTTCTTGCTGAGCAGATAGCGTACATGCGCCAAAGCTCCGAAGCTCGACATCCGATAAGGCTTGTCGATAGCTATAATTTCTCCTTTTCTGAAATCCATTATAAAATATTTAATCTACCATCTGCATGTTTACACCACAAAGACCACAGATGATGATGATGAGTCCTACAACGATACGATACCAGCCGAAAGCTGCGAAACCGTACTTGGTGACATAATTGATGAAAAACTTAATGGCGAGGATGGCAACGACGAATGCTACCACTGAGCCCAAAATCAATGTTACCAGGTTATTACCCTGGGTGAGCAACGAACCGCCACCATGGCTGATGAGCTTATAAACCTCCAGACAAGTGGCACCAAACATAGTGGGAACCGCCAAGAAGAATGAAAACTCTGCAGCAGCCTTACGAGTAAGACGCTGAGACATACCACCCACGATGGTTGACATAGAACGAGACACACCAGGAATCATCGCAATACACTGGATAAAACCGATGATCAAGGCACGCTTGTAAGTAAACTTAGTCTGCTCGCTACCTTTATTGAATATCTTATCGCAGAAGAGCATAAAAATACCACCCACAACGAGCATCCAACCTACCAACTGTACATTGCCAAGGTTAGACTCAATAAAATCATTGAAAGCAAGACCCAGCACCACCGCAGGCACAGTACCCACTACCAATCGTGCATAGAAGTCGAACATGGCCTTCCAATAGGTCTTCTCTCCTGTTTTCACTGAATCCGGATAGAAAAATCTCTTCCAGTACAAACAGATAACGGAGAGTATAGCACCAAACTGGATGATGACAGTAAAAGCGTTAACGAACTGATTCTGAATATCTACGCCCAATAAGTTTTCGGTGATAATCATGTGACCTGTACTTGACACAGGCAAGAACTCGGTCAATCCCTCTACAATAGCGATAATGATTGTCTGAATAAAATCCATCTAATAATAATATGTATATTAATTATAAATTATTAATTGTCTTTCGGCTTACGTATTACTGCATAGATGATTGACAGAAAACCTATCAGTGTAACTGTAGGAGCTACCACTATACGACGAGTACTAAAGATGTCCATATCGAAAGTATTCTCATTAGAGCCAGCACCGCTCATCAGGAGAAAACCTAAGATGACAATAGCCATACCGATGGCCAACAAGATAAAGTTGACCTTATCAAATGCCAAATTTCTTCTATCCATGAATATATAATAGTTTAATGTTGAATTTAAATCTTATAAAGATCGCCAGCCTTCATCTTCAGGAACTTGTTGACAGAGATGCTTGCACACAATGAAGTGATAATAATTCCGAAGAGGAATACCGCTCCACCTGTGATGGCAAGTTCTTCCCAACCGAGAACGGTCAGTAATTCTGGTTCGTTCAGATACCAAGCATAGATACATCCTCCTAAGAATGCATCAGCTAAGAATGCAGATAACAGACCTATCAATATTGCTCTGCGAATAAAAGGAGCACGAATAAAATTCCATGAAGCACCTACTAACTTCATCGTATGTATCGAGAAACGACGGGCATAGATACCTAATCTTACCGTATTGTTGATCAACGAGAAAGAGATGAATGTCAACAACACAGCAACAATCAGCAAACCTAAACTTATCTTTGCCAGAGATTCATTTACTTTTTCTATCAAATCATGCTGATAAGAAACCTCGGTAACTCTCGGATACGCCTTCAATTCCTTGGAAATCCATTTCAGGGAATCATTATTAGCATAATCAGCCTTGGTTGTGATTTCTATAGAAGGCTGAAATGGGTTTACACCTGCAAACTCGCTTGGATTTGCACCCAAATCGCGGGTAGCCTCCTTCAAAGCGCGTTCCTTGGAGATATAATTCAAGTTGTTCACAAAAGGACGAGCCTTTAAGGTTTTGCACATCTGAACAGCTTCAGAATTGGTCATATCCTGTTCAAACATCACCGTTACTACAAGATTCTGCTTGACATACGACGACAAGTTTCGACCCATGAGGACCGAAAAGATGACAAAACCCAACAAAACGAGTACCATAGAGGTACTTATACATAAAGTGACCATCTGCAATCCACGATGATTGCTTGGCTTATATTGTTTCTTTCTCATTTTACAAATAACAAAAAGGGTATAATACACCAAATTTTTTGCAAAGATACTTTATTTCCAAGAGATAACAAAATAAAATTGCATTTATTAGCATTTTTCGGGCTATCTTTCCCAAAAGTCCGCATTAAGATATGCAGAATATACTAGCAATAAGAATGAAAAACGGCACAACGACAATTAATAAACTTATGCATTTTGTCTTTGCATCTATTTTTTTGACTTAAACTTTTTCATATAAAATAAATATTTATTATCTTTCCATAAGAAAATATAATTAATTAAGAAAGAAATGCAAATAAACACAAGTATCAAAGATACAAATAAATGCTCATTAGGCATAATTCCCTCATTAAAAAGAAATATACAAAAGATCATGCTTCCCCATAAAAGTATCAAAGGCAATGATAACATAAAGAAGTTAGCATATCTAATGTTCATACCAAAGTTTGGGTTGTTCATAAAGTTAACTGAGGCCTTATTTATAGACTCTATGTCAATTCTATTTTTTCCAATCTTTCGTTCATGAAAGAGGATTGTGAGCAACAATGAGAAAGGAGAATACTTGTCAAGAATTAAACTTGCCTTACAAAGCATATTATAAATAAATATAAGCGTTATGTTCCAATATAATTCCATACTTTTATTTTTTAATTTCATCAAACATTTTCAAACCGATATTTACACCCAATTCATTGCCCAATATAGAACCTCCAACTCCACCAACAGCAGCTCCTATAGCTGTACCTACACCAGGACAAATAGCAGTTCCAACAAAAGCTCCAATTTTTGCCCCGACAGCAGAACATCCCCAACTCACAATACATCCTGAGACTACTGTGACAGATGCTTTTTGAGTATTATAGCCAATAGAAAACACGCCATTATTATTTTTGGAGTCCTTCATTATACCGTCTGAAATCAACATACTTCCAGAAACAAAAGTAGCTGCTCATCCTGCATTTTTATAATAATTAGAAATTTTAATTGCCCCAACTCTGCTACCAGTAATTCCATTTGGATGGTGTCTATAATATTTTCCATTGATTCCTAGAAAATAATTTTTATGTCCAGGTATTACCATTTTTTCCAAAAAGCCATATGCATTACTGCCAATATCTGTTGCGCCACTACTTTTTTCCAAAAAAGTTTGTCCAAAATCACGAACTAAGGTTTCCCCTGTAGAATAGGCTTTCTCTCCACTTTCATCCATTGCAACATACCATTGCTTAGACTTTTTATCTTGATAATAATTTGCCCCATATTGTTTTGCTACTTTTTGAGCAGCAGCTTCCGTCTCATATAATCCCATATAATCTATGAACCTAATTGGATTATCCAAACAATAATTGTATGGAGAAACCTGCATTTTTTCTCTAATAACGGATCCACCCCATACCAAATGCTAGCCACAGGATTCATATACCTTGCACCATAGTAATAAAGTCCCGTCTCGTCATCAAGTTGCTTGCCATTAAACTTGTACGGCATTGACTCTGAAGACGAGTGCTCATCGACTAACAACTCACCATAAGGAAGATAGGCTTCATACTTCGTGATGTTACCATCACCATCGGTTACATAGCTTGTAGAGCCAAAGTGGTCACTATGATAATAAAATGTCTCCTCCAATTCTGTGGTATCACCTGCGACATAGCCATAACCAGATTGGGCATTCTCTGGATTGCTCGGGGCTTCCCAAGCAACAGGACCCCCAGGAGTAGCATTTGCGCCACTCCCTGTAGAGTTGCACTTTCCATCGTTCTTTGGCAATTGTATCCAATTCTCAGGAACATCGTGCTTGCCCAATTCCGTCAGGATGGAATTATATCCGACACCTGTGTTCTCAGGATCTCCATAACTGCCCTTTATTGTTGGAACACCAGGGGCTATGCCAAGGCTCTTGTAATACTCCTCCTTCTGCGCCTCTATCTGGCTCATCCTCGCCACATAATCCTTCAGGCCGGCAGTGACACGACTTCCATTGATGCCATAGACGTTATTGAATCTGCCCACTCCTATCCTGGAGGCGATGCGCTGACTGCCTATGAAGTAATGCTTGGTGAAGCGATTCCGGCTCACGGTTAGGATGTTCGCCGGATATAGCGTGAAGTCATCCGTCTCATGGAAGGCGATACGCTGAGGCGCACCATTTACATATACTCCCTCCATATTGCCATGGCTCTTGACAATACGCTCGCCCGATGCATTGTAGGTATAGCGGCTTGTCTTTCCATTGTCCGACAAGACCATCACAAAACATTTTTTAAATATTCATCCACGTTTTTTGCTATTTTCTTTACTGATAAAGGATCATGCTTTAGAAAGAAAACTCCACCATTTTTATCTATAGCCACGTAGTCTCCATTGCCTATAGAGTTTATCGTATAATATATTTGCTCATTCACTTCTACGAAAAAGACATCTCCTAAATCCAACATATTTCTATCTTTTGAGTTCAAATCACCAAGATATTTATCTACTACAACTCGGCTTTCATCTATATTCTTACCATAATCATTTTCTAAGAATTGACTTAAATCGACCTTTGCCCAGTCTAAATTCTCATACTTTGATTTAACATAAAAGCCTATAAGAGAACCAAAAGATATATCAAGTTGCACCTCTGAATAATCTTGCTTCTTTTTGTCCCATACCAATATGCCTGACAACGTAATAAGTTCTGGTAGGTTATAATTGGAAGTATCATTACTTGCCCTATCCAATATCAATGTAAAATATCCATTTTCCATATGTTGGCTTCTACTTTTACCAACTATACAATTGGTATTAATCTGCCTATGCAAATATTTCCACTTTGCAGGCAATATTCTCACTACATTTCTCAAGAAAGAAAAATCAGCAGTACTTATTCTGTTTGACTTAAATAACATACTATTTAATCATTTAGGTTCACATTTGAGTTACGCAAATTCAGCTAATAGATTCAAAATTACGAAGAACATCCCAAACCACCAACTTTTTGAGAGAGTTTTTGCCTAATACGACCGCAAATGGATATTCATAAAGTTTATATGCAAAAAAATAATGGAGAAAAGACTAAAAGAACAAAACATCTTCTCTGAGTACCCTATGCTTTTCCAAATAGAAAATAAGAGGGTGTGTCATAAGTCTGTGACGCACCCTTTTTTATAAAGCATTTCCTCAAAAAAAACGCATTTATAAGCTCTAACGAAGCGCTTTGTTAAGGTCTAAGTTTATTGAGCTCTAACAAAGCGCTTCATTAAGTGACTTAAAAAGCGCTTCTTCATCCGTCTATAATTTTCAAGGATTCAGGTTTCATAATTTCCGTCCCTGTACCCACTTTTATTTTTCCCTGCCCACGGAAAAATTCTTGCGTGGGCAGGGAGAAAAAAATACCCAGGCAGAGAAGGGAAATTATAAGAGTATTTGTAGAAAATGGGAGTGTCATCGAGAAGGGCATGTCTTAACATTTATTGTAGGAAAATACAGATAGAAAAAGGGTGTATCATGGCTTATGACACACCCTCTTATTTGGAACCATACAAGAAAGATCTATATTTGGGCAAAGGTCTCTTCAAATACGCATTTTTGAATGATTCTTTATAACCGTATAAATCCATTTCATTCATACTTCTCTTCTGATAATTAAAGCTATCTTTTATTATGCGATAAGACCATTCGTCATTATAAGCCATCAAAGCTTGATATAAATAATCGAGAGTTGGCGAAAAATCATCTGCTTTGTATAAATATAGTTTACTTATATCTTCTAATGTTTTTCGAAAAGATTCATCTGGCCAATAAGACACAGCTAATAAAGACATTGGAAACAAATCCTCGTCAGGAAGTACTGGTTTATATGACACATCTGCTATATTTCGACAAGCTTCTTCTATCTTTTCGAATGTTTTAAGGGCTTCATTAACCAAAACTCTATCAGATGGCTTATGGTATTTTGCAAGCAAAACCAAGGCATAAGGATTTTTATCTACAACATAATGCCTCTTTACGAGATAATAATACCTTTCACTTGGTGGAATTCTCAAAAATAGCTGTTTATAATAGTCAATGTTCTTTAAACCCAAGCTACGCAGCAATACTCTATCTAGCTTGTTTGTACTAATTCTATGTTTCTTGCAGTACTTTGCCAACAAGTTAATCCTCAAATTTGAAATATTGTCCTCCCCAATTCTTTCATAAAAGGAAACATAGCTAATAGGAACGCTAATGGTATCAGTCAACTCACGAAATGCAATAGATTCAGCTTTCTGATAATTGCGATTTAGCAATACTTGGAAAGCATATAGTCTGATAATCGGAGATTTATCGTCTTTAGACAAACGCACCAATTCTGCATCATTGGCAAACGTATCTAATTGTCTAAGGCAGATTTTCACCTTCAAATACTCAGCCGTTTTAATCGGATTGCAGTAGAATATACCTAAAGTCTTCAATTGTATCAGAGAAGAATCTATTTTATCCTCCCTCGCATTTCTTTTTGCGCAATTATCAAATGAAATCAATATAATAAATGCAATTATTATATTAACAAGCAAATCGATTATATTATTTTTTCCCATTTTTTCCCTTAGTATTAAAAAAATTGAATCCAATAGATCCTGGTTTAGAACTATCTTTATAGTTTGCTACGACACGCCCATTCCTATAAGCTTTCCAAACACCATGTGCTTTTTTATTAGTAGCTCCAATAATTCTATATGAATATTCTGCTTTTGATTTTATAAGTTTATCATTCACTTTTGGCGTTTTTTCAGAAACCGCCAAATGGAATAATAGTCCTCAGGGACAAGAATGTCACCCATCTTGGGAGACATTGATATGCCAACACCGAGACGGACGCCAAGTTTTATAGCTGATTCCTGGGCTTGGGCTGTTGTAATTTGCAGCAACAGCATTGTAACTAGTAATGGTAAACTAAACTTCATAATATTTCATATTACTTGTTGATAGTGTTGCAAAATTACGAAGAACATCCCAAACCACCAACTTTTTGAGAGAGTTTTTGCCTAATACGCTCGAAAATGGATATTCATAATGTTTATATGCAAGAAAAACAATGAACAATAAATAAACAGCTCCTAAAAGCACTAGTCTCATATTTTTCGCTTTTGCTATTTATCATGCCACATATATAAAGTGGATGCACTCATAAGTTCATTCACTCATAGGCAAAAACTTCTCCTCGCCATGCTGTCCTAAAGTCACTAAACCTTGACAAACATCATGTCACATAGGCAAGAACTTCCTACCGCATAGGGAGCCAATTGTTGACGAGTCTAGGGGAAGTTTATATCACAAAGTTTTGTATCTACATCCAAAGGCTTGTGATGCACATCCAAAGGCTTTGAACGGAGAATATCTCCCTATCTGCAAACTTCTTTCTCCATGAGAATAGACTTTTTCTCTCGGTGTCATCCGATTCTTCTCCTAGCTCCGCTCAATACTCCTCCTAGCAGCGGCTCCTTCTCTTCCCCTACTTTCGCATTTACCGACCTCCCACACCACCGTACGTGCGGTTCCGCATACGGCGGTTCCTACTTTGGGTGCCATTCGAGATATGAAGCCATCAGCGTGGCATATCCAGCCTTGCGAAGACAATTATTGTTGATAGCCATAGCCAAAATCGGACTGTTAGCAATACGCCAATACCCAAGACGGCTGTTGCCCACATATAGGCTTAGTACTTATCTATACCACACCTTACGAGATTGGCAATCCTCGTCTTGACTTTCTTCCAAGACTTCCATATACACATACGTATTCGTCTGCGCAGCCATTCGTCCGTTTTCAGAAGCAGTTGCTTCATATTGGCAAGATGATAGTAACCCACCCATCCTCGTATGTATTCCTTTAGATTCTGCTTCCGCCTGGCATATCCCCATCCATTGCTTCGACTCGTAAGTTCCTTTAGCTTGGCTTTCATTTTTGTCTTGGATTTGGGAGGCACCGTCAGTTGGCATCTGCCTTTGGACACATAAAAGGATTAGACAGTGCTCATGCCGAGCATACTCACAAAAAAGGACCGACCTCACGGCCAGTCCTTTCTACATACGGAGTAAAATTCAAATAGGTATGACTTTAAATTTTACCGATTTTAAGTAGAGCTTCGTCATGAAAACAAAGCCCATCTATTACATTTAAGAGAGAATAAACTTACATCTTGGTGATAACACCCTTCTCAGAACTCTCCAGGAACTGGATAATATTCTGAATCTCCGGACCATCTGGCACCTGATCCTTGATCTGGTTGATGGCATCGAAGAGGGAAGTCTGACCATGGAATACCAATCGGTAGGCATTCGCAATATGCTTGCGAACCTTCTCGGTAACTTCAGCAGCCTCCATGATGATGGTGTTAGGGCCTGCATATTTCACAGGTTTACCACCAGCAATGATATAAGGAGGAATATCCTTAGAGAAGGTAGTTCCTGCCTGAATCATTGCCAAATCGCCTACTCGGGTCTTGGCATTCTCTACTACAGATGTTGAGTAGATGACACCGTTACCAATCACGCAGTCGCCTGCAATCTTGGTACCATAACCGAATACGCAACCGTTGCCGATAACTGTATCGTGAGAGATATGGGCACCTTCCATCAGGAAGTTGTTGTTGCCCAGAACGGTCTTGCCACCCTTGTGAGTACCACGGTTGATAACCACGTTCTCACGGATGGTATTGTTGTCGCCAATCACTACCTCACTCTCCTCACCGGTAAAGTTGAAATCCTGTGGGAGGGCAGCAATAACGGCTGCTTGGAATACCTTATTATTATTACCCATGCGAGTACCATTCATGATACTCACGAAGGGATAGATGGTACAGTTGTCGCCGATGACCACATCGTCCTCAATATAGGCGAATGGATAAATCTTGCAGTTGTCTCCAATCTTAGCCTTTGGAGAAACCTCTGCCTTTGGACTTATTATACTAGCCATAATAATCTAACATTTAACATTTAACATTACTTAGCACCTCCACCCAATGCATAGTAGAGATTTACTACTGCCTGCATCTTGTAGAAGTCATCAGCTACCTTAGAAAGTTGTACGTTGAGCAGCGAAGACTGTGCCTGGATTACCTCAAGGTAAGAACCGCCAGCCTCTGACATCAACTTACGTGTGTCCTCTACATTCTGCTCGAGTACGGTGATGCGCTTAGCCTCCACCTTACTCTTCTCATCAGAATAGTTGTAGAGCACGAGGGCATTGCTTACTTCGCTACCAGCCTTCAGTACGGCATCCTGCCAAGTATTGTAAGCCTGCTCATACTGCATCTTAGCCACTTTCAATCCTGCGATGATTCTACCATTCTGGAAGATAGGCTGAACCAATGAGCCAACTGCAGAAAGCAACCACTTACCTGGATTCACGATGCCCATACCACCAGAGTTGGTGAATGCACCTGTACCAGAAATGGTGATAGATGGATAGAACTTGCTGCGGGCAGTCTCTACGCCATAGAAGCACTGAGCTAAGTTCATCTCGGCTGCATGAACATCAGCGCGGTTGTTGAGCAACTGGATGCCTACACCGGTAGAGAATGTTGCAGGAAGGCTCTGATTCTCCAGCTTGCCACGGGCAATGGAATGAGCCTGATCGCCGATGAGAAGACTCAGGGAGTTCTCTGTCTCACGAATCTGACGCATCAGGTCGGTCTTCTGAGTCAACACAGCATAGTAATTACTCTCGGCAGCCTGAACAGAAGTACCACGATAACCAATCTTGGTATCCTTCAATACCTTCATCGTCTCCCAAGTATCCTTGGTCAAACCTTCCATATTATTAACCAGTTCCACCTGCTTATCGAGCATCAACAAAGTATAATACATATTGGCGATGTTGGCGATGAGGTTGGTCTTTACAGATACCTGATAATCCTTCAATTGAAGAAGAGCCATCTGGGCACCACGCTTCTGAGAGAGCAGGTTGCCGAAGAGGTCAACCATCCAACTGGCTGTAACAGGCAAGCTGTAAG